>Ga0316189_10006815_pt1 | contig 10864 bp, 7 predicted proteins | sample LowCovwburrow_MG_FD_204930 | JGI IMG/M metagenome (GOLD analysis project Ga0316189, IMG submission 204930) | Coastal sediment microbial communities from Maine, United States - Lowes Cove worm burrow | ecosystem: Environmental > Aquatic > Marine > Coastal > Sediment | place: USA: Maine... | reverse complement strand
CGATCTTTCTTGAACACAGTCCACAAGATTACTTTATGGGCGCACGGCAATTGGTTGTCTGGGGAGGGGCGGGCCTATGCGTGCATTATCTGACGAATGGTCTTAACTGCATAAGAAATACGAAGGAGATTATTCTCTGCCTTGTTGGAGCTTTTGTTCTTTCCTTTCTCTCTGCTGTCTTGGCAAGAATGATCTTCGCACACTATCAAACCTTCCCACCTGAGATGCTTGATGAGGTTATGGTGTCATTTTGGATCGGAGATACAGCAGGTTTGATTGTCGCTGGCCCAGCTATAATCTTTATTCTGAAACACCTGCAATCTACCATGAGTATAAAAGAACTCATTCAGTTGCTGGAAAAGAAAACGGACTACCTTGAACTTGGGCTTGTTGCAATAATTGGTTCAATTTTAGCAACCCACTTTGCCACTAACTTTATAGATGGGTATATCTCATTTCACTTTCACTACCTCATTGTCATTCCCGTCATCATTGGTGCTGCAAGAGTAGGGATCGCACGGGGGTATTTAGCCGTCCTAATTGCAAACCTTCTGCTGATAGCCATGATTATAAATTTTGGCTTAGGAGAGATATCAGCAATTGAATTTCAAATGCTATTCATTCTTATGACAATCGTTGCTCTTGTTGTCGGGTCTGAAAGTTCTCAACGTTTAAAAGCAATCACAGAGCTTAGCCTAAGTAAGGTATCCTTAGAGAAAGAAGTCTCCTCCCGAACTCAATCTTTGAAAGATAGCGAGGAACGCTTCAAGGCCCTAAGTGATGCCTCTTATGGCGGCATCATCATCCATGAGAAGGGAGTTATCTTGGAGTGTAACCATGGCTTGACGGAGATCACAGGCTACAGCAAACAGGAACTCATCGGTATGAATGGATTCCAACTTATTGGACCAGAGCACCTCTTTATTGTGCAATCAAATATCAAACGTGGTTACGATAAGAGCTATAAGGTTGAGGGTGTGCGCAAGGATGGGGCTGTATACCCTCTTGCCATCAGAGGTAAAGACGTCAAGTACAACGGTAGAGATGTTCGTGTCATAGAGTTTCAAGACATAACCGAATGGTCTAAGCTCCAAGATCAACTGCAAGAGAGCAAGGATAAGGCTGAAAAGGCCTATAAATCTAAATCTGATTTCCTTGCGAACATTAGCCATGATCTTCGCACCCCCCTAAATGCCGTCATTGGCTTTTCTGATATAATGCAGAACGAGACCTATGGGCCTCTTGGTGATCCGCACTACAAAGAATATGCCGTTGATATTGAAAATAGTGGACGCCTCCTCCTCAGTTTAATTGATGATATTTTAGACGTTTCGAAGCTTGAAGCTGGAAAGTATGTTCTAACTGAGGATGTTGTGGACCTTCCAGCATATATTAAAATGTCCATTAAAATGGTTCATACTCAAGCTAAAGAAAAGAACATTGCACTCACTGAAGCAAGCGAGCCAAACATTCCAATGCTCAAAGCTGACGGGGTAGCAGTCACCCAGATTCTAAATAATTTACTCTCGAATGCTATTAAGTTTACACCTGATAAAGGCGAGGTTGTGGCCAGTGCCAAGGCGACCAAAGGTGGGGAGCTTAAGCTAATAGTCATAGATAATGGCATCGGCATGAGCCAAGAAGACATTGCAAAAGCAATAAGGCCATATGAACAGGTCAACACTGAACATTCGAGTACCCATAAGGGGACAGGTCTTGGTCTTTACCTATGTTGCAATTTAGTTGATTTACACGGGGGTGAAATGACCATTGAAAGCAATCTGGGCAAAGGAACAAAGATCTCTGTGACCTTCCCAACTGATAGGGTCGTTCAGGCTGCTTAAGGTTATAAGTTTGTTACCTGTAATGTCCGCTCTGGGTCAAGAACGGCTGTTTTTGGCGGTCTAGAAGTAGGTCCGCTTAGCCCTAGTTAGCGGAAGTCAAAATTAGCGATCTGGAAAAGCAGACATTTCATGTCCGCTTACCGCACGGAACCAGCCATTTTTGAGGAGTGACTGGAACTTCTCAGTTTAGCCAAAAGCAGACTTAGGATATAATTTAGAATTCATTCATTTCGAAATGGGGAATGGCGTTTACAAGCGTTTGCGTATAAGCGTGCCAGCCCCCGTGCTCGGTGACGTCCTGCGCTCCGACGATACCGCTGGGCTCGCAGATAAAGCCTTTCACCTCTTCACCGTTTTCGAGACTCAGAGTTCCAATGCCAAGCGGATGCGGGATGCCTTGCATGAACTCGCCAAACTGTTCGGTGGGCAGGGCCCAAACCTCCAAGGCAATTGCTGCGCCGTTATCACCTTTGACTAGGCCGGGGCGGAAAGGCGGGCCGCCGGGCAGACTATAAAGGCGATAGCAAGGTTCGGTTTTAGAGGCGTAGAGGAAGCGGGCACCCAGGCACGTAAGTTCGCTATTGAGCGGCAAGCCCGACATATGCGCGCCGACGGCAGCCAGCGCAATTTCACCATGGCCTGGGTGAGGTGCTCGTTCGGTTTTATCGGACAAGCGCCAATCGGTAGCACCAAGCGTAACGTCGCTTACTTGATGAATAACTTCGCCGATGGCGGCCAGCTGCGCGTCCTGACCAGCGCCGGCGAGAAGCGTAACATTACCTGGGCGGCCATCCGACCTCGGTTTGGTTGGGACTGCCAATCCACACATGTCCAGCAGATTGACGAAATTGGTATAGGTGCCCAGCCGCGCGTTCGGACCAATGGGGTCAGCCTCCAGATCGGCGACGCTATAGAACGTCGGAATGGTGGGTACGCAAAGAACATCGACAGATGAAAGCAAAGGCTCGGCCGCGCGCTTCAAGTCTTGCAAGCGGTAAAACCCTCTGAACACATCCGCAGGCGAATACTTGTTGGTGGTTTCGATGATCTGGCGGGTCACCGGGTGAACGGATTCGGGCCTGGCCGATAGAAAATCTTCGATGGCGGCGTAACGTTCCGCCACCCACGCGCCTTCGTAAAGCATCTTGGCGACGTTATAGAGCGGCGTGAAATCCAGCTCGACAATTTCACCGCCCATCGCCTTGATGCTTTCGAGCGTATCGGCGAAGGACGCGGACTGCACGTCATCGCCAAAAAACTCTATCGTGGCCTTGTCCGGCACGCCGATCCGAAATGAAGTAGGCGGGGCCGAAATTAGAAGCGCAGAGATGGGCTTCGCATAAGCATCGGATGGGTCGAAAGCTGCCGCGGATTGGAAAACCCGGTTTGCGTCTTCAACGCTCAAGGCGAAGATGGAAATCGTATCGAGCGTGCGGCATGCCGGTACGACGCCGGAATTTGAAATGGCACCGAGCGTGGGCTTCAGGCCGACAATGTTGTTCAGCGCGGCGGGGACCCTCCCTGACCCTGCAGTATCCGTCCCCAATGAAAAGCTAACGATGCCATGAGCAACGGAGACTGAGGAACCGGAGCTCGATCCGCCGGGCACAATGTCTGGATCAAGGGCGTTCTTTGGAACAGGGTACGGGGTCCGGACGCCAACGAGTCCCGTGGCGAACTGATCTAGATTGGTCTTCCCGATTAAGATTGCACCGGCCTGCATGAGCGCTTCGACCGCAAAGGCGTTTTCGCTCGGATGGTACGTGTAATCGGGGCAGGCCGCAGTGGTTGGTGCGCCTGCTGCATCGATGTTGTCCTTAGCGGCAAACGGAATGCCCCACAGCGGCTTGGTGCTGAGATCAAACTCACCGAGGCTGGCGATCTGAGATTGGATCGCGTCGCCATCCATCAGATGCAAAAAAATGCCGGGGTCCTGAACGGCCTCCAGCCGGCGAAACGCTTCGTCAATCAAAGCTTGCGGCTTCAGGCCGTCCGCATAGGCGGCATGAAGATCTGCGATCTGGAAAGATTGGCGACTTAGCATGGGTGGTCCTCTAAAAGTGCTCCGGATACACAATAAGACCAGTTGTTAGTGGTGCTAAACACTGCTAATTAATACTCATAGCGGTGCAAAAATTGCATCGCTATGGAATTGAGCCGGAGAAAAAACCGATGAAACACCTTATGCCATTACGCTATATTGAGGCGGTCGCTCGCTCTGGATCAATCCGCAAAGCGGCGGATACCATGGCGATCACCTCCACGGCGCTCAACCGACGTATTCTGGCGATGGAAGAAGAACTGGGGGTGCAAATCTTCGAGCGCCTACCGCGTGGCGTGCGGCTATCGGCCGCGGGCGAGATTTTAATCCACCACGTTCGCACACAGTTGTCGGATATGGAGCGGGTGAAAAGCCAGATTGCCGACCTGTCGGGGGAGCGACGTGGCCACGTCTCTATTGCTTGCAGTCAAGCCCTGCTCCCCTTTTTCCTGCCTGAGCAGATTTCCCGTTACCGTTATGCCCACCCTGCCGTTACCTTCGGTGTCCTGCTGCGTGACCGGGAGGCGGCGGAACAGGCTCTGGTAGACATGACGGCCGATCTGGCACTGGTGTTTGAACCGGTGCGCATGGCAGAGTTTGAGGTGTTGCAGATTATTCGTCAGCCTGTCCATGCGTTGATGAACGCCAGTCATCCCCTCGCTAATCGGGGCAAACTGCGGCTGCGTGACTGTCTAGCCCATCCCGTGGCGCTGCCGACACAGGCCTATGGGGTGCGACATATTCTAGACACCGCCGTCCGGCGAACTTCGCTGGACATGGATGTGGTGGTGGAATCCGACAGCTTCGAGTTCCTTCGCGCCCATAGCCTGACCGAAAACATCCTATCGTTCCAAATTCCCATCGGCGTTCCGACATCCCAGCAGGCCTTTGATTTTGTCAGCCTGCCTCTGGATGAACGGGACGTCCCGTCAGGTGTGCTGTATTTCGGTCAACTCAAGGGGCGCGTACTTCCTGTCGCGGCGGCCCGATTTGCTCAACAATTGCTGGAGAGTTTCGCCAAACGATTCGACTACATCTAGTTAGTGGTGCAAAAAATGCACCGCCATGAGGCATTATTAGCAGTATTACGAAGCACTTTACGGTGAGTAGTCTAGTCCCAACGCACGGAAATATATCCGCTAACAGCATTGGAGATTTGATATGGCCAACAATTTCACGATCAACCGCCGCCACTTTCTACGCGGTCTCGCAGCAACCAGCGCCCTCAGCGCGGTGGCTGTAACCCCTCTGCGTCAAGCTTTGGCGGCAACTATAACGGTCGGCTTCGTCTACGTCGGTGCCCGGGACGATTATGGTTACAACCAAGCCCACGCGGAAGGTGCCGCAGCGCTGAAGAAGCTGCCCGGCCTCAACGTGGTCGAAGAGGAAAGCGTTGCCGAGACCGTCGCCGTGCAAAAGACCATGGAAAGCATGATCAACCTTGACGGCGCGACGCTGTTGTTCCCGACCTCGTTCGGTTACTTCGATCCGCACATGTTGAAAGTGGCACAAAAGTATCCCGACCTGACCTTCCTGCATTGCGGCGGTCTGTGGTCCGAAGGTAAGCATCCGGCTAACACCGGCAGCTACTTTGGCTACATTGACGAAGCACAATATTTGTCTGGCATTGCTGCTGCTTATGCGTCCAAGAGCAAAAAATTAGGCTTTATTGCGGCTATCCCTATTCCGCAGGTTCTGCGCAACATCAATTCATTCACGTTGGGTGCGCAGTCAGTTGATCCGTCCATCACCACGCAGGTTATTTTTACCGGCGGTTGGTCTTTGCCGGTTAAAGAAGCGGAAGCCACAAACAGCCTGATTGATCAAGGCGTGGATGTCGTAACGTGCCACGTTGACGGCCCTAAGGTCGTGGTTGAAACGGCGGAAAAGCGTGGCATCTATAGCTGCGGCTATCATGCATCACAAGCCCCGCTGGCACCCAAAGGCTACCTTACCGGTGCTGAATGGAACTGGTCGAAGGTCTACACGGACTACGTCAACATGTTCATGGCTGGCAAAAATATCCCGAACCTCGTTCGCGGTGGCTTGAAAGAAGGCGTGGTGAAAACGTCGCCTTACGGTCCGGCTGTCAGCGCCGAAGCGCGCAAGCATGCCGACAGCGTTAAGGCACAGTTCATGAAAGGTGAATTTGTTATCTACAAAGGCCCGATTAAGGATAACAAGGGCAATACGGTCATTGCTGCGGGCGCGTCCCAAGGGCAGACCGACATAAAGCTCGAGTCCATGGACTATCTGGTTGAAGGCGTTATCGGCGACGTCCGGTCATAAGGCGTCGTCATGGCGAATGCAGGACGCATCCTTGGCGCGTTAGAGGCGCTGACCATACCGATGTTGGCGTTGGCAGTATCCATGGTCCTGTTCGGGGCTTTTGTGATGATTGTCGGCGTTGACCCGGTCGAGGTCTACGCTTTGATGTACAAGGGTGCATTCGGCACGTCGTTTTCCATTCAAAATACCTTGCTGCGTGCGGCGCCGCTGATTTTAGCGGCGCTGTGCACGGCGCTTCCCGCACAGTTGGGCATGGTGATTATCGGCGGTGAAGGTGCTCTGGTGATAGGCGGCTTGGCCGCCGCCGCCATGGCCGTGATTTTGCCGGGCGGTATGCCGGTTTTAGTGTTCCAAGGCGCTATGGTCATCGCGGGCATGTCGGCCGGTGGGGCGTGGATCGGCATATCCGGCGCATTGCGTCACTATCGCGGCGTCAATGAAACCATTTCCAGCCTGCTTATGACCTATATCGCTATCGCGATCTTGAACCATATGGTGTTCGGTCCCTTGCGCGACCCGGCCAGTCTCAATCATCCATCCACCCAGCCCATCGGCGATGAAAATATGATCGGCACGATCCCCGGCATGGATGTCCATTGGGGACTGATTTTTGGAATTGTTTTTTGTTTGTTTACCTACGTCTTGATGTATCGCACCACATTTGGATTTTCTGCGCGAATGGTGGGTGGCAACGTGCGCGCAGCGGCCATGTCAGGTCTTCCCGTTGGAAAGTTGCTCATCATAACGTGCGTGATCGCCGGGTCGGCAGCGGGCCTTGCCGGTGCGATCGAAGTCGCTGCGGTGCATGGGGCAGCTAACGATGCTCTGATTGCGGGCTACGGTTATACCGGGATTCTGGTGGCGTTCCTGGCGCGGCAAAACCCCTTGGCGGTGATTCCTGTCGCGATCTTGCTGGGCGGAATCGATGCCAGCGGTGGGTTGCTGCAACGTCGCCTTGATCTGCCGGATGCCACCGTACTGGTGCTGCAAGGCATTATCTTCGTTGTCATCTTGGCCAGCGAGACGTTGTTCGGGCGCATCAAATTCTTTCAAGTAAAGGAGGCGGCGTGATGGAAAGCGGAGACCTGGGCTGGCTCACCGTTCCTTTGGCCGTGTTCGCGGGCGCAATTCGCGTCAGCACGCCGTTCTTGTTCGTGAGCTTGGGCGAATGCCTAACCGAACGATCGGGGCGCATCAATTTGGGACTGGAGGGCACCTTGGTCATGGGGGCCATGAGCGGCTATGCGGTGTCGTACTTGAGCGGATCACCATGGCTGGGCGTACTGGTCGCCGGTATCGTCGGCAGCGGGTTTGGTCTGGTCCATGCGCTGGTCTGCAATCTGCCCAAGGTCAACGACATCGCATTGGGCATCGCCTTGATGCTGCTGGGTACCGGATTGGCCTTCTTTTTAGGAAAGAACTTTATTCAGCCACAGGCGCCGAACCTACCGTCCATTGACCTGGGGTGGTGGAGCGACATCGAGCAAGTCCGCTCGGCGCTGGAAATCAACGTTCTGTTTCTGGTCGGCATGGCCCTGACCCCGGCCATCATGTTCTTCTTGCAGCGCACGAAGTGGGGACTGATCCTGCGTACCGTAGGCGATAGCGAAGACGCCGCGCGCTCTCTTGGGTTTTCGGTCGAACGCACCCGCATGCTGGCCACCATGGCCGGTGGCTTTCTGGCGGGCGTGGGGGGATCGTTTTTGTCGCTCTATTATCCGGGAAGTTGGAGCGAAGGCCTGTCTAGCGGCCAAGGCATCACCGCGGTCGCGCTGGTCATTTTCGCGCGCTGGAATCCGCTTTACTGTTTTTACGCCTCGTTGTTGTTCGGCGGCGCGGGCGCGCTTGGCCCGGCCCTGCAGGCCGTGGGCGTGACCAGTGGTTATTACCTGTTCAACGCCGCGCCCTACATTCTGACGCTGGGCATCATGATCGCAATGTCGTCATCCACCCGCCGCTTTCGTGGGGCGCCGGGCGAGTTGAGTGTTACACGATAAATTAAGAAAGGACGTTACCTTCATGAGTGGACTAGGTGGTCTCAATAAATCTCCCAACGGTGTCGTGCTGGGTATGGTCCAGCTGCAATTGCCCGTCGTCGAAACCAAGGCCGACTTGACGCGCCAGACCGATAAGGTCGTGTCGATGGTGGCCAAGGCACGCCGTAATTCTCCAGCCATGGATTTAGTGGTGTTTCCAGAATACGCCCTGCATGGTTTGAGCATGGACACCAACCCAGAAATCATGTGCACCATGGACGGCCCGGAAGTCGCAGCGCTGAAACAGGCGTGTGTCGACAACAACATCTGGGGCTGTTTCTCGATCATGGAACTGAACCCCGAGGGCAACCCCTACAACTCGGGCTTTATCGTCGACAACTCCGGCGCGGTGAAGCTCTACTACCGCAAGCTTCACCCCTGGGTTCCGGTGGAACCGTGGGAGCCGGGTGACTTGGGCATTCCGGTCTGTGACGGGCCCAAGGGCGCTAAGATTGCGTTGATCATCTGCCACGATGGAATGTTCCCCGAAATGGCGCGCGAAAGTGCATATAAGGGTGCGGAGATCATGATCCGTACCGCAGGCTATACCGCGCCGATCCGTGAGTCCTGGGCGTTCACCAACCAGTCCAACGCGTTTTGCAATTTAATGGTGACGGCCAACGTCTGTATGTGTGGGTCCGACGGTACGTTCGATTCAATGGGCGAGGGCATGATCGTCAACTTTGACGGCACCATCATGGCAAAAGGTGGCGGACGGCCCGATGAAATCATCACCGCCGAGGTCCGCCCCGATTTGGTACGCGAGGCGCGCATCGAATGGGGGGTGGAGAACAACATCTATCAGTTTGGGCACCGTGCTTACGTCGCCGTCAAGGGCGGCGCGCAGGACTGTCCCTATACCTATATGACCGATCTGGCGGCGGGCACATATGCGCTGCCGTGGGAAGACCAGGTCAAGATTACCGACGGAACGCCGTGCGGTTTCGACGTCCCCACACGGACCTACAAAGAAGGTGGCAATGGCTGAACATTACATTCCGTCCGAGCCCTATGCGTGGCCCTATAACGGCGATCTGCGCCCGGACAATACCGCGCTGATCATTATCGACATGCAAACGGATTTTTGCGGCGTCGGCGGCTACGTGGACAAAATGGGCTATGACCTGTCGCTAACCCGCGCACCGATCGAGCCGATCAAAACCGTGCTAAGCGCCATGCGTGAAAAGGGTTATCACATTATCCATACTCGCGAAGGCCATCGTGCGGACCTGTCGGACCTGCCCGCCAACAAACGTTGGCGTTCGCAGCAGATCGGCGCGGGTATCGGTGATCCGGGGCCGTGCGGCAAGATCTTGGTGCGCGGGGAGTCGGGCTGGGACATCATCCCCGACCTTTACCCCATTGATGGCGAACCCATTATTGACAAGCCGGGTAAGGGCTCATTCTGCGCAACCGACCTGGAACTGATCCTACGCACCCAAGGCATTGAAAATATCGTTCTGACCGGAATCACCACGGATGTCTGTGTGCACACCACCATGCGTGAAGGCAACGACCGGGGGTTCGAGTGCATGGTGCTGGAAGATTGTTGCGGTGCGACAGATCAAGGCAACCACGACCACGCCATCAAGATGATCAAGATGCAAGGTGGCGTGTTCGGTGCCGTGTCCAATTCCACCGACTTTATCGCTAATTTGCCATAGGACGCGTTATGAACGCCGTACACGACATCCTTCACAAGACCGACCATCCCGTAGGCCTGGAAGTCATTGGCTTAACCAAGCGCTTTGGCGATTTCGTCGCGCTGGATGATGTGTCGATGAAGGTGCGCCCCGGTAGCTTCCACGCTTTGCTGGGTGAAAACGGTGCGGGCAAGAGTACGTTGGTTAAATGTGCGATGGGCTATCACGCGCCCAGCGCGGGTAGCGTCTTGGTTGGCAACCACGAATACGCCATCGACAATCCGCAAGAGGCGCATGCCTTGGGGCTGGGCATGGTCTATCAGCACTTCACGCTGGTGCCGCATATGACGGTCATGGAAAACCTGATGCTGGTGCGCCCCGGCTTGCCAAGAATTGTGGATTGGAATGCTGCGCGGGCAGAACTGGGGGCGTTTATGGAGCGAATGCCGTTTCAGGTCGATCTGAATACCCGTGCGCAGGACTTGTCGGCGGGGGAAAAGCAAAAGGTCGAAATCCTCAAGCAGCTTTATCTCAATGCGCAGTTTTTGATTCTCGACGAGCCGACCTCGGTACTGACCCCCGGCGAGGCGGATGAAGTCCTGGGCTTGATCCGCGACATGACCCGCGAGAACGGCCTGACCGTGCTGATGATCACCCATAAGTTTCGCGAAGTGATGGCCTTTGCCGATGAAGTTTCGGTGTTGCGCCGCGGCAAGTTCGTCGGTGGCGGCATGGTTTCAGACCTTTCACCCGATGACATGGCGGCTATGATGGTTGGCTCTGACGTCATGGCCCAACCACAGGCGCGCTCAGACAATGCGCCGGGGTCGGTGCGCTTGGAAGTCAAGGATTTGGTCGCTCACGACGACACCGGCCATCTGGCTGTTAGCGGTGTGAACCTTGCCGTACGCGGTGGGGAAGTTTTGGGGATTGCCGGCGTGTCGGGTAACGGTCAGCGTGAATTGGTCGAAGTGTTATCGGGGCAACGCGCGCCGGTTGGCGGCGGCATTG
>Ga0316189_10006814_pt1 | contig 10864 bp, 9 predicted proteins | sample LowCovwburrow_MG_FD_204930 | JGI IMG/M metagenome (GOLD analysis project Ga0316189, IMG submission 204930) | Coastal sediment microbial communities from Maine, United States - Lowes Cove worm burrow | ecosystem: Environmental > Aquatic > Marine > Coastal > Sediment | place: USA: Maine... | reverse complement strand
CCCGTTCTCAGCAGTTTGTTTTTAGACCGCGCCGCGACGGTTTTGGCTTTGGTGGTTCTGGTCGCCTGTATGACCCCCTTTGCCGCCATCGATATGGAAAATGGGCGTTGGTTTGTTCATGCGGTTTTTGTCATGTTGGCGGTCTGTGTCATGGGGCTATCTTTTGTGATGTTGCTCGATCGATCACCTCAAAAGTGGGCTCAGTTTCGTATTGTTAAAGCCTTGCATCATCTCGCCGTCGATACGCGCCGCGTCATGTTGCATCCCTTTAGACTTAGCCAATTGATGGTGTGGTCGGTGCTCGGTCATATCAATTTGGTGCTGGTTATCTATGTCTTGTTTAAAGCCGTTGATGCCGATGTCTCGTTGAGCAATTGCATGTTGTTGTTCCCGCCTGTTCTGTTGGTGCAAGTCGTGCCGATTTCGATTGCGGGCTGGGGGGTGCGCGAAGGGGCTATGGTTGCGATTTTTGCCCTTGTCGGCGTGCCCTCAGATGCGGCCTTGGCTGTATCAATCCTTTTTGGGCTGGTGTTGATCTTCACCAGTCTGCCCGGCGTGGTGTTATGGCTGGGCTTAGACGAACAAATAGATGCCAAAGAAGTTGAAAAATTCGCAGACATAGATGCGTCAAATCAATAGCCACATTTTTCGCCATGCCGTAGAGTGTGACAAACATAATCTCAATGGAGTCCCCCAATGAAAATCACCTTTGCCAATCCAAGCATTCCAAAATCTGGAACCGTAGTTGTTGGTGTCTTAGATGGACGCAAACTCACCGATGGGGCTAAAGCCATCGACGATGCCGTGGGCGGTGCTTTGATGCGCGCAATTAAAGCCAGCAGCTTTAAGGGCACCAAAAGCCATTCCATGACGATTTTGGCCCCCGGGGGTAAAATTTCCCGGGTGTTGTGCTTGGGGTTGGGAAAAGCCAAAGACATCAATGTGTTGAGTCTACAAAGTTTGGGCGGCACCATCGTTAAAAACTTGGCCCCCCATGCAACAAAAGCTCAGGTGATGATTGGCGAAATGGAAGGGTGCGATCTTAAAGCCCCAGAAATGGCCGCCAATATTGCCTTGGGCGCACGTTTGGGCAGCTATCGTTTCGACAAATACAAAACAAAAAAAATCAAATGCCATCAGCCTAAATTGAAGGATGTCAAAATTTTGACGGCAAGCTCGGCTCGGGCTAAGGCGCTGTACGAGCCACAAGACAAAATCGCGGACGGTGTCTTTCTCACCCGTGATTTGGTTTCTGAGCCCGCCAATATCTTGTATCCCGAAAGCTTTGCCAAACAAGCGAAGGCATTGACCAAATTGGGTGTGAAGGTCGAAGTTCTGACCAAGGCCAAAATGGAAAAGTTGGGCATGGGCGCGCTGTTGGGTGTGGCCCAAGGCAGTGAACGGCCCCCGTGCATGGTGGTGATGCAATGGGACGGCAAACCAAAACGCAAGGGAGCCAAACCTTCTAAGGCTGATGCTCCGGTCGCTTTTGTTGGTAAAGGCGTGACGTTTGATTCCGGTGGTATTTCCATCAAGCCCGCTGGTGGTATGGAAGACATGAAGTGGGATATGGGCGGCGCAGGCGTTGTCACGGGCCTGATGAAGGCTTTGGCGGGGCGTAAGGCCAAGGTCAACGCGGTTGGCGTGATCGGCCTGGTCGAAAACATGCCGTCTGGTTCAGCTCAACGTCCGGGTGACATCGTGACGTCCATGTCGGGGCAAACCATCGAAGTCTTAAATACCGATGCCGAAGGTCGCTTGGTTCTGGCTGATGCGTTGTATTACACCAATGATCGCTTTAAACCGCACACCATCGTTGATCTAGCCACCTTGACCGGGGCTATTTTAGTCGCGCTCGGCGATCAATACGCGGGCCTGTTCACCAATAATGACGATCTGGGCAAAGACTTAATCAACGCCGGACAAGCGGTTGACGAAAAGGTTTGGATGATGCCGATGGGGCCGGGGTATGACAAAATGATCAACTCCAGCACCGCCGATATGCAAAACATCGGTGGACGTTATGGCGGTTCCATCACCGCAGCCCAGTTCCTCAAACGCTTTGTCGGCGACACCAAATGGGCGCACTTAGACATCGCGGGCATGACGTGGAGCAAATCCGGTAAAGCCATAGCCCCCAAAGGCGGAACAGGCTTCGGCGTCAGACTTCTAGACCGCTTTGTATCCGATAAGTTTGAGAAGTAGGCGTGACCGAAATTGCCTTTTACCACTTAACCAAGTCGTCCCTAGAGCAGGCTTTGCCTTTGCTTTTGGGGAAGACTTTGGACGCGGGTAAGCGGGCGGTTGTTTTGGCGGGGGCTAAGGCGCGTGTTGAGGCTTTGAATGTTTCTCTTTGGGCGGACGAGGCTAGCTCTTGGTTGCCGCATGGGTCCGCTAAAGACGGCAACGCAGACCTTCAGCCTGTGTGGTTGACTGAAACCCAAGAAAATCTCAATGGGGCGCAGTTTGTTTTTTTAACGGACGGCGTTGAATGTGCGGATTTGAAAGCTTATGAGCGTTGTTTTGAGTTGTTCGACGGGACCTCTCCCGAAGCCGTTCAAACGGCGCGTACACACTGGAAAGCTTATACAGATCAAGGCTTTGAATTAACGTACTGGCAGCAGACCGACAGCGGCGGCTGGCAGAAAAAAGACACTTAAATCAAAAAGAACTAACGACGTGCCGGGTTTGGGCGCCTGCCTTTACCAGCAGCAGAAGCTTTACCAGCAGAAGCTTTGCGCTGTGCGGGTTGAGCGTCATCTGCTTGACCGCGTTGCTCTTTACGGGCCTTGCGTTCATGGGCTTTTTTGATTTTCAGCTTCTTTTCTTTTTCAGCTATTTTTCCTGAAAAAGTCACATAGATGGTTTCGCTGGCGATGACGGCTAACAATGGCATCATCAATATGGCTGAGAACCAGTAAATCATGTGTTCGACCAAAATCATTTCGATCATAAAGACATGATAGAAGAAGATGAAGATCAGCATGATCAATTCTGAAAAGCAAAACATACGAAAAGAGATGCGTTCGTTGCGCGGGCGTTTTTCAATTTGCCGCGAGTTCACAAACATCAAGGCGCTGACCACGCCACCAAGAAAATTGGCGGAAAAGAGCAGGGCGCTGATTGAAGCAATCCACACCTGCATTTCATCAAACCCAAAGGTTGATAAGAGATCAAGGTACATTTCAGCCAAGATACATCTCCATCTTGAACTCAGTTAAGATCAAATACATGTATTATGATCCCAACCTTTAAAGGTCGCAAGACGACGTCGGTCAGTCGAACAAGTCATTAAAATCAACTGGCAACCTCATTTTGCATTCACAATATATGTACCGCGAATCGATACATATATTTAAAATAATTATTACGCTTTTAGTATGAAGAAAGGCTTACTAGCTTGATACATGACGTGTGTCCATCGTTAAGATGAACTAGTCTCGACTTTTGCTTCGGCTTCCAGCCATTCATTTTCTTTGTGGGCGAGCTTCTTTTCAACGCGTCCCAGTTCAATTTGGAGACGCGTGAGCTTTTCAGAATCACCGCCATAAACGTCAGGGTCTCCCAGTTTTTTCTCAATTAGCTCTTTTTCTTTGGCGAGTTTGGCAAGCTCTTGTTCCGCTTTTTTTGCCGCTTTGCGTAATTCTTGGGTCGCTGCGCGGGCTTCGGCTCGTGCTTTGCGTTCAGCCTTTTTATCCAATCGAGGGGCCTTGGCTTTGCTGTCATCACCTGAGTTGTTCGATCTGCGGCTTCGTCGCGCATCGATCAGGCTTTTGCTATATTCTTTAAGGTCGCCGTCAAAAGGTTTGCAGGTGCCGTCATCGACAACCCACAAGGTATCGCAAATCAATTCGACCAAGTGCGGATCGTGACTGACCAGAACCACAGCACCTTCATAGCTGTTAAGTGCCGCGATCAAAGCTTCGCGGGCATCAATGTCTAAATGGTTGGTGGGTTCATCCAACAACATGATGTGCGGGGCCGTGCGGCTCATGGAGGCAAACAGCAGACGGGCTTTTTCACCCCCCGAAAGGCTGGCTATAACGGTGTCGGCTTTATCTTTGTTAAAGCCAAAGGTGCCCAAATGGCCGCGAACGCGGGGTTCAATGATGCCGTCCATTTCGCTTTGCATGAACTCATAGGCCGTCTCGTTCATGGGCAGCTCTTCGGCTTGGTGTTGGGCGAAATAGCCGACTTCCAGCTTGCGCGACTTTATGTAGTCCCCGTCTTTGGGTATAAGGCGACCCGCCAACATCTTCATCATGGTTGACTTGCCATTGCCGTTGGCGCCCAAAAGCGCAATACGGTCATCCATGTCAATGCGTTGATTTAGGCCGGTCAAAATAGGCTTGGCATCACCGTACCCGGCAACGACATCATCAAGCGCCACCAGCGGCGGGGACAAAGGTTCAGGGTTTGGGAAGTTAAAGCTGGTCATCTTGTCTTCAATGACAGCGGCGATGGGTTCCATGCGTTCCAACATTTTCAAGCGGCTTTGGGCTTGCTTGGCTTTGCTGGCTTTGGCGCGAAAACGATCAACGAAGCTTTGGATATGGCGTTTTTCAGCCAACTGTTTGGTGTGCATTGCCGATTGTTGGCTAAGCCGTTCCCGGCGTGTGCGTTCATAAAAATCATAACCGCCGCCATAGCGTGTCAGATGGCTTTCGTCCAAATGCACAATCTCGGACACGGAAGAATTTAACAACGTACGATCGTGACTGATGATCATAAATGTTCCCGGCCACGAGGCTAAGTAGCTTTCCAGCCACAGGGCCGCTTCCAAATCCAAGTGGTTGGTTGGTTCATCCAGCAACAGCATGTCGGGGCGGGCAAACAGCACAGCGGCCAAAGCCACACGCATGCGCCAGCCACCGGAAAAGTCCGAGCACGGGCGTTGCTGTTGGCTTTCGTCAAAGCCCAAACCGGATAAGATGCGTGCCGCACGCGAAGGGGCTGTATGGGCGTCAATATCAGCAAGACGGGTGTGAATGTCGCCGATACGATGAGGATCGCCTGTTGTTTCTGATTCGATTAACAATTCGGTGCGTTCGACATCGGCGGCCAAAACGGTGTCGAGCAGGCTTTCGGCTCCGGCTGGGGCCTCCTGAGCGACCATGCCAAGACGTGCGCCTTGGCGCAGGTTGATCGAGCCACCATCACTGTGCAGTTCGCCTGTGATCAGCTTGAAAAGCGTCGACTTTCCGGTGCCGTTGCGTCCAACAAGGCCAACTTTGTGGCCCTTGGGAATATGCAGGGTCGCCTCATCAAAAAGAAGGCGTCCACCGATGCGAAAGGTAAGGTCATTGATATGTAACATGGCGGGGCTTGTATCATGACTATTCGCCGGAAGGAAATCTTTCTAATACCATTGTGCGAGACCCCCTTGCCACGGCGAGACGATACAGGTATAACGCCGCCACTCCACGATACACGTGGGGCAGAAATTTTCTTCTAACAGCAAAGGGCTTTAGAGCATGGCTGTCGAACGGACACTGTCCATTATCAAACCAGATGCCACCGAGCGTAACCTCACTGGCAAAATCAATTCTTACATCGAAGCTGCGGGCCTGCGCGTTATTGCTCAGAAACGCATTCAACTGACCCAAGCTCAGGCGGAAGCCTTTTACGGGGTTCACAAGGAACGTTCGTTCTTTGGTGAATTGGTTGAATTCATGATCTCCGGCCCTGTGGTCGTTCAGGTTCTTGAAGGCGAAGATGCGATTGCGACATATCGCGGCGTTATGGGCGCAACAAACCCAGCCAACGCTGACGAAGGTACGATCCGCAAGGATTTCGCTGTTGATGTGCAAAACAACTCAGTACACGGCTCTGATGCACCTGAAACGGCTGCTGAAGAAATCGCATTTTACTTTTCCGGCATCGAAATCGTCGGCTAAAAGCGATCCCATAAAATTTAAAAAGGCCGCTCTACGATCAGAGCGGCCTTTTTTATTGTTTTGTGTCATGGACCACTTTTCGTCTGCGAGGTCCGTTAATCATCAACCTTTAAGCCTTTGATATCTGTGATAACGGCTTTAAGGGGGGCATGATTTTGATGTTTTGAAAAATCGACAATCTTCATGTAACTGTCGTGGTCAATGGGAATTGAAATATCTTTATGTTCATGTAAGAGCATCAGGGTCTCGAAAGTATTCGTGATGTCTTCGCCGTCTGGAATGCTATAGCGAGCCTTCAGAGAGGTTACATATGTGCTGTAAGACAAATTCTGGATGGTGACTTTAAGAAAATAACTTTCGACCCCTAAGGTGTTGGTCAAAGCAATGGGCTCGCCATTTGCCGTTAGTTTATTTTCTGTATTTATTTCGACGGGTTGTTGGTGCTTTTCGACACACCACTTCCAAACACTTTTATAGGTCGCGTTATCGCTCGTTTCGAGATTGTTTTTATAAACGCATTCGTCAAATTCTTCTTTTGTCCCTGTATCTTCAGAGCCAAACCAGCCGGCGAATACGATCGTGCTGACAGCTAGTCCTTTAACTCCAAAAATCATAATGCCTCCTAAATCACCCTAGAATCTATATTGATCTCGGTTCAAAAATCAACTCTCGATTTTTTCGGCAGTTTATACCAACGTAAAGACCTTTTTTTCAAGAGCAGCTGCTAAATAATGTACGGATCATTCGTTTGTGGAGGGAGGCTTAACGGACAATTATTTTGTTTTATGGCACACTCAAAAAATGATGACTGAACCTTCACCCCTTGAGCGTTTAAAACAGAGCCTCTGCCGCTCGACCTGGGTTTTGGACCCGCGTGCGGCTTTGACTGTTCGCCTGTGGGCGTTTGCGGCGTTGCCTGTGCTTTTAATGTCGTTTTCGGTTTATCTCAGCGACGGTCTCACAAACGGTATTGGCAAGGTGATCGGCGAAGACTTTGTGAATTACTGGATGGGGGCCAAGTATGCGCTGTCTGGTCAGGCCGCAGAGGCTTATGACTTTCAAGGTTATTTAGGGGCTTTGGAATCTTTTGCGGGGACCAAGTTAGAACCTTATCATTATGGTTATCCGCCCAATCACATGTTGTTGACGTTGCCGTTGGCATTTTTACCGTTCATTGAGGCCTTGGTCTTGTGGACCGTTTTAGGCTTTGCCGCCGTCTTTTTCATGGTTAAGCCGTTGTTGGGGCGCCGCCAAGCTCTGTTGGCAACGTTTGCTGCTCCAGCGGGTTTTGTGAATGCCTTGTATGGGCAAAATGGGGCGTTGAGTGCTGTTTGCCTCGGCGGTGGCCTGTTGGTGTTGGAAAGTTCTCCAATCCTGTCCGGTGTGTTGTTTGGAACGTTATCCTTTAAGCCGCAAATGGGCGTGCTTATTCCCATTGCCTTGATGTGTGGCGGGCATTGGCGGGCATTTGCCTCGGCTTCGGTGACCGTGGTGGCTTTGGTTCTCGTTTCTGCTGGGCTTACAGGCTGGGAAGCTTGGTTTGCCTTTGTTGAACGGATGAGCGCCTTGGGGTCCGTTGTGTTGGCTTATGGTGACGGAGTTTGGCATCGTATGCCGTCGATGTTCGTTTCAAGCCGGGTCTTGGGTGCGGATGTGCAGACGGCTTGGCTGTTGCAAATACCTGTATCCATCGCGTGCCTTGTGGCTGTTGTGGTGGGGTGGCGGCGTGAAGTCTCGCCCAGTGTTAAAGCCAGCATCTTGGTCTTGGCAACGCTTCTCGCCACACCATATTCCCATGATTACGATTTCGTCGTGGTTGTTGTGGTGTTCGCTTGGCGGCTGAAAGACGACGAATGGCGACCCTGGGAAGCCTTGGCTTTGGCTTTGGTCTTGATGTTGCCGTTTTGGTTATCGCCTGCGGTTAAGGGGCTGGGATGGCCCATCGGACCCTTGGCTATGGGGTGGGCTTTGTGGACCGTGATGCAAAAGCCAGAGGTTAAGCTTCAGGATTAAGCAGGGCTGTCGCAGGCGATTGGAAATCGTCAATCACCACCCGTTCTGCAGAAACACGCACGCGCCCTTCGCCAATCAGCTTAAGAGCCAAGGGATAAAGCTTGTGTTCTTGTTCCAAAATCCGGTCTGCCAAGGTGTCCGGCGTGTCATCTTGCAACACAGGCACCACGGCTTGGGCCAAAATGGGGCCTTCATCCATAGCCGGGCGAACGAAATGAACCGTACAGCCCGAAAAGCGCACCCCAGATTCTAAGGCCTGTTCATGGACATGAAGACCCTTAAAGACAGGCAAAAGGGACGGATGGATGTTGATCAATTTATCACGCCACGTGCGCACAAAATCATCGGACAGCAAGCGCATAAAGCCTGCCAAACAGACAAAGTCAGCCCCCGAAGACGTAATCGCTTCGCTCATGGCGGCATCGAAGCTTTCGCGGTCATCAAAATCTTTGTGGCTGAGGGTCGCCGTTGGAATATCGGCCTGATTCGCCCGCTCAAGACCGCCAGCATCCGCTTTGTTGGAAAGAACCAAAACGATTTCAGCTGGAAAAGACTCGTCCTTGCAGGCATCAATTAAGGCTTGCAGGTTCGATCCACGTCCCGATATGAGTACGGCGACTTTCATACGTTTAGCCCCAAGCCTGTTCAGCGTTTAACAAGAGTACACCGTCGTTGTCGGCGGGGCGAGAAACGATACGACCAATTTCAAAGACGGTTTCGCCTTCGCTTTCAAAGATTGCTTTTAATTCAGCCGCGCGCGATGCCTCAACCAGCACAGCCATGCCAATGCCACAGTTAAACGTGCGCGCCATTTCTGTGGAGGCGATGTTGCCTTCTTTTTGCAGCCATTTAAACACAGCAGGGGTGTCCCAAGCCGTGGCGTCAACTTCGGCAGCTAACGTATCGGGTAAAATGCGCGGAATGTTTTCCAAAATGCCGCCGCCCGTGATGTGCGATAGGGCATGCACACCGCCAGCCTTGATGGCTTTAAGGCATGATTTTACGTAAATGCGGGTGGGGGCAAGCAAGGCTTCGCCTAATTTTTGACCCGGTGCAAACGGAGCATCAATTTCATAGGCCAGACGGGCACGGTCCACGATGTGATCTCTGACGGCGGCTTCTAATTTAGTGTCGGCCTGTCCACCGATAACGGCGTCAGAGACAACTTTGCGCACCAGAGAAAAGCCGTTGGAATGCAGACCATTGGACGCAAGGCCCAAAATCACGTCGCCTTCGACAACATCTTGGCCGGTGAGAACTTCATCGCGTTCAACAGCACCGACACAAAAACCGGCCAGATCGTAATCACCGCCGCCGTACATGCCCGGCATTTCGGCTGTTTCGCCACCGATTAAGGCACATCCAGACTGACGACAGCCTTCGGCGATACCCGATATGATGTCTTTGCCCGCCGCAACGTCCAGTTTCCCGGTTGCGTAATAATCTAAAAAGAACAGAGGCTCTGCCCCTTGGACAATCAAGTCGTTGACACACATGGCGACCAAGTCGATGCCCACGGTGTCATGCTTGTCGGTACAGATGGCGACTTTAAGCTTGGTGCCGACACCATCCGTGCCTGCAACCAAAATTGGGTCTTTGAAGCCAGCATTCTTTAAGTCGAACATGGCACCAAACCCGCCCAGACCCGCCATGACGCCGGATCGTGTTGTGGATTTGGCGTCGCCTTTGATGGCTTCGACCAGTGCGTTTCCGGCGTCAATATCAACGCCTGCGTCTTTGTAATTTGCCCCGGAAATAGCGGCCTCCTTGCGCGTGAAAGTCACTGCGCTCTGGTATTGATGGCTCAACGTGGTAAAAATAGTGCCAATAAGGTGAAAATAAGCATTCCGTAGCGGTTTGCAATGCTACAAAGTGCTATAAACGGGACGAAATCGATAAGGACGTGGTGCAAGTGAAGACTTTTAAGGCGTTTACGGCTCAAAGTAAGGGGTTTGCAGCAGGGGTTGCCTTGATGGCAGTGGCTCTGTTTTGTGCCCCCGTTCAGGCAGAAGCCCCACGTTTATTCGAAGTTCTCAATGTCACCGTCGATGTAACCGCCGATTCGGCACAAGCGGCGCGCATTCAAGCCCAAGCCGAAGGTGAGAAAAAAGCGTTTATCAGACTGCTCAAGCGTTTGACTTTGAGCGGCTACCACGATCTCTTGCCAGACCTTTCCGGTGAGCGTATTCGCGAAATGATTCAAGACTTCGCCGTTAAGGATGAAAAAGCCTCTTCGGTGCGCTACATCGCCGATATGGTGTATCACTTTCGCGCCCCAGCGATCCGAACATTGCTCGACAATCATTCTATCCCTTATGCGGAAACTCAATCAAAACCCGTCTTGATGTTGCCTGTATATCAATCCGCCGGGGCGTTGATGCTTTGGGATGATCCCAATCCATGGCGTACGGCTTGGCAAGACCTGGGCAGCGACGGCGGAGACGGCCTCGTTCCGATGGCGATCCCTGTCGGTGATCTCCAAGACATGCGCACGATTGGAGCTGAACAAGCCATCGAAGGGGATGTTCAGCGTTTAGACGAGATTTCGGGTCGGTATGAAACGGGTGATGTGGTCGTGGCGCATGGGATTATGCGTATGGACTCAGGCTATGGCTTGCCGGAACTTGAAGTTTACTTAACAAGGTTCGGTTCGGCCTTACAAGAACACACCGTGGTGAAAAATTTTACCGCGGTCCAAGGTGAAGATATCAAGGCCTTACTGGCGCGCAGTGCTTTGCAATTGAAAGATCAAGTCGAAGACAATTGGAAAGAAGACAATCTCATTCAGGGCAGGCACGTTCAAGTGCTGCCGTTACAGGTTCGCGTCAGTGACTTAAAAGATTGGGTCCGTGTCCGGGACCGTTTGAACGGTGTGGCTATCGTGCGTCAAGTTGATGTGGTCTTGATGCGCCAAGGCGAAGTCCACGTGAACTTAAATTTCATCGGAAATGCAG
>Ga0316189_10006813_pt1 | contig 10867 bp, 12 predicted proteins | sample LowCovwburrow_MG_FD_204930 | JGI IMG/M metagenome (GOLD analysis project Ga0316189, IMG submission 204930) | Coastal sediment microbial communities from Maine, United States - Lowes Cove worm burrow | ecosystem: Environmental > Aquatic > Marine > Coastal > Sediment | place: USA: Maine... | reverse complement strand
GCTGATGCCAGGCCCATGCCCATGAGCCAGGTGGTGAGGGCGATGGAACAGTCGTTCGGTCTGGGATGGGAAAAAGCATTTCGCCGCTTTTCCTTTACGCCAATGGCCGCAGCATCGATCGGTCAAGTCCACGCAGCGATCACGCTTGGCGAGCGGCACCTGGCGCTAAAGATTCAGTACCCTGGCATCAGGCAAAGTATCGACAGTGACGTCGACAACGTCGCCACCCTGCTGCGCATCTCACGCCTGGTCCCCGAGGAACTGGCGCTGGAACCGCTGCTGCAGGAAGCCAAGCGCCAGCTGCATGAAGAAGCCGACTACCTTCGCGAAGCCGGGCATCTGCAACAGTTCGCCATGCTGCTGCAAGATGCACCGGAGTTCGTGGTGCCGGGCGTTGACGAAGACCTTACCCGGGAAAACATTCTTGCCATGGACCTGCTGGCGGGAGAGCCCATCGAATCCCTGACCTCTGCCACCCAGACAACGCGCGATCGCGTAGTCGGCTTGCTGCTCGGGCTGCTGTTCCGCGAGCTGTTCGATTTCAGACTGATTCAAACCGATCCCAACTTTGCCAACTTTCTCTACAACGCCCAAACCGGGCAGCTGGGATTACTCGACTTCGGCGCCACCCGGCGCTACACGAGTACAGTCACCGAGGCCTACCGCCGACTGCTGGAGGCGGCGTTGCACCAGGATCGCGCGGCCATGGCCGAAAGCGCGCAGGCCATCGGGTATTTCAAAGAAGACATTCATGCACGCCAACGCGCGGCGGTGATGGAACTGTTCGTTCTGGCCACCGAGCCGGCGCGAACCCGCGGCCGCTTTGACTTTGGCGCAAGTGATCTGGCTTTACGCATACGCGACGCCGGCATGGCACTGAGCTTCGATCAGGGCTATTGGCACACCCCACCTGCCGATGCCGTGTTCCTGCACCGCAAGCTAGGCGGGCTGTATTTGCTGGCCGCGCGCTTGCGGGCGAGGGTTGACGTGCGCGCCATCCTTGAGCCCCATCTGACCACGGAGGTCAAAAGGGCGACGGCTTGAGAAGCCGGCCGCCGGATCGCCCGACTGTTTAATTTTGTAAAAAAAACCTGACACGCCACGTCTGTACAGCAACACACAGTGTTTGCGTATGCTCAGCCGGCAACATGCCTCGATAATATTCGCGGAGCACACTGCTCATAAGTCACCGCGCCTGCAGCCGTCACCAGTTGAACGGCATCATCATGCCCGGCGGGGAAAGCTTGTCCCCGACCCGGTCCATTTCGTTGTTCATCACCCTCATACGCCGATCCATAACCCAGGTCATGCGGTTCATAGTGTGAGTCATTTCCTTGACGTTGGGATTGATCTCCTCGATGTTTTTCATGGATTGCTGCATCCGGAGCATCGAAAGGCGCATGGCGTCCATTTCACCCAGCATCAGCGGCGCCATTTCAGCCACCGGTTTGGCGGTCTCGTCCAGGTGCATGATAGCCTCCGATATATCACCGAAATCCTCGAAGCCCTCGGTCCACAGCGGCTGCCACTTCACCACGACCAGGTAAAAAATGACCGATACCGTCAGCGTGGCGACCAGGAAGAACATCCCCCGCCAGAATTCCACAAAGGTTCTCATCGTCATCGCAGGCTCCTGCTAGTTGCAAAATATTGGCACCAGTCCCGGCTCCGGTTTCGATGCAGTCGAAGCCGGCCGCCCAGTCGGGCAGATTTCAGTGTTTCACCTGCGCTTGTGTCACGCAGGAACAGCAGGTTTTCAGTGTTCCGGGACGTATAGTCCACCCGGGACACTGGGGTGATTCGCGCTCCAGCGAAGATCAGGTAACAGCTCGACTCGTTCGCGGATTGTTCAACCATGGCTTGTCCCGCTCGTGTGTTGGCCGGATTGTGAGGATCACTTTGACCAAATCGTAGGATGATTTGTATTATACAAAACTTAGACATTCTTTTAAAGTACAACTAGCCACTAAACCGATGGGAGGGCACACCTGCCAGCGACAAACCGAGAGGTTTGCACCATGAGGAGTTCATATGCGCGTGTGATAGCGATGAGGAGATTTTTTATCTATTTATTTCTAATAATTATTTATCGCCACGACTACTCGTTTTACATCGGATCCAAGCGTGGTTGCCCGTCAGCCGTCGCGCTGATGATTTTTGCCGACAGACCAAGGTCAGCAAACTTGTTAGACAATTTTTGGACACGGGGACTGGTATCCTCCGGCAAGTGTGAGCCCGGAAACAACCTGGGGTTGGGCAGATGGGGTTGGGCAGATGATGCCGCCCTCTGATCCATCGAGCTGTGGTCGCGGTCGTTTTGAGTGTACCCATCCTGTGTGGTGCCCTGCGGAAACAGCGCCCCGAGCCCCAGAGCTAAAGGAAACCTTTTCATTACAGTCCACTCAAGGCCAGGCGCTTCGCGAACGGAATACGGAAAGACCTCCCGTTGTTGCGTTTTCAAGTCAGGCGAGTCAGCTGGTTCCAGTACCAACCGGACGTCCACGCCGGTAGGGTATGAACGAGCCGTCTTGTTTCCTTAAACCTCACCTTTCCCCACCTTAACCATCTCACTCAAGGAAGCGATGCGGTTCAGGCACGCCTCATAGCTTGATGTCTTCGATTTCGATGACGTGATCGAGGGCACCCTCAATCATGTGGCGCGCCTGTGAGGCAGTCGCGTGCAGAGAGGCATGCAGCGCCGCATCGCGGGGACTGCGGCTTTCACACTCGGCACCGTAACGTTCAAAACCGGAAAGACTGGCGATCAGCTCAGCGAGATGCTTCGGGCATTCGCATTTGACGGCTGAAAAAAGCGCCGCCAGCTGTTGAATCAGTCGCAGGCGGGCCAGATCCTGCGGGCTGTACAGGCGCCCACCACCGGGCGAGCGTTGCGGCGACACCGCCGCGTAACGGCGCTCCCAGATGCGCAAGGCATCCGCGGAAATACCCGTCATGCGTGACACGGCGCCTATCCGGTAGTGGGTCGGCGCATCGTTCGCCTGCTCTGTCATGGTTTCTCCTCGATTTTCAGAAGCTTGTAAAGCAGGCGCGGCGATGGAGCCTGGCGCCCGAAGAATACTTTATATTTTGTATTGTACATTACCTTGACATCCAGGCAAATATCAACGATTGTCCTAGACAATTACAGCGCATCCGGTTCACTGCCACAGCGAGGAAATCGTCATGAGCTACCACAACAACTCTCAGATTCGCACCAAAGACGGCGTTATCTGCCGCACGATATTCGGTTTTTTAACCGCTCCCTTGTTCTTTTTAACCATGGCGGGGACCCTGATCGCCCTCTGAGGGGGCGCGACGACGTCTTGCTTCAGACTGCAGAGCCAGCGAGCATTTATCGACGTTATTTAGACACTTTCAACAGCGCACCGGGCAACGCTATTGCCCCGGCTCTACCCACCAGTAGTGACGGGAGAAGACCCTATGTTTGACTCTATCAGCGAAACCCCCGAATCTGCCGACTACGCTGCTCCTCCAGCGCCGCGCTCAGCTCGTGAAAAGCGGCGCTGGCGCAACGCCGCGGCACGCCGCAAGCTGGAATTACGGCGCGAAAGGATACTCTTGCATAAACACCTGACCGAAGTCTGGGACGAACCCGTCAACCAGCCATAGAAGCGGCGGCGAGTCTATGTCGGAACTCGCCACAACCAAGATGGCTTCGAGATGAATTTCCAGCCTGTGCACAAGCAGGCAACTCTACCACCCTCGTCAGCGGAAATAGCGACTCACCTAACGTACCCGGATAGTGTGGTATTGGGGGTTTAACTCCAAAGGCTTGCGTCTCTGAATACCTCGATCACTCCACCTCAAAGTTGCCTTGCCAGTATGGCATGGGTGCCACTGGACAAACCGAGAAAATTCTCGGCGCAATAATCGTGCATAGCGATATCATACAGCTCGTTCGAATATTTACACCCTACGGGTGTGCTCATGTACTACTGCAGCCAAGCAACTTGAAAATGGATGTTTCGTTTATTGCAGCAAACGCGATGTGTCATATTGATATTCGGGATTGATAGACTTTGATTCGAAAAAAAATTTCATGTTTGAACCAGATCACAACAGCCAAGGACTCACCTTAATGCAAATGCAACACCAACCCGATCCCGTCTTGCGGCGTCTGCGCTGGATCACCTGGGCGATTGTTGTGCTCCTTCTGCTCTGGCAGTTGCTGCCGTGGATAGATCGGTATCTGATTGGCCTCAGTACAGAGCCGCGGGCGATCACAGCACGCGGGGAACTGGCCGCTGATGAACGCGCAACCATTGACATCTTCGATCAGGCCAGTCCTTCGGTGGTGTTTATCAGCACGCGCCAGCGGGTGCGGGATCTTTGGACCCGGAATGTCTTTAGTGTGCCCCGGGGCACGGGGTCCGGTTTGGTGTGGGATGATCTCGGCCACGTAGTCACCAACAATCATGTGATCGAGGGTGCATCCGAGGCGACCGTACGGCTCAACGACGGGCGCAGTTACAACGCCGTCCTGGTCGGCACCAGTCCGACGCACGATCTGGCTGTGTTACGGATCAGCGTTGCCTTCGACCGACCGCCGCCCGTGCCGGTGGGCACCAGTGGCGACCTGAAAGTAGGACAGAAGGTCTTTGCCATCGGTAATCCCTTTGGTCTCGACTACACTTTGACTAGCGGCCTGATCTCGGCCCTGGACCGTTCGCTGCCTGAGGACAATGGTACAACCATCGAGCACCTGATTCAGACCGACGCGGCAATCAATCCGGGCAACTCGGGTGGCCCGCTGCTCGATAGCGCTGGACGGCTGATCGGTATTAACACAGCGATCTACAGTCCCTCAGGTGCCTATGCGGGCATCGGATTCGCCGTGCCGGTGGATGAGGTGAACCGTGTCGTGCCTCAGCTGATCGCGCGCGGCAAGTACATGCGTCCGAGCCTCGGTGTCGGTGTCGATGCGGATGTCAACCGGCTGCTGACCAAGGAACTCGGAGTTGAAGGCGTACTCTTGCTCAAGGTCGAACCCGGTTCGGCGGCGGACGCTGCTGGTTTGCGTGGAACCACGATAGAGCGAGACGGCAATGTCATTGCCGGCGATGTTATCATGGCGCTGGATGGCCAGGCGGTGGACTCTGTCGCCACACTACTGGCTCGCCTCGAGGATCACCAGATCGGCGATCGGGTCACTCTGCGCATTTGGCGCGCCGGACGCGAGCTGGATGTCGATGTCTCTCTACAAGGCGGCAATTGATTTCTGTCGTCCAGATGCGGCAATGGGGTGTTGGGGATCAATCATGGTGCGAACTTCAAACTGCTTCAGCTTTTTCAGCGCCGGAACCTGGCATTGCGTTCTCGCCGCGCTCCTGGCCGCGATCGCGCCACTGAGCACTGCCGGCGAGGTCGAAAAAACCGAGTTGGGTCCCGTGCGCGTTTCCATTGTTGCCCGGGGTCTCGAGCACCCCTGGGGACTGGCATTTCTCCCGGACGGACGCATGCTGGTTACCGAACGTCCGGGGCGGCTCCGCCTCGTAGATCCGGACGGATCCGTCTCGCCGCCGCTGTCCGGGTTGCCGGAGATAACTGCGCGTGGACAAGGCGGTCTGCTGGATGTGGCGCTGCATCCCGAGTTCGTGGACAACCGGTTGGTCTACCTAGCCTACGTGGCGAAAGGACCGACCGGTGTGGGAACGCAAGTCGCCAGAGGTCGGCTCGAAGGCAATGCGCTGGTCGGAACGAAGGCCATATTTCGCGCAATGCCCAAAGGCAGCGGCGGTCGCCATTTCGGATCGAGACTGGTCTTCCAACCGGACGGCAGTCTGTTCGTCACGCTGGGCGACCGAGGTGGCCGGCCCAGGGCCCAGCGTCTGGACGATCATGCCGGCTCGGTGATACGCATCAATGACAGCGGCGGCGTTCCGCCGGGCAACCCGTTCGTCGGACGCAGCGGCGCGAAAGCGGAAATCTTCAGCTATGGAAACCGCAACGTTCAGGGCGCGGCCATGCATCCAGTAACCGGGGAACTCTGGGCTCACGAGCACGGCCCCCAGGGAGGTGACGAGCTCAACGTCATTCGCGCCGGCGTAAACTACGGCTGGCCCGTGATCACCTACGGCGTCAACTACGTCGTGGGCACCAGGATCGGCGAGGGTACGCACAAGAAGGGCATGGCCCAACCGCTTCACCACTGGGTTCCCTCCATCGCACCCTCGGGCATGGCTTTCTACACGGCGGACCGCTTCCCTCAATGGCACGGCAATCTGTTCATCGGCTCCCTGAAATTCCGCCAGCTGGTACGGTTGGAGCTTCTCGGCGAGCAGGTCGTCCACGAAGAGCGGATGCTCCAGGACATCCTCGGGCGCATCCGGGACGTCCGACAGGGCCCCGACGGGTATCTCTACCTGCTCACAGACGCTTCTGACGGCGTCCTCGCCCGGCTGCAGCCCGGTGAATGACAGACCCAAGAGACCTGAACGGTTTCGAATTTACTTCTGATCGAAACACTCGATGCCTACCTTGGCTCAGCGGCGCGTGACGCCCAACTCCAGGTCGAACTCGGCTGCACCAACGGTTACGATGCCTAAATGGCCGTCGACCGTCACCAGGTCACCGTTTTTCAATATCTCAGCCGCGTCGCGGACGCCATTGACACAGGGTATCCCGAGTTCCCGTGCAATGATCGCGCCGTGGATCAGCATCCCGCCCCGGCGTTCGACAATCGCGCTCGCCAGCGGCACCAGCTGTGTCATGGTCGGCTGGATGGCGTCACAGACCAGGACTTCACCCTGCCGGAACCTGCCGAGGTCATCGCGCCCGTGAACACAGCGCACCGTGCCGGTGGCGGCACCGGGTGAGGCCGGTTGGCCGATCAGTTGCCGTGGAGTCTCGCCCGACGGTACATTGAATAACTCCGCTGCAGGCATCTCAGCGGTGGCTTCAAGTGTAAACGGACCGGTCGATGGTTCGCGCAGGGCCCGAACCATCGCCTCGACATGCGCGATGTTGGGGCGTTCGTCGCCGCTGAGTCTGCCCAGCATTGTCAGACGCTGTGCGGCCTCATCCAGTGCGCGCAGGAGCTGGCTTTCCAGGCGGGCCACCAGCAGGTTGTCGTCGTCGCGAAGTTTCCAGCTGACGCGTCCTGTTTCAATAACCTCAAGCGCCTCTTCACGGCGTTCCGGGCCAACCGCCTCCAGCAAGCGCTGCTCCAGCGCTGCAGCGGCATCCCCCGTTACCGATTCATCGCTGTGTGACTGACTCCGCGTTCGCGACAACTCGACGAGGTTTCGCAGCATGGGTTCCGGCTGATCGCACAGTCTCTCATGGTCGTAGGCGATATCGAAAAAGCGTTCCTTTAAACCTAGATTCCGCAGTTGACCGCTCCGAGGATATATTAACGTGTTGGTGTGCATGATCTTTCATGGATTAAACAGATTCACCGTTTGGGTGAGTCGCTACGCCCCCTGTAGCCGCCCTGAGTGCCCGCCTGGCTATGCAAAAAAACTCATTAAGGACCCAGCCATTAACTCATTTTTTGGCTACGCCATCCGAACACTCAGGACGACCACACAGGCCGTTCAACTGCGGAATCTAGGTTAAATCGTCGAAGCCGCGGACGAAATCCTCGGCAGCGTCGGCATTGTTCATCAGCGCGTCACGGAATGCCGGCCATTCAATGCTGCCGGCAAACTCTGCGAGCAATCGTTCCAGGGCTGATCGCAGCTTATCGTTTGCCGCCAGCTTTCCTGCCAGTTGGCCAATGGCCTCGTTACGCTGCGTCGCGACCAACGGTTGATTGCTTAGCAGACCGACGAATTCATAGGGATCTTCCGCCTGCACCGCATCGTTGTGACAGGTTGCCAGGCGGCGGACGCCGTGCGCAAACGGGATAAAGTCGTCCCAGTAGATCTTCTTCCATTTGGCGAGGGCCGCACTGCGTTGCTCGATCGCATCAGCCAGTTGCCGATCGCCGAGCAGATCCAGCTGCTCGACCGCGAACACCTGGCCTATCGACTCCAGTTCCGGGATGAGCTGTTCAGCAACACGCTTACGCAATACTCTCAAGCGAGCATCGCCGGGGCGCAAACTGAGAAACCAGGCTCGCTTCGCATCCTTTTCGGGGACCGGAGTCGTAATCGGCCGCGCCTGCAGGACGGTCAGCGAATCATATCGCCCCGTCCATTCCATGTCGGGGGACCAGCCAAATAATTGCTCGACTGACAGCAATGTCTCGAGGATCTGTTCAAGATCACGCGCTTCAAGCAGCGGGGCATCTTGCTGCGCATCGTCGCGCTGACCGGGAAGCCAGGTGATGATACCGTGAGTTATGCGGTCCAGTTCCCAGCGATCCGGATCGACCAAACCGTCAACGAGAAGACTGCACGGACCGGGCACTGACTCGATGAGTGCACGTTCCTTGCGCACGTCACGCGGATCACGCGCAAAAGCTACGCCTGAACGATCGGCATCGACCATCTCCTGGACAAGCACGGCCATGCAGCTGTTTAGGGGATCGAGGCCCAGTTCCTTGCGATAAAGCAAGGCTGCATCGGACCAGAGCGATGCCCACACCAGCCGCACTGCGTCTTCTAGGGCTTGCTTGCCACGGACGCCAATGATCGATTCGTGCAACCCTGCAAAGCTGCGCCCGGCCGAGTCTTCACCGATCGCCGAAGAACGCACCGCGAGCGGCGTGGCGGCATCGAAACCGGACAGCCCCTGCGCAATCGTCTCACGCAATACCTCATCCAGTGGCTGGGCGAGGAACGTTGCGCGAATCCGCAGGGCGGCATCCCAGATTTCCTCCCAGCGCATGTCATCCATCGACTTGCGACCAAGTTCCATGCGAAGGGTTGCGGTAATGCCGGCATTTTTCACAAACACCTGGTAAGCCCGGGTGGTCAGACACAATCCCCTCGGCACTTCGAAACCGGCGCGTGCGAGTCGTGCCAGCTTAGCTGCCTTGCCCCCAACCATCTGTTCGTCCCATTGTCCGGGCGCTTCAAGTGGGATCAGGAGTGGGTGCCCGGAATCCATTGGCTGACCTCCTGGAAGCGGGCGACGTGTAGAAAACGTACAACATCCACGCGAAACAGAGCGCACGTGGCCGCCTTCACAAAGGTTTTTAGATACGGATGGCGAGTGACCAGCAGTTCGGCCCACTTATCGAACTCAGGCCCCCGTTCGATCATTTGCGAACGACCCGTGACAGTGACGGCTTCGATTTCCATCAGCTCATCCGCTTTGTTCGGCCGGTTGTCGATCACCAGTGCAACATGATCACACTCGCTGAGCAAGCGGTACTTACGGGTTGCGATCGGCGTGACAAAAGCCACGTGCAGCAAGTCTTCCGAGAACGCAAAGGCCACCAGTGCACCGTACGGCTGGCCTTCACCCTGGATACAGAGTACCCCATAGGGCTGTTGATCGGCCAACTGCTGGATTCGATCACGAACAGCCGGGGTGCCCGTTGCGCCTGCACTATCTTCCGCGTCTTTGTCACAGAACAGCGGTTCATCGGGATTTTTCACAGCGTTCTCCCCAATTTAATTTCCTGTTCCACACTACGCCCGAACAGGCATCGGCCGCATAAGGAACAGGGATTCGCTTGTTGATCCATGCCGGTTTTCTGCAGTGTAACAGTGTCAACTTGAATCAAGAACCCGGTTCTCTTCACCCGTTCAGGTTGATAAAACCGATCGATCATTTCATAAAAATTTTTCTGTTTCTTTGTAATGAACTTTAATGTGTTGGGAGTATCCCATGCTTATGCGAAGGCGGAAGGCCATTCGAAATTCATACCCGCCATTCAGGCACACCCCAACACTATTGTTTATTTCTAGTGTTTAATCAACCGCAAGAGGAACTCAGGATGACCAAACTAACCCCAAGCATCCAGCAAGTCATGTTCTACAGCACCTGCGCTTTGGCACTCACTGCGATCGCTGGCGCCGCCAACGCCCACATCTGCATGAAGAAGCCATACGGTCAAGGCTACATGACGCCGATGCACCCCCACCATATGCAGGGCTATTCCGGCCCGATGAAACGATACGGTTACCCCGCGCCCAGCTACCGGGCCCCCGGGTATCGACAGGGGTTCAGCGAGGACGTCGACAAGACCAGACAAAACCAGGACATACCGACTTCATCGAGCATGGCACCGCCCCGCGCACAGGAACCGGATATCATTGAAACAGCAACGGCAGCCGGGGATTTCAATACGCTCATCAAAGCCGTCGTCGCTGCGGATCTTTACGACACGCTGCGCGGAGAGGGCCCCTTCACTCTGTTCGCACCAACGGATGCCGCCTTTGCGGAGCTGCCCGACGGGATGTTTGACGAGCTGTTAGCCGACAAAGACATGCTCGTTGCCGTACTGGGATACCACGTTGTGCCAGTACGTTTGACGGCAGCGGATCTCTTGCAGCAGCGCGAGTTCAAGACGGTGCAGGGGCAGACACTCTCGATTAGCGCCCTCAATGTAGTCCGTGCTGACATCGAGACTGCCAACGGTATTGTTCACGTCATTGACAACGTTGTGGTGCCAAGCCTGTGATTAACAGCGGCTTGCAGAAATGCAAGCCGCCCCGAATACAAGGCTTGTGTCAAAGTGGACAACGGCGTTGGAGGGTGAAAAGCGCATCAGCGTTGCCGGTCAGGCTGAACTTCAAGCCTGGACACAGAGGCGCTCTGCTGCCTAACCACCGGTACAGCGTGAGTTCGTAAACATGCGGAGAGGGCGATAGCCACCCTGGAGGTGATCCATGAGTTACAGTCCGTTCATTGAGCCATACGATCAATTACCCGAGACGCTGCCGATCTTTCCACTGCCCGGCGCGATCGTCATGCCGGGTAGTGAATTACCTTTGAATATCTTCGAACCACG
>Ga0316189_10006812_pt1 | contig 10867 bp, 8 predicted proteins | sample LowCovwburrow_MG_FD_204930 | JGI IMG/M metagenome (GOLD analysis project Ga0316189, IMG submission 204930) | Coastal sediment microbial communities from Maine, United States - Lowes Cove worm burrow | ecosystem: Environmental > Aquatic > Marine > Coastal > Sediment | place: USA: Maine... | reverse complement strand
TAATTCGAGAAAGTCATTGTTTTCAAAGCTACTTTCATTCGTACGACTGCATGGAGCAGGAGGTAGGGCAACGCAGGAGCTGTTGCCGAGTAGATTTCTAATACATAATCTGGGTTAAAGGAACTGACAACCGGTGAACTGTTTGGCTATACACAAAGCCAAGTATCACAAGCATTAGAGCTAACAAATGAGGTGGGAGAAAATGTGTTTGAAAAATATTTTTAAATCGACGCTGGCGAGCTGAGAACCCGCAAACCTGTTATGCCTTCAATGTTAACCAGCAACCTAGACGCTATTCGTCAAGATTGCTTATGTTATCTAATGGAACGTTACCATTTACCGCAGACGATTCTGCCACAGCTGCTTGTAAATTGGCTTGCCGCAAGCTAGCTCAGCGACTAATTCGGTAACAGTCACCCCGCATCAGGCAGCAAGCCCTACACCCAGTTTCGTTCACTTACTGTTTTTGGCTCCATTATTGTGCAAAGACTTTCCGAGAACATGTTCACCGGCGCCCAGTACATGGGAGCTACTGCCGACAATCAGTGGGTCAGGTTCGTGCGCAATTTCTAGATTTTTTTCTGGATAAGGCAGTGTGTGGAGCACGTGCAACATGGCATTCAATCGCGCCCTTTTCTTATCGTTTGACTTAACAATGGTCCACGGTGCATCCGCGGTATCGGTATAGAAAAACATAGCTTCTTTGGCTTCGGTGTAGTCATCCCATTTGTTCAAAGACGCTTGGTCAACCGGAGATAGCTTCCACTGTTTCAAAGGGTCGGTTTTTCTGGCTTCAAAGCGTCTGGCTTGCTCTTTCTGAGTGACAGAAAACCAGAATTTATATAAACGAATTCCAGACCGCACTAACATGCGCTCAAAATCCGGGCACTGGCGGATGAATTCTAGGTATTGTGTTGGGGTACAAAAATTCATAACTCGCTCTACCCCTGCCCGGTTATACCAGGAACGATCGAAAAAAGTGATCTCTCCCGCCGCTGGCAGATGCTTTACATAACGCTGAAAGTACCATTGAGTGCTCTCTGCCTCGGTTGGCTTTTCAAGCGCGACCACTCTAGCAGCACGTGGATTTAAGTGCTCCATAAAACGTTTAATAGAGCCCCCTTTTCCGGCCGCATCGCGACCCTCGAAGATAATGACTATTCGCTCTCCACTTTCTTTAACCCACTTTTGTACTTTCAGTAATTCAGCTTGTAATTCAGCCTTTTGCTTTTCATAGGGTTGTTTTTTCATCTTAGTTTCATATGGATACTTGCCAGACTCAAACGCCTGCCTGATAGCATCGGCTTCTGCGCGTTTTTTAGCAGCGCGCGGGGATTCAGTACCTGCTTTTTTGCCCTGAGTTTCCTGCGCAGCAGTGGGCTCTTCAGTTGAATTAATATTTTCGGCCTCTGCTTGTACAGCGCCATCTGATTTCAAATTTACAGGTTTATTATCGGTCATTGGTATCCACACTAAGAATCGACGGTGCGAATGCACCATCGAAAGTTCATTATTTGATTAAGTTTGTCACTGTCTCGAAGAGACAGCATTGATCTGGATCAATTGTCAGATGTGATTAGTTCTTTCCCATTTAACGATTGATCACGGTGAACTATCTCACCATTCACTATTGTCATCAATACCTTGCCCGCCAGTAATTCAGACGGCGTATCGCCAGCCAGCTTAAAAGGGTCAATATTAATAACCGTTATATCAGCCCAATTACCCTGCTTCAAAACACCTGTTTGATGTTCTCTAAAAGCCGCATAGGCGGCCCAACTGGTGTAGGCGCGTATTGCCTCTTCGATACTCACGGCTTGTTCGGCATACCAACCTTCAGCCGGTTCAGACTGCTTATCTCTACGCGTTACCGCTGCATGCAGCGCATAGAAAATATTGTGGTCGGAGCCAGGTAGATCAGAATTGAAGGTCAACGGCACCTGATGTTCACGCAAGGTCCGCCACGCATAGGCACCCCTTATGCGCTCTGACCCGAGCCGATCTTCGGCCCATGTTTTGTCCTCCACCGCGTGCGGAGGCTCCATCGATGCTATTAGCGACAATTTTTTTAATTTGGCGAAGTCGTCAGCATGAATCACTTGTGCGTGTTCAACTCGATGTCGTAAATTCACGCTTCCCGCATGCTTTTTCTCTGCGGATGAAAAAAACTCTAATACTTCACGATTTCCAGCGTCGCCAATGGCATGAATTCCTACTTGGAAGCCGGAGCCAATAAGCTTATCAACTAGCTTTGCATCAAAACCATAGCCATCGCCACTAACTCCTCGATGTCCTGGCCTATCACTATAGTCAGCTAGTAAACGGGCGCCCCTGGAACCTAGCGCACCGTCGTAATAGGCTTTCACCGATCGTATATCGAGAAAGCCGCTGGGATCAACCAAAGGGCCACGCTTCTGCCAAGCATTAGCCAGCTCTGCATCGCGCGCGGACAACATGGCATACATGCGGATTGGCAAATCACCTTGGGTTTGTAGTTGTTGCAATGCCTCTATGTGTAAGGACTCTGCTCCGGCCTCATGTACCGCTACAAAGCCGTCTTTTGCCATTTGCTGCATGCCTCCGTGAATGTAGTTTGCAAACACCTCAGTGGTGGGCTCAGGCAGCCGCTCTGCAATCAAGGCGGTGGCACGATTTAGCAAGATTCCGTTGGGCAGCCCATCCTTATCACGCAGAATCTCACCACCAACAGGTGCTTTGCTATGTTGGTCAATACCCACCAACTCCAATGCCATACTATTTACCCAAACGGCAAAGCCGTGCAGACTTCGCAGGTAGACTGGATTATCAGGAAAGGCTTTATCCAACATAAGCCTATTCGGATAGTTGTCGGCCCATGCTCCTTCATCCCAACCCTGACCAATTAACCATTCTCCCGCTGGCAAGTCCTTGGCATAGCCCTCAAGCAATTCAATTGCTGCCTGTGGCGACTCAACATTGCTCAAATTGGCGCGCTGTAATATCTCGCCCAACTCAGCAATATGGACATGCGAATCTACTAAGCCTGGTAGGACGGTGGCACCCTGTAGGTTAATCACCTTAGAGTTTGGGCCTATATATTTTTGCACACTCTCAGTCGAACCTAAAAATAGCAGCGTACCATCCTTGATTGCAACTGCCCTAGCGTCCGCTTGCCAGCTATTATTAGCGAAAGGAGCGTCCACCGCCGGATTGCCTTGTAAATCCGGCTCTCCCCAATTGAGCGTATAAACGTTGCCATTGAACAGTATTGTGTCGGCTATATCGGCGGACTCCGCGCATACAGGGCTCACCCAAGCAAACCATACCAAGCAAGCAACAACTGGTGATTTTTTGATACGAAAACTCTTCATATTACTCCGTCTTGTTAAACTCATTATTTTCTGTCCTGGCCAAAAGCCTAGCGCCCGGCCGATTCTTTCATCAGCAAATAGTAGGCGCTCGTGGCTTTGACAAGATTATCAATTCGCACCCGTTCATTGGTACCGTGAAAGCCGCTAATTTCTTCCGGCGAAACTACCATATACTGAAACCTATAGGAATTATCGGCCACCTTGCTATAGTGTTTTGTATCGGTGCCAGCCACTGTTAACCCTGGAACAACAACGATATCTCCAAAAACCTGTCGCGCAATTTTAGCAATTACCTTATACGCATCATTGTCGCGAGAGGATACCTCTGAGGCTAAGGCGTACATACCATCGCCCTGAACTCTCACCTCGACTCGTTGATCATCAATAAGCGATTGTAAATGCGCTTTCACACCCTCTGGCGTATCGCGTGGGTGCAATCGAAAATTTATAGTGGCAGTAGCCGTAGGTGAAATCACATTGCTCTTCACTCCAGCGCTCAGCATAGTGGGAGCGGTGGTTGTGCGGATCATTGCATTTCCCATGTTTGATGCACTTAGCTGATCCTCAAGCAGTCCTCCAAATAGCCATTTGTTGGCCGCCAACACCCGTAAGGCAAGAGGCCCATTGCGTGCGATACCATCAATCATTTCTGCACTAAGGCCTTCCAACTCTCCAGGCACAGGAGTGTTGCGCACCTTAAGCAGGGCTTTGGCCAAAATATCAATTGCGACCTCAGGCCCGGGTATCGAAGAGTGGCCGCCGGGTCCGTTGGCAATAAGATCAAAGGTGACACTGCCCTTTTCGGCAACATTGATCGAGGCGACAGGCTTTGCAACTCCTGGGAACATGCCGGTGGAGATAAACGAACCTTCATCAAGTGACCACGCCAATTGCACAGCTTGCTGTTTTAAGTACTCTACTACCCCATTTGCACCCTCTTGACCACCAATCTCTTCATCGTGTCCAAAACTGAAGTATATTGTGCGCTCTGGCCTAAACCCCTCTTTTAACAACTGGGTAGTGGCTTCAAGCATGACCACAATGGCACTTTTATCATCCATCGCTCCACGTCCCCAAACATATCCATCGGCAACGGCACCGGAAAATGGAGCATGCTTCCAATCCTTTTCAGTGCCCGGCACGACTGGCACTACATCATAATGCGCAGTAAGGAGAATTGGTTTCAGTTCAGAATTGGCACCAAGCCATTGAAAAAGCATAGTGTGATCGGCGATCACTTCAAGCTTCAGGCCAGCAACAACCTCGGGATAGCTCTTTTGCAGCCATTCCTTAAAACGGGCGAACTCTGAATAGCTTTGAGTGTCACTATTTCCGGTCGAGATGGTCTTAAATGCAATTGCCTGCGACATATGTTGCACAATTCTCGCTTCATCAACGTCAACTGTTAGCCGCTCGACCTGAGCTACATTAGTTTCAGCAAACATTATGGTTCTGACTGCTACAACGGCAATAAGGACCAGCAGTGCAACTCCAGCCAATTTTAAAAAGTTTCTCATTTTCATCTCGATTTAGGGCAGTTTATTCAACATCTCATTACAAGCGGTGGACTTATTGCCATAGAATAGCAATATAGAATGCCGCCTTAAATATAGCCCTAGGTAATGGAATCTAGTTTATCATCAAACAGAATGAAACTCCCTCATTGCCAACAACGGAGTATCTTTTTGCAAACAAAAATCTATATCCTGGCAGTGCTCGGGGAAGTTAAGGATTGCTCGCGATTGAAACGTTCATTGAGAAGTATTTGATAATTAAAAATACCACGCTATTTGTGCGTACAACGACCAACTACTTTCATTAAAATTTTGCATCAATTGGTCATTGGCTGTGTTCACTACCAAGCCACCAAATTCACTACCCTTGGGCCCCATGGGTAGAGTTGCGGCCATCACAAATTGTCCGTTCTGCCCTACATCATGATTGCTAACAATTTGAGCGAGAGCCGAGTTGTCCGACATATTATAGAAAATATTGGTACTCAACAACCACAGAGGCGCCATTTCAACAGCTGCAGATCCAGCTAAGTAATCACGACCCAGAGTGAATAGTTCACCGCGCGTGATTCGATCGACAAGTTCTGGATTGCGGAGCAGCTCATCTAAGCGCCCGTTATGCAAATGACTTCCCACACCGCTATGGAAATATTCGAGTGAGCCGGTGATGTTTTTTTCCCATGACACCCATGAATAGCTGATGTTAGCAACTAAACTGTCAAAGGTTCCATGATCCGTATTACTCACAAGCCAGTCACCACGAACAATAGAACCGCCAACGCTAACCCTCCCACCGAGGCCAATCACTCTATCGCCATAGTGTGACGCAATAAGAAAATCGAACTCTGATGCTTTGAAAAACCCATGATATTTTACCGCCAGCGAGTTAACCTTCTGGCTGATATCTCCAGCCTTATCACGCCGTACAACCCATGCGGTTTGCAAGTCGTCGCCATTGCTGAACAGGTGTTGGGCGTAGACCATGTCATCGCCTGTCTTATATTCTCTATCTATAGCCGTCGGGTCAAAAGGATTAATGAAATCCATCGGTGTGTAAATCAAGCCGTTTCCCCAACTAAGCGCTTGCCGACCTATTCTAAAAATATTCTTCTCACTCTGATAGCCGACGTTAAGTCGATCAAGACGATGGCCTACGCCATGACTATTGCTCTGGCTTATTAGTTCGCTCAAATCCAAAAGCCGACCTGCGTCATCGGACACCGCAGACGCAGACAACGAGAGAGTTGGGTCAATAAATGAGAATTCATCCGAGCTTAGCGTAGCGAGTCTAGCACCATCGCCCTGAACAACTGCAGCTTGGTAACTTATGTCTGCAGACCATTGATTACGGTCGATTTCAAAATTAAGTCTTGCACCAAGGGTGTGATCTATTGCATTGTCGCCAATGAGGCTCTGATAGATACTGCTGCTTGGAAAAGCGCTGTTTACCAATCGGTATTTTAGGTTTCCATCCGTCTGCCAAGCCGCTGGCGTATTACTGGCAAACGCTAGCGCGCTATAAATTACCACGCTGCAAACAACCATACAGCAATTCAGAATGGGCACATAACGACTGAACACCAAGCAAGCCTTTATTCGCTTGTCTCTATATAAGGGAATCATTGAGAGGCTGGAGCACATCATTTACGATCTTGCCATCAACCATGCTTATCATTCGCCGGCAATACGACATGACGCGCACATCATGGGTGGCGATGACGAATGTTATTCCTAGCTTCTGGTTGAGTTCTAAAAATAGCTTAATTAATTGCACTGCATTATTCGAATCAAGGTTCGCTGTGGGCTCATCGGCAAGCACCAATGTTGGCTCACTTACAATTGCACGCGCAACAGCAACGCGCTGTTGCTGTCCTCCAGACAATTGCGCAGGACGCCTGTTTTCCAAGCCCTGCAGCCCAACCTCCTCAAGAATCGCGGAGGATCTTTTATGACGTAGATCAGCAGGAACACCGCGCAATTGCATCACAAATTCAATATTTTCCTGCGCTGTCAATACTGGGATTAGGTTATAGGCTTGGAAAACAAAGCCAATTTTATTCAAGCGCATATCAGCTCGTTGTGCTTTATCCATATGGTCTACGCGAAGATTTCCGACCATTATCTCACCGCAATCAGGAGTATCTAGACCACCCATTGCATTCAATAATGTAGTTTTACCAGAGCCGGATGGGCCCGACAAACATACCACTTCACCTGACTGAATATCGATAGAGACATTGTCTAAACCAATCACCTTTTGCTCGCCTTGCAGAAATGTTTTAGATAGATTTTTACAACTTATTGCCGTCATGGTTGGGGTCTTCCAATTGTTAGATTAGCCAGCTTAAGTGGCTCGTGAGAGAGCTTGAATTGGATCATAATGTGCCGCTCGCCAAGCAGGTAGAAGGCTGGTGGCTATACCTAAAACAATCACCACGACATTTGCACTTAGCATGTCCTTGGCCAGCAATAGTGGATACAAGGTTGTTCCCATGCCGGCCATTTCAAAGCCTTTTGCAACGGCCGAAAGGTCAATGCCATCGGCCACAGCGTAAACTGATAGCAAGGCAAACAAATTGCCGATAGCTAGGCCGAATATTAACAACAATATAGACTCTATCAGTATCTGCCATGTCACATAGGATGGACGCATACCTAAGGCCAACATCAGGCCGATTTCTCTAATTCGTTCAAATACTGCCATCACTAGCGTGTTGGCCAAGCCAAAAGACAGAGCGATAAAAATGACAATAATCCAAACCAGAACGAAGCCATCCATGACATTCACAATGCTGCCCAAGTAGCGATTAACCTCAAACCACGTTTTATGAACAATCTTTTGTTTCGTAAATGCGTCTGTAGCGTCGATTGCTGCGGCCACCTGAGCAGAAAGGTCAGTTACGTCTCGATAATCATCACCAAAAACGGCGACCTCCGAAACTCGACCTTGGATAGCCAACAGCTCTTGCAAAGTCGCCTTGCCCATATACAAAAACATTTCTTCTTGGGATGGCAACTCAGCCTTATATATTCCAACCACGCGGGCGCCCATTTCCACCAAATTGTTGTCTGGGTCCTGACTGGTAATAACTATCCGTTTTCCCAAACGCGTTTCCAAGCGATTAACAAGTTTTTCACCCAAGATCACACCTCTGTCATCGCCTGATTCCAAGAAGCGCCCCTGACTGATTTTAGCGCCACTGAGAATCGTTTCTCGCTCTGCGCTTGGGTTAATCCCAACTAGAATGACCCCCCTGCTATCTTGCTCGCTGGAAATTACCGCAGGCACCTTAACTCGACTAAACCATTTAGAAATGCCCTCCTGATCTAGAGATTTCAGTAATTGGCCCTGCGGCTCCGGCATAGAATTTACAACACTTGGGTCGTCTAAATACAGACGATTATGAATTTGCACGTGTCCGGGCAACTGATCAATCCCGCGGCCAAGCATGTCATCCACCATTCCTCGCATCAGTGCCGACATAAATATCATCGCCCATACTCCCACCGAAATAGCCGCTAACATGATTGCAGTGCGCCTATGATTACGCCACAGGTTGCGCCAAGCGAGTATTACAAGTGTCTTTTTATGTAATTCTCGCTTGGCATCATGTTGGCTGTTTTGATTCATCAGGCAGCACGCATTGCGGGTACAGGCTCTAACCCCTGTAGTTTGATAATGGGGTAAATTGCCGCAATCAAACAAGCAAAAAACACCGTCAATGGACCAATGGATATCGATATGAAATCAACCGCAGGATACATTTTATCGAGTAAATTGTACTGCGCAGCCATGTCGGCCATTCCGGGAATACTCAAACCAACTTCATTTAAATAAAGAGACAGCATAAAACCCAATCCAGTACCAATCACAAGCCCAATACTTGCCATGGCTGCGGTCTCCAACAATACCAATTTACCCAATGAACTTGGGCGCAAGCCAATGGCAGTCATAATGCCAAATTCACGCGTACGCTCTAACACCGACATAAGTTGTGTGTTGAGCACGCTGAATGAAACTAATACGATCAGAACAATGTACATAAACCAAGCGCTGGCCATATCAGACTTAATCGCTTGCATTAAACCTGGGTTAAGCTCTTTCCAGTTTTGCACTTCGAGACCGTGGTCGACCTTGTTCCCAACCAGCATTAATTTTTGTATTTCGTGCTGGTAGTCTCCTGAGTCATTGATGTTTGGAGCATTAGCAATAATCACATGACCCTTTCTACCCATGTTAAATAATTCTTGAAAACTGGCTAATGATATCTGTGCAAGACTGCGATCCAATTCGGTGATATTCGATTCAAATATCCCTCGAACAATTACAACCGCAGCAGCAAATGATCCGTCAAAACCACTTCCCAGCAAAGTTATTTCATCGCCCACGCCCACCTTTAAGTTGCGCGCTAAAACCTTGCCCACCACAACTTCTTGTTGTTCTGTGGGCCGAAGGTAGTATCCCTGAGTAATTAAACCGGGTATCGATGAGACGTTCGATTCATGCGCTACATCTACGCCAGCAATCTGTATTCCAAAACTACGCTCATCGCTGGACGCCATTACAAAAGTTTCCCCGCGGACGGCTACTACTAATTCTGGAAAAGCACCACGTATTTGCTCAGCTCTGGACTCAATATCCTCGATCACTAAACGCATTTTAGGCTCATCAGAGTAGCCTTTCGCCGACACTTGGACGTGCCCAGAAAAAGCCTTCAAGCTATTCTCAATCATCATGTCATAGCTGCCAAATTGCAGTGATATCATAAAAACCAATAAAACATTTGAAAATATCATTGCCCCAACGGTTAACCATGTCCGCCGTTTATGGCGCCAGAGATTACGCCAAGCAAGTGACATCAATGAGCTCATGATCGAGGATTGCGTAGATTAGACAAAGTGAATGTGCTGGCGGATAATTTCACATCAAAATCAACCCTATGGTTAATCACCTCGGTCCATTCGTCGGGTGTTGCAACTTTGTACATTCGCATGATTTTGGCAATGGGCCGCCCATCCATTTCGGCAACCTCTATTGTCTTCATGACCTTAACTAGAACATCATCTTGATCCCAATACTGTTGTTCCAATATCACATAGTCATCTCTTATGATCAGAATCTCCTTGCCCCAGACAACAGGGGCATCTTCGTGAGGAATGGCACTTATAATGTAAACACCATGTTCATCACCTGTCTCGGCGGCAATCAAGGTATGGGTATAATCATCAAGAATTTCTGTAGAGCGGCTAACATCTTTATTGGAAAAATCACTGCCCATCCAACTTTGATTCATCATCGATGAGGGGATTTTTATTACACGATTTATTTTAGGGGCATAGCTCCACATTTCTTTGTCTTTGATCAAAGTTGCATTTCCTTGATCCTTTTTGGGTTTAGTAACCCTAACCAAAGAGTCCTTTTCTCCGGCGGTCCACGCACGCATGGACATAGAACGTTCCCAGTCTTTGCGATGAATTGTCATAGTCATTTCGCTATACGAACTTAGACCACGCCAATTATCCATGGCAGCTTTGATTATTTCAGCAGCCGTTGGCGCTTTTTTTTGCCCAAAAGCAATTGGCGCCAAACAAACAGCAGTGGTTAAAACAATAGACATTAATATTTTCTTCATGTACAAACGCCTCTCTAGCTCACCACAATTGACAGATAAAATACAAAACACCGTTGACGACCATTAAGTCCAATCAATAGCCAATTAAGTTAAGGCTACTCTTGTGCTGGCTCAACTAGGATTTCGGATAAACTCACTATAGCAGTACTAAACTGTTATTTATTGACCCAAATCAATTCCAATTTCTGCTCACCATAAATACTATAGACTGGAGCAATATTAGTACTTAAACTCGGATTATGTATTAGAAATCTACTGCGAATGAAAGTAGCTTTGAAAACAATGACTTTCTCGAATTATTTCGCTCACCATAGAGTGACTATGGCATCGCCAAATAATCCTTCGAAAGCCCTTGTTTTCTTTGCTCTTT
>Ga0316189_10006810_pt1 | contig 10869 bp, 7 predicted proteins | sample LowCovwburrow_MG_FD_204930 | JGI IMG/M metagenome (GOLD analysis project Ga0316189, IMG submission 204930) | Coastal sediment microbial communities from Maine, United States - Lowes Cove worm burrow | ecosystem: Environmental > Aquatic > Marine > Coastal > Sediment | place: USA: Maine... | reverse complement strand
TGGGTGCACTGCAGTCGTCCTCGCTGTCGGGACTGATGGGGTCAGGGCATCGGCTGAGATCGCGGACTTTGTACTGGTACAGCGAGCGCGGCTGATACGAGGCCCAGGCGTAGGCCTGAATGTGCCCCTTGGGAAGCTTGAGTCTCTTGGCCCCGACGGCGACGCCCTGCTGGCCGGGTCGCACGACGTAGTCCGGGGCCATGCGCTGGTTGTAGTCGCACTGCAGTTCGTCGAACTCGCCGGACGATTCGCTGCAGACGCGCGTCAGATCGTACGAGCGCCCAACCGTATCGTCGAGCACAAAGCCATTGGGTGTGTAGCGGTCGGTGCTGTCGAAGACCAGACGCTGCCCAAACCCGATGCGGTACGTGCCCGCGATGATGCCCCACGATTCGGTGTCCCACTGTGCAAAGTACTTGCGCATCCGGGGCCGGGGACGGGGGGCCTCGGCAGACAAGGCATCACGGGCTGGATCGTACGACACGTCGTGCACCCGGGAACGCTGCAGGTCTGCCGCGGCGCCAACGGTCAGATGGTTCAGCGTCTGTACGCGCGCGGCGAGGAACATCGGCGGTGCGACCGTGTCCCCGGGCGCATAGAGGACCTCGTAGCGAACAAAACCGTTGACGCCGATCGGGCCGTCGCCGGGCTGCGGAACGAGCAAGAACGGCGCGATGGCGGCAAGCTTGCGCCGCGACAGCGCGTTGGCGACAACAAGATTGGCAGGGTCGCCGATCTGTCCGGCTTCGTCGCGGTACGCCAGGATGTTGTCGACTTCGGCGTACGACAGGTTGGGCAGCGAATACAGCGTCTCGCGGCTGGCCGTGTCGAGGTTGATGCCGTTTCGTAACAGCTCGGTCAGCGTGTTGAACGTGTCTTCGCCGACCTGCTCGGTGTTGTACAGGTCGAGCAAGTCGTCGAAGTCGTCGATGTCGACAAAGACCTCGTACTCAATGGCCCACGCCGACGGCGCCGCCCCAAACGCGCCAAGCCCAATGGCGGCCGCGGCCAGCCAACCAGCACCCCGTCGTCGTCTCGCTACTCGGTTTCGCATGCGCCCCATTGACCGGCGTTGCCCATTTGGGCCTGCAGCTCCAGCGCTTCGTACTCCGCCTTGCGGTCCTCGCCGCTGGGCGCGATGTACAGCACGCGCGCAAACCCTCGCTCGACGAGCAGGGCGTTGATGTCTCGGTCGCCCACCGAGATAAACGCGAGCAAGCGGCCGTATCGGTCCTCGCACTCGAGCTCGTCGTAGGTCAGCGTGATCTCTTTGCCGCCGACGGTGTCGCGGTTGAAGGCGTGCGCCTCGGCCCCGTAGCACTCGTCTTTGCCGCCCGTGATCTCAGGCGTGTCGACCAAGAGGTACCGGACGCGCTCGCCCGAATCGAGCTCGATGGTGTCGCCATCGATGACGGCCGCCACGGTGGCTTGCGTCGGTCCGCAGACGGACCCCTGCGACGCATCGTCATTGCCATCGCAGGCGCTGAGCGCTGCGGCAAAGGCAAGGCCGAGCAGGCCCGCTGCGAGGAGGGGGGAACGAGGCATAGACGGTGTGCGCGTGGTTGTCGCTAGCATCCCGGGTTGGGGGCGCCGGGCGTGCCGTTGTCGCCGTCACCGTACGGGACGGCCGCTGTGCACAGGTTGGCGATGTTGTCGTTGCCCGCAGGGGTTTGGGAGCCCGGGTCGAGCTGGGTGGACGAACCCGCTGCGCTGGCCGAGTAGTCGACCTCGTCGAGGAACGTGCCGTCGAGCCCGACCGCAAGTCCGTTGTTCGAGTTGTTGAGGCCAAAGTCCATCTCGAAATCGACGGCGGGCAATCCACCGTTGGTTGCCGCCACGTCGTTCACCGAGAACAGGACGTAGGTGCCCGCCGCCACGGAGAGACAGTCCGCGTCGACGAGCGTCTGCTCGAGGCCCCACGCCCCCGTGCCGCCGCGCGACAGCTCCAGGCCGTTCAGGTCGACGTTGGCGCCGACAAAGAGCTCAAACCACTCGCCGTCGCCGTCGTCGACCGCCGCGGGGTTGGCCATCCACTCGTTGAGAACGAGGTCACCCGCCACCGGAGGCACGATGGCGCGCGGCACCCCGCCGTCCAGGCACATTCCATCCTCGACGCCCGGCCCGCAAGCAGGGCCGGCTGTGCCGGGTGAGCCCAAGTCCCCATCTCCGTACGGCATATCGGACTCGCAGATGTTGTTCGGGTCGTCATTGCCGGCTGGCGTCTCGGAGTCGGGGTCGACCGACCAAGACACGCCCGCAATCGCGTCGTCGTAGGTCAGCTCATCCCAGTGCGCCTCGTCGTAGCCGACCCACAGCGTACGGGTGGAGTTGCCCAGCGACATGCCGAGCTGGATGCCGTCGGCGGGAAGTCCTCCGTTGGTGGCCGTGACATCGCTGCGTACAAGCACGGCGTAGGCCCCCCCATCCACGGAGAGACAAGTGCCGCCGCCGGGTAGGGCGCCGCTCGAGTCATCTTCGTTGAACCCGAACTGCATGCCGTTGAGGTCGACCGCGCTCCCCGAGGTGTTCTTGACCTCGAAGTACTCGCCCGCGGTGTCGCCGACGGCGTCGGGGTTGGCCATGACCTCAGTGATGACCAGGTCGCCCATGGAGGGCGCGACGAGCTTGCGCTCGGTATCGCCGTCCAGGCACATCCCATTGCCCACGCCGCCGCACGCACCGTTGGCGGTACCCGGGGAGCCCAGGTCGCCGTCGCCGTAGGCCTCGGTGCTGTCACACCAGTTGGCCTCGTCGTCGTTCTCGGACGGGTCGGTCAGGCCGGGGGCCAGCTGCGTGGCCACGCCAGCGGTCGAGGAGGACCACGTGATGACGTCCAGCTCCTCGCCGTCGATGCCAACCGACAGGCGCCCGTTGCTATTGACGAGCGACTGGCTGAACAGGCCATCGACCACAGGAAGGCCGCCATTGCCCTCAAACCCGCGGGCGATCACAGCGTAGTCACCGGCCTCCATCGCGATGCAGTCCCCAGCCTCAATGGCGACCGGATCATCATCAGCTTCCCGCCGGACCTCGAGCCCGTTGAGGTCGAACGTCGCGTTGGCGCGCACCTCGATCCACTCGCCGTCCGCGTCATCCACGGAGTCGGGGTTGGCGTGGAACTCGGTGATGAGCAGGTCGCCAGCGCCCGGCGAGACGAGCGCGCGGGTGCTGCCGTCGGGCTCGAAGCACTGCCCGGGAGGCGCGGGGATGAGGCACTGGCTGTTCTCAGCCCCTGGCGTGCCCTTGTCGCCCGCACCGTAGCTCACAGAGGCGTCGCAAAGATTGTTCTCGTCGTCGTTCGCCTCTGGGGTGAGCAAGTCCGGGTCCAGCTGTGTGGCTTCGCCATCGCCACTGCCCGTCCACGTCACGGTGTCGAGGATCGTCCCGCCGTAGCCGATGTTGAGGGTGCCGCTGCTATTGCCGAGCGAGAAGTCGAAGATGCCATCGACTTGGGGAAGCTCGCCGTTGGTCAGCATGTCGCTGTTGCGTGCGACGACGGCGTAGCTCCCCGCGGTGAAGTGTTGGCACTCGGTCGACAGGATGGTGTCGGCGTCGTCGCCGTCGCGGCTGATCTCCAGGCCGTTGAGATCGGCGTCTTCGGCGAAGTAGATCTCGACCCACTCGCCTTCGTTGTCGCCCACCGCGCTCGGGTTGGGCATGTACTCGGAGATCACGACGTTGCCCGCGGTGGGGGGCAGTACGGCGCGGATCTCTCCGTTGTCGAGGCACTCCGTGGGGCTGCCGACGCCTTCGCAGACCTCGTTGGGGGCACCCGGGGACCCGAGTGCGTCGGGCGCGTACTCCACCGTCGAGTCACACCAAAAGTTGAGGTCATCCGCCGCGACGGCATCGGGGGTACGGTCGCCCGTGTAGATCCGGGAGGCGCCTTCGGTCGAACCGTCGTACAGCGTGTCCTCGATGACGGTGGTGTCACATGCGATCACCAGCCGGCCCGCCGAGTTCGTGAAATCGCCCAGGTCTCGCGCGTAGCCGTACTGAATGTGCGGAGGCAGCAGGTCTTCCTCGTTGAGCAGACCACCGACCACCGCGTAGCCCCCCGCGGGGATCAGCAAGTCGGTGACTTCGTGGGCGTCCTGGGAGCTGCCGTCGGGCTTGGAGGCGATCAACACCATGCCCGCCAGGTTCATGTCCCCCTCGGTCGGGTTGAGGATCTCAAACCACTCGAACCCGGTGTCCGAGCCCGTCGGGTTCGCCATGATCTCGGTGATCACGAGGTCGCCCGGAAGGAACTGCTCGCACGAGCCCCCGCGGGCGTCGGCTTCGTCGTTCTTGCAGCCGCCCACCGCGGCCAATGCCATCACGCACGCGGGCAACACGAGGCGTGTGGTGGGCATCAAGGAGAATGTTCGTCGGCGTGGTGCGTATTGCATCGGGCTATACCGGGGGAGGTGGTGGGGGCGGCGTTGCGGGAACAAGCGTGCCGCTCACCGAGTCGGGTTTTGGGTCGTCCGCGGGGGGCGGAGGCGTGGCGGGCTCGTCTGCGGATGGAGGCGTCTTGACCGAGTCCGCGGCGGGGTCGTTTGGAGCGGGCGGCGGGCTGTCTACGGGCTCGGGCTCTTCGATCGGCTCAGGCTCGGCAACGGGGTCGAGCGTGGGCTGCTTGTTGCGACCCTTCCAGCCCGGGCTGCGGCGGATCTGATCGGGGTTCTTCAGCTCGATCTGGAGCTGGCTGCGCTCGCCGCGACGCTTGGAGCCGCTCTTGTAGGTGTAGCGCGAGACGTACCCTTCGATGACGATGAACTCGCCCGCCGACTCGGCGACGCCAGAATCGGCGACGACGTCGTCATCAAACGCGATGATGGGGAAATCCTCGAACATGCGGCGGCCCAGCAAAATGCGGGCGGGCGCGCGACCTTTGCGTGGCTTGACCTCGCCCACGACGCCGAGCACCTTGACCCACTCGCCACGCATGTCGGCCAGGCGGCTCATGGCGTCCCAGTTGGTCAGCACCACGTGGTCGGGCTGCCCTTCGGCGGCTTGCTCGAACTGGGCGGCAAACTCCGCGCGGGAGTCCCACCAGGTCAGCCGGTCGTCGTAGTCGGTGTAGTGCTCTTTGCCGGGCTCCCAGATCCCAACCTGTTTGCGCTGCGCCTCTTCTTGCGCTTGCAAGAACTCGTCGTGGAAGCGTCGCGAGTAGCCGTACTTGGTGAAGTACGGGGTCATGCCCGCGCGCACACACTCCACGTTGTAGTTGACCCACTCGCCGTCCTTTTCGACAAAGACGTACGCGAGGTAGCGGTTGTAGCGGCCACGAATTTCCTTGGGGTGGTCGCGTTCCAGGCGGACGCTACGGATGCCCTTGAAGAACTCCTTGGCGAACACCTTGGCGTCCATGCCCAACGGGGTCGGCCCTTTGGGCGGGCGCCCCGACTCGCCCCGCATCGACTCCAGGTACTCCGGAAACGAGAGGCTCTCGTAGGCGCGGAGCTCATTTTCGTGCTTGAAGGTCTCCTCGGTGTCGATCGCGAGCAGACGCAGCGAAGCGTCGAGACCATCGACCTTGATCGTGTCGCCGTCGACGACCCCGCTGGGCGACAGCGCGAACGTGCCGATCACGTACCCGGCGTCCGAGGTGGGGTCGTCCAGCGAGGCACTGAGTTGCGCCCGGTCGTAACGGATGGCCTCGGAGGCGAACATGTCGCTGCATCCGGTAGCCGCGAGCGTGAAGCTGGCGACCAGGCTGAGTCCGGGTCGGCGGGTGGCTACGGGCACGGGTTGTTCGGCTCCCCTGGTGTGCCGGGTTTCCCGACCCCTACTGCAGCGCCGACCGGCGCGTCCGATTCGTCGCGGCAAAAAGAGGCCTGGTTGTCGTTTGCCTCGGCAGTGGGCTCGAGCGCACCGTCAAATGCCAGACTACCGTCGAACTCGAGTGGGCCTGCATAGATCACCTCATCAACGTCGACGTCGCACGTGGACACGGTGATTCGAGCGGCGTTGGGTAGGTCCTGCGTGTTGTCGCTGACCCTGTACCCGTAGTCGACATGCTCGGGCAGAGCATCGTCGTACTGGAGGCCGAGGACGATGTACCCATGTGCCTCGACCGACAGGAGCTCATTGCGGACCAGCGCTACGTGTGGGTCCGCTGCGTCTACCCCACTCGTATCTTTCATGCGAATCCGAAGGCCGTACAGGTTGACTTCGGCGTCAGTCGTGTTGAGCAGCTCGATCCAATGCCCGTACGTATCTGAGGTCGACTTCGGGCCTCGGAGTTCGGTGATGACCAAGTCGCCCACGTCCACGGCTGGACACACTCCCTCGACAGGTTCACGCGCGCAGCCGGGCAGCGCAGCGACAAGGCAGCCAGCAACGCACAACCCGGCGCCAGGTGCGGTCCGCTTGATGTACTTGTTCAAATGAACACCTCCCCCAGCCCCAAGGTTCGCAGTCTACCAGGGCCCACTGGGGCAATCTTGGGCCCAGGGCGTTTTGGGTTGTTTTCGTGCTAAACCACGCCATGGAAAAGCTGCCGCTTTCGGTCTTTGAGCACCTGCCCAAGACCGATCTCCACGTCCACTTGGACGGATCGCTGCGTTTGGAGACGGTCCTCGATCTGGCCAAGGAAGAAGGGGTCACGCTGCCCGCGACCGATGTCGACGGCCTTCGCGCGGCCATGAACATCGGCCAAAACACGGGCTCGCTCGTGGAATACCTCAAGGCCTTCGGGGTCACGCTGGCCGTGCTGCAAACGCCGACCGGGCTGTATCGCGCCGCCTACGAGCTGGCACAGGACGCCGCGGCCGAAAACGTCCGCTACATGGAGGTTCGCTACGCCCCGATGCTGCACACGCAAAAGGGCATGCGGCTGACCAAGATCGTCGAGACGGTGCTCAAGGGGCTGCACGCCGCCGAGCTCGAGTTCGGGATCGTCAGCCGCGTCATCGTCTGCGGAATCCGCAACATCTCGGTCGAGTCGTCGCTCGAGATGGCCGAGCTTGTCGTCGCCTATAAGAACCGCGGTGTGGTCGGCTTTGACCTCGCGGGGGCTGAGGATGACCACCCCGCCAAGGACCACCAAGAGGCGTTTGCGCTGGTGCGCAAGAACAACATCAACGTGACGATCCATGCGGGCGAGGCCTACGGCCCCAGCTCCATCGCGCAGGCCGTGCACACCTGCGGAGCCCATCGCATCGGGCACGGCTGTCGCCTGCGCGAGGACGGCGACTTGCTGCACTACGTCGTCGACCATCGCATTCCGCTGGAGTGCTGCCCGTCGTCCAACGTGCAGACGGGGGCGGTGCGCTCCTTGGGCAGCCACCCCATGCGGCTGTATTACAACCTCGGCTCACGGGTGACGGCCAACACCGACAACCGCCTGATGACGGACACCACCGTCTCCAAGGAGCTGTGGTTGATGCACACGGAGATGGCGTTCTCGCTCGACGACATCAAGCAGGTCATTCTCAACGGCTTCAAGAGCGCGTTCCTGCCGTTCCACGAAAAGCGTCGGTTCTTGGAGTCGGTCAGCGGCGAGCTGGCCCGCTACTCGGCAGAAAAGGCCAGCGGCGAGCCAGCGGTCGAGCCGGCTGTGAACGAGTAGAGCGGTTGCATTGTGCTGCACGGCCCCCAGGGCTGGTTGTGGCAATCTCAGCGTGGTAAACGCAAGGCGTGGACCCGTCACGACTGATTTCGGTAGTCGGGATGGTCTCGATGCTTGCGATAGCCTACGCGCTCAGCGTCAATCGCAAGGCGGTGAGCAAGCGTCTGGTGATCTGGGGCGTTGCCCTGCAGTGGGGGATCGGAATCCTTTTGCTGTGGGTGCCGCAAGGCCGACAGCTGCTATCCGGCGCGTCGGCCATCGTACAAGACGTCTTGGACCAGTCGTACGAGGGCAGCAAGTTTGTCTTTGGTGCGATGGGCGACAAGTCTGGCGGTGATTCGGGGCTGGGGACGATCTTTGCGTTCCAAGTGCTCCCCACGATCATCTTTATCGCGTCGCTGTTTTCGATTCTCTACTACCTCGGCGTCATGCAGTGGATCGTCAAGGCGTTGGCGAGGGTCATGATGCGCACGATGGGCACGTCGGGCGCCGAGTCCCTGGCGGTCGGCGCCAGCGTGTTCATGGGCCAGACGGAGGCGCCGCTCACGATCAAGCCGTTCTTGGCCAAGCTGACCGAGTCCGAGCTGTTTGTCGTGATGGTCGCCGGGATGGCGTCGGTTTCGGGGTCGATCCTGGGTGCGTACGTGGCCATCGGCCAAGTGCCCATCGCCAATCTCTTGACGGCCGTGGCGATGACCGCCCCGATCTCCATCGTCATGGCCAAGCTCATCGTGCCCGAGACGGAGACCCCGCAAGCCGACGATGCGCTTGAGTCCGATATCGCGGCCAAGGATTGCAACGTCCTCGACGCGGCGGCCAGTGGCGCCAGCGACGGCTTGTCGCTCGCGTTGAACGTGGGCGCCATGCTCATCGCGTTTGTCGCGTTGGTGGCGCTCATCAACGTCGTGCTCTCGGTCATCCCCACGGGCGGCGAACCCGTCACGCTCCAGCAGGTGATGGGGGTCTTGTTCTTCCCCGTTGCGCTGCTGATGGGGGTGCCCTACGAGGAGGCGGGCACAGTCGGCAGCGTGCTGGGGACGCGCGTCGTCCTCAATGAGATCTACGGATTCGAGATGATCCGAACCCTGGGCTCGACGCTGTCGGTGCGCTCCACCGCCATCGTCACATTTGCGATCACCGGGTTTTCGAGCCTGGCGAGCATCGGCATCCTCATCGGCGGCCTGGGCGGTTTGGTCCCCGAGCGCCGCAAGGACATTGCGCGACTGGGCGTTCGGGCGCTCATCGCGGCGACGCTGGCCAACTTCTCATCGGCATGCGTGGCTGGGGCGCTGCTGTAGCGGGCGGATTTAGGGTCATTCATGGCGCAGTTGTGGGCGATTCGGCACGGGCAAGCGTCGCTCTTTGCGAGCGATTATGACGTCCTATCCCCGCGCGGCGAGGAGCAAGCGCGGACCCTCGGGCGCTACTTGGCGGGCGCGGGTCTTTCGTTCGACCGCGTCTACTGTGGTCCGGCCAAGCGGCAGCGCGACACCGCTTCGCTGGCCCGTGAGGCGGGCGGCAACGCTTGGCCCGAGGCGGTCGTCGTCGACGGGCTCGACGAGCACGACGCGTTTGGGATGCTGACCCGCGTGGTGCCCAAGCTCCAGCACGACGCTGAGATCGCAGGCCTGCAAAAGGGCATCACCGACGCGGCCGACAAGCCCGAGCGATCGCGGGCGTTCCAGCGCATGTTCGAAGCGGTCATGGCTCGGTGGCTGCGGGACGAGATCGATCCGTCCGATGCCGAGCCGTGGGCCGCGTTTCGCACGCGGGTGCTCGACACGCTGCCTCAGATGGCGGCGCTATCGGCCGCGGGCGAAGGCCCGGCCAAGCGGGTGGCGTTGTTCAGCTCCGTGGGGCCCATCACGGTGCTGCTGCAGCGGGCGCTGGGCACCGCCGACCTGGCGAGCTTTGCCGCGGGCTGGCGGATCCGCAACGCGTCGATCAGCCGCTTTGAATTCTCGCGCGCCAATCCTGACGCGCTGACGCTCGACGGCTTCAACGGCCTCCCGCACCTGCCCGACCCCAGCACGTGGACCTTCCGGTGACCTGATGGATTTTTCACCTCCCGAGTCATTGCGCCCGACCCTGAGCCGTCTTCGGACGTTCGTCGACGCGCACGTCATTCCCCTGGAGTCCGCCGCGCGCGAGAGCTTCTCAGCGTTGCTACCCAAGCTCGATGGGGTGCGTGCCAAGGCCAAAGCCGAGGGGCTGTGGCTGCCGCAGATAGCCAAGGCGCACGGCGGGATGGGGTTGTCGGTGCTCGAGCACGGGCTCGTCAGCGAGGTGCTCGGACGCTCGGTGCTCGGGCACTACGCGCTCAACTGCCAGGCACCCGACGCCGGCAACATGGAGATCCTCATCGAGTACGGCACCGATGAGCAGAAGGCACAGTGGCTGGCGCCGCTGTTGGCGGGCGAGATTCGCTCGTGCTTTGCGATGACCGAGCCCGAGCACGCGGGCAGCAACCCGCTGGAGATGTCGACCCGGGCGGAGCTTGTCGACGGCGAGTGGGTGCTCAACGGTCACAAATGGTTCACCACCGCGGCTGACGGTGCGCGGTTTGCCATCGTCATGGCGGTGACCGACCCGGATGCGCCGCCGCACGCACGGGCGTCGATGATCATCGTGCCCACCGACAGCCCGGGGTTCACCAACGTGCGCAACATTTCGGTCATGGGCGAGCCGGGCGAGCAGTGGGCGAGTCACTCCGAGCTGCGCTTCACGGATGTGCGGGTGCCCGAGCACAATCTGCTGGGCGGACGGGCGCAGGGGTTCTCGATAGCCCAGGCGCGCCTCGGTCCTGGGCGCATCCACCACTGCATGCGCTGGATGGGTATCTGCGACCGCGCGTTCGAGATGATGGCCACGCGCGCGGCGACTCGCCAGCTCGGCCGAGGGGAGGTCCTCGGCGACAAGCAGTCGGTCCAAAACTGGATCGCCGAATCCAAAGCCGAGATCGAATCGACCCGGTTGCTCGTGCTGCACGCAGCCTGGAGCATCGACCGCGTCGGCGCCAAAGCGGCACGCGAGGAGATATCGCTCATCAAGTTTCACGCGGCCGACGTGCTCATGCGCGTGGTGGACCGTGCGATTCAGGTGCACGGTGCCATGGGCATCACGGACGACACCGTGCTGTCTTGGATCTATCGGCATGAGCGTGGCGCCCGCATCTACGATGGGCCCGACGAGGTGCACAAGAGCGTGGTCGCCCGTCGGATCCTTCGGCGGCACGGCATGCCGGGCAAGCGCGATCGTGCCGCGGCGAGCCCGGATGCGGGCAGCAAACCAAGTGGCAAACCGAGAACCGC
>Ga0316189_10006809_pt1 | contig 10870 bp, 10 predicted proteins | sample LowCovwburrow_MG_FD_204930 | JGI IMG/M metagenome (GOLD analysis project Ga0316189, IMG submission 204930) | Coastal sediment microbial communities from Maine, United States - Lowes Cove worm burrow | ecosystem: Environmental > Aquatic > Marine > Coastal > Sediment | place: USA: Maine... | reverse complement strand
GCGCTCCTTGGCTGCGCTCCTCGCCGCTGCTCGCGTCCCTGCAGGGGGCGCCGCCCCTCGCGGTCGTGTCGGGACCGCAAGAACACCCCGCCTTCTGGACGAGCACGTCCTGCGTTCCATGCCGGCCTTGCCGACATCGCCAGCCTTGCCGACCTGACCTACCCGCATGGCCGACCTGGCCTGGCTACCGCGCCAGCGCTCGCTCGCCGGCGAGCCAGGCCGCGAAGTGACGGGCGAAGTAGGTCAGGATCACGTCGGCTCCAGCGCGACGGATCGCGAGCAAGCTCTCTTCGACGACCTTCGTCTCGTCAAGCCAACCCCGCTCGCAGGCGGCCTTGAGCATCGCGTACTCACCGCTGACCTGGTAGGCGGCGACCGGCAGCTCGCAGGCGTCGCGGACCCGGCGGATCACGTCGAGGTAGGGCCCCGCCGGCTTGACCATCACCATGTCTGCCCCCTCCGACACGTCGAGCGCGAGCTCGCGCAGCGCCTCGCGGCCGTTGGCGGGATCCATCTGGTACGTCTTCTTGTCGCCGTGCTTCGGCGCCGAGTCGAGCGCCTCGCGGAAGGGCCCGTAGAAAGCCGAGGCGTACTTCGCCGTGTAGGCGAGGATCGACACCTCGGAGAACCCCTCAGCGTCGAGCGCATCACGAATTGCGCCGATCCGCCCGTCCATCATGTCGCTCGGCGAGATGATATCGGCGCCGGCGCGGGCCTGGGCGACAGCCTGCTTGCAGAGCACGGCCACGGTCTCGTCGTTGAGGATCCGGCCGTCGGCGCCGACGATCCCGTCATGCCCGTCCGAAGAGTAGGGATCGAGGGCGACGTCGGTGACCACGGTGAGCTCGGGCCAGCGCTCCTTCAGACCGGCGATCGACCGCGGGATCAGCCCGTCGGGGTTGAAGCATTCGCGCCCGTCCGAGGTCTTGAGCGCCTCGGGGATCGCCGGGAAGAGGACGATGGAATTAACACCGACCGCCCGCGCTGCCCCGACCTCCGCCATCAACCCCGCCGGCGAGAGGCGGCTACAGCCGGGCATCGCCGAGATCGGCACATCCTCATCGCCGCCGTGGATAAAGAGCGGGTAGATAAGGTGCTCGGGGCCGACGGTAGTCTCCCGCTGGTAGGCGCGGACGACCGGGTTCTTGCGGTTCCGTCGAGGGCGACTTCGCATCGCCACGATGTACCATGATTGCCGCACGACGGGGCCTGGCCCCCTCCCCAGCCGCCCCCCGATGTTCTCGCGCGTGGCCGCCATTTCGGCGAGATAGCGCGAATCAGCACCCGCGTCGTCCTCTTCGCGACCCGTCGACGCGCCGTCCGAGCCTCCGGGTAGGAACTCTGTTTCGGGCCGATCGAGCCCGGCAGCTCGCGCCCAGGGGGGGAGCGCGTGGCCGCCCGACAAACCGAGAAAGCGCGCTCTACATCGATGCTTCGCTTTTGTCAGGCAGACCGGTCAACGTGGCATACTACTCGCCCCGCGGCGGCGAGTGCCGCCTGGCCTATCGACCACGATGACAAGCATCTACCTCCTCTCCTTGGTGTCCGCAGGGATCCTCTTCCTCTCCCCTGCGTCGACCGAGCTCCGCAGGCATCGAGGTACGAGCCGCACAGGTCGCCCCCGAGCGCCCCTCGCCTCACATCTCTTCTGGACCTCCACCCTCTCCGTCTTCGGCCTCGCCGGCCTCGGGCTACAGAACCTCGCGCTCAGCACCTGTGAGTGCAGCGTCCCCCTCACCGCCATCATCCTCGCGGTCGTCGCCGGGCTCATCGCGGTCCTCCTCTTCGGCCGCGCCGCGACGGACGAGACCAACATCGCCGCTGACGAGCGAGACTTCGTCGGCAAGGTCGGCCGCGTCCTCGTCGAGATCTCGAGCGAGCAGCTCGGCAAGGTCCGCGTGAACCTCCGCAGCAGCTCTGTCGATATCCTCGCGCGCACCGACGAGACCGAGCCCTTCGCCGTCGGCGACGAGGCCCTGATCATCCACATGAGCGACACCACCGCGGTCGTCATCCGACCCGCCAACGATCCCGACCAAGAATAGTCGGCAACCCCGTCAACCGAGCGTGACACCCCCATGATCCACAACCTCGCCCCCCCCGAACCAGTCAGCCTGCTAGCCGCCTCTGGACTCGAAGTCACTTCGGTCCTGATCGGCGGCGCGGTCGCTGGATTTGTCGTTCTCCTCTTCCTCTTCCTGGTCCGCAACTTCCTCTACATCTGCCGCACCGACGAGGCCCTGATCTTCACCGGCCGCAAGCGCCTCCGCGACGACGTCGACCTCGGACCGCTGGTGCTCCTCGGCCGAGGCATCGCCGGTCAGCCCGCAGAGTTCGCAGGCTGCGGCCGGGGTCGTGCCTGGCGAGTGCCGATCCTCGAGCGCGTCGACCGTCTCGATATGGCCGCGATGTCGATCGACGTTGTCGTCATGAACGCCTACTCGGCGGGCAACATCCCCCTCAAGATCCACGCGATCGCCAACGTCAAGATCTGCTCCGACCCGGTGCTGATCCGCAACGCGATCGAGCGCTTCCTCGGCCAGTCGAAGCACGAGATCATGATGGTCGCCAAGCAGACCCTCGAAGGTGCGCTGCGCGAGGTGCTCGCGCAGATGACCCCGGAGCAGGTCAACGAGGACCGACTCGCGTTCGCTGACAACCTCAGCCTCAGCGCGAAGGACGACCTCGACAAGCTCGGCCTGCAGCTCGACACGCTCAAGATCCAGATGGTCTCCGACGACGTCGGCTACCTCGACTCGCTCGGCCGGCCGCAGATCGCCGCCGTCCTCCGCGACGCCGAGAACGCCGAGAACCAGGCCGAGCAGGAGATCTCCGAGGCCCAGGCCGGCGCGCACCAGCGGGCCGAGATCGCCAAGGCTGACGCCGAGAAGGAGATCCTCCGCAAGCGCAACGAGCTCGCCCGGATCACCGCCGAGTTCGACGGCCAGGCCAGGTCGGTCGAGGCCGAGGCTCAGGCCGCGGCGAAGACCGCCCGCGCCGAGGCGGAGCAGTCGCTCCAGGGCGTCCGCAACGAGCTCGAGCAGCGACGCCTCCAGGCTGAGGTCGTCATCCCGGCCGAAATCAACCGCGAGGCCGAGGTCATCCGGGCCAAGGGCGCCGCGGCGCCGACCGTCGAGAACGGTATCGCCGCAGCTCAGGTGCTCGAGGCGATGGCCGGCGCATGGCGGGCGATGGGCCCGCAAGCGAAGGAGATCTACGTCATCCAGCACATCGAGGAGATCGTCGGCGCGGTGATCAACTCGGTCGCCAAGATCGACGTCCACGAGGTCAACGTCCTCGACCCAGGCGACGGGTCGGGTCTTGCCAGCTACGCCGCCGCATACCCCAACGCGGTCGCGTCGATCCTCACCGCCCTCCGTCAGACCACCGGGGTCGACGTCCCGCTGATCCTCAGCGGCAACGCAGCGCCGAGCGGCGATGCACCGCCGCCGAGCAGCACGCCCTCGGGCCTCAACTTCGGAAGGACCGTCCGCTAATGTCGCTCAACATCGACCCATCTGCGCTCTCGCTGGTCGCAGCCGGCAACATGGAGGCTATCGGCGCCCTCGCCGTCATCGCCGTCCTTGTCATGGCCGCGCTGCTCCTGGTGATCAAGAACGTCCTCTACGTCTGCCAGCCCAACGAGGTCCTGATCTTCGCCGGTCGCAGCCGCAAGGTAGGCGACAAGATCCTCGGCTACCGGATCATCCGCGGCGGCCGTGCGCTCCGCATTCCGCTCTTTGAGACGGTCGATCGCATGGATCTGACCAACATGATCATCGAGCTCCAGGTCCGCGGCGCCTACTGCAAGGGCGGCATCCCGCTCGACATCCAAGGGATCGCCAACATCAAGATCCCTGGCGAGGAGCCGCTCCTCAACAACACCCTCGAGCGCTTCCTCGGCAAGGGCCGCGAGGAGATCATGAAGACCGCCCGCGAGACCCTCGAGGGCAACCTCCGCGGTGTTCTGGCCACCCTGACCCCTGAGCAGGTCAACACCGACAAGCAGCTCTTCGCGAGCAAGCTGACCGAAGAGGCGGAGCACGACTTTAGCCGCCTCGGCCTGGTCCTCGACACGCTCAACATCCAGAACATCTCGGACGAGGTCGGCTACCTCGACGCGATCGGCCGCCAGCGGTCGGCGCAGATCCGGCGGGCTGCCCTCGTCGCAGAGGCGGCCGCCCAGGCGGAGGCGGCCGAGAACAAGTGGGCCAACACCCGGCAGGCGGAGCTCGCCTCGATCGAGGCCCAGATCCAGATCGTCGGCAAGGAGACCGAGCGGCGCGTCGCCGACTCCCAGACCCGTCGAGAGGCGCTCATCGCCCAACAGCAGGCCCAGGTCCAGGCGCTCATCGCCCAGGCCAGCGCCGAGGTCCAGATGCAAGAGGCGCGGATCGAGCAGGTCCGTCGTCAGCTCCAGGCCGACGTCATTCAGCCCGCAGACGCCGAACGTCGGCGCGCCGAAGAGGACGCCAAGGGTCACGCCGCCCAGCTCATCGAGCAGGGCCAAGCGACGGCCAGGGCCCTCAGCGAGCTCGCGGCGACCTACCAGGGCTCCGGCACCGCCGGACGCGACGTCCTCCTCATGCAGAAGCTCGTGCCGCTGATGCGGACGATCTCTGGGACCATCGGCGATCTCAAGGTCGATCGAATGACCGTCCTCCCGTCCGCGCTCGGCCACAGCGGCGACGAGCCCTTCGCCGCCAAGCTGATCAGCTACGCGGAGCAGATCAAGGCGGCGACCGGCGTCGACGTCCCCAAGATCGTCCGCGACAAGTACGGCGACGGCAAGTAGGCCGCTCCCTCGCGGAGGTTTGTACGGGGGCGACGGGCAACAGCTCGTCGCCCTTCTCCGTTCTCACGGTCCTCCCGGCTCCCCCGCCCCTCCCAACCTTCCCAGCCCTCCCGGCCCTCCCGGCCCTCCCGGCCCCCTCCCTGTGTCCGCCACGGCGTGTGTCCGCCGCAGGCGCTGACGAGAGGGACACCCGATCATGCGGAAGACACGCGCTTCCACCCCTGCGCCCACCTCGGCGCAGGGATCCGCCACGACCGCTCCTCGCCGCTCGACCAGCGTCCCGGACTCGGATGATCTCCACCGGATCACGGAGTCAGCCTATCGAGGGATCCCCGCTCGACGGCGACGAGCTGGCCCCTCCCCCCGGCCAAACGCCTCAGAGACCTTTAAGACATGTCTCTAACGACATAAAATTGTAAGTGCACGGGCCTCGCGACCGCGACCTCCGCGAGCGCTTATGCGCGGTCGCGCGCGAGCATGCGCGTCGATGGCCCAATTCGCCCGACCTGCCGCGTAGACGGTCCTAGGACCCGAGATCTCGCACTTCTGACAGCGAGGTCGGCCACCTTACAGAGTTTACGGACTGACACTATCTTAGTGACATTTGTGTATCGATGTCGCGCATCTTTGGTGCGAAACCGCGAATAGGTGCCGAAATTCGCCACTTCGCAGGTCTGGACACGCGACCGGGCGAGCGATTAACCAAGGTTCATGATTTCGAGTGGCGCTACCCAAGTTCAGTTGGCCATCGGTGACTTCGCGAAGTACGAGCGATCCTGCGTGGATCAGGCCCTCTTCCTCCGCACCCTCCAGAGCAAGGCTGTGCGCGAGCGAGCCTCGGCCGTCCTCTGCGACCCGAGCGGTCGAGTCCTCGCCTACGCCAAGGCCTGTGGCTCTGTCTCCCTGGCCGACGCCTCGCTGAGCGAGCTCGCGGCTCTGGTCGCGTCGGACGCGGCGCCGGTCATCGTCCCCGAGGACGGCTTCTACGCCACCGCCGACTCCACCTACTACGTCTCTCACGCCGACGTGTTCGAGCTCCGCGCCCCGGACCTCGCGCCCTGCTCCGGCTTTCGCAAGGTCGAGAGCCTCCCAGCCGAAGCTGAGAGCCTCGAGGTCGACGAGTTCGACCCCGGGCTGGCGGCCGACGCAGCCCTCTTCGCCTACGCTGACGCGATCGACCGCATCGCCGAGGTTATCCACGGCGCCTAAAAGACGATTCGGCCGCTGCGCTGCTACGATCGTCGACGTGCCCCGTAGGACGATGATGCAGAGAATCGCAGCCGGAACTCTCCTAGCCGCCACGCTCGCCTGCGGGCCCGCCCCCTCAGGCGAGTCCCTCACCCCCGAACCGACGACCGTCAACGACTTCCACATCTCGGTCTTCAACGCTTGTACCGACGACGTGACGCTCCACGTCGGGACGACGCAGACCGCCGGCAGCAAGGTTCTCCTCTTCAAGCTGAGCCGCGACTCCTTCAAGGGGACCAACGAAGCGGTCTGGCTCCTCGACCCAGACGAGCGACCGATCGCGCTCTACCAGCCGATCCAAGGCAAGCAGAAGCTCAAGGTGACCGCCGACTGCACCGGCCTCGCTCGCGAGCACTGACAGGGCCTGACACCGATCCCAGGGGGTCTGCCCCTCCGCGGCCCAGCCGAGGCTTGAAGTAGCCCGCTCCGCACACTAGGGTCGGCCAGTGTTCACCTCCTTCCGCGGCCTCATCGTCTCCGCAGCCCTCCTCCTTCCGGCTTCCGCAGGCGTCGCATGTGGAGCAAGCGCCCCGCTCGTCGCTGTCGACGCGATCGCGGCGGATCATCTTGAGGTCGTCCGCGGCGAAGAGCGGGTCGCCGACACCACGCTCGACCACATCCGCGGTCTCGAGGCGACGATCCTGCAAGAGGGCGAGCTTCGGGCGGAGGGCATCCCCCTCACCGCCCTCCTCGACGACCTCAAGATCGATCGTAGAGGGCTGAGCGCCGTCGAGGCGATTGGCTCTGACGGCTACAGCATGCGGCTCTCGCCGGAGACCATCGCCGACCCGCAGACCCTCGTCATCTTCGCGATCAACGGCGATGCGCTCGCCGAGCACAGGGGACCGCTCCGCCTCCACACCGCAGAGCGCTCGACCTCGGTCCGCAACCTGCGGCGTCTCGTCCTTCACTAGCTCCAGAGGTCTCTGGCCGCGACGGCCGAAGGCCGTGACACCTCCCCTCCGCCCCTACGTCGACGACCAGGCCGGGAAGCCTGGGATGCTCCGGGGCGGGCGCATGAAAAAGCGAGAGGCCAACCTTGACCTCTCGCCTATCTCGCTCGTCACCAAGTGGCGGTGCCGTCTAGTCGTCGATCTCCGTCACTCGACCGTCGGCGAAGGTGACCTCGATGGTGTCGAACTTGCTCTCCCAGTAGCGCCAGAGATCGGCGTCCAGGCTGGGGGTGCGGTGCTCCGGCGGATATCCAACCGCGAGGAGCACGGCCTGTTTGGACATGCCCTCAAGGATCTTCCCCTCGCGGATCCCCTGCTGATCGATCGCGTCGAAGCTGGCGACGACGCCGGCGTTGCACGAGGTGCCGAAGAATTTGGCGACGTGCTCCGCCGGGCTCTCCGTCATCGAGTCGTGGAACTCGTAGGTGTACTCCTTACCGGTCGCGAGCACGTGGAAGTTCAACCCCTCAGTATTCAGGAAGGAGACCCGGATCGGGGTGCAGAGCGAGAGGATCTCATCACCGTCGAGGTAGTTCACCGATGAGAGTTCCTCGTCATCCGGGTGGAGGTTGACCAAGGTATAGACCTCTGCCGATGCGCGCAGCGGATGCGACGCGTTGGGATCCGGCTGGACCGCGGACGGCCGACAACCGAGCGTCGAAGAGACCAGAACGATGGATGCGACAATTCTAAAATGCGACATGGGAACAACCCCCGGCGAAGCCAGCCGCAAGCATAGCAGGAAGCGCAGCTATCGCCGTAGCCTAGGCCAATTGGGCCGCAAAGTGATGTTTCACGCGCCCAAGACGGCACGCCAGCGCTTCCTCGAGCCCAACCCCTCGCGCAAGCTAGACGCATGAGTCGAGACCTCGGGCGACAAGAGCACGCGATCGTAATCGGCGGCGGGATGGCGGGCCTCTCCAGCGCCGCCGTCCTCGCCCGCCACTTCTCGCGGGTGACGATCATCGACCGCGACATCCCCCCCAAGAGCCCCGAGGTGCGGCCAGGAGTGCCCCAAGGCAAGCATGTGCACGTTCTCCTGACCCGCGGCTGGCGCCTCCTCGACGAGCTCTTCCCGGGGCTCGACGAGCGCCTCCAAGGCGCCGGCGCCAAGCCCGTCGACTGGGTCAACGACGTGATCTGGGAGACCCCCTTCGGCCGCTCGCCGCGGATCGCCTCGGACCTGCGATCGCGGCTGTGCAGCCGCCCTCTCCTCGAGCATGCGGTCCGGAGCGAGCTCCTCGCCAACCCGAAGGTTCGCCTCCTCGGCGGCCACGAGGTTACGGGCCTCCAATCGACCGGCCACCCCGCCCGCGTCGTCGGCGTGACCGTCCAGGCGCGCGCCCGAGCTGAGCAAGGCGAGCTGAGCCCGGAGGACCTCAGGGGCGACCTCGTCATCGACACCAGCGGCCGCGGGTCCAAGGCGCCGCTCTGGCTCGAGGCGCTCGGCTACGAGACCCCAGAGGAGACGATCATCGACGCCCGCCTGGGCTACGCCAGTCGGATCTACCGCAAGCGCCCGGAGGTCAACTGGAACGTCCTCTACGTGATGAACCGCGCCCCCTCGGTCCCCCTAAGCGGGGTGATCTACGAGATCGAGAACGACCAATGGATCGTCACCCTCGTAGGCTACAACGGTCACTTTCCGCCGACGGACGAGGCTGGCTTCCTCGAATGTGCGAAGGGGCTGGCCAAGGCGACCATCTACGACGCGATCGTCGACGCCGAACCCCTGTCGAAGATCCACGGCTACCGTCGCACCGAGAACCGTGTCCGCCACTTTGAGCGGCTGCGACGCTGGCCGACCGGCCTCCTCGTCCTCGGTGATGCAAGCTGCGCCCTCAACCCAGTCTACGGCCAGGGCATGACCCTCGCGGCGATCGCGACCTCGGTCCTCGACGACCTCCTGCGCGCCCGCCCCCCCGCAGACCGGCTAGGCGCCCTCTTCCAGCGCCGCCTCGCCGCCGCCAGCAAGGATCCCTTCACCACCGCGACGGGCGATGATCTTCGCTGGCCCAAGACCTCCGGCAAGGTCCCCCGCGGCCTCCGGCTGATGCACAGCCTGGTCGATCGGGTGATGTCAGCGGCGACGAGCGACCCGCGGATCCACCTCCGCCTGATGGAGGTGCTGCAGATGACGCGACCGACGTCGGCGCTCATGCGACCGCGGCTCCTCGCCAAGGCCTTGCGCGCTCGGGTCTAGGCTCGGCTCCGACGTCGCGCTCTCGCGCCCTCGCGCTCTCGCGCCCTCGCGCCCATGACCGGCTGGCGCACGAGCTCGACGAGGGTCGCTCCCCTGCGTCGGAGCCTAGGAGCACTCGTCTGGGCCACACTCGCCGACGCGAATATCAGCGCTCCCGACCCCGATCTCGCACCACTCAGGATAACCGAGCGGGAGCCCCCCAGCCTCCGCGTAGGGAGAGACGCCATCATCCAGCCAGTAGGGATGATCGAGGGCGAACATCCACAGCGGGGCGAAGGTCGGGAGGTCCATCGGCGCGTCAAAGGGAGGCGTCGAGTGCTGGCAATTGTGCACGCACTCGACGACGAAGTGCCCGTCCTCCTCGAGAGCTTCTTCGAGGGCCTTCGAGGTCTCGTCAAAGTCGACAGCCACGCAGAAGTCCTTGGGACCGCCCCAGAGCACCATCGCCGGCATCGTGTGCGAGGAGCTCACCCACGGCTTGACGACCCCGCCGACCCCTCCGGAGAGGGACATGATCGACGAGAGGTGCTGTCCTCGACCGCCGGCGAGCTGACCCGTGAAGAGAGCGCCCGCAGACACACCGGTGCTCGAAACACAGTCGACGTCGATCGGGAAGAGTTCGTCGATGCAGCCGAGCATGTCGTCAAAGAAGGCGAACTCCTCCTCTAGCCGCTCGTCCGTGTCGAGCGAGGTGAAGGGCCACTTGAAGAGAACGTCGTCCTTGGACTCCGGGATCACCGCGACAAAGCGCATCTCCTGGGCCGCGCTCGCCACCTCGCTGCGCTCGTAGAAGTCGTGGGCCGAGCCGCCCAGCCAGTGCCACATGAAGATCACCGGCAGAATCTCGCCATCGTCGATGTCCTCCGGTGCGACGACGGCAAAGCGCCGCGGACCGCCGGCGGTCATGATCTCGTTGGGCGCCGCCTCGTCCCCCTCGAGGAAGCCGAGCTCGATCGTCGGACAGATGCCGCCAAAGGTCGGGATCGGCGGCGCGCTCTCAGCACCCTCGGGCGGCTCGGTCCCGCACAGGAGCATGTCGAGCTCGCCGGTCTCTCCGGTCGCCGCGGTGGTCGAGCCGTCCGTATCGGTCTCCCCGGTCGCTGTCGTCGCCGTCATCGCCTCGGTGGTGCCGGTGCTCCCCTCGGAGCCGCTGCCCGCCTCGCCGCCCGAGCTCGAGGACTCGCTCGCGCCGGTCTCTCCGCCTTCTGACGTGGAGGCAGACATGCCTGTCGCCGAGTCATCTCCACAGGCGAGGGCGAGGGTCGAGAGGAGAGCGGTGGCAATCCGAATACGCATCGATAGACCTGACCTTCCAGCGTGTTGAGCTGACGGATCACTACACCACAAAGCGCAACGACGAGCAAAGTCGCGCATCCTCGCCGAGGACCACAACGGGGCCCGACTCGGGGCACAAACAAGGCCTCAACCCGAGCACACGCAAGGAGCTCGACCCGAGCGGCAAACCAAAACGAAAGGGCCCCGGAGGGCCCCATCGCTCGACAACCTCTTCGGCCATCGCCCGCTAGAAGCGGAGGCGAAGCTCGAACTGACCGCTGACCGGCTGCTGGAACCGAGTCGCGACGCCGTAGTTGCCCTGCTTGGGCAGGATCGTCCGATCGAAGAAGTTCGTCGGCGCGCCCTGGTTCTGGATCTTCACGTGCTTCAGGTCGC
>Ga0316189_10006808_pt1 | contig 10870 bp, 11 predicted proteins | sample LowCovwburrow_MG_FD_204930 | JGI IMG/M metagenome (GOLD analysis project Ga0316189, IMG submission 204930) | Coastal sediment microbial communities from Maine, United States - Lowes Cove worm burrow | ecosystem: Environmental > Aquatic > Marine > Coastal > Sediment | place: USA: Maine... | reverse complement strand
GATATCGTAACTTCAGGTGTAATTTCGCCTGCTTTGTAGGTAGTTATTTTAACGCTTGGCATAATTTCTCCTTTTGAACTTGTATCATTTTATCTTTGATCATCTAACATATAATAGTAGGGACTTATTTTATGGGTGTACAGGAAGAAGGTAATGATTCAGGAATTTATGAAATTAATAATATTTGATTTGGCAATTTTAGCGTTAAGTTACCCGGCAAGTTTCAGCGAGTCTGAACGACCGTAGGGAGTGTTCTTAGATGACTGGTTATAAAATTATTTTCTTGGTCTTTTGTTATCTTCTGCGTTTTTTACTTCTTCATCAGTATAAATGATACAACCTCGTCCGCCACCACCCGCTTTAGTAATTGGCATTACATAAGGTTCAGTCTTTTGTTGACTGTCATCAGAACCATGAAATATCCACCAAGACACTCGTCCGCATAATAGTCCAAAACCAAAACCGAAAGGTATGAGAACCAAGACTGTTGGTAAGTCAAATGGGCTAAAAATCAAACTCATTACGGGAGCTGAAATTAAACCCGCAAGACCACCATATATTGGCCTTTTTATTCCTGTTAGGCATGAAATGATAGCGAATATTATGACTTTGAAGATCATGGTTTATCAGTGTATTTCGTATAACATGAAGTTAAGTGGCAAATACTGCAACACGGATTACCCGGCAAAGTATCACTTGAGGATTCCGGTAAACGTTCAATGGTAAGGATTGCGGCCAGTGGTATTTGTCAGCTTGAACGTTTTGTTATACGTTTTTATGTATTATTATTGAAATGTAAGTTTTCTTTGAGACGATACGCATTCTCGAAGATATAAATTGATTAGGTTCTGGTAGGGTATACCAGTTTCTTCTGACATTCCTTTGAAGTAGTCAATTATATCTACACCCATTCTAATTGTTACTTGCTTCTTTAATTGTTTTGCAAACGGGTTTTTACGCTTTTTCATTTTGGATAAATCGTATTCTTTTTTCATAGCTAACCTCCAGGGTACTCATTCATTTCTTTCTTTGTCGCTTTTCTTGCCGAGATGATTCTGATTGTAGAATCACTTTCTCGGAAGCAATGAACAACAAGAAGAATACGAAATTTGTTACTTAACCCGAGCATTAAAAATCTCTGCTCTTCGTCTGAATGGGTTGGGTCCCAAAACTGAATAGCCATATCATCAAAGAAGACAGTTTGAGCTTCTTCAAATGATACACCATGCTTTTTTAGGTTACTTTTTGCTTTTTTATCGTCCCACTCAAAAACTATATTGTTCATAATTACAGTATAATTATATTGTAAGGGAGATTCAATTTTAATTTTTCGTATAACAAGCAATTATGTAGAAACTGTATAATACGCTTTTGGTAAGATTATACAAAAAGAATGAACACTCGGCAACATGCACGATATTACGGCAGTGCCGTGCAGTCACAGCTTCAAGATTAACACTGGCAGGACTAAATTGTTTTCAGCCTGACTGGATAAATATAGTTCCTATTAAGTTACCGCGTGGAGTGAACGACGGATTTACAGATCGGAATTTGAAGAGATACAGGAACTAAGGTTCAGTAGAAGGGAAAAACAGAACGGTTCACCTTCGATTTGGCAATGTTAAATTCAATGATAAGTTGCTGACGTTGCGTTATCTGGAAGAAGGTTACGTTGTGGTTTCTCTCATGTGGTTAATCTTGCCAATTGAAAGTACAATAATTAAGTTTGGTGTCCCCGGATTATGCTGGATTAATAAACCGGATGATAGTCAGACAATTCTACTTTAATTTATGAAATAGGGTGTCTCCTTTTCATTTACATATTCCGACATAGCCGTTATTGAAATGTTGAAAAAAGGAGCTATATAAACAGAGTTGTGTTCGAATGAGATGAACTTGCAAGAAAGGCTCCCACACCTCCAGACTCTATACCATCAATCAAATCCGATGATTTAAGACCCATAAGGTCAACAGTCATCTGGCATGCAATAATCCTTACACCGTACTCCTGAGCCATATTGATAAGCGACTCAAGCTGTTCTATATTTTTTCTTTTCATCATAAACCTAAACAGCTTGGGCCCGATCCCGCCGAAATTCATTTTCGAAGTACCCAGTTTTCCAGAACCTTTCGGTCGCAACGCAAGCACCATTTTTTCAAGAAAACCTCTTCCGGCAGTATTGAAAGAAGATTTTTTCAAGATATCCAACCCCCAAAAGGTTGCAAATATAGTAACCTTCATATCCATAGCTATACCACCGTTTGCAATGATAAAGGCCGCCATGGCTTTGTCGAAATCACCGCTGAACAATACCAGGGTCAGGTGATCATCTTTTTTTTCAAGAGCCGCAATACGATTTTCAAGCTCTTTCACTTTCTTAGAAATGTCATCAGAAACCATTAGGTTTTTTGCCGTATCATTAATAGTGTCCTTTTCCATTTGTTCGCTCCTTGCTCTGTCCAATCAATCAGGAAGTTAAGAATCACAACTATTATTTTCAAAAACAGTCTTTAGAATCAATATATGGGTGCCTTAAAAAATCGGACATTTTATTCAAGTTCAAGGAACATCGAAAAGAAAGTATTGACATATTGGGCACATGTTAGCATTTCATTTTTTGATGTAACATTAGAATTGGGCAAAATGGCAATTTGTCAAGATAGCCATATGATCTATAAGCTGTTCTCTTCAGTTCACTTTGCGCTCAATAGTTTTAGAAAAGTTAAATGAGACAAAAACAATACACGACAATGTCGTACAAGGTCAATAGTTGTTGTATCAATTCAAATAGATAGTGCTATTCGAATTTGACCTTTCTCTGCGATCTGATACAATGTAATAAATTTTTTGTATTCAAATAGTTATCTATGGAGGGGGGAAGGTGACAAAATCAGAGGTTATTGAAGCACTAGCGTTGGAGATGAATATCGGTATCAATGAAGCAGGAGGAATCGTATATTGGGCGCAATCCAAAAAACGGTGATAAAATTAATGTAAGACCCAAAAATGGACTACTTTTCAAAGTTGGTAAAGATCTGCGCCATGCGGTTAATGAAAACAGAGCTGTTGGTTAAGTACTCGAAAAAAGAACAACTAATTTTGGGTTAATAGATCACTTTCGAATCAGAATTAATTTTTGAATATAAGATAAAAAAGAAAGGACCGGAAGGGAGTCCAGCCCTTTCTCAGCTAGAATAAAGAGGTTGATATGGCAATCTTCTTCTTTGTTATCTAGCTATTCTAGTAACCACAAGACCTTCAACGGTGATACAATCTAGAATAAAATTGATCATAAAATCGCTGGAATTTGCCTAAAGTTTAAACAAAGATTAAGTATTTCATTGAATACTGTCAAGTCTTCACCATGTATAAAGAGACATGGGTCCAGTTAACTTGTCGAGGAGCTTGACATTAGAACTTAAGTCACGGAGAATGAAGCAATCGTCTTTTTAGCTTTTTATTAAACGTTAGGCTGCTGTTCCCATGTATTTGAAATTATACGGAGAGAATATATGAAACACCTCCAGTACCTCCTGGTTATTATTGCTTGTCTCGCAATCGCCTTTCCGGCTGTCGCAAAAAACGATAAGGAGAAGAAGCAAAAGACACTACCTCCTGGTCTTGAGAAAAAGGTTGAAAGAGGCGGCGAATTACCACCTGGCTGGCAGAAAAAAATAGCTAAAGGGGAAGTGCTTGACTCAGATCTTTTTGATATAGCGGTGAGAATCCCAAACAAACCAACAAAAAATTATCCAAACACAAAAAACACAGAACTTCTCAAACTCGAAAAGAAAATTATTCGTATAGAAAAAGATACCAGAGAGGTTCTGGAAATTTTCGGAATTGATACTGATTCATAAAAATCACCTACGCTTGTCAACATATCAATAACTTCCTCCCCCAGTTTTCCAACTCCATTAGTTAGTATTCTTCTCTATTGTTTCATGAAGACGATGAAGCTGTATATCCAATAAATCAGGGTAAAATCGTTAAAGGTATTTTTTGTCTTTTGGCAATCATTTGTGATACCAATAAATAAGAAGCTTCAATGAGGCTCAGGCAATGGATTAGACATGTAATTGCATCATGGATAACTAGAACAACGCTGAGGAGAGCATACTAACTATCGTTGAATGTTGTTAAGAACTCCTTAAATCAACTTTTTTGAGTAATGAGGCAAGGTGAAATAAATATTCAAAGAAATATTAAGTAATAACTCGTTATAATTAAATAAGGTGTATCTCGAATCACATGTACAACTCTTTTTATAATCTAAAAACGAAACCGTTCCAGATCAGCTCTGATCCATCATTTATCTGGCTTGGTGAAAATCATAAAGAAGCTCTTGCAACGCTTAAATATGGTGTTCTTGATAACAAGGGGTTTCTATTATTAACTGGCGATGTCGGTACTGGAAAAACAACTTTAATCAACACCTTAATATCCAGTCTAAGCGAACAAGTTATCTTTGCATCTGTTCCAGACCCACGCCTAGAAAAGATAGACTTCTTAAATTACATAGCCGACTCATTTGGTATTGATCAAGATTTTACATCAAAAGGAAAATTTATCGTTGCCTTCTCTCATTTTCTGAGAACCGCCTACGAACAAGATAAAAGTGTTCTTCTTGTCATAGATGAGGCCCAGCTTCTTACTCAGGAACTGTTGGAAGAAATCAGACTCTTATCAAATATAAATATCGAAAATAGTACGATTCTAAACATTTTTTTTGTTGGTCAAAATGAGTTTAACGAAGTTATCAGCAGACCCGAAAACAGGGCAGTATTGCACCGACTCACATTAAACTATAATCTGGAACCATTAAACCTGGAGCAAACCAGGGAATATATAAAACATCGTTTGAAGGTATCTGGAACGACAGAGGAAATATTCAGCCCTTCAGCTACTAAAGCAATATATAGATACTCGGAAGGCCTGCCACGAAGAATCAACGTCATTTGTGACCATTGTTTGATAACCGGGTATGTGGCAGAGAAAAAAGTAATAGCTGATAAAGATGTTATTAATTGTGTTAAAGAACTTTCTATTACCCCTTATACCGAATTTGAATTTTTTCATAATGACGAGCAACCACTTACATCAGAGCTCTATGAACCATCAAGCGTATTATTTCAATCAGAACCCGAAGATGAAACCATCAATGAGCATCTGGCTGACAACAACAGGCAATATCCGGAGTCTGCTGAAACAGAGATCACACCTGATGAGCCTCAGAATGACAAGAATGGAACATTGATAAAATCGTTAAGTATTCTCTGCTTATCTGTTTTTGCGCTCATATTGCTTTATCTCATTTTTCCTAGACCGTTTATTGCGATAAATGATTCCACAACCAATCAGCTTTCTCAATCCAATGATGAAAGTATCTCAAGCGAACCTGAATCAATTAATAACACTGCTGGCACAAGTATTTCTAATTCTGAGAGCACATTATCAGTCACTTTTGAGAATGATTCAAGCCTTTACGTCTCTAGTGATCCAGGCAATGCAGATAATCCGATTAATGAACATGAGGTTATTGATCCAATTACACTAACAAAGGCAGACGAGAATCATGAGATCGAGGAACAATTGATCCCACAAGATATAAATACAGAAACTCCTGCTTCGCTTAAAAAAACAACGGAAAGTGTTATTGAGCTAGAGACTGTTAATATCGAGGAAACGATCCTTCAGGTAACTAACAATGAAAAATCTAGTCAAGGCAATGATGATTTTGAAGATAACCAGATTATGGCAGCCCTCCCAGATTCAATAGATTCTATAGAGAGTAGTGAGAAAGACGGATTTTCTCCTCAGCAAGAAACGCTTATTTCAGAACAACCCGATCAACCACTCATAATTAGATTTGACCGTAATTCGGTTCACTTCACGTCATTAGATTATAATTTAGTCGATGCGTATGTTGATCATTTAATCAATAGCCCCACTTCAATTGTAATGGTTGGTGGGCATACAGATTCATCAGGTTCTCGGGATTATAACTATCTAATCTCAAAATATCGAGCTGAAATTGTTAAGAGCTATCTCATGGGTAGAGGCGTACTTGAATCACAAATAAGAGCTATCGGTTTTGGCCCCAGAAAACCTATAGCAGACAATGATACTGAAGAGGGCCGTGAGCTCAACAGACGAGTTGAAGTGCGCCCCCTGATAGAGTAACTGGCCGGAGTTATGGACTATAACAAAATAGAAAGTTCAGAATGACGATTGAAGAGGAGCATCGTGTGATGGAAACTGTTGATATCGAAGTATATGCTGGCTCGCCATTTGATTTAAACGAAATTTCTTCATGGAATATAATCTCGGAGTTACTGAAAGGAACAATTGAAAAAAAAGATATTACTATTGAAGTCGATAACGTATCAAATTGTGCACAGGCAGGTTTTGATACCATGGGAGCTGCAAGATTTGAAATACTTCATTATCAGAAAACCAGTTCAGATGAAAAAGAACAGATCACTTTTTATGGCATTGCTGAGAATGTCAAGTTTCAGACAAAACCATTCATTCTGATTTGTGATACATTCTGGACAGATGAGCGTTTTGCTCATAATAACTCCAAAGGCCAATATTTTGATTCAATAATTGTCAACCAATACGGTAAATATCCGATAATTGAAGATATAACTTTCAATTTGATATTTCGAGATTCACACGAAGTGATAATAGGGCATTGTTCTGGAAGTTTACGTTTTGAGGCAGAAAATCTGAGTTAACCTTACCAAGGGTAATGTTATTTTTAAATGGCCCACCATCATGTTGAGCTTATTCCGGTCAATCATTCGAAAGTGGTGTGCGCTCGCATAGTTTTATTTTTGCTATCCCTCTCTCCCAGCCGACCCTCTTAATTCAAATCCCTCTGAGATTAAGATAAGACGGTTCTAAATAAACTAGTTTGCATAATCAATTTATCGCCTATTGTTTACCACTCTGTAGTATTGATATTCCCTAAATTATCCATACCGTTTTAGTGCAATCTGTTGCCAGGATGAGCAAATTGGATTCATTCAATTTCTCCATAGGAGGAATACAAATGAATGCTGCAAGGCAAGCATTGATAATATCTCTGATCCAATTGCTGCTGAGCCTGTTTATTGTATTTAATGTTGTTGGCATAATAAGTCATAAAAATGAAGAACATATTAGTGGAAATCATATTGCTGAGCTTAGGAAGAAAGCAGAACAAGGGAATGCCGGTAGTCAGTATGATTTGGGGCTTATGTATGCCGTAGGTAAAAAAGTTCCACGGAACTACCAGAAAGCAGCTATCTGGTTCAGAAAAGCTGCTGAACAAGGGCATGCGCATTCCCAGTCTGACTTGGGGTACATGTGCCTTAAAGGTGAGGGCGTTCCGCAAGACTACCCAAAAGCAATTATGTGGTTCAGAAAAGCAGCTGAACAAGGAAATGTTCATGCTCAATTTAACCTAGGGAACATGTACAGAAAAGGTGAAGGACTATCACAAGACTTGAAGAAAGCAGTTATTTGGTTCAGAAAAGCAGCCGAACAAGGAAGTGTTCATGCTCAATTTTATTTAGGGTGCATGTGTAGAAAAGGTGAAGGAGTAGTGCAAGATTTCAAGGAAGCAATTAGGTGGTACAAGAAAGCAGCTGAGCAAGGGGATAGCGGTGCTCAGAATAACTTAGGAGTTATGTATCACGCTGGTGAAGGGGTATCACAGGATTTCAAGGAAGCAATTAGGTGGTACAAGAAGGCAGCTGAGCAAGGGGATAGCGGTGCTCAGAATAACTTAGGAGTTATGTATCACACTGGTGAAGGGGTATCACAGGATTTCAAGGAAGCAATTAGGTGGTACAAAAGGGCCATTAAGAATGGAGATGAAGATTCTAAGCGCAATCTTGAGATATTATGCAAGGAGAGCCCTTTGCCCTGCAGATAATCTAAAATATAGCTAATAGAAGAGCGTTGGTATTCTGGGGGTATAATCCTGATGAGGTTTGGCAGGGCAGGTCAAGAAAAATCTCTGCCTTTATGTTTATACGTACGAGATTATTCCAGACAATCTTGGCATCCATTACGGAAACGATACAGAGGGCTCAATTAACGACAAATATAAAAGATAGAGAACCCGTAGATGATATTTCTTCTTATGTTACTGGTTCAGAGGTCATATTTTATACTGAATTAGTTACCCTCCCTGACAAATTCATTACCCATGAATGGTATTACGAAGGAAAACTTCAAACCTCAGTCAATTTGGAAGTCGATGCTTTGAGTGGTATATGGAGAACTTGGTCGTCAAAACGATTTCAGCACACTAACACAGGGAATTGGTTTGTTTTGGTAAGGGGTGAACAAGGCCAAATTCTATACCGACTAGATTTTATTTTTAGAGGACTTTAGGTGTAATAATCGAGATCCGATCTGACATTTTCTTTTAATCGGTTACTATCAAATCTTACAATAAGCTACTTTAGCTATCCCAGGACTTACCGTATAGTGTAAGCTTACAAATTTGCTTAAATTATTAACATTGCTAATAATAGTCTCTACCATCGCGATAACGTGTGTCCCTGCAGAGAATCAGGAATAGTTTAAGGTTTAGAATTTAATTAAATGATTGTATCGGCAAGGGATATCTTCAACATTTCTGAAATAGTGCTTAAATCGCAATTCAGAGTCTAGGTGACCTGAAAACACTTACATGATTTTTCAATGGACATTTTCTAGCATATACCAGCCTTTATTGAGGCAACATCCCACTATCTGGGTAGTTCTAAAATGTAGGGGTTCGGGCACCCTAGTTTAAATGAGAATTATACTGTTTGCTACAAAGCATCAAATAATTGCATCTACTAATTGTTTCCATATTTACTCAACAGAGCTGGTGATTCTCAAGTTCAAACAGACTTCATTTACGGCAGACACAATGTGAAGGTTGTCAATCAGAATATGATATGCCATAAGAACGATATTTGTTTTTTGAAAAAAATGATATTGTCTTCTTTGTAGTGATAAAATGGTGTGATATGTGTCTGGCAATTCGCAATCCATTCAATAAAATCAAGCTATCATTTTTCAAGTTCCACATGGATTCAGTCAGAAACGAGATAAATTAAGTTCAAAGCAGAAGTACTCCAGGAGAATTATGAAGACCATAAGAAGTCGACTAATAATTATTTTCATGGTGTGTTTTTCATTTACTGGTGGTCTAACTATTATATATTACTATAATATTCTTGTGCTTGAGCAAAAAATGATGCTTGTAGAGCAGTTTGACGATTTCAAAGAGCAAATTCTTGAACTTCGGCGGTATGAGAAAAATTATTTTCTTACCGGCAGCTCAATCCACCTGGAACAGATGGCTGATTATCTTTCAAAAACTGAAGACTCTTTTGTTAAGCTGGAAGTTGAAATGAAAGGTATTCTGAATCCTTTTGAATATGATCAATGTGCAATTGCATTGAGAGAATACCGAAAAATTCTTGAACATTCGAGTAGCACTTCTGCCAGTGAGAACCTGGCGATGGAGGAGATTCAGTCACATGGAAGAACGGTAACTATTTTCAGCGAGAAATTGATTATTGAAAAACGTGAACGTCTGAAACGTGCATTAAGACAAATACTGTTTGTTCCCCTTACATTGACCGTTGGCTTTATTTTTATTGCCATATGGGTCACAGGTATAATAAGAAAAGATGTTTTGAAACCATTGTCATTGATTCACGAGTCTGTGGTAAATGCTTCGAAGGGGATTTTTATACCTATACCTAACACCAGTCAGAAAAAAAACGAAGTATCCCAATGTATTGAAGCGTTTAACAACATGGTTATCAAGATTGACAGCAGTCAGGAACAACTGTTGCACTCCCGAAAAATGGCATCTATTGGAACATTTACATCAGGAATTGCTCATGAGTTAAACAACCCCATAAATAATATTTCGCTAATTGTGGAATCATTGATTGATGACCAAGATACTCTGTCGGCTGAGGATCGTCTGGAATTGTATAATGACCTGATGAACCAGACAGAGCGTTCCAGTGAAATTGTAAGGGACCTGCTCGAATTCTCCAGAACCGATCAAGGCCAGTTTTCAACGATATCTTTGCCAGATATGATTGAAAAAACCGAACGTTTGCTGGCCAATGAACTGAAATACACAGGGATTAATTTTCATGTTCATATTCAGGATAACTTGCCGAAACTGAGAATCGATAAAAGTCGTCTTCAACAAGCACTAGTCAACCTGTTGATAAATGGTATTCAGGCCATGCCTGACGGAGGTGACTTGGTGTTGACAATCAAATCTGACCCTGTAAACGAACAAATCAGAATTGATGTGCAGGATTCGGGGGTGGGCATGGATAAGGATCAGCTTGACAAGATTTTCGATCCTTTTTTTACAACAAAGAAAGAAGGGGAGGGTACAGGATTAGGTCTTTCGGTCACCTATAACATTATCAAGCAACATAACGGCAGAATAAGTGTTGAAAGCACGAGGGACAAGGGCACCTGTTTTTCGATTTTCCTTCCAGTAAAGGCTTAAAGATGAATCATCACATGGATACAAACCACATGAAGGTCGCCATCATAGATGATGAACCTATTGCCTGCAGGGAACTAAAAAAAGGGTTGAGCAGACGAACAGATTTTGATATCGAAACCTTTTTTGATGGAGAGTCTGCTCTTGAAAAAATGGGTGGAAGTCCCTTTGACCTTGTTCTGTGCGATTTAAAATTACCTGGAATGGACGGCATAGAAGTCTTAGAGACAGTGAAAAAAAGGTTCCCGGAAACCCAGGTAATTGTCATGACCGGCTATGGTTCAGTAGATGCTGCAATTAAGGCGATCCAGACCGGTGCTTTCCATTTCATTGTTAAA
>Ga0316189_10006807_pt1 | contig 10871 bp, 10 predicted proteins | sample LowCovwburrow_MG_FD_204930 | JGI IMG/M metagenome (GOLD analysis project Ga0316189, IMG submission 204930) | Coastal sediment microbial communities from Maine, United States - Lowes Cove worm burrow | ecosystem: Environmental > Aquatic > Marine > Coastal > Sediment | place: USA: Maine... | reverse complement strand
GCGGCGGGACAGCTTATCCAAACCTTTCGGAATGGGCTGGACTATACCTTCATCCTGTTGCCAGGATGCGGGGCGTGTTATTCACGGCATAATCTTTCCGTGAATCCTAGTGCCAGCTCCGTTCTATCGAACTCAGCTGGTCTATGAGTCTCTACAGGGCAGGCCTGAGGTTAGCCCTCTTCCTACCCCTCGGTATTGCCCTGGCAGCCCATGCTGCTTTAGGTTTCACCGATGTGAGCCCCGTTATTCACTTTACCCTTACGGGTAAAGGCGACCCTTGTTGATCGAACCCGCGTCCGCAAGCACTCCGCCGTCGGCTCTACATGCTTATCCACGTCTTTAAATTTAACTGGCTGCTACCCGACGGGCAGGGAAAACAGACAGCGATTCTGGTTAGGTTTTAACGCATCTGCCCCAGACGAGCTTCAGCGCGATCCTGCATGGGATGACTCCGGTGATCCGGGCGTACAGGCGCACACCGGGCCGAAGGCTTTACACCGGTTTTTAAGCGGCTAAAGCGTAGTTGTCGTCGTTGGCAACTATAAGTTTTACAGCTGGATTTACGAGGTAATCTGTTCCTCGGCATGCACCTCAGGTTTTGCTACCCACGTCGAAGCCAGGTCGCCCCCAAGTCGTACGTCAGACAGTATAACATTTTAATAGTTCATACAGGAGCGAACTTTTCCGCGAACAGGCTGGTGTGTTCAGCCGTGTTTCAGGATACGCTTTTTATCACGTTTCCAGTCGCGCTCTTTTATGTCGGCGCGCCTGTCGTGCTCTTTTTTGCCCTTCGCCAGTGCGATTTCAAGTTTCGCGCGCCCCTTGCTCCAGTACATGGCAGTCGGAATGATCGAGTAGCCCTTGCGGTCCACGGCACCGATCAGGCGGTCGATTTCATGCTGGTGCAGCAGCAGTTTGCGCGTGCGTCTGGAATCCGGCTGAATGTGGGTGGAGGCGGTCTGTAAGGGGGTAATCAGGCAGCCAAACAGGAAGGCTTCGCCATTCTTGAGCAGCACGTAGCTCTCGACCATCTGAACCTTCCCGGCACGCAGACTCTTGACTTCCCAGCCTTCGAGCACCAGTCCCGCCTCGAAACGGTCTTCCAGCTGGTAATCGTGACGTGCCTTCTTGTTGAGCGCGATTGTGCTGCTGGGCTTTTTGTCTTTCTTTTTGGATGACTTGGCCATAACCGGCGCGATTATACCGCCATTTTTTTATTTCTTGAGCCTTTTCGCTATTTTGCGGACAATTCGCCGGGAGCGCAGGAACAGGGGCATGCATGAGCGAAACAAGAAAATCCATCCATGGTAGCTGGTCGGGGCGTTTTGCCTTTGTCCTGGCCGCCACCGGTTCTGCGGTGGGTCTGGGTAATATCTGGAAGTTTCCCTACATTGCCGGTGAAAATGGTGGTGGAGCATTCGTGCTGGTCTACCTGCTCTGCATCGCGATTATCGGTATTCCAATAATGATGGCCGAGGTAATGCTGGGTCGTCGTGGACGGCAGAGCCCGATCAATACCATGACCGCACTTGCCAAAGAAGCCGGTGCGCACCCGGGCTGGAGATGGCTGGGGGTTGCGGGTGTTCTGGCCGGCTTCCTGATTCTCTCTTATTACAGTGTGATCGCCGGCTGGGCGCTGGCTTACGTGTTTCGCGGTATGGCCGGTACCTTCAGTGGTGCTACCGCCGAAGGCATTGACAGTATTTTCCAGCAATTGACGGGTGACCCCGAGCGCCTGCTGGCGTGGCATACGCTGTTCATGGTGATGACCATGATTGTGGTAGCGCGTGGCGTGCGCAGCGGTATTGAACGTGCAGTGCGTTACCTGGTGCCGGCACTGTTCTTTTTGTTGATCATGCTGGATGGTTATGCATTGGCGAGTGGCGCCTTCGGCCAGGGTCTGGATTTTCTGTTTACACCTGATTTTGGCAAGCTCACGGCCGACGGTGTGTTGACGGCTATGGGGCACGCCTTCTTTACGCTGAGTCTGGGGATGGGCGCGATCATGGTATACGGTTCTTATCTGCCCGACCGTACCTCGATTGCGAAGACCAGTATTACCATCGCTCTGCTGGATACCCTGGTGGCGTTACTGGCGGGGATGGCAATATTCCCCATTGTCTTTGTTAACGGCCTGGAACCGGGGGCTGGTCCGGGATTGATTTTTCAAACCTTGCCGATCGCCTTCGGTCATATGCCGGGCGGTTCGTTTTTCGGTACCCTGTTCTTCGTATTACTGGTATTCGCCGCCTGGACATCGGCGATTTCTCTTATTGAACCGGCCGTGGCCTGGCTGGTAGAGAACCACGGCGTGACGCGCGTGCATGCTGCTGTCTATGCGGGTATCGCGACCTGGGGGTTTGGTCTGTTGACTATACTCTCGTTTAATAACTGGTCGGAATTCTATCCCTTGTCATTTATTCCTGTCTTCGAAACGTCGACGATTTTTGATTTACTGGATTACCTGACGGCTAACCTGATGTTACCGCTGGGCGGATTGTGCATTGCCCTGTTCAGTGTCTGGATCATGAGGCGTGATGACAGTGTGCAGGAACTCGATATGGGTGATAGTGCTGCCTATGGACTCTGGCATTTTCTGGTGTGTTATGTCACGCCGGTAGCGGTTGTGATCGTGTTCCTGAACGTGACGGGATTGATTGACTTTGTGGGTCTGTTTGGATTGGCGGAATAAATGACGTCTATAAGCAAGTCGGCCTTGGTGCCGTATTCGCCCGCAGAGATGTTTGCCCTGGTGGAAGATATCGAAGCCTATCCGCAGTTTTTGCCATGGTGCAGCAAAGCCAGTGTGCTTGAACGCAATGCCGATGAAGTGCGTGCGACCATCGCTCTGTCCAAGGGCGGGGTCGACAAGGCCTTTACCACCTGTAATAGAATTCAACAGGGCAAAATGATCGAAATGCGTCTGGTTGAAGGACCATTCCGGCACCTGGAAGGGTTCTGGCGGTTTGCCCCGCTGGGCAGCGATGGCTGCAAGGTTTCCCTGGATATGGAATTCGAATTTGCCAGCCGTATGCTGGATCTGGTAGTTGGCCCGGTGTTCAGCCAGGTGGCAAATTCCCTGGTGGATTCGTTTCAGCAACGTGCGGTGGAAGTGTATGGCAAACGCTGAAATGATAACTGTGGAAGTGGCGTACGCCCGGCCGGATGAGCAGCTGATTCTGGAAACTGAACTGACTGCCGGTAGCACTTTGTTGCAGGCCGTAGAGCAGTCGGGGATTATTGAGCGCTTTCCGGAGATCGATCTGCGTACCATGAAAGTCGGTATATTCGGCAAATTGAAAAAACAGGATCAGGTTTTGCAGCAGGGTGATCGTGTAGAGATATACCGGCCACTGATCGCTGATCCCAAACAGGTCCGTAAGGAGCGTGCGGCTGCGGGCAAGCGGATGAAGAAAGGTGGTGGCTCGCTGGAGGAAACCCCGGCCAGCTGAATCAGGTATCGCTGCCGAAGCCCATCCAGCGCCACAGTCTGGTGAGTATGCCGACGCTTTCGGGTTCCTGTCGCGGTACTGTCACGGTTACCTGCCGGTTTGGTGGAATGGTGTCCGGTTGCGGGTCAGGAAGCAGGGTGCCGGTGATGCTGGCCACTCTGTCATTCTCGAATTCCAGCGTGATACGTTGCTGGCTGGCCGGGTTTGTGCCGTCACTGCCCGGATTATAGATATACACGTAGTCCCAGCGTTCGGCATGGAACGGGTCGATCAGCATGGGCGCACCCAGAATAAACTGCACCTGGCGTTTACTCATGCCAACACGCAACTGGTTCACCATTTCCTGGTTGACCACATTACCCTGCTGAACATCGATCCGATAGACAAATGGCAGACGGTTGACTACCGGGTCGCTGGAACAGGCGGCAAGGAAAAGACTTGCAATTACGCTAATTGAAGTGAGAAGCTTTCGCATCAAGAACTGCATCACTATATCCGTCGATCGGACGGCATGATAACTGAAACAGGCCGGCTTTAATACGGCTTACGGGACGTGGAAAAATGGAATCCAGCGAGTTGCGCAAGGTTGGCCTGAAGGTCACTTTGCCGAGAATGAAAATCCTCGAAATTCTAGAAACCAGTAAGACGCGGCATATGAGTGCCGAAGATGTCTACAAGGTGCTGCTGGAGGCTAATGAAGAAATCGGCCTGGCTACAGTCTATCGGGTGCTTACCCAGTTCGAAGCCGCGGGCCTGGTGTCGCGCCACCACTTTGAGGGTGGTCACTCGGTATTCGAAATGAACGAGGGGCACCACCACGACCATATCGTCTGCAATCAGTGTGGCAAGGTCGTGGAGTTTGTCGAGGAAACCATCGAACGTTGTCAGGAAAAAGTGGCCAAGAAGGAAGGCTTCAGCATTCGTGACCATTCCCTGATTATCTACGGGGATTGCACCCGCAAGAGTTGCCCGGAACTCAAGACCGGAAAATAAGCGCCCATGAGGTGATGAAGGGGTCAGTGCGTGCTGAGCCCGGCTTCGCCGCTCTGTGGTGCCATCAGCAGCATTTCCTGAGCGTGTCGCAATGTTGAATCGGTGATCTTCTGGCCGCCAAGCATGCGTGCAATCTCATCGACTCTCTGTGCCTGGGTCAGGCGTTCTATGCCGGTGCGGGTGGTATTGCCGTCAGTCTGCTTTTGAACCTGCAAGTGGTTGTGTGCCTGTGCAGCGACCTGTGGCAAATGTGTGACGCAGAGTACCTGGTGATGCACGCCGAGTGTTTGCAGTTGCTGGCCGACAGTTTCAGCGACGGCGCCGCCGACACCGCTGTCGACTTCGTCAAAAATCAGCGTGGGGATGGCCGTGTCCTGCGCGGCGACTACCTGGATAGCCAGACTCATACGGGAAAGTTCGCCACCTGAAGCGACTTTGCGCAGATCCTGCAGCGGTTGGCCGGGGTTGGCGCTTACCAGGAAATCTATCTGGTCAGTGCCGTGCAGTGACAGGCCGTCACTCGCGGTGTCTGTGACCTGAATTTCAAATCGCCCACCCTGCATGCCTAACGCCTGCATGGCCTCACCAACCTGCCTGGAGATATTGGCAGCTGTTTTGACGCGCTTGTTGTGGAGTTGCCGGGCGGTTTTGCGGTAGCGTTGTTCCAGGTCTGTTTGCTCTTTTTCCAGTGCGTCGAGTTTCTGATCTGCCTGCTCGAGATTGATGATGTTGTTTTTCAGGCGCTCATGGTAGGCGGGTAACTGTTCGACTTCGATACGGTGTTTGCGTGCTGCGCTGTGCAACGCATCGAGGCGCTGTTCCACCCACTGCAGGCGTTCCGGATCGAGCTCGAACTGTTCTGCGCAACTGCGCAGTTGGTCAATACCTTCCTGCATCTGGATAAGTGCCGAATTAAACAGTTCACCGGCATCCTTGAGTGCTGGTTCGACATCAGCCAGAGAGGCAAGGTCATCCACGGCTTTGCCCAGAAGGCTGTGCGCCGAGCTGTCATCTTCGTAAAGACGCTGCAGGTGGTTGTTGCAGGTTTCGATCAACTGCCCGGCATTGGACAGACGTGCCAGTTCGGTATGTAACTGTGCAGCTTCATCTTGCTGCGGCGCCAGTGCGTCCAGTTCCTGCGCCTGGAAATTAAGAAATTCCAGCCGGGTGTTGCGATCCTGGTCATCGCCGACCAGTTCATTAATGGCTTTGCGCGCAGCATGCCAGTCACGGTGTACGGCTTGCAGGCTGTCCAGCAACTTGCCGTGCTTGCCGTGATTATCAAGCAGGTTGCGTTGCAGGTCACGACGCAGCAGTGACTGATGTTCGTGCTGGCCGTGGATATCGACGAGGTGTTCCCCAAGTTCACGCAGGGACGCTACGGGCACCGATGAGCCATTAATGTAGGCGCGTGAACGACCTTCGCGGCTGATCACGCGACGCAACTGACAGTCTTCGCTGTTATCCATGTCGTGATCGCGCAGCCAGTTGCTGGCTGGCTGGCAGTGGCTGACATCGAACTCGGCGCTGATTTCAGCGCGTTCCTGTCCATGGCGGACGCTGGTGGCATCAGCCCGGTCGCCCAGCAACAGGCCCAGCGCATCAAGCAGGATGGATTTTCCGGCGCCGGTCTCCCCGGTGAGTGCGCTCATGCCCGGGCTGAAGTCGATCTCCAGATTATCAACAATCGCAAAGTCGCGGATGTGCAGGTTCAACAGCATCAGGGTTGCTCTGCCCAGCGCAGCTTTTTACGCATGATCTCGAAATGGTCGTGTTGCTGTGGATGTATCAGTCGTAGTGGTTTGGACTTTCTTTCGATGCGAACGATGTCACCAGTGACCAGCTCAAGGTTCACCTGACCGTCACAGGTGATTTGCGCCTGGTTGCTGTCGTCACCATGGACCAGTATCTCGATACTGGACTGGTCGCTGACCACGATGGGCCGGTTACTCAATGTGTGGGGACAGATAGGCACCAGTACCAGCGCGCTCAGTGCGGGGTCAATAATCGGTCCGCCGCCAGAGAGTGCATAGGCGGTTGAGCCAGTCGGTGTGGAAACAATCAGGCCATCTGCACGCAGTGAATTCAGAAAGCGCCCGTCGATGCGTGTGTCCAGGTCGATCATGCGGGCAATATCCCATTTGTGGACGACCACGTCGTTAAGGGCGTCGCTTTCACTGATATATTGGCCGTCGCGGATCACCTGGGCATGAAGCAGGGCGCGTTCCTCTTCCTCAAAGTCGCCGGCGAGTATTTCGTTAAGGCGCTCGCACATTTCGTTGGGTGAGACGTCGGCGAGAAAACCAAGCCGGCCGAGATTGATGCCGAGCACGGCAACACCCGATTCGACCAGGCTGCGGGCAGCGCTGAGCATGCTGCCATCACCGCCGACGACAATCACCAGGTCGCAATGCGTGCCAAGCGCCTGGCGTTCCAGCACCGGGGCTCCCGGCGTATCGAAATAGGCGGCGGCGCTGGTGTCGAGAACCACTTCACAACCGCGCTTTGACAGGTCACTGCTCAAGGTGGTCAGGGTGGCGGCGACATTAGAATCGCCGGGCTTGCCAATCAGGCCAATAGTCTGGAACGCTTGAGTCATGATGCGGCTATGCTAGCGGTTCGCGGGCGTTGCGCCAACTCAATTTTTGCGCCTGCCCGGCGGCCAGTGGAAAAACTACCGGTGACGAAGTAACACGGGGGTCTCAGGCGGTTTTCAAGCAGCGGCGGCGCAGTAAAGCCGGTATCTGGTCAGCTGGCACCGGTGCCTGGAACAGGAATCCCTGAATGACATCGCAGTCCCATTCCGCAAGTACACCGAGTTGCTCTTCGTTTTCGATGCCTTCTGCTACCACGCGCAAATGCAGAATATGCGCCATGGCGATAATGGCGGCGACAAGTTCCGAGCTTTTTTCCGTGGTGTCGATGGTCTGGATGAAACTTCTGTCGATCTTCAGCGTGTCAATCGGGAAACGGTGCAGATAACTGAACGACGAATAGCCCGTGCCAAAATCATCCAGCGCAATGGAGACGCCCAGTGCCTTTATGGCCGCCAGGTCCTTAATCGCACGATCAGGGCTTTCCATGATGGCGCTTTCAGTAATTTCTATTTCAAGCAGGTTTGGGGCGATCTTGTTGCGCACCAGCGCTGTACTGACGATTCGTGCCAGATCCTGTTTTCCGAACTGTTGTCCGGAGACGTTCACCGAAACCGGTATGCTGGGCAAGCCGGTTTTCTGCCATTCGTGACTTTGCCTGCAGGCTTCATTGATCACCCATTCGCCGATACTCAATATGAGTCCGGTTTCTTCAGCAACCGGGATAAACACACCTGGTGGAATCCTGCCCTCGTTGGGATTCTCCCATCGAACCAGCGCTTCGAGCCCGACAATTTTGCCGCTCTCTGTATCTACCTGGGGCTGGTAAAACAGGGACAGCTCATTATTTTTCAGAGCTTTGCGCAGTTTGTTTTCAAGCGCGAGCCGCTCGTGGGCCAGTACGTTCATCGATTGCAGGTAAAACTGGTAATCGTTTTTGCCCTGTTCCTTGGCATGGTACATGGCAATATCGGCATTCTTGGTCAGTGTTTCCGCGTCCTTGCCATCAGTGGGGTACAGGGTGATGCCGATGCTGGCGCCAATATAGAATTCATGGTTTTCTACACTGAAAGGTTCGCTCATTATTGCCAGCAGTCGGTCGGCCAGCTTGCTGGGCGCATGTGACCCGCTGATATCCGGCATAAGTATGACGAATTCATCGCCGCCGAGGCGCGCCAGCATTTCATCAGGTGAGCCGAAGTTGTCCAGGCGTGCTACGTAATCGGCCTGGCGCAGGCAGTTGGACAAGCGTTCGGTCACTTCCTGAAGCAGCAGGTCGCCGGCATGGTGTCCCAACGTGTCATTGACGCGTTTGAAATCATCGATATCGAGAAATAATAGTGCAAACTGTTTGTCGTGACGCCGGGCGTCGGCGAGTGCACCGTTCAGGTATTCCCTGAACATGGTTCGATTCGGCAATCCGGTGAGATTATCGTGGTAGGCAATGAAACGAATTTGCTCATCTGAGCGCCGCAGGTTGCTGGCCATGTCCTCGAATGCAGTCGCAAGTTCTCCGATTTCATCGTTCGAGGTCAACGTGCTTTTTATATCAAGCTTGCCACGCCCTATTTCCATAGAGAGTTCCCGCAGATTTTGCACTGGCCGGATAATAAAATGATTCAGGGCGAGATAAAGCCCGGTGGTTGTCAGCACAATCGTCAGCAGGGTGATGGCTGCGATGATGATTGCCAGCTTCAGACTGCCCGCAAACAGGTCGGTTTGTGGCAGCACTGCAAACAGTTTCATTCCCGGAAACAATTCTGTGCCCGTGATATAAGCTGGCTGCTCGTCGAGATCGCCAACTGCCGGAGTTTGTCCGCCTGAACTGGTGAGGGCCGCCTTGAGAACCGACGCCGGCAACCCGTTTTCAAGTAGTTTGTTTTCAGGTTGGAAGTAGGGGGAGCCGCGGTGGTCGGTTGCCACAAGGAACCCGGTATTGCCAATAGTCTGGTTTTTAATGGTCTGGTTTATATCTTGCAGATCAAGCGTGATCGCAAGATAGCCACGCAATGAGGGTTTGGTGCCAATAGAGTCTATTGCCGGGTCACGAAGTATCAGTGGCTTACCGACAAATAGGGAAATTTCGCCATTATCAGGATTACGAAAAATCAGTTTTGTTATATTGTCACCGTTTTTACGCATGGCCTGAAAGACGGGATTGCCAGCTTCTTCATCAGTGATATCGTCGATCTCGCGGTTGGTCAGACGCATGTCCTCGTAACCATCAGGTAGAAAAATTCTGATTTCATAGTATTCCGGGAAGGCGTCCTGAAATCCTGTGAAGGCTCGCAGCAGTGGATTTTGCAGCAGTGTATAACGCTCGCTTTCTTCAGCGGTCAAAATATACTTCCGCACCATGGTATGTTTGGAAAACAGTTCGATATTTGCGCTGGCGGTAGCCAGTTCGGTTTCAGCGTGCCGCTCGAGGTGTTCTACAGTGGAAGCCATTTCCTCGAAAGCCTTTTCTTCAGAAACGCTTTGCAACTCACCATAGGCAATCCAGCCCATCGAGACCAGTGGCACGATAGTCAGCGGTAACAGCATTAACAGAATTTTAAGACGGAGCTTCACGATAGTTACTGCTTTGTCGCTACTTCCTACTTAAGGATTTTAGATATGGCCAGGTTTCTCTTTTTGGACGCACGTGGCGGCAAGGGGTTATGAAACTCCGATTTTTTCAGTGCCTCCTTGCTTGGATAGATGACCGGGTCATCGAGAAATTCGGCCGGTAGCAGCTTCTCTGCAGCCTTGTTAGGAGTGGCGTAATAGACAAACTCCGCCAGTTGCGCAGCATTTTCGGGTTTGTTCAGGAAGTTGATGAAGGCGAAGGCCAGGTCTTTATTTCGCGAACTTTCCATGACAACAAGATAATCGGCCCAGATGTTGCCACCCTCGTCAGGCAGGACGTACACGATGTCATCGTGATGCTCCTGAACCATCATTGCGTCACCGCTGTACATCATGGCGGCAATCACATCACCTGATACCAGGGCGGACTCTTCATTTAATGCCAGGTAGTTGTAACTTTTAACATAGGGTTTCTGTGCCAGCAGCAGTTTCTCGGCGGCTTTGATTTCAGCGGCGTCCGTGCTGTTGGCAGAATAACCCAGCGCTTTGAGTGCTACCGTCATCAGTTCACGAGATGTCTCGACCATGGCGATTTTGCCGCGCATGACTTCGTCGGGCTTTAGAATATCCATCCAGCTTGTTGGCGGGGTAGTTACCAGGTCACTACGGTAAGCGATGCCCGTCGTACCCCAGAAGTAGGGTGCGGCGTATCCCTGCGCTGCCGGAAAGGCCTTCAGCCAGTGCGTATCGATATGCTTGAAATTCGGGATCTGTTCCAGGTCCAGAGGCGCCAGCCAGTTGCGCTTCCGGTAGGCGTCAAGTGCAGATCCGCTGACCATTACCAGGTCGAAACCACTACCGTCATTTTCCAGCAGCATGTCATCACGTAAATCATCGCTTTCGAAATAAATTTCGCTGAGCTTTACATTGAATTCCTGCTCGAATTTGACTATCAGTTCCGGGTCGAGGTATTCAGACCAGTTGAGTAGTGTCAGGGTGCGTTGCGGTGATGGCAGGCTTTTTTCGTCAGCTAAAGCCGGTTGACTCAATACTGAAACGAGTGCGAGCAGGATGGCAATCAGGTTTCGAAAATACATGAATTACTGGCCTCTTAAATTGCAATTGTTAATGTGAACTGCTTCACAAATATGTGTACTAGGTCAGGTTAGCGGGCCTATATATATAAGCTTGAGTAGACAATTGTTTCCTGTTTGTCGGCTGGCATCTCCTAGGTACCTGTTCTTATGGGGATATTTCCTGCGCC
>Ga0316189_10006805_pt1 | contig 10873 bp, 11 predicted proteins | sample LowCovwburrow_MG_FD_204930 | JGI IMG/M metagenome (GOLD analysis project Ga0316189, IMG submission 204930) | Coastal sediment microbial communities from Maine, United States - Lowes Cove worm burrow | ecosystem: Environmental > Aquatic > Marine > Coastal > Sediment | place: USA: Maine... | reverse complement strand
GCTCGCCGATCGTGACATCACGGTGGTACCGCAATCCGACTTCGCGGTGCCGGACGCGGACGAGACAGGGCTGACCTTCGTGGAGAACGCGATCCTGAAGGCACGCAATGCCTCGGCGCACACCGGCCTGCCTGCGATCGCGGATGATTCAGGCCTGGAGGTCGATTTCCTCAACGGCGCACCCGGAATCTATTCCGCACGCTACGCCGGACAAGGTGGCAGCAGCGCCAATAACGAGAAGCTCCTGCAGGCACTCTCAGGGGTAGAAAAAGAACTGCGCGGCGCACGCTTTCAGTGCCTGCTGGTATACATCCGACATGCCGACGACCCCACCCCGATCATCTGCCAGGGGACCTGGGAAGGCCGGATACTCGCCGCCGTACAGGGCGACGCCGGGTTTGGGTACGACCCCTTGTTCTATGTGCCCGACGAGGCCTGTAGTGCGGCCGAACTGACCGCCGAACGCAAGAATGAGATCAGCCACCGTGGCCAGGCCTTGCGTTGCCTGCTGGCCGCATTGAGCGCGGCCTGACGGAAGGGCGGGGCGGGCGCTGCCCGGGCCTACCAGCGGTGCAGGACCCACTGGTTGATGTTGTGCCTGACCGGTTCGCCCGGGCGATATTCCAGTGTGCCGTCACCATCGGTGTCGACGAAGTGGTAGGGGGGGCCGGCCACAGGCTGCACGCGGACCAGGACCAGCCGGCCATTCTGCCGGTATTCGTAGATAACCTCGCGCTGCGTGCGCCGGATGGTGACCTCGGGCTCGAGCGGGTCCCCCGATTGCAGCGGTGGTGGCGGTGGCGGCTCATCGACCACCTGCCGGCCATCTTCGGCCACAGCGACACCAGCGAGGATCGCCAGACCGGCGATCCCCAAAAACAGATTGATCTTTCCTTTTCTGCTAAACAACGGCACGACTCCTAATCCGTCAGCCACAGCTCCGCTACGAGTTTGACACAGGGCGGTGCGCTGAAACGAGTCCTGATCGAGAATCTTCAGAGTTCCAGCAGGATCTCCTGCTCGGCCTCCGAGGGTTCCAGGCTACGGGTCTCATAATGTTCAAATATAGCCTTAACAATCTCTTCGGGCTGGTCACGGACCTGGATCAGGCCCATATCCTGTGCCCCAATAGTGCCCGCAGCGACCAGGGTATTGCGAAACCAGTCCAGCAGACCGGCCCAGAAGTCGGTTCCGACCAGAATGATCGGAATCTGCCGGGTCTTGCCGGTCTGCACCAGGGTCAGGATCTCGGCCAGTTCGTCCAGGGTACCGAATCCACCGGGCAATACCACGTAAGCTGATGCGTACTTCACGAACATCACCTTGCGCGCGAAGAAATGCCTGAAATGCAGGGAGATGTCCTGAAATTCGTTGACCTTCTGTTCGTGGGGCAGCTGGATGTTCACCCCGATGCTCGGCGATTTTCCAGCCTGGCCGCCCTTGTTCGCCGCCTCCATGATGCCCGGGCCACCGCCACTCACGACCGAAAAACCCGCATCGGACAACAGGCGCGCGGTCTGCTCGGCCTTCAGGTACCACGGGTCGTCCGTCGTGGTACGCGCCGAACCGAACACGCTGACCGAGGGCCGGATCAGACAGAGTTTCTCGAACCCCTCGACGAATTCGGCCATGATCTGGAAGATTCGCCACGACTCCCGCTGCAGTTGCGCATCCGCGACGCTCTTTTCGATTCTCGTCCCTACCGTCTTGCCGATATCGCTCATCGCACCTCTGTACCCGATTGCATTGTCCAAGGCGCTAACTATCGCACAGCCGCCGACGGCCGCCAGCAAGCAAGTGCAGGCCAACCGAGCAATCCCGGCTTGGCCGCCGCCGGCTCGATGGGTACGATTGTGTCCCCGCGGGTGCACCCCTCATCCGCATCGTTTTCAGACCAGAGGTTGCAAAGCATGAAAACCACCGTAATCGGCCTCGGCGCCATGGGCGCCGGAATGGCAGGAAATCTTTTCCGTGCCGGCCACCTGAGCCACGCCTGGAATCGCTCACCTGAACGGGCACAGGCCGCGGCCGCACAACATGGCTTTGCCCTCGCCGACTCGCTCGAGGCGGCATCCGCCCAGGCCGACCTGGTCATCACCTCGGTCTCCGCGGATACAGATCTGATACAGGTGGTCGAACGTCTGTGTCGGGTGATGACGGCCGGCAGCGTGGTCCTGGACACATCGACGGTCAGCATCGAAACCGCGCGCAAGGTCTCGGAAAGGCTTGAGGCGCATGGCATCCATTTTCTCGATGCCCCCGTTTCCGGCGGTAAGGAAGGCGCCGAGAAGGCGACCATGGTCATGATGGTGGGCGGCGACGCAGCGGTCCTGGCACAGGTCATGCCGGTACTGGAGAGTATCAGCCGCAAGGTGGTCCACCTCGGCGCCGTGGGCAGTGGCCAGGCAACCAAGGCCGTGAACCAGATCATGTGTGCCGGGGTCAACCAGGCCGTGACCGAAGCGCTGGCATTTGGTCAGCATCAGGGTCTCAATATGGACAAGGTGGTCGACGTGGTGAGCAGTGGTGCCGCCGGTAACTGGTTCGTGGAACACCGTGGGCGCACCATGTGCAACGGCACCTTCGACCCGGGGTTCAGAGTGGCCCTGCACCACAAGGATCTGAAGATTTGCCAGGCGATGCTGGCCGCGGACAAGGTACAGCTGCCGATGGTCGAGATGACCCTGGAGCAATACGAACGGCTGATGGCCGATGGTCACGGCGATGAGGACATCTCTGCCCTCTATCGGATCAAACGCCCGTTGTTCGGTGAGGACGCCTGACCACGGCAGTATGAGCGACCTCAACCGGAGACAGAACGAGGCGGTCCGCCATCTCGACGGGCCGCTGTTGGTGCTTGCCGGCGCGGGTTCCGGCAAGACCCGCGTGATCACCGCAAAGATCGCACACCTGATCGAACATGCAGGCATCTCGGCGCGACACATCACGGCCGTGACCTTCACCAACAAGGCCTCCCGGGAGATGAAAAGCCGCGTCGGCAGGCTTCTGGGGGCCGATGCCGGGCGTGGCCTGACGATCTCCACCTTCCATACCCTAGGGCTCAATATACTGCGCCGCGAACTCAAGCCCGCCGGACTGCGTTCCGGTTTCAGTATATTCGACGAACAGGATGTCGAGCTGCTGCTGCGCGAGCTGTCGAAAAAGAATGAGGCCGACAAAGACACACTGAAACGTGCGCGCTGGCAGATCTCGGCCTGGAAAAACGACCTCGTGGATCCCGAAGCGGCATTGGCCGGTGCGGAAGATGATTTCGATGCCTTTTACGCAGCGCTGTACGGCGCCTACCAACATGCCCTGCGGGTCTACAACGCCGTCGATTTCGACGACCTGATCCAGCTGCCGGTCACCCTGCTGCGCACCGACCCGGAGCTGCGCGAACGCTGGCAAAACCGCATACGCTACCTGCTGGTGGATGAATACCAGGACACCAACAGCGCCCAGTACGAATTGGTCAAGCTGCTGGTGGGGGTGCGCAGCGCGCTTACCGTGGTCGGCGACGACGACCAGTCCATCTATGCCTGGCGAGGGGCGCGGCCGGAAAACCTGGCCCGCCTGCGCGAAGACTTTCCGCGCCTGCGCGTGATCAAGCTGGAGCAGAACTACCGCTCAACCGGCCGTATCCTGCACGCGGCCAACACGCTGATCGCCAACAACGAGCACGTATTCGAGAAGCGATTGTGGAGTGAGCTTGGGCCCGGCGAACTGCTGCGCGTAGTCAACTGCAAGGACGAGGAAGACGAGGCCGAGCGCGTGGTCAGCGAGATCATCCACCACCGCTTCAATACCGGGGCACCCTACAGCAGCTTCGCGATCCTTTACCGCGGCAACCACCAGGCCCGACCGTTCGAAAAGGCGCTGCGCAACCAGAACATCCCTTATTTTCTCAGCGGCGGAACCTCGTTCTTTGCGCGCAGCGAGGTCAAGGATGTGATGGCCTACCTTCGGCTGCTGGCCAATCCGGATGACGACAGCGCGTTTCTGCGCGTGATCAATACGCCGCGACGCGAGATCGGCACCAGCACCCTGGAAAAGCTGTCGCAATACGCAGGCTCGCGCCAGTGTTCACTCCTCGTTGCAATCGATGAGCTGGGACTCGAACAGGTGATGCAGGCCAGACCGGCGGCCCGGCTGCGCGAGTTTTCAGGCTGGCTCCGCGATCTGGCCAGAACCAGTGAGTCCGCACCGGCGGTCGACACGGTGCAGCAACTGCTGCGAGATCTCGACTACCGCGACTGGCTGAACCAGACCAGCAACAGCGACAAGCTTGCAGAACGGCGCTGGGAGAATGTCGAGGAACTGGTCGCCTGGCTGGAAAAACTGCAACAGGAAGAAGACAAGTGCGAGACCCTCGCACAGATGGTGAACCACCTCGCCCTGATGGACATTATCGAACGTCAGGACGAGGAAGACAGCGGTGACCGGGTCGTGATGATGACCCTCCACGGGGCGAAAGGACTGGAGTTTCCCCACGTGTTTCTGGTCGGCATGGAAGAGGAACTTCTGCCACATCGCAGCAGCATCGAGGAAGACAATATCGCCGAGGAACGCCGGCTCGCCTACGTCGGCCTGACACGCGCACAACAGACCCTGGTGATGAGTTGCGCCGAGCGCCGCCGCCGCGGCGGCGAACTGAGCCGCTGCGAACCAAGCCGCTTTCTGCAGGAACTGCCTGCCGACGATCTCAGCTGGGAGGGCCGCGGCGCCAAGCTCTCTGACGAGGAGAAACAGGCCCGCGGCAAGGCCAAGCTCGCCAGCCTGAAGGCCATGCTGAACGCCTGAACCGTCCTTCGGCAAAAAAAGGACACAAAAAAACCCGGCGCTAGGCCGGGTTTTTTGCTGGCTGCTGCCGGCTTACTGGCCCTGGCTGACCATGTAGGCGACCGCGGCGGTCACGTCCGCATCGGACAGGTCCATACGACCACCCTTGGGCGGCATCGCACCCTTGCCACGCAGTGCGTTCATATTCAGCGCGTCCGTCCCTTGTGCGATTCGAGGGGCCCAAAGCGCCTTGTCGCCAAGCTTGGGGGCACCGGCCGCACCGGTACCGTGACAGACGAAGCAGGCAGCACCGTATACGGCTTTACCCTTTTCCAGATCGGCAGCCGGCGCTTCCGCGGCCGGAGCCGGTGCTGGAGTGGGTTCAGACGCAGGCATTACGGCTGCAACCATTGATTTGGCGGCATCGACAGCATCACTGGCCATTTCCTTTGCCGTTTCTACCGGCCCGGAAGGGGCCGCCGCCGCGGCGCCGGCGTCCACGCCGCTGTTGGACAGCATGTCCTCGATAGCCGCGCGGAGTTCTGCATCACTGACCATGGCCCCGCCTTTCGGAGGCATACCGCCCTTGCCCTTGATCGCACTGGCGGTCAGGCCATCGACACCGCCCTCGGCAGCCATACGCTGCGACCAGGCCGCCTTGTCACCGACCTTGGGGGCGCCGAGCACACCGGCTGCGTGACAGGAATTACAAGACGCCGCGACAACTTCGGCACCGCTCCTGGGCGCTGCGGGGGCCGCATCCGCAACAGCCACATTGACCGAGCCCACAGGCTGAATGCGTTTGACGATAGCTGCACGCAGGCGCGGATCTTCGCCGCGTTCCTCTTCCGCCGTGTCAATGACGATGTTTGCAAGGATCAGGATTGTGACGGTGAAGGCGACGAGCGCCCCCAGGATCATGACGAACATGCGCAGAAAGGCGGTGTCGTTGTGTGCAGACACGATAGTCGCTCCTCGGAAATTCTTAACGGTCAACCGGGCCCAACCCCGGAAAATGCCGGGCGATTATAACGGCTTGGGTCTGGCGGCGGTACTGTTGAGCGAATCAGCCGATGAAATTGGGCCGATATTCGGCAACTTCGAGCAAACGCGGCAGATTCAGGATCTCGACCTGATGGCGTTCGCACACCATGACCCCGTCTGTACGCAGCTTGCGCAAAACCCGGTTGGTATGCACGGGGGTCAGGCCGGTCAGTTCACCCAGCATCTCCTGGGTCAGGGGAAATGGCATTGTGAGCGCATCGGCATCGACCTGTGCGAGCCGGTCAAGGCGATAGTAGAGATCGGCGATCGTATGCGCGATGCGCTGTTCGGCGGACTTGCGGCCGAGGCCCAGCACGTTGGACTCACAGGTCGCCATGTAACGCGCCTGGATGTTGGTGATCTGGCGCGCGATGTCGGTGTGACTGTCGATCATGGTGTGCAGATCGGCTTGGCGAAATCCGCACACCACCACGTCGCTGATGGCGACCGCGCCATGACTGTACAGTGCATCGGTCAAGGGGGAATAGCCGACAAAATCCCCCGGCAGCGCCACCCGCAGCCCCTGGCGACTACCGTCCGAGTGCGTGCGATACATCATCAGCCAGCCCTCGAACACGGTATAGGCCATAGCCGCAGGCGTGGTCTCCTGGTATAGGTGACTACGTGCCGAAAGCTGGTACTGGGCGGTGCGGCGCCCTTCGGCATCATTCAGATAGTCTTCAGCGACCACCTGAAACAAAGCCTTTTCGCGTATCGGGCAATCGGCACAACTGGTCGGAGAAGAACGTATCTCCGTCAGCTTGTTTTTCACTATCAACCTCTCCCTTATCCGATCTGGAGTCCACTTCCCCGCCTGGGAGGAACGTCCCTCGCAGGCGAGGGCAACATGCCACCAAAACCGCCCGTGCAGGATAATCGAGTTTGCACCTTAATTGGGCAAGAGTTCCCTCACCACAATCGAGGTTTGTCGAGCGAACCCCGGCCGAACAAAGCTTCGTGTAGACTTGCGGCCTTTGATTGATAGGTTTGCAGACCCATGTCCGAAGGCACGACCGGGCCCGCATTGCAGATTGATGCACTGAGCTGTGTGCGGGGAGACCGGGTACTCATCCGCGATCTCAGCTTCACTGTCGGAGACGGGGAGTTGCTGCATCTGAAAGGGCACAACGGTAGCGGCAAGACCACCCTGCTGCGTGCTCTTGCAGGCCTGCTGCTCCCTGAATCCGGGGAGATCCGATGGAATGGGAAGAATATTCGCAGCCTGCGCGAAGAATATTCGCGCCACCTGCTCTACCTCGGCCATTTGAATGGGATAAAAGGCGATCTGAGTGCCGTCGAGAATCTGCGCATCGCCGCGATCCTGGACGGATTCAGTCTCAGCGAGTCACGTGCCTGGGAGGTGCTCGGAGAGATCGGCCTCAGGGGCCACGAGGATCTTCCCAGCAAGCACCTGTCGCAAGGCCAGAAGCGCCGCGTGGCACTCGCACGCCTGCTCGCCAATGATGCCAAGGTTTGGATTCTGGACGAGCCCTTCACCGCCCTGGACGTTGCCGCGGTACAACTGTTGCAGGACGTAATCCGCCGACATGTAGAGAACGGCGGCATGGCGATCATCACCACCCACCAGGAGGTGGCCATGATCGGCGAGCATACCCGTACCGTCACGCTGGGGCAGAAGCATGCTTGAACCGCTTTTCTGGGTCATTCGACGCGATCTCACGATCGCCATGCGCCGCCGTGCCGACATCTTCACCACGCTTGTATTTTTCGCCATCGTGGTCAGTCTGTTTCCACTGGGGATCGGCCCCGAACCAAACACCCTGCGTCTGATCGCCCCCGGCATCGTCTGGGTCGGAGCACTGCTGGCATCCATGCTGGCGCTTGAGCAGATCTTCTCGGCCGACCATCGTGACGGGACCCTGGAACAGATGCTGCTCACTCCGCAGCCAGTCGCACTTCTCGTGGCCGGTAAAGTGCTGGCCCACTGGCTGGTCAGCGGGGTGCCTCTGGTGCTGATGGCGCCCCTGTTGGGGCTGCAGTTCGGTTTGTCCTGGGATGCGCTGCAGACCCTCATCGTATCCCTGCTGCTGGGCACCCCGACGCTCAGCCTGATCGGCGCGATCGGCGCGGCCCTGACCCTGGGACTGCGCTCCGGCGGGGTACTGCTGGCGCTGCTGGTCCTGCCGCTGTACATCCCGGTGCTGATATTCGGCGCCGGCGCCGTCGAGGCGACCGTATCCGGTCTTGGCGGGCAATCGCATCTTTCGATGCTGGCCGCAATCCTGGTCGGCAGCCTGGTACTGACGCCACTGGCCACCGCCGCCGCCCTCCGCGTGGCGGAAGACTAGGACCTGTCCAGATTTCGGACACCCCACGGGCCTTTGCGCCTGTCTGGCGAGTCCGGTAGGCTCTACGCCGCGGTTTGCCAGGCACTGGTGCAAACGCACTGGAATCGTAGTCAAATCCAAGCCAGATCAAGGAATTCGAAGAAAATCCCGGCACAATGGGCGGCTCCCAGAAATCCGGCGCCTTGTGACAGGACTTACTGACCCAAGGCCACACAGACAGACACAATTCGAGGCACGATGTCTTCCCGTTTCATAAATTGGTTCAAATTCTCGTCGCCCGCGACCTTCTACCCGCTGGCGGGGAAGATCGCCTGGGTATCCACCCTGATCGCCGTCGTGCTGATCGCGATCGGTCTTTACATGAGTTTTTTCGTCGCCCCGACCGATTACAAGCAGGGTGAGGGCTACCGCATCATCTTTGTCCATGTACCCGCTTCATGGATGTCGATGTTTCTGTATGTCGTGATGGCCGGCTGGGCCGCCCTCGGGCTGGTGTTCAACACACGCCTCTCGGCCATGATGGCGCAGGCACTCGCACCGACCGGCGCCATGTTTGCCTTCCTGTCATTGTGGACCGGCTCGTTCTGGGGCAAACCCATGTGGGGTACCTGGTGGGTATGGGACGCGCGCATAACTTCGGAACTTATTCTGCTGTTTTTGTATCTTGGGTATATGGCGCTGCGATCGGCGATCGATGACCCGCGACGTGGTGACCGAGCCAGCGCGATTCTGTTGCTGGTCGGCGTGGTCAATGTGCCCATCATTTACTACTCGGTGAAGTGGTGGAACACCTTGCACCAGGGATCGACCATCAAGTTGAACGAGGAAAGTTCGATGGATGACACCATGCTGCTGGCGATGCTGATCATGACCCTGGGCTTCTGGGCCTATTCGATCGCTATCGCCATGGTGCGTGTACGCACCATCATTCTTGAGCGCGAGCGCTCGTCCAAATGGGTAAAGCAGCTGATCGCAGGGGAGAACTGAGATGCCTGAAGCACTCGATATGGGCAAGCACGCCCTGTACGTGTGGGGCTCCTTTGGAGCCACCGCGTTGTTCATGATCGCCGAGCCGCTGCTGCTTCGCGCACGGTCCAGGAACATCAAAAAGCGGATCGCACGCATGACGCGACTCGATCAAGAGGTCAATCAATGAAAGCCAGACATAAGCGCTTCGGTATCGTCATTGTCGGTTTGGCCGCCCTCGGGCTGGCGACCTTCCTGGTGCTGAATGCCCTCGAGGGCAACCTTTCGTATTTCTTCTCGCCGACAGAGGTTACCGAAGGCAAGGCTCCGGACAACCACATCTTCCGTCTCGGTGGCCTGGTCGAGGCCGGCAGCGTCAAGCGCGAAGAGGGGGAGCTGCAAGTGAATTTCGTCGTCACCGACATGGCCCAGCGGGTCACGGTCGCGTACAACGGAATTCTGCCCGACCTGTTCGCCGAGGGTCAGGGCGTGATCGCCCAGGGTCGCATGGGACCGGACAATGTGTTCGTGGCCGAAGAGGTGCTGGCCAAGCACGATGAAACCTACATGCCGCCGGAAGTCGCTGCGGCACTCGAAAGTGCAGGGAAAAGCATCGACGGACCTCACCCCGGAGGCAATTCGCAATGATCCCTGAACTCGGTCAAATCGCACTCCTGATCGCCTTAGCGCTATCGGTCGTCCAGGCGGTGTTCCCCCTGATCGGCGCGCAACGCGGGATCACCAGCTGGATGATGCTGGCCTACCCGGCTGCACGCCTGCAGTTGTTGTTCGTGTTCATCGCCTTCGCACTGCTGACCTACAGCTTCCTGACCCATGACTTCAGCGTCGCCTATGTCGCGCACAATTCGAATACCCAGCTACCGACCCAGTACCTTTTTTCGGCGGTCTGGGGCGGCCACGAGGGGTCCCTGCTGCTGTGGGCCCTGACCCTGTCGCTGTGGACCGGTGCGGTAACCGTTTTCAGCCGCAGCATCCCACTGCTGATGATCGCCCGCGTGGTCGGCGTGCTCGGATTGATCGCCATCGGCTTCCTGCTGTTCATGCTGTTGACATCCAACCCTTTCGACCGCCTGGCAATGCCGCCGGCCGAGGGTCGTGACCTCAATCCGCTGCTGCAGGACTTCGGCCTGATCATCCATCCGCCGATGCTGTACATGGGCTATGTCGGGTTTGCCGTGCCCTTCGCCTTCGCCGTCGCCGCCATGCTCGGCGGCCGCCTGGACGCGGCCTGGGCCCGCTGGTCGCGACCCTGGACCAACTTCGCCTGGCTGTGTCTGACCATCGGCATCACGCTTGGCAGCTGGTGGGCCTATTACGAACTCGGCTGGGGTGGCTGGTGGTTCTGGGACCCGGTCGAGAACGCCTCGTTTATGCCCTGGCTGGTCGGCACCGCGCTGATGCACTCGCTGGCGGTGACCGAGAAACGCGGCGCCTTCAAGGCCTGGACCACGCTGCTTGCGATCTTCACCTTCTCGCTCAGTCTGCTGGGCACCTTCCTGGTGCGCTCCGGCGTATTGACCTCGGTTCACGCCTTTGCCTCGGACCCCGAGCGCGGCGTGTTCATCCTGCTGTTCCTGATGGCGGTGGTCGGTTCCTCGCTGGCGCTGTATGCGATCCGCGCCAGCCAGATCAAGAGCTCGGTCCGCTTCGACCTGCTCTCGCGCGAGACCGGACTGCTGTTGAACAATGTCCTGCTGGTGGTGGCCGCGGCCAGCATCCTGCTCGGCACCCTTTATCCGCTGGGCGTGGATGCG
>Ga0316189_10006804_pt1 | contig 10874 bp, 10 predicted proteins | sample LowCovwburrow_MG_FD_204930 | JGI IMG/M metagenome (GOLD analysis project Ga0316189, IMG submission 204930) | Coastal sediment microbial communities from Maine, United States - Lowes Cove worm burrow | ecosystem: Environmental > Aquatic > Marine > Coastal > Sediment | place: USA: Maine... | reverse complement strand
CACGCCAAAATGTTGCATTACCGGCATGGCGCAATGGTGACCGGCACGAATGGCCACGCCTTCACGATCCAGAATGGTGCCCAGATCGTGCGGATGTACGCCATCCAGCGTAAAGGATAAAACAGTCGCCTTGTTTTTGGCTGTGCCGATCTGACGTAAACCATCAAACAGCACTGCCTGCTCGGTGGCATAATCCAGTAGCTCCTGCTCGTGACGGGCCAATGCCACAATACCTTTATCCAGTAGCCAGTCCACAGCGGCTCCAAAGCCGATAGTGCCGGAAATATTTGGTGTGCCTGCTTCGAATTTATAGGGTAGTTCATTGTATTGCGTTTTTTCAAAGGTCACCATGGTGATCATATCACCACCGCCCTGATAAGGCGGCATGGTTTCGAGTATGGCCTCTTTAGCATACAGCAGCCCGATACCGGTCGGGCCGTACATTTTATGTGCGCTGGTGACATAGAAATCAGCATCCAGTGCCTGCACATCCACTTCGATATGGGCAATCGCCTGTGCTCCATCTACCAGTACTTTCGCTCCGACCTGATGGGCTTTCCTTATAATGGTTTCAATCGGGTTTATTGTGCCCAGAGCATTGGACAGATGTACGATGCCGACCAGCCGGGTGCGTTCACAGAGCAGATCATCCAGCTGATCCATACACAGTTCGCCGGCATCATCGATTGGCAGTACTTTCAGCTTTGCTCCGACGCGTTCGCATAACATTTGCCATGGTACGATGTCGGAGTGATGTTCCATTTCGGAGATCAGAATCTCATCCCCTGCACCGATATTGGCTCCGCCCCAGCTTGAAGCAACCAGATTAATGGCCTCGGTGGCGCCGCGTGTAAACACGATTTCACGTGTAGAAGCTGCATTCAACAAAGTGCGCAGCTTTTCCCGTGCAGCTTCATATTCGGCCGTTGCCCGCTCGGACAGGGCATGTACCCCGCGATGGATATTAGCATTATCCCGTTCGTAGTAATGGGAGATTTTGTCAATAACAGCCTGTGGTTTCTGGGTGGTAGCGGCATTGTCCAGATAGGCCAGCGGCTTGCTGTACACCTGCTGATGCAAGACAGGAAATTCGGAGCGGATCGCGCTTATATCAAAACTCATCCGAGCAGACCTTCAAGGTCAGTGAGATTGGGCAGTTTGACAAAGGCAGCATGCTCGATAAAGCGGCGTACCGCTGTAGAATCTATGCCCGTCAATACTTCATCGGCGAAGGCAAATGTCAGCACCTGTCTGGCTTCTTCCTCAGACAAACCACGCGTTTTCAGATAAAACAGCTGATTTTCATCCAGCTGTCCGACCGTGGCGCCATGTGCACATTTTACATCATCGTTATAAATCTCCAGCTCAGGCTTGGTATCAATTTCTGCATTTTTGGAAAGCAGCAGGTTTGCATTGGATTGTGCTGAATCAGTTTTGATCGCACCTTCATGCACCACAATCTTGCCATTGAATACCGCACGTGAGCGGCCATCCAGTACGCTGCGGTAATTTTCGCGGCTGCTGCAATGGGGGGAGACATGATCAATGCGCGTATGATGATCAACATGCTGACGGCCAGAGGAAACAAACAGGCCGTTCAGTTCACATGCCGCACCTGGGCCTTCCAGCCTGACTACAATATCGGCCCGCGACAGCGCACAACCCAACTCGACAGAATGCAGTTTATAAGAGCTATCTGCGGCCTGGCGGACATCAATACGCCCGATATGGAACTGTTTCATGCTTTCCTGCTGAATGCGGTAATGTTTAAGCGATGAACCCTGTTTGAGATGGCTATAATTGACCACGCTGGTTAGACCGGGTTCTTCATCCAGGCCGACAAAATGCTCAATCACAGTAGCTTCAGCACAGTCACCCAGCATCAGGCCATGGCGCATAGCTGCGGTTTTACCCGCCGCATCAGCCTGAGCAAGGTGCAAGACATATAATGGCTTATCCAGTTGCACATGATCCGCAACACACAGACTTAAACCATCGGCTGCCGTTGCCGAATTCAGGGCATTCAAACCATTGTACAATGGTGCATCCGGGTGGGGGGTTAATAAATCAGCAGCAAGCTCTGGCTGTTGTTGCAGCAAAGATTTCAGCGGCAACAGATTTACGCCATCTGGCATGGTGGAGCCTGCGGACTGGAAATGACCATTGACGAAAACAATGCGGTAGGCATCCAGTGCAGGAATTGCGGCCTGCTCCACAGAATCCACATCTATGCCGGCGGCTTCTGTAGTTTGTTGCCAGTTTTCACCCAGTACCGTCTGCATGCGTGACAGATCAGAATATTTCCAATCCTCATCCCGCTTGCCGGGCAAACCAATAGACTCAAAGACGTCTCTGGCCTGCTGACGAACTGATTCCACTACCTGTGTCATGCTGTAACCTCATCCCTGACCCAGTCGTAACCGCGATCTTCCAGCTCCAGAGCCAGCGACTTATCCCCGCTTTTCAGAACTTTCCCATCGGCCAGAACATGCACAAAATCAGGCTCAATATAATCGAGCAGACGCTGATAGTGAGTCACCATCACAATCGAACGTTCCGGGCTGCGCAGTTTGTTGACACCATTGGCGACAATACGCAGGGCATCGATATCCAGTCCTGAGTCTGTTTCATCAAGAATCGCCAGTGCCGGTTCCAGCACTGCCATCTGAAATATTTCGTTGCGCTTTTTCTCGCCGCCAGAGAAGCCTTCATTAACACCGCGCGACAGAAAAGACTGATCCAGGTCCACCAATGCGGCCTTTTCTTTGATAATCTTCATGAAATCCATGGCATCAAGCTCCGGCAGGCCCATATGCTTGCGTTTGGCATTCACACCTGCTTTGAGCAGGTAAACGTTATTTACGCCGGGAATCTCTACCGGATACTGAAAAGCCAAAAACACACCTTCCCAGGCACGCTCTTCAGGGCTCATTTCGAGTAGATCTTTGCCATTGTAGGTCACCGACCCGGCGGTGATTTCATATCCGTCACGCCCGGCAATCACATTCGATAGGGTGCTCTTGCCCGAACCGTTCGGCCCCATAATGGCATGCACTTCGCCAGTCCCGATTTCCAGATTAATCCCCTTGAGGATTTTTTTGCCATCTATCGAGGCATGTAAATTTTCAATTTTCAACATCATATAATCCTTTTCACCTGTACGGTGAGTTCTTTATCCAACAGCCCCTTCAAGGCTGACTTCCATTAATCGATTGGCTTCAACTGCGAATTCCATTGGTAATTCGTTAAATACATCTTTACAGAAACCGTTGACGATCAGATTGACTGCATCTTCTTCAGAAATGCCGCGTTGCATGCAATAAAACAGCTGGTCTTCACCAATTTTTGAGGTGGTTGCCTCATGCTCCATGGTTGCACTCGGATTGTTTACTTCTACATAGGGGAAAGTATGTGCTCCGCACTGATCACCGATGAGTAACGAATCACAGCGGGTAAAGTTACGGGCACCATCAGCGTTTTTACCAATTTTCACCAGTCCGCGATAAGACTGATTGCCACGGCCTGCCGCGATACCCTTGGAAACAATCGTGCTGGTGGTGTTTTTGCCGATATGGATCATCTTGGTGCCGGTATCCGCCTGCTGGCACATTTTGGTCAGAGCCACCGAATAGAACTCACCCGATGAACCGTCACCGCGCAACACACAGCTTGGATATTTCCAGGTGATTGCACTGCCTGTTTCCACCTGTGTCCAGGAAACCTTTGATCTGGCTCCGCGACAATCAGCGCGTTTGGTGACAAAGTTATAAATGCCGCCGACACCGTTTTCATCACCCGGATACCAGTTCTGCACGGTTGCATATTTGATCTGGGCATCATCAAGCAATACCAGCTCAACCACAGCCGCATGCAGCTGATTTTCATCACGTTGCGGAGCTGTACAGCCTTCCAGATAGGACACATAAGCGCCTGCTTCAGCAATAATCAGGGTGCGCTCAAACTGGCCGGTATTCATGGCATTGATGCGGAAATAGGTGGATAGCTCCATCGGGCTGCGTACACCTTTGGGAACAAATACAAATGAGCCATCGGTGAATACGGCCGAATTAAGAGCGGCAAAGAAATTGTCGCCCTGTGGCACAACTGAACCCAGATATTTCTGCACCAGCTCTGGGTACTCACGGATAGCCTCAGAAATAGGGCAAAAGATTACGCCGGCATCTTTTAGTTTTTCTTTGAATGTTGTAGCCACAGAAACTGAATCAAACACAGCATCAACGGCCACACCGGCCAGCGCTTCCTGCTCTCGCAAGGGAATGCCCAGCTTGGCATAGGTTTCCAGCAGTTTCGGGTCAACTTCATCCAGACTCTTGGGGCCATCTTCAGCAGATTTGGGGGCGCTGTAATAGGAAGTCGCCTGATAATCAATGGGCTCAAAGTCGACATGTGCCCATGTTGGCTCTGTCATCGTCTGCCAGTGGCGAAAGGCTTCCAGCCGCCAGTTCAACATCCATTCCGGCTCCTGTTTAACCGCTGAAATATGCCGGATCACATCCTCATCCAGACCCGGTGGCAGCGTTTCCATCTCAATATCAGTTACAAATCCCGCCTCATATTCCCGTGATGCGAAATCCTCAGGCTTTGCGGTCTCGGTCTTTGTCGTTTCGCTAGTTGTCATTAATGAACCTCTGTCAGCGCCATGCCGCGCTGTAAACGAAATACAGGAACAAAGTCCTGCTCGGTCATATCTTCCAGTGAAATGGCTTCCAGCGCTTCAAGTACTGCAACATTGATACGCTTCCAGTTATCACTGGTAGAACACACATCAGATTGATCACACAACACGCCGTCCAGATTACATTCGGTCAGGGCAATTGAGCCTTCAAATACGGTAATAATATCACGTACATTGATTTCAGCTGCAGGTCTGGCCAGTCGATAACCGCCTTTGGCACCACGTGTAGACTCCAGCATACCTTCATGCAATAAGGTCTGAAGGATTTTACTGACCGTGGGGGCAGGGATGTGTGTGGTTTCAGATAATTCTGTAGCGGCAAGCAAGCCATGTTCTGATGTCGCCATCCGGGTCATCAGCAGAATCCCGTAATCTGTTAATTTTGTCAGCCTGAGCATGCCGCACCTCTATATGCGACAATTATAGTCCTGATTCTAATCCGGATCAACATGGTACAGATTGTGGTTATTAGGCGAAAACAATGTTATTCATTTAATAAGTTTAATAAAATAAGGCACTTATATGAATTTCCTCCAGCCAGGAGGCTAGTCCGGCAGTTTGCGCGTATGCCCGGCAGCTTCTAAACGGGCCAGATAATCCTGCCATTTCTCATCATAACTGATCCCCAGATCATAGAGATAGTCCCAGCTATAGATTCCGGAATCATGTTGATCATCAAATGTAAACATCAGCGCATAGTTGCCCTGTTGTTCAATCTCTGTAATGCCCACATCTTCTTTATCCAGCTGAAGGGTTTCCTGACCGGGTCCATGGCCAATCACTTCAGCAGATGGCGAATACACGCGCAAATATTCAGCGGGCAGCTTGAATGTGGAACCGTCATCATAGTCCAGCTCAAGCACACGGGCTTTTTGATGATAGGTTACTTTTATAGGGTTTGGCATAATACCTCTGATAAGCTATTAAATTATATTTTCTGATGGATTGATGTCGATAAGCGCGCCAAAAAACTTCGCTGCCGATTTGATACGACCGACAATGACTAGCATACACAGACAAAAAATCAGAGGCGGAATCATCGCTATGTCGATTAAAAATTCAATGCCCAGTGTTATGAGTATAAGGAGGCGGTAGTCATCAATAAGCTACAGCTTGCCTGGGTGATTCAGAGTTTTCCTAAAATTGCTGCGACAGTGGTAAAGGAACCAAGCACAAGGAAAGAGCCACCCGGACAATGTTCTATGGCCTGTTGCAGTGCTTTATCAGGATGATTATCGCTGATCAGGTTCCGGGTGAATGGTTTCAGCAATGGCAAGGCATCAGCCAGTGAACGGTCTTCACGGGTGAAGACGAGAATGGCATCAAATGGATCGGCAAGCTCAGGCAAAGATGGCAGCAGTGATTCAACGGCATGGAGATTATGGGCAGCATCCAGCCAGACATGGGCGTCATGCATCCGGATATGCTGCAGCCGTCCGGGAACCACGCAATGTGCAATCGCCTGATGTGCCTGTTCGAGGTCAAGTTTGATCATACCGGTATCGCACAGGAGCTTGATTGCTTCATAAGCCAGGCTGGCATTGATGCATTGGTGTTGGCCGGGTGTTTTCAACTGGTCCCATTGGCCTGCAGATGGATCGGAAAAACGGATAGCCGGATTAAAATCACGTAGTATTTTCTTGATGTCATTGCTTTGCGGGGCACTGATGGAGAAGCGGCAACCCTGCATGGCAAATGCTTTTTCAGCAGCTATCTCTTGCAGCGTATTACCCAGCCAGAGCTGATGGTCCAGGCCAATGGGTGTAATCAGGGCTATATCGGCTGCTACTGCAGTCGTTGCATCCAGGCGGGCGCCTACGCCAGCTTCGAGAATCTCTACATCAACAGCAGCGCGGGCGAACTGGTCCAGAGCCAGGGCTGTTGCGGTTTCAAAATAGGATGCCTGAGCTGTACGGGCCAATGGTAACAGTCTGGCCAGGCTGTCATGCAGCATACTGTTATTTACCGGCATGTTATTTATACGAATGCGCTCATTGAATTTGAGCAGGTGCGGTGAAGTGTACAGGCCGGTCTTGAGTCCGGCCGATTGCAGGGCAGCTGCCAGCATTGTAGCCGTTGAGCCCTTGCCATTGGTTCCGGCAACACGAAAGCGTAGCCGGGGCTTGTGTTGGCTGATACCTGCCAGCAGCTTGAGCACACGCTCATGACCGGGCTGGTAATCACGGTCAGCTGATGGGCTGCCCAGTTCTTCCAGGCATGTTTCGATACTGGCCAGTTTTTTTGTCATGGATATTTAATATGAGTCATTGCCGGAAACCACCGCCAGCAGGGACGAACTTCAATCGATTGGCGCTATGCAGCAGCGCTTTGATGATATGGACGGTCTGTCAGGTGGGTGAACAATGTGCTCAAATAATTCGTCATATCTCGCCTGTCCACCACATCATCGATCAGGCCATGCTCAAGCAGGAATTCAGCGCGCTGGAAACCTTCGGGCAGTGTCTGCCCCACTGTTTCCTGGATAACGCGAGGTCCGGCAAAGCCGATCAGCGCTCCGGGTTCAGCAATAACGACATCGCCCAGCCATGCCACGGATGCGGACACACCGCCCATGGTCGGGTCAGCCAACAGGCAGACAAATGGCAGCCTGGCATCATTGAGCTGGTTAACCGTAGATGAGGTTTTAGCCATTTGCATTAATGACAGTACCCCTTCCTGCATGCGCGCACCGCCTGAGGCCGTGACCAGCAGATAGGGGCATTGCTTTTTCAGCGCATGCTCCATGCCGCGCACAATTTTTTCACCGGCCACAGAACCCATACTGCCGCCCATATAGTCAAATTCGAAAATGGAGGCCGAAACGGACTGTCCTTTGATCTCACCCGTATAATTACGCACGGCATCTTCTGCGCCCGCTTTTTTGACAGCTTCACGGGTGCGATCTTTATATTTCTTTTTATCCTTGAATGATAACGGGTCCTGAGAGCGCAGTTTTTTGTCCTGTTCTTTAAAACTGTCTGCATCAAACAGTTGTTCGGCACGTTGCAAAGCAGACATGCGCAGATGTTGGCTGCATTTGGCGCAAACCATGTGGTTTCGAACCAATTCCTTATTATACAGGGCCTCTGAGCAGCCGGGGCATTTGACCCACAGACCTTCCGGGGAGCCGGCATTGCCGCCGGATTTCAAAATGTTCTTCGGAGTTTCAATCAGGCGTGTAAACCAGCTCATAGTAAGGGATTCCTCATTGTGTTTCAGAACAGAAATTCATCGACCTGCGTCAGCATGCGTACATGTGGTATGTTCAGTGTTTCTACTTCGGCAGCCATGATATTCAATGATTCCGGTTTCATATGGTACAGATAGATCGGAACCTTACCAAGTTGCTCAAATTTTTGCAGTTCCTGCATGATGCCATTCGGCGTCAGGTGGCCGCTGATATCTGCCAGATGCTGGTAGGCATTTGGAAATGAACAGTCCATAATAATAGCTTTCAGGTTTGGCTGCATATTGGCAATTTCCCAGATGCGGTCCGTATTGCCTGTGTCAGCGGTATAAATCATCTGGGCGCCATTCTGTTCTACTAAGAAGCCAGTGCAGGGAACAGGGTGGTTGACGGTAATGGCAGTGATCCGAACGCCATCAATATCAAAGGGTTTTTCAGGTTCAATGTCATTCAGTTTCAGGATGGCATTATCCCGGGTAGGGATTTGGGTAAAATCAGGCCAGATGAAATTGTTGAGGAAGTGCTGTTTCAGAATGGCATTGCTCTCCGGCAGGCTGTAAATGTTAATGCCCCGTCTTTCAGATGTGTCACCCAGGCGTTTCAAAGAGCGGTTATCAGCCAGAAATGCAAAATCTTTAATATGATCCAGGTGAGCGTGTGACAGACAGATATGGCGAATGTCATATTGCTCTTCCAGCGTTAACGTCTCTGTGGGTGACCCGGCATCGAGCAGAATCGAATCATTCACAAGAAATGATGTCAGTCGAAAACCCAGCAGTTGGCCGCCATAACATCCCAGAACCTTAATTCTCAAATCAGTCTCCTGTCCCGTTATTCATGTGCTGCAACTGCCTGCCGCATCTGTTGTGCCGAAGCAGACAATGCGGCTTTGATATTGGCAGGGTCAGCGGCCTGCGCAATATGGGATACGAAATGGCTGCCGACAACCACGCCATCGGAAAATTGTGCAACGTCGTGCGCCTGTGCAGGCGTTTTTACACCAAACCCGACGCATACTGGCATCTCAGACATGGCTTTTATGTGATCTACTTTGCATTTTATCTCTGCCATATCACCTATATCGGCGCCGGTAATGCCGGCCAGCGACACATAATAAATAAAGCCACTGCCGTGCGTGCATGCCAGCTGGATGCGTTCGTCTGTCGATGTGGGTGAAAGAAGCAGGATACGAGCCAAACCATGGTTTTTCAGCGCATCATCACAAATAGCACCCTCTTCGGGTGGAATATCGACAATCAATACGCCATCCGCACCTGCGGCACTGGCTTTTTCAGCAAAGGCTTCAAAACCCATAGTGTACGGCACATTGGCATAACCCATCAGCACGATGCCCAAATCCGGGTAGGCCTGACGCACTGTGCTGGTCAGGGCGAACACATCGCTGATATGCGTACCTGCTGCAAGGGCGCGTTCGCTGGCCGCCTGAATTACCGGGCCATCAGCCATCGGATCGGAAAATGGCATGCCGATTTCAATAATGTCGCTGTGCTCCGCCAGCGTCAGCAGCAATTCGCGGCTGCTTGCCAGGTTGGGGTCACCGGCGGTCAGATAGCTGATCAAGGCGCTGCGCCCCTCTTGTTTACATTGCTCAAAAACCTGCGTCAGGCGCCCGGTACTCATGCCGGACCACCTTCATCGTCTTTCTGCATAAGCTGGATCACTGTATCCATATCCTTATCACCCCGGCCAGAGAGATTGATCAGCACAATCTTGTCCGGGCTCATGTCGGCAGCAATACGCAAACCGGCAGCAACTGCGTGGCTGGATTCCAGCGCCGGGATAATGCCTTCACAGCGTGTCAGCGTTTTAAATGCGTCCAGTGCGTCGCGATCTGTAGCTGTATCCAGATCCAGCTTGCCGCTGTCCAGCATGGCGGCCAGTTCCGGCCCTACACCGGGATAATCCAGTCCTGCTGAAATACTATGGGTGCTGGTAACCTGCCCCTCATCATCTTCCAGCAGATAACTCAGGCTGCCATGCAGTATGCCCGGCGCACCCTTAGACAGGGAGGCAGCATGCTCACCTGATTCCAGGCCATGCCCGGCAGCTTCTACGGCCACCAGACGAATATCATCGTCCTGCAGGGGATGCAAAAGGCCGATGGCATTGGAGCCGCCGCCGACGCAGGCAACAGCAACATCCGGTAAGCGACCGGCTTGTTCTAAACATTGGGCGCGCGCTTCCTGCCCAATGACGGTATGAAACTGGCGTACCATCAATGGGAACGGGTGCGGTCCTGCCGCAGTGCCAAAGATATAATAGGTGTCTTCACATGTTGCGACCCAGACCCTTAATGCTTCATTGACCGCATCCTTGAGTGTGGCCGAGCCGGAATCGACAGGCACGACATTGGCGCCGAGCAGTTGCATGCGGAATACATTGGGAGCCTGGCGCCGGATGTCCTCGCGCCCCATATAGATATTGCATTCCATATCGAACATGGCAGCAACAGTGGCTGTTGCCACGCCGTGCTGCCCTGCCCCGGTTTCAGCAATCACTTTCTTCTTGCCCATGCGCCGCGCCAGCAGTGCCTGGCCGATGGTATTATTGATCTTATGCGCGCCGGTATGATTCAGGTCTTCGCGTTTCAGATAAATCTGGGCGCCGCCATTCTCAGCCGACAGATGTTTGGCATGATAGAGCGGCGTGGCGCGTCCAACATAATGTTTCAGCAGGCCCAGCCGCTCTTCATGAAAGGCAGGGTCAGCCCAGGCTGCAAGAAAAGCATCTTCAATCTCTTTCAGTGGTTGCATCAGGGTTTCAGCCGCAAAGCGGCCGCCGAAACGGCCAAAATGGCCGCCTGCATCGGGCGCATGTTCGATGTCCAGATTATACATCGATTGATTCAAATCTTCCTGTTGCGCTTGATTCACTACTGCTCCCTGATCTCTAGTTGCAGCTACGTACGGCTGCAATAAATGCCTGCATTTTACCGGCATCTTTCAGGCCCGGCGATATTTCAACGCCGGA
>Ga0316189_10006803_pt1 | contig 10875 bp, 7 predicted proteins | sample LowCovwburrow_MG_FD_204930 | JGI IMG/M metagenome (GOLD analysis project Ga0316189, IMG submission 204930) | Coastal sediment microbial communities from Maine, United States - Lowes Cove worm burrow | ecosystem: Environmental > Aquatic > Marine > Coastal > Sediment | place: USA: Maine... | reverse complement strand
CGGGTATTACGCTGCAAGCGGGCCAGCGCGCGCTTATCCCCACGGGACTGGCGATTGCTTTGCCCAATGGATTTGAGGCGCAAATTCGCCCGCGTTCCGGTTTGGCCCTGAAAAAAGGCGTGTCGATCGTCAACAGTCCCGGTACAATTGACTGGGATTACCGTGGCGAGATCAGTGTCGTGATTATCAACCACGGTGCCGGCACATTTGATATCAATCACGGCGACCGCATTGCGCAAATGGTGTTCGCACCCGTGACGCGTGCGATGTTTCTGGTTGTGGACAAACTGGATGATACCACGCGCGGAACGGGTGGTTACGGGTCTACGGGTCAGGGCTAGATGAATATTTTTAGAATCAATGCTAATCACTTGCCGGATGAATTTGTCTTTGTTCTGTTGCTAGTGTTCGGGGTTGGTATCTACATTTATTTTTTGCGCAAATACCGAAGAGTACCTGTTGATCAGATACCGGAAGAGACACCTAAAGGCCTGATGTCTGACACTGAAATAGAACGTTATGCGCGGCACCTTATTTTGCGCGAAGTTGGCGGGGCGGGGCAACAGAAGCTGCGCAAATCAAAAGTTCTAGTGATTGGTGCAGGGGGCTTGGGCTCTCCCGTATTGCAATATCTGGCCGCAGCCGGTGTGGGCACGCTGGGTGTCATAGATGACGACATTGTCAGCCTATCGAACCTGCAACGGCAGGTTTTGTTTGATGAGGATCAGTTGGATATGCCCAAGGTTTTTGCGGCAGAAGCCAAGTTGAATGCGCTTAACCCGCATATCACCATCCGCCCTTACAATCGCCGTTTATCGCAGGAAAATGCGCAGGATTTGTTCGCGGATTATGATCTGGTGATGGACGGTACGGATAATTACAAAACCCGCAGCTTGGTTAATGCCGCATGTGTCGCCGGCGTAACCCCGTTGATTTCCGGCGCAATCAGCCAGTGGGAAGGGCAGGTATCACTGTTTGATCCTGCAAACGGCACACCTTGCTATGCTTGTATCTTTCCCGAAGAACCCGCTGACGGGCTGGCACCAAGCTGTGCTCAAGCGGGTGTGATGGGGGCATTGCCGGGCATCATCGGTTCGATCATGGCGGCAGAGGCGATTAAACACATCACGGGTGCGGGGCAGACGCTGGCGGGGGAAATGTTGATATTTGACGCGCTTTACGGGGAAAGCCGTAAAATCGGGGTGCAAAAGTCTGCGGAATGTTCGGTTTGCGGTTAACGCTTCGGTAAAACCTGATCCGGTGGCCTATGTCCCAGCTCGAAGGTTTTGATATTCAGGATTACGCGTTCACCCATATCGACACGGGCCTCTTTGGTGGCCGATGCCATATGCGGCAACAGCATGACGTTGTCACGCCCGCACAGGCGCGGGTTCACTTCGCTGCCTTTTTCAAAAACATCAAGGCCGGCACCAGCCAGACGGTCATGTTCCAGTGCATCGATCAGGGCGGCTTCGTCGATCACTTCACCGCGGGCGGTATTGATCAAAAAAGCGGTCGGTTTCAACAGTTTCAATCGTTTTGCATTGATAAGATGATGCGTTTGGGGGGTCTTGGGGCAATTCAACGACAACACATCGGCCATAGGCAACATGTCTTCCAGTTTTTCCACAAAAGTTGCATCCAGATTGCGTTCTATTTCGGGGTGGACGGGCTTGCGGTTATGATACACTACTTTCATCCCGAATGCATTAGCGCGCCGTGCCACGGCCATACCGACGCGGCCCATTCCGATAATGGCCAATGTTTTGCCGCCAATGGATGTGCCTAAAAATGCAGAGGGCGCCCAGCCTTGCCAGTCACCCGATTGCAACGCAGCCGAGCCCTCTTTGAAACGGCGCATCACCGTCAGGATCAGGGCCAATGTCATATCGGCACTGTCTTCGGACAACAGTCCGGGCGTGTTCGTGACCATAATGCCGTGTGTTTTAGCGGCTTCTATGTCAATGTGGTCATAGCCAGAGCCATAGTTGCTGATCAGTTTCAGCTGATTACCCGCTTTGGTCAGCGTTTCAGCATCCAGATTATCGCTAAGTGTAGGGACGAGTACATCGGCGGTTTGTAGCGCCTCAACCAACTGGGTGTGGGTAAAAGGCGTATCGGTTTTGTTCAACCGGGCATCAAACAATTCGTCTAACCGGCTTTCAACCGCTTGCGGCAACCGTCGCGTCACGACAACACTTAGTTTTGAATTGGACATCATACACCTATATGGGCTGGATTTATTTTGTCTATTCTGGCAAATTTTGCAAGACAAGAACAGGCGAAACAACCGGTCTTGAAAAAAAACACTTTAACTGAAGCAGGCAGATAAAATGGTGCGAACCAATATGAAATCCCTTATGGCTGGTGTTATAGCAGCTGTTTTGGTTGTTTTGCCCGGTTTTGTAAGCGGAACCGAACGCGGTGCCGTTACGAATCTGCCATTGCCACGGTTTGTTTCCATGAAAGCAAAACAGGGCAATGCGCGGCGTGGGCCGGGTCTAACGTACCGTATCGACTGGGTTTTTCAGCATACCAATACGCCGCTTTTGATCACAGCAGAGTTTGGCCACTGGCGACGGGTACAGGATAAAGACGGGCAGGGTGGTTGGATGCATTACGGACTTTTGTCCGGTGTGCGTACTGCGATCGTAAATAAGCCGGATATAACATTGCGTATAAAACCCAACCTACAGGCCGCCCCAGCGGTTTATGCGCAAGAAGGTGCGATTGTATCGCTTAATGAATGCGTGTTGAAATGGTGTTCAATTTCAGCAAAAGGTCATAAAGGTTGGGCTTTGAAAACCGACATTTGGGGTGTTTGGGCAGATGAATTGCGCGACTAGGCTAATCCACGCCCCTTTAATAAAGCATCGACCTTGGGCAGTGATCCACGAAAGCCAAGATACAGGTCTTTCGCATCTTTAGAACCACCCATTGAATAGATGTTGTCATGCAGCCGTTTTGCCGTTTCAGGATCAAACACATCACCGGTTTCCTTGAAAGCGGCAAATGCATCTTCATCCATCACCTCTGACCACATGTAGCTGTAGTAAGCACTGGAATAGCCGTCACCTGAAAACACATGGGCAAAATGCGGGGTAGCGTGGCGCATGGTGATAGCGGCTGGCATGTCGATATTATCCAAAATTTCTGCCTGTTTTTGCATCGGGTCGGCAGGTGGGCTTTCGGTGTGAAATGCCAGATCAACCAATGCACTGGCGGTATATTCCACCGTGGCAAAACCTTGGTCGAAGTTTTCGGCAGCCAATAAGCGTTGCAATAATTCTGTTGGTATGGCCTCGCCTGTATCGGCGTGGCGGGCATATTGTTCCAACACTTCAGGTACGGATAACCAGTGTTCATAAAGCTGGCTGGGAAGTTCAACAAAGTCGCGGGCAACGGATGTGCCGGAAATAAAGCCGTAAGTGACATCAGACAGCATCGAATGTAGCGCGTGGCCGAATTCGTGGAACAATGTTCGGGCATCGTCAAAAGTCAGCAAACAGGGTTCTCCGTCGGGGGCTTTGGCGAAATTGCATACGTTGACAGTGATGGGGCGCACGTCACCATCCAACGTGGATTGTGCGCGAAACCGCGAACACCATGCGCCCGAGCGCTTTGAGGATCGTGCGAAATAGTCGCCGATGAATACGGCCATATGACGGTCACCGCGTTTGACCTCCCATGCGCGTGCATCCGCATGATAAAGTGGGGCGTTTATCGGTGTGAAGCTTAGGCCGAATAACTTGTTCGCACAGTCAAAAGCCGCTTCGATCATCTGATCCAATTGGAAATATGGTTTCAGCTCAGCCTCATCCAAGTCATGTTCGGCTTTGCGCAATTTCTCTGCGTAATAACGCCAATCCCAAGGGGCCAGATCAGCCTGAATACCATCTGCATGCATAAGTTTGGTCAGCTTTTCAGAATCCCGATTTGCCGCGGCCTTGGCAGGTTCCCAAACTGCCAATAACAGATCGCGCACGGCATCAGGCGTTTTGGCCATTTCGGGGGCCAGTTTGAAGTTGGAAAACGTGTCATAGCCCAACAATTGTGCGCGTTCTTCGCGCAGCTTCAAAGTTTCTGTAACAATCGCGCGATTATCGGTGTCGCCGCCGTTTTCACCACGTGCAACCCATGCTTTGAAGGCCAGTTCACGCAGATCACGCCGTGGGGAAAATTGCAGGAAGGGTACGATCAGCGAGCGTGACAGGGTGATGATGTACCCTGCCAAGCCGCGTTCTTTGGCGGCTTCGTTTGCAGCCGAAACCAGAAAATCAGGGCAGCCTGTCAGGTCGGCTTCGGAAAGTTCCATAACCCATGTGCGCTCATCAGCCAACAGGTTCTGGGTGAAAGCTGTGCCCAATTCTGCCGAACGCTGTGAAATCGCCGCTAAACGTGTGCGGTCTTCGCCCATAAGTTTGGCACCGCAACGCACAAACATTTCATGATACAATTCCAATACCCGCAATTGCTCATCCGTTAACCCCAAATCATTGCGGTTTGAAAAAAGTGCATCTATGCGCCCGAACAGTTTGGCATTCATCATTGTTGCGGAATTGAATGCCGCCCAACGGGGTGCAAGGTCGCGTTGTAACGCTTCCAGTGTGTCGTTTGAGTTTGACCCTGAAAGGTTCATAAATACGCCTGCGACACGATCCATAAACTGATCCGCCCGTTCTAACGCCTCGATCGTATTCGCAAATGTCGGTTCATCACAGGTTCCCGCCACCGCATCTATTGCCGCGCGTGATTGCTTGAATGCCTCATCAAATGCAGGTGCAAAATCGGTGTCTTTAATCAAATCAAACGGCGGAATTTCAAACGGGGTATTCCATTTGGAAAAGAAAGGGTTCGGGGGGGTCATTTGGCTCTCCAACAAAGGCTGGGCAGAACATAACCTTGCCAAGGCGGAGGTCAACAGGGCTTGAGTGATTTGCGCACGCAATGTCGTTTTTTCCTCAAATCAGTCGGCCCACTCTGGCCCTATGGGTATAAATTTTGCAATCTAACATCAGAATTCAGATCAAAGGAATCGTTGCGATGAAAACCCATGTAAAAGCTCTGGTTGTTGGCGGTGGCGCTGTTGGCGCGGGCATTGCCTATCATTTGGCGAAATACGGCTGGAAAGATGTGATGCTTTTGGAGCGCGATGAGTTGACATCGGGGTCAACATGGCATGCGGCCGGTCTGTTGCCATTGTTCAACATGGGCTATGCCACGACGCATTTGCATGACTATTCCGTCAATTTTTACAAAGCTTTGGAAGCTGAAACAGGTCTGAATGCAGGGTTTTCTGTTGTCGGTAACCTGCGTATGGCCCAAACTAAGGACCGCATGGATGAATACATGCTTTATGGGTCAACAGCGGAAACCGTGGGCATTGAATACCATCATCTGACACCTGCCCAGATCAAGGAACGTTGGCCTTTGATCCGCACCGATGATCTGGAAGGTGCGATTTATCATCCCACGGACGGGTATATCAACCCGGCGGACGTGACCATGGCGATGGCGAAGGGTGCGCGCCAGCGCGGCGTGACTATCGAGCGTAAATGGCAGGTTGACGGGTATGAATGGACAGGTTCCGAATGGAAAGTGACCTGTACCAAAATGATTGAAAAGGGCGGTAACCTTGTACCTTCCGAAGAACAGGTGATTGTCACGGCCGAGCATGTTGTGACAGCCACGGGCAACCACGCGCAACGCACGGCGCAACTGCTGGGTATTAAAATTCCCGCGATCCCTGTGGAACACCAATTCATCGTCACCGATAAAGACCCGGCTTTGGTGCAATGGCGTGCCGATGGCAATCCTGAACACCCCGTGATCCGTGATGCTGATGCACAATCCTATGTACGTGAGGAACGTGGTGGCTGGATTTTGGGTGTCTACGAGAAAAACGCGCCGGCACGGTTTGAATACGGTGTACCGGACAGCTTTCGGGCTGATTTGTTCCCGCTGGATCTGGAACGTATTGAAGATCAGTACATGGCGATGATCCACCGTATGCCATCGTGTGAAGAAAGCGGGTTGAAGGATGATTTTAACGGCCCGATTTGCTACACGCCGGACGGCAACCCACTGGTGGGGCCGGCACCCGGGTTGCGTAATATGTGGCTGGCAGAAGGTTTCAGTTTCGGGATTACTGCGGCAGGCGGTGTTGGTAACTATATGGCCCAAATGATGGTTGAAGGCGAAGCCGAAATCGACATGGCGTCCCTTGATCCCAAACGTTACGGGTCTTGGATGACCACCGAATATGCGGCACGTAAAAACGAAGAATGCTATGATCACGTCTATATTCTGCACCACCCGGATGAAGAACGCCCGGCATGTGCCGCTTTGCGCACATCCCCCGCCTATGATCGCCAAAAAGCGGCCGGTGCGCAGTTTGGCCGTGTGAACGGATGGGATCGCCCGAACTATTTTGCGCCTGAGGGTTTTAATGATCACGACAGTCGATCATTCCGCCGCGGTGGTTGGTGGCAATATGCGGTTGAAGAGGCTAAAGCCATTCGTGAAGGTGTAGGGCTTGTCGATGCAACCGCATTCACCAAACACATCGTCAAAGGTCCGGGTGCGACGCAATTTCTGGATTGGTTCACCTGCAACAAATTGCCCAGAATTGGGCGCATCAATCTGACATATGCGCTGACTGATCACGGCACCACACGCACCGAATATACCATCGTGCGTAATGGTGAGGATGATTATTACCTTGTTTCAGCGGGTGCGTGGACGGCATATGATGCCGACTATCTGCGCAAAGCGGCCGCTGATAAGATGGAAAAGTTCGGGTACATCGAAATTCAGGATGTGACCAGCCAATGGGGTGTTTTTGCCATTGCAGGCCCGAAAAGCCGTGAAGTTTTGGGCAAGATCATTAAAGATGCAGACCCTGAAACCGCGTTGTCGAACAAACGTTTCCCGTGGTTGTCTGCCAAGCAGATTGAGCTGGGTATGTGCCCTGTGAACGCAATCCGCGTGGCCTATACGGGTGAATTGGGCTGGGAATTGCACCACCCGATCGAAATGCAGAACTACCTGTATGATCTGCTGATGGAAGCGGGTGCCGATGTTGGCATGAAACTGGTTGGCGCACGGGCGCAAAACTGGTTGCGACAAGAAAAATCCTACCGCGCATTCGGTACTGAATTGGGCCGCGATGCGACACCGGCCGAGGCTGACCTGCCGCGCTTTATCGACATGTCAAAAGAGTTTCACGGCAAGGCTGCGATGGAAGCCAAGGGCATCCGTTCAAAATGTGTGACCCTGTTGATTGATGGGCCGGGGGATGCTGATCCGTGGGGGCGAGAGGCTTTGTATGATGGCGATACCAAAGTGGGTCGTTTGACATCCGGTGGCTATTCCGTAGCATTCGAAAAATCCATTGGCATGGGCTATGTATCCCCCGATCTGGCAAAAGTGGGCCAAAAGCTGAAAGTGAAAATGTTTACCCAGCTTTGGAACGCGGAAATTGTTGAAGACAGCCCGTATGATCCGACCAATGCGACGATCAGGGTGAATGGTTAAGCTCCGTATCATTACCGATTGACGCAAGAGCCGCGCCCAGTAGGGTGGCGGCTTTTGTTATTGGAACCCACATCATGCCCCACACCTTCCCTATGAAATCCGTCGGAATGATGGTGCTGGCCATGACATTGATTGTAATTGGGGACGCAGCCGGCAAAGGGTTGGCGGGGGCAGGCTTTAATCCTTTCTTTATCGCGTGGTCGCGCTTTGCCTTGGGGGCGGTTTTGCTTTTCCCGTTTTGCGGTCTGTCACGCACGGATTTGCCAAATCTGCTGGATCGGCGCGTGTTGTTACGGGCCTGCCTGATTGCGGCGGCGATTTGCTCTATCCTGACAGCTTTGAAAACCGAACCGATCGCAAATGTATTTGGTGGGTTTTTCATTGGCCCGGTTGTAGCCTATTTTCTGTCGGCCCTGATTCTGAAAGAGCGGATAACATGGCGGCGCACGCTGTTGCTTGCCATTAGTTTCATAGGCGTGCTTTTGGTAGTTAAACCAGGCTTCGGCATGACAAGCGGTATGGGTTTTGCGGTTTTGGCAGGATGTTTGCACGGGTCTTTTCTGATTGCTACGCGCAATCTGGCTGCTCGTTACCGCCCCCGCTTTTTGCTGATTTCACAATTATTGATCGGGTCTGTTATCCTATTCCCCCTTGGTATTGGCGCGTTGCCTGCCGTTTCATTCAGTGCCGTTGCTCTGGTCGTCATCAGTGCGCTGGGCTCGGCCTTGGGGAACCTGTTATTGGTTCTGGTCAACCGAACCACGCCTGCCAATGTGATTGCGCCCTTGATTTACAGTCAGCTGTTGGCGGCAACGCTGATCGGATTATTGGTGTTTTCCGATTGGCCCGATGCGCTAAGCTTGGCTGGGCTTATCATCATTATGAGCGCCGGTTTTTCATCATTTTTACTTGCGCGGCGCGGTAAATAAAGACGCATTGTAAATTTACAAAATTTACAAGTTTACAATGCAAACTTTACACGACCCATACAAGCCCACACGAAATACCCCTTGTTTTTAGGTATTTAAAGGACTCGTAGGCCTTTGTTTTGTAAATCCAGTCACAGAAACACTGAGTCGTAACAGAATTTACAACAAGGATGACAACGATGCCTTATGATAACGATAGCAATGATATGCAAAACCTGATTGCAGAACATGGAAATGCTTGGGCTGCAATCAGCCCTGAGTATGTTGCACGCATGCGCACACAAAACCGCTTTAAAACCGGTTTGGACATTGCGAAATATACAGCCGACATTATGCGCGCCGATATGGCTGCCTATGATGCTGATAGCTCTCAATACACACAATCACTTGGTTGCTGGCATGGGTTTATCGGTCAACAAAAAATGATTTCAATCAAAAAGCATTTTGGTACAACAAAAGGTAAATACCTGTACCTGTCCGGTTGGATGGTTGCAGCTTTGCGTTCAGAGTTCGGCCCACTACCTGATCAATCCATGCACGAAAAAACATCGGTACCTGCATTGATTGAAGAGCTGTATACTTTCTTACGCCAAGCGGATGCCCGTGAATTGGGCGGTCTGTTCCGTGCATTGGATGCAGCACCTGACGCAGCTGCAAAAGCTGAAGTGCAAGCAAAAATCGACAACTTTGAAACGCATGTTGTGCCGATTATCGCTGACATCGATGCCGGCTTCGGTAATCCGGAAGCGACTTATTTGCTGGCGAAAAAGATGATTGAAGCAGGGGCATGTGCGTTGCAAATCGAAAATCAGGTGTCGGACGAAAAACAATGTGGTCACCAAGACGGTAAGGTAACAGTTCCGCACGAAGATTTCTTGCAAAAAATCCGCGCATGTCGCTACGCATTCTTGGAAATGGGTGTTGAAAACGGGATCATTGTTGCACGAACTGACAGTCTGGGTGCCGGCCTGACCAAACAAATCGCCGTGACCAAAGAGCCGGGCGATCTGGGCGACCAGTATAACAGTTTCCTTGATTGCGATGAGGTGACTTTGGACAATATGGCCAATGGTGATCTGGTTATCAAACAAGACGGCAAACTGATGCGTCCAAAACGCCTGCCATCCAACCTGTTCCAATTCAAGGCAGGTACAGGCGTTGCACGTTGTGTTTTGGACAGTATCACCAGCTTGCAAAATGGCGCGGATATGATCTGGATTGAAACTGAAAGACCGCACATTGGGCAAATTGGTGAGATGATCAATGAAGTGCGCAAAACGGTTCCGGATGCGAAACTGGTCTACAACAATTCACCATCATTCAACTGGACACTAAACTTCCGCCAGCAAGTGTTTGATACATGGTCGGAAGAAGGCAAAGACGTATCTGCATATGATCGTGCCAACCTGATGTCTGTGGATTATGACGGTACTGAATTGTCTGATACAGCCGACGAGAAAATCCGCACATTCCAAGCGGAAGCGGCACGCGATGCGGGTATCTTCCACCACCTGATCACATTGCCAACATACCACACTGCTGCCCTGTCTACAGACAATCTCGCCAAAGAATACTTCGGTGACCAAGGCATGCTGGGCTATGTGGCCGGCGTTCAGCGCAAAGAAATCCGTCAAGGTATCGCATGTGTGAAACACCAAAACATGTCAGGTTCCGACATGGGTGACGATCACAAAGAATACTTCGCCGGTGAAGCAGCTTTGAAAGCGGCGGGTGAAGACAACACAATGAACCAGTTCGGCTAAAATTTAGCTGAACCCTTCCTGAAAGGCCTGTGGGGTAATCCCTGCAGGCCTTTTTATTTTGGCTATGTTCCCTAATCTATCATTTGTTCGGTAAATTAAGTTTAAGTTAAACTTTAGCTGTTATTCCATTCGCCAGTTATTGAGAGAGATAAGAATGAATTCAAAATTCAGGGGTAAATCATTGAGTGAAGTCATCGGGTAAAATAGGTGATGAAAGTGCGCTCTCTGACCACTGTAAATTTGCAACATTTGTATTTGAATTAGATGCTTCCTGATGGTGCCATATATCACTCTGACTTCATTAATGCGGCGGAAGAACAGGCCCTGCTATCCGAAATAGATAATAACCCATGGTGCGCGGGTTTAAAGCGTCGTGTGCAGCACTATGGATATCGTTATGATTACGCGGCGCGCGGTATTTCTACAGTCGATTCTCTGGGTCGTTTACCCGCTTGGTTGGATTGTATGATAGCGCGACTCGTTGACAGCGGTTACTTCTGCCACCCACCTGACCAAGCTATAATCAATGAATATTTACCGGGTCAGGGTATCGCTTTGCATGTTGATTGTGGAACTTGTTTTGGTGAACGCATTGCCTCACTTAGTTTAGGGGGTGGGTGTGAAATGAAATTTTCAACACAAAGAAC
>Ga0316189_10006802_pt1 | contig 10877 bp, 7 predicted proteins | sample LowCovwburrow_MG_FD_204930 | JGI IMG/M metagenome (GOLD analysis project Ga0316189, IMG submission 204930) | Coastal sediment microbial communities from Maine, United States - Lowes Cove worm burrow | ecosystem: Environmental > Aquatic > Marine > Coastal > Sediment | place: USA: Maine... | reverse complement strand
GGAGGGAGAGGGAGCCTTGAGGAGGGAGGGAGAGGGAGCCTTGAGGGACGGAGGGAGAGGGCGGAGCCTTGAGGAGGGACGGAGGGAGAGGGAGCCTTGAGGAGGGAGGGAGAGGGCGGAGCCTGGGCTCGAGCGTCCGGCATTGTCAGCCGGTGGCGAAGAGGGCCGTGAAGCCGGCGCTACGGCACAGTCGGCGCGGCGGTCGTGGCATCGGCCTAGCCTCTTTTTTTCTTGCGGGGGCGCGGCGGGCGGGGCTTTGGCGGGGGCGCGCTCCGGGGATCCTCCGGCCAGGCATGACGGGGATAGCGACGCATCAGCGCCCGTCGCAGGGTCGGGTAGTGGCGCTCCCAGAAGCCGGCGAGGTCGGTGGTCACCTGGAGGTCGCGGCGGTTGGGGGCGAGGAGGTGGAGGACGAGCGGGACCCGCCCGTCGGCGATCCGCGGGCCCTCGGCGCTGCCGAAGAAGTCCTGGAGGCGGGAGGAGACCGCCGGGCCCTCGCTCGGATCAAGGCTGTAGCGGATCGCCGCCCGCCGGCCGCTCGGGAGGTGGACGTGGGTCGGCGCGATCCGGTCGAGACGATCACCGACGGCGCTACGGAGCCGACCGTAGAGGTGACCTTGAAGGTCTGCCCGGCCTAGCTCGGCGAAGGAGGTCAGACCTTCGCAGAGCTCGGCGAGGAGGGCCCGCGCGGCGGCGTCGCCCAAGACCGGGATCGTCGGGTCGATGGTCGCCGCGAAGGTGGTCCGCGCGCAGAGCTCTGCGAGGGTCTTGGGGTCGCTGACAAAGCGCTCCGGCCCGGCGGAGAGCGCCGCCTCGGCGAGCAGCTCCGAGGCGGCCGGCGGCAGCTTGCGCAGCTCGGAGGCGTCGAGCACGAGGCCGCCGTAGCGGAGCTCGGAGCGGCCGATCACCCGCCCGCGCTCGCCGTCAAAGCGGAGCTCCTCGCGCTCCTCGATCGAGTCCGGGTAGAGGTCGATCAGCCATTCGGGATCGATCGCCGCAGCGCTGAGGATCCGCGGCTCGGAGGTCCCGGGGCTGCTGCTGCGTCGCTCCTCGATCGCCAGGGCGATGGCCCAAGGGGCGCTGCGGACGACACAGGACTCCGCGAGGCGGGCCGCGCCACCGTCGGCCAGGACCAGGGCCCGCGCGTCGCCCTCACCGCGGGCGAGGCCGACCCGGTCGGGAAAGCCGGCGAGGAGGGCGACGCAGAGCTGCTCCTCGCGGTGGTCGAGGGGCATCGGGGACCCTCGGGGCGCGCGTGGGCGGCCCTTCTCGGCGATCCTCCGCAGCTGCTCGCGGACCCGCAGCGCCTGCCTGCAAGCGGCGGGAGAGAGGCCGAGACGGCGGGCTGAGTCGCCGCCTTGGCGGGCGCTAGTCTCGAGGTCTGAGAGGTCGACGAGGACGTCGGCGTCGGCGTCGATCGTCGCCGGTCCGCGCCGGGCCCTGAGCCCTCGCTCGCTGAGGATCGCGGCCGCTCCGGCGGCGAGGTCGGAGACCCCCCGGGCGGAGCCTTCGACCATCACCCGGGCGAGCCGCGGGTGCAGGGGGTAGCGGAGCATCGCCCGACCTATGGGGCTCAGCTCGCCCTCCTCGGTGGTCGCGCCCAGGCGGAGGAGGAGCGCCTCGGCGGCGGCCATCGCCGCGGCCGGGGGCGCCTCGAACCACGGGAACGGGGCGATGTCGTGGATCCCCGAGGCGTGGAGATCGAGGAGCGCGCCCGCCAGATCGAGGCGGGCGAGCTCCGGGGCGGTGTGCTCGGGGCGACGGTCGTGGTCGAATCGCGAGTAGAGGCGGACGCAGCGGCCGGGCTGGGTCCGGCCCGCACGACCTGCCCGCTGGGTCGCGGAGTCGCGGGCGATCTTCACCACCTGGAGGGTCGGGATCCCGGTCCAGGGGCTGACCGAGGCCAGCCGACGCAGGCCGCTGTCGATCACCGAGGTGACCCCGTCGATGGTGACCGAGGTCTCGGCGACGTTGGTCGAGAGGATCAGCTTGGGCTGCTCGGCGGGGCGGATCGCCCGGTCCTGCTCGGCGGGGGAGAGATCACCGTGGAGCGGGACGATGAGCGCGCCCGCGTGCTTTGCCAGCCCTTCACATGCGGCCGCGCACTCGCGGATCTCACGGGCGCCGGGGAGAAATACCAGGGTGTCACCGTCGAGCCCTGCCTCGGCCAGCTCATGGAAGGCCCGGAGCACCCGGGAGTGGAGCTTCAGGCGCTCGACTTGGGCCCCGCCGCGGTACTCGAGCTCGACCGGAAAGGCTCGCCCGGCGCTGGTCCGTCGCGTGCAGCCGAGAAACTCGGCGATCGGCGCCCCGTCGAGCGTCGCGCTCATGACGACGATCCGCAGCTCCGGCCGTGACGCCCGCTGGAGGCGGCGGAGCAGGGCGAGGGCGAGGTCGCCGTCGAGGTGGCGCTCGTGGAACTCGTCGAGGACGACCATCGCCACCCCGGCGAGCTGCGGATCGTCGCGCAGGCGGCGGGTCAGGAGCCCCTCGGTGATGAAGCGGATCCGGGTCTTCGGGCCGACCTTCGAGTCAAAGCGGACCTGGTAGCCGACGCGTTTGCCGACCCCTTCGCCGAGGAGGTGCGCGACCCTGCGGGCGGCCATCCGCGCCGCCAGCCGCCGCGGCTGGAGGACCAGGATTTCGCCGGGCGTCGCGCTGGTGGAGCCCGGCTCGGGCGGGAGATCTGCGAGCCCCGCGCTCAGCAGCGCTAGCGGCACTCGGGTCGTCTTGCCTGCGCCTGGCGGGGCCTCGATCACCAGGGCGGGGTAGGTCCGCAGGTCGTCGACGATCGCGTCGATGATCGCGTCGATCGGCAGCGGCGGGCCGCCGAGGCCGGGTAGATCGGTGCGCATTGCCCCGCGGCTCTAGCACATTCGCGTCAACGCTCGCCGCTCGGGTCCTCTGCCGAGGACCGGTGTGCGGCCGATCGCGTCGCTCGCCGCGAGCTGGCGGTCTCGTCGGGCGTTTCGCGTCGCGGCCGAGCTTGACGGCCGTCGGTGGGGCGACGCACTCTGGCGCTCTGTGAGCCCCCGTTCCCTGGCTGAGCTTCAGATCGGCGTCGACGCTCGGATCGTCGACGTCCGCGGCGCGGACAGCCTCCGTCTCCGCCTCCTAGAGATGGGCTTTGTCCCCGGCACCGCCGTCCGGGTGATCAAGTGTGCTCCCTTCGGCGATCCCCTGGAGCTGCGGCTTCGGGGCGGGCATATCTCGCTGCGGGCGGCGGAGGCCGGGTGGATCACGGTCGATCCCGAGCTTGGAGACCCGCCATGAACGCGGCCACCTCCACGGCCACTTCCAGACCTAGGGAGCCCCTGCGCCTGGCGCTGATCGGCAACCCGAACGTCGGCAAGACGAGCCTCTTCAACAGGGTGACGGGGGCGCGGCAGCGGGTGGGCAACTACGCTGGCGTCACGGTCGAGCTCCGCGAGGCGGACCTGCGGGCAGGGCTGCGGGCAGAGCTCGGCGAGGGGCGGTCGGTGACGATCGTCGACCTCCCGGGGACCTACAGCCTGACGCCGATCGCCGAGGACGAGGCGGTCGCTCTGCGCGGCCTTTGCGGCGAGCGGGTCGGCGACGGAGAGAGGCCTGGGCGCAAGCCGCCCGACGCGGTGATCCTGGTGCTCGACGCGACGAACCTCGCCCGCAACCTCTACCTCGCGGTGCAGGTGATCGAGTTGGGGCGGCCCATGGTCATCGCCCTCAACATGATCGACGTCGCCGCGGAGGCGGGGCTCGAGATCGATCCCGAGGTGCTCAGCCGCGAGCTCGGCGTGGCGGTGATCCCGACCATCGGTCGGACCGGCGAGGGTCACTACGCGCTGGTCCGGGCGGCGCTGCTCGCCGCCAAGGGCGAGGTCTCGCCGACGCCGACCCTGATCGCGCTCCGCCAGCGTCTCCTCGCGGGGTGCGGCGAGGCGGGGGTCGACGGGGCGCTCGCCTCGCTCGCCGGGGTGGCCAGCCCGGTCGCGGCGCGCAGCCTCCTCGGCGCCCGCGCGGCCGGGACGATCGAGCTCCTCGGGGCGAGCCCGGAGGTTGTCGCGGCTGCGGAGGCGATCGATCGCGATGTCGCCCTTGACGCCGCCTCGGCCCTCGCGATCGATCGCTACCGCGAGGTCGACCGCCTGGTCGCGGAGTTCGGTCTCGGCCGACACCGCGCCCTAGGAGGCGACGGGGCCTCGACCTCCAGCGCGCCGGCGATGGACCGCTCGGAGCGGCTCGACCGGGCGCTCACCCACCGCGTCCTCGGCCTCCTCATCTTCGTCGCCGTGATGGCGCTCCTCTTCACCTCGATCTTCGCCTGGGCGGAGCCGGCGATGGGGCTCATCGAGGAGCTCATCAGCTGGTTGAGCGGCGGGGCGCGGGGCCTCCTCGGCGAAGGTATCTTCACCGATCTGGTCGTCGACGGGGTGATCGCGGGGGTCGGCAACGTCCTGGTCTTCATCCCGCAGATCGGCCTCCTCTTCCTCTTTGTCGGCCTCCTCGAGGACTCCGGCTACATGGCCCGGGCGGCCTTTCTGATCGATCGTTTGATGGCCAAGGTCGGCCTCCACGGCAAGGCCTTCGTCCCGCTCCTCAGCGGCTTCGCCTGCGCGATCCCGGCGATCATGGGCACGCGGACGATCTCGTCGTGGCGCGATCGTCTGGTGACGATCCTGATGATCCCCTACATGAGCTGCAGCGCTCGTCTGCCGATCTACGTCCTCCTCATCGCCGCCCTCTTCCCCGCTGAGGAGGCGGTCGGCCCCTTCAACATCGGCGGCCTGATCCTCCTCGGGATGTACCTCCTGTCGACGATCTCGGCGCTCGTCGTCGGCGCGATCTACAAGCGGACGATCCTCCGCTCACCGACGCCGCCGCTGGTCCTCGAGCTCCCGCCGTATCGTCTGCCGCGCCTGCGCAACACCCTGCTCCTCGTCTACGATCGGACGATGGACTTCGTTCGCCAGGCGGGGACCGTGATCCTGGCGATGACGGTGGTGCTCTGGGCGCTGCTCTCGTTCCCCAAGCCGCCGGCGCCGGTGGACGCTCCGAGCACAGGGCCGACGATCGAAGCGGTCAGCGCGGTGGACCCCGCGGAGGCGGCCGAGGCCGCGATCGTCCACTCCTTCGGCGGTCGGGTCGGCCTGGCGATCGAGCCTGTGTTGACGCCGATGGGCCAGGACTGGCGGATCGGCATCGCCATCCTCGGCTCCTTCGCCGCCCGCGAGGTGATGGTCTCGACCCTCGGCCTGGTCTACGGGATCGAGGGCGCCGACGACGACGACCGACCGCTCCGCGAGGAGCTCGAGACCGCCGAGAACGATGATGGGGGCCGCCGCTACACCCCGCTCGGCGGCCTCGCGCTGATGGTCTTCTACGTCTACGCCTGCCTGTGCATGTCGACGGTCGCGGTGGTCCGCCGTGAGACCCGCTCCTGGCGCTGGCCGATCTTCATGTTCCTCAGCATGACGATCTTCGCCTATATCGCCGCGGTCGCCGTGTATCAGGTGGGATTGCTGCTCGGCTACCGCTAGCGGAGGGGCTTGTCGACCGCACCTCTCGGCTCGGTTGAACGATCGCATGCGCATCAACCGCGAGAAGGCTCGCGCGGCCCTGTTTTCGCCGGTCAAGAGCGCGCGTGAGGGTCCCCCGGGGTTCAGCGATTGACGGCGGAGGCCCTCTCGTGGTCTCAAGGAGGCGATGCTCCGGCGTTGGTGGCTGATTCCGTGCGCGCTCGTCCTGAGCTGCGGCGACCCTGAACCCGTCGGTGTCGTCATCGACGGCGAGCGGATCTCGGTGATCGACATGCACCTCCACCCAGGGGACTGGGACGGTGTGCCGCCGGACACTCAGGAGTTCCTCGCGGAGCGTTTTCCCTGGCCGTTTCAGCTGCGCCCGGGGCGTCTCGCGGACGACCTGCTCTCGGCCGAGGGGATCGTCGAGGAGCTCGACGCGGCGGGCGTTGACGTCGGCGTTCTCCTCGCGGTCTACGCCCCGCGGACGGTCGGCGTCGCCTCCAACTCGTTGGTCATCTCGACCGTCAGCGAGCGCCCCGATCGCCTCCTCGGTCTCGCCAGCCTGCGGGTCGACGACTGGCGCCGCAGCGCGAGCAAGGAGCTGGCTCGTCTCGAAGAGGCCCTCAGCGCGCCGGGCATGATCGGGGTCAAGCTGGCCCACGCGCACATGCACTTCAGGATGGACGACCCCGAGTACTTCGGCATCTACGAGGTCGCCGGTCGTCTCGGCAAGCCGGTCTACCTCCACACCGGCAACAGCCCCTTCCCTGGGATCGCTGAGGATCCCGAGTACACAGACCCCGCCTACCTCGAGCCGGCGATCGTCGCCCATCCCCAGACGATCTTCATCCTCGGCCACCTCGGCTACGACTTCGTCCGCGACGAGGTCGGCGAGCTCGACACCTGCATCGACCTCGCCCGCCGCTACCCCAACGTCTATCTCGAGCCCAGCGCCCTCGGCTCGGCGGGCAACGACCCCGACGGCGAGATCCTCCTGACCGCGTTTGAGCGGATCAAGGAGGGCGATGTGATCGACCGGGTGATCTACGGCAGCGACGGCCCGCAAAGCCCCGGCTTTGTCAGCGACTACCTCCAGCGGACGGTCGCGGCGATGGAGGGCGCGGAGTACGAGACGGAGGAGATCCGGGCCGTTCTCGCCGGCAACTTCATCAAGGTGTTCGGCGCGGAGGCGGGTCGATGATCGCCCCCGCATCGCTGCTCGGCGCGGCGCTCCTCCTCGCCGAGGCCGCCCCCGCGCCCTCCGCCCGCGACGCGAGCGCGCCCCTCGAGGCGACGTCGACCGATGACGGTGCTGCGAGCGCGCCAGCGGACGGACGGGTCGCCCGTGGACGCGGACCTGCGGGGGTGCCCTCGACCTTCACCCGGAGCACAGTCCTGCACGCGCGGATCGGCGTCGAGCCGAGCGCCTTTGAGGCTGCCTCGGGGGTCTCCTCCTCCGGTCGTTGGCTCGCCAGCGCCACCGCCGGCTATCCCTGGTGGGGGGTCCGACTTCAGCTCGGGTTTCGCCACGGCCTCTCGCCGCTGGTCGAGGTCCAGACCGCGCTCGCCCGGCGTTGGCGCCCGGCGGCGGGCTTGTCGATGCTCTGGGTCAACCTCCCGCGCCTGCGGATCGGCGGCGAGGCGCTCCTCGGCTGGCTCTTCCAGGCGGGAGAGCTCGGCCGTCGCGGCCCCAACGCGGAGCTTCGTGTGCGGGTCGCAGCGCCCCTGCGCAGGCTCGCCCCCTACATCATGCTCGGCAGCCAGCACACCCTCCTCGCCGATCGGACGACGGTGATCCGCGCCTCCGGGGAGGAGCGCTCCTGGTCGCTGCGCGGCGAGTGGACCGGCTGGGGCACCGTCGGCGTCGCCGTGCCGATCACCCGCCGCGTCGGCCTCGACCTCGGCGTCGATCTGACCTGGGTCGACGCTCCCGAGACGATCGTCATCCCCGGAGCGCACGGCGGGATCATCATCGGCGGCTTTCGCCAAAACCCGGCGCAAAACAAGAGCCGAGGCAAGAGTCGGGGCCAGAACCAAGGCCAAAACCAAGGCCAGAGCCGGACGCGCCGCGGCTCTCATGACGCGGCGAGCGCTCGGGCTCCGCGGGCCATGCCCTCCGCGAGCAGTGGCGCCGAAGCGGCCTACGGAGGGCGCTCGCTATGATCCGCCTCCCTCCTCAGCCTCGGCTCGCGGCCGTCGGCCTCGCGTCGCTCCTCAGTCTTTGCCTCAGCCTCGGCGCCTGTGTCAACGACGACACGACCCTCTACGAGGTCAACCTCAGCGGCACGATCGACGTCGCCGAGGGGTCGCCGAGCGGCGGCCAGGTCCACGTCGAGGTGCTCCACGCCCGCTCGGGCAAGGGGACGCTCTCCTACCCCCTGCGGCCGATCACCGAGTTTGAGCTCGATGAGCTCGGGGAGTTCGAGGAGTCGGTCCTCGTGCCGCTGGAGAACGGCGAGGGTCTCGTGGTCTACGCCTGGCTCGACAGCGACGGAGACGGGTTTCTCTGCGCTCCGGGGGCTGCTCCTGAGCCGGCGGGGATCGTCGAGCTCGAGGACTTCCCTGCCCACGAGCTCGAGCTCGAGCTTGTGCTCACCGAGCCCTGCGCTGGGGCAGAGATTCTCTATCCCTAGGCTGGGTGCCGGTAGGCCGGGTGCGGGTAGGCCGAACCTCCGTGCCGAGCTTTGGCGCTCACAGCCCGAACCCCGTCGTTGAGCGTTCTCTGGACCGGCGCTAGTCTTTGTCGGGTCGCGCCAGCGCGGGGCAGCTGCATGGTCGCGTGACCACGCACCCGTGGTGGAGAGGGATTCGCGCGGACCCAACGGGGCGCCGAGCCTCACCCGCGCCCGTGTCGTCGCACACCCGCCTCCGCCGCGGCAAGCGGAGACCACACGAGGGCTTCGGTCGCAGGGGCGGGGCTCTTGCTGCGAACCGGGCGTGGTTGTCGAGAGTTCTACGACGGTGCGATCGTGCGCCTTCGATGAAGGCTAACAATCTCTCGTGCACTGGGGGCACTTGCCGCCTGGCGCTCGCCACGTCTGCGCCTGTTCTTCTCAGCGCCTGTGCAACCGTCGGGACGTCACAAGCAGAGCCGGAGAGAGGGGGCTGTCGAGCGCGCGTGTATGGGGGTTGAGTGGGGAGTCATCCCAGACCTCGGGGAAAAAGGCGCTCCTCGCGGCTCCGATCCATATTGAGGGCGAGTCGTGTTGGGAATGCTCCGTTCATTGAGCGGACTCTCGTCTTTGATCTCGTCGGCGAGGGCGAGTATCGGATGGGGATCTCGGTGCAAGGCCTCTCCCCAGCGCTGAGGATGGGGGGGGTCTCGCCCTCATGAGGCTGTGGGGCGACGATGTCGCGCGAAAGCGTTTGGGAGGGTCCCTCGGGGCGCCTGGCCTCCTCCTGGAGGACATGCGAGGAGGAAGCGCTCCGCAGGTAGTTCTGCTCACTTGGTCGCTTGTGTTGGGATCGTGTCAGGATCGCTCGAGGACTCTGGCGGAAATCGCGCTTTCCTCCTCCTCCGCGACGGGATTTCTCGATCAGAGCTCTGCTGGGTGCGTGATTTCGCCCTTTTGTAGATTCCGCGGGGGTGGGTCCGTTTTCCCCTTGCGTGGGTATTCACGAGCCTCTAGGGTTAGACCATGTGGTCGAACCGAGTGGTCGAACCGAGCGGTCGGGCGAAGGCATTGGCGTCATACATCGAGAAGATCCAGAGCTTCAATGCTGGATGGATAGGCGAGGGCCGCACGCTCGGTGCATCACGCACAGACCTCCCGGATTGTCCCGCTTGGCGCCCTCGAAGTGGTCTTGGGGAGACTCTGACCGCTGGCCGCTCGACCGCTGGAGCGACTTCTCTCCAGGCGAGCGAGCCGCTCACCCTGCTCCACTCGTCGACCTCTACATCCTCCTTGCAGCCTCTCGACCTCGATGTTGAGCCTACAGGCGATGCAAGCCCGAGTTCACCATCAAACCCAAGCAACATGAAGGAGACATGAGATGTACGCAGCCACCACCGAGAACACCGTTTCTACGAGCAAAGAGGTCACCTCCCTGAGCTACCTCGAACAGGACTGTCCTCTCACCCTGCGCGAGGGATTTGGCCAATTCATGAAGAGTGCTCCGGGTCTGATCCCATCGGATGAGAGCACCGAGGTTGGCAGTCTGACCAAGGCCCATGACTGTTGCCATGTCCTCTTTGGTCTAACAACCTCGATCCGTGATGAGCTCCTCGCTGACACCTGGACCCTTGTCGGCTCAACGGTGACGATCCGCGAGTACATGCGCTTTCTCCAGCACGATGAGTACAAAGAGCTCGCCGCCGATCTCACCTCTGGAGCGAACCTCATAGAGCTCATCAAGAACCTGCCTGTGGCCTTCAAGGCGATCGTTCGAGGGCGACGGATGTCGCAAAAATGGCCCTTCTTTGACTATGCTCAATACCTCGATACTCCGCTTGTCGAGCTCCGTCGACACTACAATGTCGAGCTCATCCCCCGCCCAAGCTAGAAATGATGGAACGCGTCAGCACCGCCGACGAACTCTAGCGCGGTGTAGTCTGGCGTTTTGAAGGCGCGGCTCCGGGGGAGTCATGGAAGCACCACACTCGGTGAGTCCGCGGCCACGGGCCGCCGCGGCGATCGACGTAGTGGTGATCGAAGCCGTGGACGAGCGGAGAAGCGGTTGCGGACTTCGCCGGAGTGGTCCCGCGCGCTGCCTGCGGTGCTCTCCAGCCAGGGGCGTCGCCGTTTACATCCGCTTTGCCTGGTGAGCGCAGGGGCTTGAGCTGGCTAGTTCAGGATGCTCTCAGTCGCCGATACGACCCACCCTCGGCGCCGGAGAGAACCCACCATGACCCGTTGGATCGCAGCCCTTAGCCTCCCCCTCACCCTTGTCTTCGCGGGTTGCGATAGCGAGCCCGAGTCCCCGGACGAGCGCGCATCTCACGACGAGCAGGCCCGCGACGAGGCTCGCCACCAGGGCGAGCGTTCGCCGATCGATCGTCTCTGCTCGAAGATCGCGTGTACCGACGGGCAAGAGGTCGCGCTGGGCGAGCTCTTCGCCAAGCATCATCCCGCCAAGGGGGAGCGCAAGGCCCATCACGAGGAGCGTCAGGCGGAGATGAAAGCGCTGGGCGAGGCCTTTCGCGCGGGGTCGCTGACGGCCGAGCAGATCGAGGCGCATCACCGGGGGATGGCGAAGATGATGGAGCACGCTGGCCGCTCAGGCCTCTTCGTCGAGCTCCACGCCCTCCTCACCCCGGAGCAGCGCGAGATCATCGCTGGTGCGATCGAGCGGCGCGGGCTCCACTTCCTCGGCGGCAAGCACGGTCCGCACGGCAAGCACGGCAAGCACGGCAAGCACGGCAAGCACGGCAAGCACGGC
>Ga0316189_10006798_pt1 | contig 10880 bp, 8 predicted proteins | sample LowCovwburrow_MG_FD_204930 | JGI IMG/M metagenome (GOLD analysis project Ga0316189, IMG submission 204930) | Coastal sediment microbial communities from Maine, United States - Lowes Cove worm burrow | ecosystem: Environmental > Aquatic > Marine > Coastal > Sediment | place: USA: Maine... | reverse complement strand
CGATGCTCCGCAGCCCCGCGGCGAAGTACTGCTCCATCAATGCCATGCGAGCCTCAAAGGCTGGGCTGGGCGAGTAGCCCCAGTCGCCTCGCGCATAGGCGAGGTGGGCTTGTTGAACGAGCAGCACATGACGCTGACCTACCCGCGGTGGCCCCGTGTCGCCGCAGCTAAACAGGCAATCGGCGCTCCAGTCACGCATGCGCTTGCGCAGCATGACGTTCTCGTTCCAAAGCTTGGATGCCATCCCCGCTGGCTTGGACTCAATTGCAATGTTCGGGGCGAAATCAGCATCCACCGCAGACCACTGCTCGGGGATCCACGCGAGGTACTGGTGGTCGCCTCCCAGCGCGCCCAGCCCCTGCAAGATTCCGCGTCCGACCATGGCGCTTCCGCGGCCGCGCAGGAACATCATGTTCAGCAGGATCCTCATGGCGCGTTCACAGGTCTCCGCGAGCGGCCGCCTGCCACGCGCCGGCCATGCGCCCGTAGATCGAGCGCTCCATCGTGACGCGTCCGCTGGGCGACAAGACGTCGCTGAGGTCACCTTCGAGCGGCCAAGGCCCCACGCGGTCCGCCCATGTCTGCGGCGCGGGCCCGAATCCCGACTTGGGCGTGTTGAGGAACACGGGCTCAAAGCCACGCCGCCGCAACGAGGCGCGAAGCGGCCGCTTGGTCTCGTTCATCGTCTGCTTGGCGTGTCCGGGGAGAAGAAGTCCGGCCTCGACAACATGGTGATCCAAAAAGGGAACGCGGACCTCCAAGGAGCTGGTCATGCTGGCGCGGTCGACCTTGGTCAGCATGTCGTTGGGGAGATTCCGCCGCACCAGCAGGTACGAGACGATGTTGACCAGGTCGTCCGAACGCTCCAGCGCCCAGTCCACGTCTTGTTCAATGGCCTCCCAGTACAGGTCGTGGTGGTCGCGCAGTACATCAGGCCGAACGATCTCGTCGACGGCGAGGCGTGTGCGGTGGAAGTAGCCGCGAAGGATCCGCATCAACGCGTGCTTGGCGAGTCTGCGGCCCACGCCGAGTCTAAGCCCCGGACCGACCGCGCGCTGCAGCGCGATGACCTTGCGCATGGGATAGCCGGCAAACACTTCGTCGGCGCCGTCGCCCGAGAGGCAGACCTTGTGGCCCTCGGCGACGCGCGAGAAGACGCGGTGGCAGGCAAACAACGAGGTGTCGCCGAAGGGCTGCCCCACGCGCCCGACCAGGGCCAGGGTCTCGGGGCGCGTCAGCGACATCTCAGCATCGACACACTCCAGCGGGACACCGAGCTTTTGCGCGGAGTAGGCCGCGTTGCGACTCTCGTCGTAGTCGCCAGGGAATCGGAGGTTGTAGTAGGTCGTGGATCGCCCAAGAAAGCTCGCCAACAATGCGGAATCGATGCCACCGCTGAGCAACGAGGCGACCGGCACGTCTGCGATGGTCGATAGCTCTGTGGCCGCCTTGAGCACATCGACCGACGCGTTGGCGGGTGAGGTCGTCCTGCCTATCCCAGGGCGCCAGTACTCGCGCACGTGCAGCACGCCGTCGCAAAAGTCGAGGTAATGCCCAGGGCGGAGCGCGCGGACGTTGGCGTAGATCGTCGCCGGCTCGGGAATGTAGGAATAGCGGAGGTAGCTGACGTAGGCGTCCGTGTCGATCTTGGTGGCGCCAGCGACCCGCCGCACGGGTTCGATCTCAGAGCCGAACACAAGGCAGTCACCCACCTGTGCGTAGTACAGCGGCTTGATACCCAGCGGGTCTCGGGCCGCGACCAGCCGCTTGTGCTTGGGGTCGTACTTGCCGAGTGCAAACATGCCGCGCATCTGGATGTATGCGCCGTGGCCCCACCTGCGGCACGCCTCGAGCACCACTGCCGTGTCGGACTTACTCGCGGGTCCGCGCAGCCCGAGCGTTGCCGCGAGACTCTGGAAATTGACCACCTCGCCGTTGTAGATGAGGACTTCCCCGGAGTCGGGCGAGACCATCGGCTGGGCGGCACCACCGATATCGATGATCGACAGCCTGCGGTGGCCGAGCCACACGTCGTCGTCGGTGTAGATGCCCTCGGCGTCGGGCCCACGCGCCTGCATGAGGTCGAGCGCCGCCTGAGGGGCAGCCCCTGGGAGCTGCGACTCCCAGTTTCGACCCACGATACCCAAAATGCCACACATGGTTCGTCGTCAGGGTCGCTCGGGTGAGACCGACAAGCGCGCGACGTTTGTCGGCGACGGATTTCGCGGACGTCGGACCGGCGACCCAAAGACGCGCGCGCGGAGCTGTTGGTTGTGGATGCAGAGCCCGACGAACATCCAAAACGAGATGCCGCTCAGGAGCTGAACGTGGAATAGCCCGTGCATCGACTCGGCCGACACGATGAGCAACATGGCCCAGCCCACGCCCGGGTCTCGTTGGCGTGCGCTCAGTGTCCAGGCAAACCAAACCAGCCGACCAAGGATCAGCGCGAACAGGGCCGCAGCGGGGAGCCCGAAGTAGCCCGCGAGCTGCAGCAGATCGTTGTGGTAATTGATGCTCTGGCCGAAGTGCGAGACCTCGGTGCTCCCGACCAGGGGGTGCTCGCCGATCGTCTGAAACGCCAGGCTCCACTGCTCTTCGCGTCCGGTCACGAGCAGCTCGCGTTCCGTCAGCAGGTTCTCGCCGACCGCGACGATGACCTCGGGGAAGACAAAGAACGCAAACACAGCGGCGGCGACGACCAAAAAAGGCGTCCATCGGCCGAGCCGAAACACAACACCGATTTGAAGCGCGGCGGCGACGGTTGCGGCGGACAGTGCAGAGCGCGATTGGGTCATCACAATCGCGCCGAACATCACGGCCGCACCTGCGATCCAGAGCATGCGATGAAGCATCGATGCCGTGCCGCGGGCGAGCGCCAGCGTCCCGCAGTAGCCCAGCAGCAAGTAAAACGCCGCGTTGTTCGGGTTGCCCTGAAGCCCTCTGGGGCGCCCGACCAGCTCCAGCATCGAGGACTCGACCTGGACGAGCCCAAACAGCGTGGGGTCTGCGGTGATCGTCTGCGTGATGCATACAAACGCGACGACGGCTCCCCCTGCGGCTAGGGGGCGGAGCAGGGAGCGAAGTCCTTGTTCGGAGAACTGCGGGCGGAGCTTGGAGGCAAACACGACGACCACGAGGATCAGCGGCTCGCGCAGTGCCTCGACCGCAGAGCCCGATATCCCAGCGCGGAATCCCGAGACGAGCAGCGCCCACACGGCGAGCGCGACGATCCAGATATCGATGGGTTCGGCTTTGTTGGCACGAGGCCAGCCGTTGGAGAGCAGCTCCAACGCGACGATCAGCCCCGCGACCGCAATGGGAAGGGTCAGGCCCCCGGGCAGTCGTGCGAGCGTGCCAAGAAACGTGGAGTACAGCAGCACCCCGTACAGTGCCGTCATGCGGCTGGGCCCGCGGAGTGCCTGGAGCGCCAGCCACAGCAGTGGGCTGAAGCAGATGGCGAGTACTAGATTCGGCCCCAGCATCCTCGCTCGACCTCAGCGTCGCGCCCTGTTGGTTGACCAGGCCTGTTCGAGGAGGCGTGTGTGTTGGGCGGCGGCGGTCTCCTTGATGCGCTCGTCGTAGGAGCGTCGGGCCGCACGGGCAAATGTCTGCCTGCAGGTGTTGGATGTGAGCAGGCGAGTCAGCGCGGCGGCGAGAGCCTGCGGCTGCTTGGGCGGCACCAACAGGGCGTCGCGCTCGTGGGTCAGTGCATCGGGGATGCCCCCGACCGTGGTCGTGACGACGGGGAGCCCGAAGCTCATCGCCTCGTCGATGACCCGCGGGAAACCTTCCGTCCACGAAGGCAGGACCATGATGTCGGCACTGCGGTACAGCGCGCTGAGACGCTCCGAATCGTCGATATGCCCAAACGCTTCGACCAAGTCCTCGACACCCAGCGCGGCCATGCGAGCGCGGAGCCACCCCGGGATGATCTCGTCGCTCTCGTGCGCTGCAAACGCATCCTTGCCGCCCGCCAGGAGCAGCCGAAAGGGGGCAACGCCCGGCTCGCTACGGATCGCCGCCGCCGCTTCCATGAGCTCGCCGAGGCCCTTGGCCTCGAGGAGACCGCCCACAAACAACACGCGCAGGGGCTCGCCCTCGGCCCGAGGTGGTCGCCCGGGCTCGTCATCGTTGGCTCGCGCGGCGAGCAACGGCTGCGCCAGCTCGAGCACAGCGGGCGAGTGCGGGCGCAGCCGCTCGAGGTGAGTCGCGCTGCGAAACACCATCGCGTCGGCCAGTCGAGCCTCGATCCGCTCGGTCGCCGACCAGTACGCCCGCTGCACGCCCTTGCCCGCGCGGCGCTTTGTCCACGCGATCCAATCACTCTTGAGGTAGACGACGTGTGCCCGTGCGTGGCGGCGGATCGCGGCGAGTCCTAGGGGGCCTCCGACCGCGGGAAAGTAGTGCACCACACGCTGCGCCTGGCCGACCGCTCGCGACACGCGAAGTGCATCGGTGGCCGTCAACGCGATGCGCTTGGGCAGCGGGCCCGCGTCCATGTACCGCAGCGGCTCGATCGTGACCGCACCCGGCCTGCACGCGCGCGGGAGCTGCATACCCGTCGGAAGGCTTGGCGCTATCGCAGCGAAGTAGGTGACGTGCTCAAACGCGTCCGCGAGCTCTTCGAGGTAGCGGCGGTGCCCGCTGGGCACGCGGAACTCGTTCCCTTCGCGCCACACGGGCGCTCCACCAACGACGACGACACCACGCCTCATGCTGCGGCCCTCGCGGTTGCGAGATCGACGGCCTCGAGCAGACGGCTGTGCACTGCCTGTGGCGAGCCCTCACCGTCGATAACGACAAACGCTCCACTGTCTGCCATCGCCTGATAGCGGCGATAGCGGGCCATGCGAACGTCTGGGGGATCGGGGAACGGCTCCTCTTTTGCTTCGGCGCGGCGCCACATCTCGTCGGTGGAGAGCGTGATGAGCAGCGAGATGTCGGGCGTGGGGCACAGGGGCCCGAACAGCCGATGGGCGGCCTGCAGACCGCCTGCGTGGCCGGGCAGGCGCGCTTCCAGGTCGAGCATCGCGTCGGCGAGGTATCGGTCACAGATGACGTAGTCATCGCGGTGAACCGCGGCCCGAAGCTTGATGCCGTATTGCACAAGCATGTCCACGGCGGCGACCGCCGTCCAGCCTACGGTGACGCCCGGCTTGGCGAACACGCGTGTGCGGTCGGCGTTTGGACCCGCCTTGGGCAGAGCCGAAGGCGCAGCACGCCGGACCGCGCGCCGAATCGCATCGAGCTCCCGAGAGTAGCCGGGTCGGTACCACAGCACGCGACCCCGCCCACCGCGGCGGCGCAGCGCGTCGTCGAGCATTGCAATCTGCGTGGACTTTCCACACCCGTCGACGCCCGAGATCGTGATGAGCATGGCGGGTCTAGCTTTGCGGGCGAAGGGGGGGCCAGCCGGATGCGGCCAGTGAGCCGAGTTCTTGCACAAGCATACGCAACCCGGCGGGGGTGGTGTGGAACGGGCCAGACGCGGCCTCCTCGAGGGCGCGATCGAGTTCCTCTAGGAGGTGCACCGCCAGGTCGCGGGCGGTCGGGCGCGTGTACCCCCATGCCCGGCGGAGGTCGCCGACCGCGGGGCCAGGCCCGATCTCGAGGAGGCGTCGTAGCCGGGATGCCAGTCCTTCGGGAGACCGCGCACCGACGTCGTACACAAACAGGTCAAAGTCGCGGGTGCGCAGCCCCGAGTACTCCCAGTCGATGATGAAGGGCTTGTCGCGGCGCACATCGACCAGCACGTTCCCGGCCTGGAAGTCGCCGTGCGTTTGGGAAACTTCGATCGTGCCCGAGCCGCTCCCGCGCTCGCGGAGCCTCGGCACAAGCTCCCTCAGCGCGGCGACGTCCAAGCCCGGGGTCGTGCCTTCGAGCTGCGCTACCCGGTCGCTGATGCGACCGCACACGAGGTCGAGGTAGGCGCGACGGTCGATGCTCTCGGCGTGTGTGGTGAGCCAGCCTCCGAGCTGCTCGAGCGCCGCCCGTTCGTACCGCCGTCGCGCGACCGGGTCTGTCACCCGCGGCAACGTTCGACCGCGAACCAACGGCTCCTCGTACCAGCCGAATGCGGGGTCGTGGGCCGTGATGCGCAGGAACGGCCCCGGCTTTGTGCGGACCTTGGTCTCGCGCGCGATGCCGTCGCGACTGAAGCCATGCTTGGCAAACACGCGCGATATGCCGTTGGCAAAGTCGAGCTGGCGGATGGTGCGGCCACCCGGGATGACCAGCAGTGAGCGCGCTTGGGGCAGCCCGGGGCGGACCCACAGTCGCTTACGGGCGACCGCGCGGACGGCAATTCGGCGGCCGAGCAGCGTGCCGAGTACCCACTGGGGCGCCCGTCGCCACGGCACCGTCGTATTGCGAAACTCCTCGACGGCGAACCCTCGGACCTCGCGGTGCGCGTCGGCTCGAAGCACCACCGACAGCAGGGGGTGCACGAGCCAGGACTGGCCCCCCTCACTGCGTGTGTACCCGATGTCGACCGAATGCCCTGCCCAGGCGCTCCAGCCCTCCTGAAGGGTGGAGGCGAGCACGCCGAAGAAGTCTTCGCGGGCTGCGATTTCACCGATTCTCACGGAGGCCCTCCTCGACGTCGCCCCGTGCAAGGAGGGCGTCTATGGATCGCCGCGCGCATCGTCAGGTGGCGTCTGCGACAAATGCGTCCATGGTGAGGTCGAGGCCGCGTTGGAGGCTCGTGACGCCGCGGTAGCCGAGCTCGGTTCGTGCGAGCTTCACATCGGCCAGGCTGTGTCGAATGTCGCCCGCGCGGAAGTCCTCGTAGATAGGCTGCATGTCCGCGCACGGTGCCCCGCGCTCCGCCATGCCGTCGCGGAGCATCTCGTACAGTTGATTGAGCGATGTCTGGTCGCCGATGGCGACGTTGAACACGGGCTGCTCCGTCTTGGTCCCAAAAATCGCGGCCCGCAGATTGACCTCGACGACATTGTCGATCGGGCAAAAGTCGCGCGAGGTCTCCCCGTCGCCGTAGATCACGGGCTCCTTGCCCGCAGCAAATGCGGCGAGCCAGCGGGGCACGACGGCGGCGTAAGGGCCGTTGGGGTCCTGGCGAGGCCCGACCACGTTGAAGTAGCGCAGCCCGATAAGCGGCGTCTTGTAGCAGCGCGCAAATACCTTGGCGTACAGCTCGTCGATTTGCTTGGTCGCGGCGTAGGGGGAGAGCGCGTCGCCACCACCCGACTCCGACTTGGGCAGCTTCGGGTCGTCGCCGTACACGCTAGACGACGACGCGTACACGATCGACTCCACACCCGACTCGATCGCGGCCAGAGCGACGTTCACAAACCCGTCGACGTTGGCGGTGTGTGAGTCGTGCGGACTTTCGATCGACCGCGGGACGGAGCCGAGCGCGGCTTGGTGGAGTACGTAGCGGCAGTCTTTGACGGCAGTCGCGCAGGCATCACGGTCGCGGATGTCGCCCTCGATGAAGGTGAGGTGCTCGGCTGCGGTCGCGCCGACCGACGCCCGCACGCGGTCGAGGTTGTGTGCGTGCCCCGTCGCGAAGTTGTCGAGCGCGACGACGCTCTGACCGCGCTCCAACAGCGCCTGGGTAAGGTGGGAGCCGATGAACCCGGCGGCGCCGGTGACGAGCCAGCGGCCGTCGCTGGGAAACTCGATTCCTTCAAATGGATCGGTGGTCGCTGGCATCGTTCAGAGCCTCCAGTACAAGACCTCTTCAGGCAAGTTCTCGCGGCGCGCGGCGCCCCGGACATCGACAAACACCCGGCAGCGCGACCCGACGAGGTCGCGCTCGAGCGCGGCGGCGACCCCGTCGTGCGGGACGGCAAGAATCACAGCATCGTACTGGGCAGCCCGCTCCATCCCGACAACGGGAATCTGGAGTTCTTCACCCACGCGCGCAGCATCAGCGACCGGGTCGGCGATGACGACCTCCATGCCGTAGGCGGTCAGCTCCTCCACGATGGAGGGCACGCGGGAGTTTCGGGTGTCCGGCACGTTCTCTTTGAACGTCGCACCGACGATGCACACGCGGGCGTTGGTGATCCCCAGGCCAGCCTTGATCAACAGCTTGAGCGTGCGCTGGGCGACAAAGCTGCCCATCCCGTCGTTGATCCGTCGGCCCGCGAGGATGACCTCGGGGTGGATGCCGACCTGCTCGGCCCGCGTCGTCAGGTAGTACGGATCGACGCCGATGCAGTGCCCTCCCACGAGCCCGGGCGAGAACGGGAGAAAGTTCCACTTGGTGCGCGCCGCCGCGAGCACATCGTTGGTATCGATGCCGAGTCGGTCAAAGATCATCGCGAGCTCGTTCATGAGCGCGATGTTGAGGTCGCGCTGTGTGTTCTCGATGACCTTGGCAGCCTCGGCGACCATGATCGACGGTGCTCGGTGCACCCCGGCCGTCACGACCTTGCCGTACGCTGCGGCCACGAGCTCGAGGGTCGGCGCGTCTTGTGCGGCCACGACCTTGGTGATCGACTCCAGCCGATGCTCTTTGTCGCCCGGGTTGATGCGCTCAGGCGAGTACCCCAGCTTGAAGTCGGAGCCCGCTGCGAGGCCCGACGCTTCAGCGAGGCACGGGCCGCAGAACGACTCGGTGAGCCCGGGATAGACGGTCGATTCGTACACAACAACCGCGCCAGGCTTCATGACACCGCCGACTGTGCGCGAGGCTGCCTCGAGCGCGCGGAGGTCGGGACGCTTGTTTTCGTCGATCGGGGTCGGCACCGTGACGATGAAGAAGTCGCAGCCGCGCAGCTGCTCTGGGTCGGCGGTGAACGTGGCCCCGCACCCGGCCAGCCGCTCGGGCTCGACCTCGCCCGTGCTGTCGTGCCCGCTTTGGAGGCTCTTGATGCGCTCGCGGTTGATGTCGAACCCGACCACGCCGTCGAATTGCTCGGCGAACGCAACGGCGACGGGGAGCCCTACGTAACCAAGCCCGAGGATGGCGAACTTTTTGCCGTCGGCGATGGTGCTCATGCGCGGGTTCCTTGCGACGCTGCAGGCACAGCGGAGTGCGTGGCGCTCGAAGCGTTGAACAGAAACTCCCGCCACCGATGCGCGAGCCGGGGGAGATCGTAGTGCTCTTCGGCGGCGGCCTTGGCATTTGCCTTGGCGCGGGCCAGTGCATCGGGCGCCGACAGCAGGGTCAACGCAGCGTGGAGCCCATCGATATCTCCGGGCTCGACGACCGCACCGCACGCGTGCCGTTCGACCAGGCGCGCCAGGTCGGAGCGTGCGGGCGCGACCGCAACGATCGCGCTTCCAGCCGCCATCGCGCTGAACGCCTTGCTCGGGATCGAGGTCATCCAGGCATCCTGCTTGAGGGTCGCGATGGCGATATCGCTGCGTACGAGCAGGCGCGCCCACTCGCGGTCTCCCAGGGGTGGGCTGAACCGAAGCACGTCGTCTGAGACCCCAGCCCAGCGCTCTTTGACGACGTCGGAGCCGGGCCCGCTCGCGGCGATCACCGCGGCCCGGCGAGCGCCGCCGTCGCCTTCGAGCCACCGCGGCAGCGCCTCGGCGAGCGTCTCGATGTCGTGCACGTGGCCCATGTTGCCCACGTAGCTCAGGGTGACTCTCCCGTCGCAGAATCGCTCGAGCTCGGACTCGGCGGCGGCGCCCCCGACATTGGCGGTCGAGAACTCGGCGGTCGTCGCCCCGGTTTCGATCACCGTCATGCGTTGTGGCTCGCCGTACGCGGTGGTTGCATACGCGGCCATCGTCTCGCCGATGAACACGACGCCATCGGCATGCCGAAACAGGTAGCGGTTCGCGGCTTTGGCCACAGCGTCGACCAGGCGCGGCGACTTGCGTGGCCCGACGGCCAGCGCGTCGGGGTACAGGTCGTACACGAGCGCGACGATGGGTCGGCGGTGCAACGCACGGGTCGCAACCAGCATCACCGGCAGGTAGAACGGGTTGGTCGTGGCCACCAGGCTTCGGTGTGGGCCCACGATCGCTTGAGCAATACTCCGCGCGGGAAAGGCGAACATCGAGCCAGCCCGTGCCCGAATTCGGCCGAGCCTCCCCTTGGAGAACAGCGAACGCCACTGTTGCGGTGCGTAGAGCGACTCGACGGTCGCCGGGATCCCGGCCCGCTGCAGCTCGCGGGCGAGGCGCACCATCGGGCCCCCACCCACACACGACAAGATTTGTACCGACCCGCGATCTTCCATCGGCGTGCTCAGGCTTGGTAGCGCGTGATGACGTCCCACACGCGCTTGGCCCCACGGCCGAGGTTTTGGGGGAGCTGCATGATGCCGAGCTCGTCGGGCTCGACATCGAGGACGGAGGCTACGAGGCCCGGGGTGTCGTCGTACAGCAGGGCGTGGAACGCCAGCATCTCGGGTCGATTGAACTTGCGGCGGTCGGGCTCAAAAATGTCGACCCGCCGCAGCCACCACGTGAGGGTATCGAGTCGCCAGCGGGCGGGGCGAAGATGGTCGAGCACGGTGCCCGGCACTGGGGTGTCGAGCATGGCGGCCGCCACAGCGAGCGAGAGATACGACGACGTGCGGACCGAGAGGCCGTCGACCAGGGCGATGAAATGGTCCCAGTCGATTTCGGACCCAGCGACGATCCGGTCGACGTCCGTGTGCAAGCGAAGGCCTGGCGCGCGGACGTAGGAGTGTTTTGCGGTGTGGAGGCAGACCTGCAGCAGGTTGTCCTCGGGGCACAGCAGGCGGACGTGCGAGCCCTCGATAGCATGCGACCGCGCGATGAGGTCGGCGGCGGTCGGCTCTTGGTCGCGCCGAATCCAGCGCCCCGCCACGGGCCGCCACTGCAGCTCGAACCACACCTCTTCGCCGTCGACCTCGCGACGGTACTCCGTGCCGCCGCTGGCAAACATCTGCTCGAGGTCGGCGGGCTCAACCTTTGAGCGGCTC
>Ga0316189_10006797_pt1 | contig 10882 bp, 8 predicted proteins | sample LowCovwburrow_MG_FD_204930 | JGI IMG/M metagenome (GOLD analysis project Ga0316189, IMG submission 204930) | Coastal sediment microbial communities from Maine, United States - Lowes Cove worm burrow | ecosystem: Environmental > Aquatic > Marine > Coastal > Sediment | place: USA: Maine... | reverse complement strand
TTTTATAGATCAGCTCGCCCACGGTGGTTTTCAGGTCGACGTCAGCGCTGTGCAGGCCATCCAGCTGCAATGGCTCTTCCCTGAACACGAACTTTGAGGGCTTCTGCTCGTCCTCGGACTCGGTTTTTTTCGGTTTTGCTCCCGATTCAGCCTCTGGATCATCTGCTGGCGCGGCAAAGGGCGTCAGGTTCAGCAAATCGGAAGAGAGTGTACCGTCGATCACCGGTTTTTCACCGAGGCTGAGCTGCAGGTCGCCCGACAGGTCACTCTCGCCAAAACGGGCCTTGATGGCCGAAATCTTCCAGATGTCCGCCGCTTTGTCGACGGTCATTCGGGCCTCAAAATCAATATCCGGCAAGCCCGACTGCAAAGAGGCCAGACTGGGCCCGCCAGCCGCAATGATGAACTCTCCACTGGCGTCGGCAGTTCTGGCCAGGACAATGTCCAGCTGCGCCGAGGCATCCCGGTGCTGTATGTTCAGGTTTTCCAGGGCCACCACGTCGGCAAGAACATCCACGGTACCGTCCAGCTTGAGCGGGTAATCACCGAAGGTCGGTTCCAGTGTGAACTCAATGCCGGGACCCTTGACCATGGCTTCTTCAGGTCCGAGCCTGCCCGTGAGTGCCACCGGCTCTTCGGCGAATTTCCCGGTGCCCTCGATATTCAGGTAGGTCGCCTCATCCAGATTGATGTCCAGCGCGCTGAGAACGAAAGAGCTGGGCTGCGCCTCCGGCTCTTTGACTACCACCTGAATGTTACGCATGCTCAGCGCCTCGATCAGGACCGGCAGGCCATCACTGCCCGGGGCAGCGCTGTCTTCCTGCGCCGGAGCGGGTTCTGCCTCGCCCAGTTGCCAGTTGGCCTGGTCATCGGAGGATTTTTCCAACAGAACCCTGACGTCCTCAAGGTGCAGTTTATGCACCCGCACGGGCCCTGATAGCAAGGACCAGAAACCCACTTCAACATGGAGCTTGCCGACTTCGGCCATGTTCGGCTCGGAACCCCAGTCAGCATTGGAGAAGCTGGCATCCTCCAGGGTGACAGAGGGCGAGGGAACGATATCCAGATCGAACTTACCGTTCAGTGCGAGCGTGCGACCGGTGGCATCGGCCACGGCAGCCTCTATGCGGGGTTTCATCCAGTTCAGGTCCCCGTAGGATAAATACAACACCGCCGCGATAAGAACCAGGATGACGATGATGACCATCGTCTTCAGTACCCGAAGAACCATCAAAATTACCCTCTTTGTGTTTTCTCATGCAAAGAGTGTAGCCCAATTTCCCCCGTATTCTGCTGGGATTCCGGAGGAATATCGCCGCGAAGAGAGCGCCGTCAGGCAGCCCTGCCGGGCGGGAACTGTTACAGCTGGCGGGGTTGGCGTGCTTACCCTGCCAGGTCGATGGTTCTCGGCCTGGCGCTCCGGGCCAAATGCTCAGACCCCGTCAATCGCATCAGGCAGTGATTGCCTGCGATGCAGCACATGGGCAGACAGCTGTTCCCCGAGCAGATAGAGGCAGGGTACCAGGAGCAGCGTAACGCCCGTGGCGAAGAGTACGCCGAAGGCCAGGGAGGTCACCATGGGTATAAGAAACTGTGCCTGCATGCTGGTTTCCGACATGATCGGCAGCAGGCCGACAAACGTGGTCAGCGAGGTCAGGATGATGGGTCGGAAACGATCCTCACCCGCTTGCAACAAGGCCTCCAGCAGGCTGTGCCCGGCGAGTCGCAGCTGGTTGATGCGATCGATAAGGACCAGGTTGTCGTTAACCACCACGCCGGCGCAGGCGATCACGCCCAGCAGTGAAAACATGCTGATCTGACCGTTCATGATCATATGACCAAAGATAGCCCCCATGATGCCAAAGGGAACCGCCGTCAGCACCAGTAGCGGCTGCCAGTAGGAGCGAAACGGGATGGCCATCAGGGCGTAGATGACCAGCATGGCAAGCCCCATGTATTGCAACATGGCGCCCATGAATTCCGACTCCTCCTGCAATTCTCCGTCAAGGTTGACGCTCAGGCCAGGGTAACGCTGTTGCCATACGGGGAAATAATTCGAAACAATATCATTGACCACTTCCCTGGGGTCGGAAACCCCCGCGGCGACATCGGCCGTCACCTCGAGCGTTCGCTTGCGATTCAAACGGTCGATAGTGAGATAACCTGGCTGGTAGCGTACCTCCGCCACCGTATCAAAGGGCACTTCGTCACCGGCCGGCGTGCGCACCCGCATGTCGCTGAGGCTGTCTACCGAGACCCGCTCCCGTTCAGGGTAGCGCACCATGACGCGCACGTCTTCCTTGGTTCGGGGTATACGCTGCGCCTCCGCACCATAAAACGCTTCACGCACCTGCCGCGCCAGATCAGCCAACGTCACTGCCAGGTTCTCAGCCGCGGGCTTGAGACCCAGCACTATTTCCTCGCGCGGTGCCTGCAGGCTGTCGTTCACATTGTAGACCCCGGGATAGGCTTTCAGGGCCTGACGCATTTCTTCACTCACCGCGCGTAAATCCTGCAAAGAAGAAGACGCCAGCACCAGGTTGATCGGCTTGCCACGTTCATTGATGGTGTAGTCCATCTTGAAGTCTTCCAGGGGCCCCACGTCGCCTATCAGTTCGCGCCAACGCTCGGTCAATTCGCGCACATCCAGCTTATCCGAATGGGTTTCTATGGTGACATCCACCTCGTTCTCGCGGCCGCGCGAATCAATGTGCCCGATGACAGGCACAGGCCCGCTGTAGATCGGGTTGGCATTGAATTCAGCCTTCAGCTGCAGCGCGGCGCTTTCGACCTGGCGCAGCACCCGCAGCGTGTCTGAATAGGGCCCGCCCTCAGCCAGGGTAATTTCCGCATCGACATGGTCAGAGGTTACCGCGGGAAAAAAGGAGGCGCGCAACCAACCACCGGCATAGAGGGCGAGACTCACCAGCAGGGCGACCAGGAACACCGCGGCCACCAGCAGGTTGGCTCGCAGGCAGCGTGCGAGGAACGGCCGATACACATTCGCTGCGAAGCTGGTCATGCCTTGCGCAAACACCTGGCGAAAGGCCTCCAGCCTGCGCACCAGCTTATGGCGACTGGGCTCCTCGGGCTTCATATGGGCCAGGTGTGCGGGCAGAATCCACAAACACTCTACCAGTGAAAAAGCCAGGGCGAGGATGACCACCACCGGGATCGGCAGGGCGACGGAGGCCATGTCGCCGGGAAGGAACATCATTGGCGCGAAGAAAATCATGGTACTGATGACCGCATACATCACCGGTTTGAGCACCATGCGTGCCCCGGTGACAGCCCCTTTTGGTCCGGCTTCTCCTGCACTCTGGCGGGAGTAGATGGATTCCCCCACGATGATCGCGTCGTCCACGACGATACCGAGTATCAACAGGAACGCAAACAATGAAATCATGTTCAGACTGACGCCGGTGTATTGCAGCACAAAGAACGTACCCATGAATGCCACCGCGATCCCAATACACACCCAAAGCGCAAGCAGGGGGCGCAGGAACAGCATCAACACCAGGAACACCAGCAGCAGCCCGCCGACGCCATTCTTGACCAGCGTATCGACCCGCTCTTTGAAGGGCACCGAAGAGTCGCGCCAGACATCCAGTTCCACACCGGGCGGCAGCCTCTTGCGCGACTCCTCCACCCACTCGTGCACGACTTTGCTGGTGGACAGGGTGTTGGGATTGGATGCCACGTAAACATGCAGGTTGTGCGAGGGCTTGTCATTGAAGCGGGTGCGCACATCCTGGTCCTCGAAACCATCTAACACAGTGGCCACATCACCCAGCACCACTTGTGTGCCGTCGCGGGTACTGAGCAGGGGAATGGTTTCAAAATCGTGGCGATCGTAGGCCTGGCCCCGGGTTTGCAGCTGGATGTCGCCGTCCCCGGTTTTAATTGCTCCAGCGGGGAGATTCAGGGAGGAACCGCGAATTGCCGCCACCACCTCACCGAAGGTCAGGCCGTAGCGGCGCAGCGTGTACTCGGAAATCTCTACCGACACTTCGTAGGGTCTGGGGCTGCGCAACTCCACCACGGAGACATGGGGCTGGGAGGCGAGGTCATCGCGCAGTCGCTCGCCCAGCTCCTTCAGGTTGCGCTCGCCTATGTCCCCGGCGACGGTGACGATAGCCATGTGATGGCGGTGCGCGAGCTCAGTCACGATCGGCCTCTCGGCATCAACGGGGAAGGTGTTGATCGCGTCGACTCGAGTTTTCACTTCGGCCGTGAGACGCTGCATATCGTAACCCCGCTGGGCCTCGATAATCACGGTGCCCATGCCCTGGCGCGCCGTGGAGCGTATCTCCTTGACACCGTTGAGATCGTGTACCGCTTCCTCTATGCGCACACAGATCTGCTCTTCCACTTCGCTGGGGCCCGCCCCTCGATAGGGCAGGGACACGCTGACCTTGTTCAGCTCAAATTCCGGGAAAAATTGCTTGTCCAGTGCCGGGATCGCCAGCATGCCACCCACCAGCAGAAAGACCATCAACAGGTTGGCGGCAATGGGGTTGTGAACGAACCAGCGGATGGGGCCCGCCATGCCTAGCCTCCCCTCCCGGCAAACTCAGCAACTTCATTTACCGTGACTTCCATACCCGCCACTGTCAGCACCTGATCCCCTACGATCACCCGCTCGCCGCGCTCCAGCCCCTGCACCCAAAGTTGCGCTGCGTCGCTCTGCAGCACTTCCACCTCCCGCACGCGGGCGCGCCGCTCATCGTCCACGACCATTACCGTACCGTCGGTGCGCAGGGCCGAGCGCGGCAGCAGCGCGACGTCAGGCAACTGTCTGCCGCTGATGACCGCGCTGACAAACAGACCTGGCGACAACGGAGGACGATCACTGCCCGGCTCGCGGGCGAACGGTTTATCTATCTCGGCCACCGCATAGACCACGCGGCTGTCCTCATCGATGCTGGCATCGGTGCGCACGATGCGCCCCTGCCACTCCCACACCTTGTTGGCGAAGCGCGCCCGCAGCGCCACGGGGGCGCCGCCGGATTCAATGGTTGGCGTGTTCTCATAGTTCAGCGGCAGATCCAGCAGGGCGACCTGGCGGCCAGTCAGGGGCAGGCGCACCTGGGCCACGTCGGTGTCGTACACGGCGGCAACGACCGAGCCCGCGGTCACAAATTGCCCGATGTCGACGAGCTTCTCGCTGATTCTGCCATTGAAGGGAGCGGAGAGTGAAGTGCGCTCCAGGTCAAGTCGGGCGGCAGCCAGGTCGGCCTCCGATGCCCGCAGGGCGGCCTCGGCCGCCGCGAGCTGCGGTTTGCGCAGGAACAGGGCGTTGGCCTGCTCACTGCCCAGGTCACGCCACTCTCGCTTGGCCTGCAGGGCCCGACCTTTCTCCTCGGCCAGTCGCTGTCGAGCCGCGGCTACCTGGGACTGCGCCCTGGCGATTACAAACTGGTAGTCGACGTCCTCTACCTTGACCAGTTGCTCTCCCGCGGCAAAAAATCCACCCGCGGCAAAATGCGGCGATACCGCCTCTACCCGGCCGCTGACCTGGCTGACCAATTTGATCTCTCGACGCGGCCGCACCGTGCCCTGGGTCTCAACAGACAAGGCGCGCATGCGCGGTTCAACGGCTATCACGTGCACGGCCGGAGGCGCCGGAACCGGGGCATCTTGCGGCGCAGGGCCGGGCTTACCGACCAGCAGGCCATAGGCGACACCGCCGCCGACCAGCAGCACCAGTAACGCCCATATCCCGTTGCGAGCCCAGCTCAAAGCCATTGCCTTGTATTCCTGCTAATTAATCCGGATAGTTTACCAGTGCCGCTCGAAAGGCTTCCTGGATGCCTCGCCCCGACGAGCGCTGCTAGAACAGTGACAGCGCCTGCCGCCCACAGTTCCTCACCTTCTTTACGCTCGTACCCGGCAGATAGATGGCTGCCACAGAGCCTTTGCTTGATATACCGCCTGTGCAAACCGTCGCGATACCCAGGAGTAGATCAGCTGAGAAACCCGCTTTCTACCCTTTCGCGCACAGCCATTTGCCGAAAGCTCCGCGCAGTGTAGCGCTTACAGGGATGGATAGCTGTTGCCCGTATGTAAGTATTTGTGAAGCGCCCCCGTGAGGCACTGTGCTTGAAAGGCGCAATAAGCTTTAACTTTCAATAACCTGGATTTATCACCAGCGCTCCCGGCTAGCGGCAATCGAGCAATCTTTGTGTTCTGGCGAGCGACCGACAGTCACCACACCCACCCGGAGATTGCGCCCAGCCTTTGCCTGCCGTCATGGTCACCTTTTGCATCAGAAACCAGGCTTCTTACTGCCATCATTGCCGGTAAGCAGCGGTCAACAACGAATCTTTACCGCAAGAAAAGACCAATAGCAGGCAGATTCGCCCCTCTGCTGAGGCCCGTCCCCGGTTTCAAACAATACTTAGATTTAGAAAATATTTATATTTTTCAGTGTGTTGAAGAGTCATAGCCAGCCGGGCATTAATACCACTGTCCTTAGTATGTTTATTCTAATCTTTTACCATAGTCTTACCCGAAATGGAGTGAAACAACACATAGTCCACAGCATCACAGGAGTTGAAACATGGCCGAAGAGCGCAAGACCACGACTAAAGCTGTCCCCAAGCGCAAATCTGCTGCAAAGCGCAAGCCCAGCGTGAAACGCAAGCCTGCCGCCAGGCGCAAGCCGGCTGCCAAAAAAACCGCCAGGGCGAGCAATGATTTTGCCGTTCGCGCCCAGGAAGCCGGGCGCAATGCATTCCTGGCCAGCCTTGGTTTTTACGGCAAGGCCTACGACCAGGCCCAGGAGCAATTCAACAGTCTCCAGGACCAGTTGGAAGAGCGCCGTAAGAAAGCTGACAAGATGTACAAGGAACTGGTCAAGCGCGGCAAGCGTGTCGAGAAAGACGCGAAGGTCGCTCTGGACGACATCGAATTGCCGAAAATCGAGCTGGACAGCCTGACCGATCGCAAAAAACTGGAAGAGCAGCTGGAGAAAGCCCGGGCGCGCTTCGACGAACTCAAGGAAGCCGTCGGTTTCAAGACCGCTGCCTGAAGGAACGGATAGTCCGTTCGCACAAAATATCCCTAGCATGTCGGGGGTTTTTAGGGGCCACACTGTGGCCCCTTTTTTTTGCCCCAAAATCTGTTTTAATGGTCGATCGCGCGACGCAATCTCCAAATCAATCCCAATAGCAGGGAGGGCAGGCATCATGAGCGATGAAAAAAGCAAAGTTACCGACAAAGCCAGCGAAATTGCCAAAAATATCTGGCTGGCCGGGGTAGGTGCTTATGGCAAGGCCGTGGAAGATGCGCAAGGCAGACTCGAAAAAGCGGGTGTAGAGCCGCCAAAGCTTTTTCGCGAGCTGGTAAAAGCCGGCGCTGTGCTCGAGGATGAGGCGCGCGACGCGATAGAAACTACCGCCAGCGCCAAGAGTTCTGTTGAAGAACGCATCGCCAGGGTGCGCGAAAATTTTCATATGCAACGACCGGCGCGCATCGAAGACCTGGTCGCGCTGCACAAGAAGGTAGACCAACTCAACCGCAAGGTAGACAAGTTGAGCAAGGCGCTGGCGCTACAGCAGGGATCGACCACCGCGACCAGGAAAGCGCCGGCGAAAGAGAAAGCATCCACCAGGAAGAAAGCACCCGCGAAAAAGGCCGCGCCTCGCAAGAAAGCCACCACCAGAGCCAAAGCGAAGCCCGCGGCGAGAAAGCGCAAGGCCTGATCCCGCTCGGACATGAAAACGAGGGACCGTATTCTCGACACCAGCCTGGCACTGTTCAATGAGGAGGGGGAAGCCCAGACCACCACCATCGATATTGCCAATGAGATGGATATCAGCCCGGGTAACCTCTACTACCACTTCAAGGGGAAGGATCAGATTATCGCTGAGCTGTTCGGCCAGTATGAACACGCCCTGACGCACACCCTGACAGCGCCGATCGAAAAGCCGCTGAGCGCTGATCGCAGCAATGTGGAGGACAACTGGTACTACCTGTATGTCGTCATGGAGGAAATGTACCAGTACCGCTTCTTGTACCACAATCTGGACGACATTCTGCAGCGCTACCCGGATGTACGGCGAGGCTTCAAGCGCCTGATCCAGCTCAAGCGAGCCACCTTGTTTGCCATATGCCAGACGCTGCTGCAGCAGGCCGTGATCGACGCCAAAGACCAGCAACTGCTTGGACTGGTGGACAACATGACTCTCAACCTGACGTTCTGGTTCAATTACGACCAGTTACTGCACGACAAACGTGCGCCCCAGGTCACCATTCACCAGGGTGTATTACAGCTGCTGACTATGGTCGCTCCCTACCTGGGTGACGAGCAGCTACGCTTCTATCGGGACTGCGAGGCCATTTACGCCGACATGCTCGATGCCCCTGCCTAAGCCGGTTCAGGCTTGCGCAGCAGGATCACATCGGCACCGTGCAACTCCAGCGCCGCCCCGTTGCGCCTGGCCCACCAGCGCCAGGTCGCAGCGCTGAAGAAACACACATGCGTGCGATCGTTCTTGTAGTGCCATGTAGCGAACGCAGCCCGATCACGCACCAATTTCGTCATGATGCCCAGCCACCCCCCGGGCAGTAACAGTGACCACAGGCGCGACAGCTCCAGACCCGGCTGGTGCAAGTGCTCCACTACCTCAGTGGCGCAGATAAAGTCATAACGGTCGCGCAACACCTGCTCATCCGGCCAATAGAAGATGTCATAAAGCGCCACCTCGAAACCCCGTGTGCGCAATATGTCTGCCAGGGCCGGTCCCGGGCCACAGCCAAAATCCAGGCCCCGCGCCCCGGCGGGTAAGCGCTCACTCACGGGGTCAGCCAGTCGCGACAGAAACTTTCTGTAGCCAGTATCCGCGATTTCATTGCGGTGCAGGTCGTACTCCGCCCGCTCAGCTGCCCGATCCGGAAAACTTGCAGGCGAGGCGAACACCAGCTCACAGCGCGCGCACGACAGGTAGGGACGCCGCTGATCAACGTGGTAGGGCGAGGTATCAACACTATTGCAAAGCGGGCAGTGTGTTTCGGCAAGCATCTGCTATTATTCCCGTTCACGCATCAAATCAAATCTCAAGGAGCGCAGCATGACAATTCAGGTTGGAGACAAGATTCCCGCCAGCACGATGAAAGTAATGGGCGAGCAGGGCCCGACTGACATTAGCACTGACGAGATTTTCGGTGGCAAAAAAGTCCTGCTGTTTGCTGTACCCGGCGCATTCACCCCCGGCTGCAGCATCACCCACCTGCCCGGTTACGTGGTCAATGCCGATAAGATCAAGGCCGCCGGCGTCGATACCATCGCCTGCATGTCGGTCAATGATGCTTTTGTCATGGACGCCTGGGGTAAAGCCCAGAATGCCGAGGAGCTGCTGATGCTTGCCGACGGCAACGCCACCTTCACCGCAGCCCTCGGCCTGGAGCTGGATGGCAGCGGCTTTGGACTCGGCACCCGCAGCCAGCGCTTTGCCATGATCGTGGATGATGGCACGGTGACTCACCTCAATGTCGAACCCGGTGCCGGCGTGGACGTGAGCTCCGCTGAAACCATGATGCAGTTGCTGTAGCAACTGCCGGGTAAAACGCGCGCAAGCGCCATCAGGCGCTCGCGCGACGCGCACCTGGCTGGGCTTTGAGCATCAGGGTGCCGGCCGCGATAGAGAAAACACAGTAGGCCAGAAAGTAGTAGAAGCCCGGCTCGAGAGCGGCGTCCATGGTCAGCATATCCCCCATCTGGCCGGAGGCGCTGCCCGCCATGTAGGCAACCAGCAGGCCCATCACAAACACATCCGCCATAGACCACTTACTCAACGCGCCGTTGAGCCCCAATAGCGGACCCCGCCATTGATCACCCGGCACCAGCAGGGCCACCAACTGCAGGCACAATTTGAAAACGGGGATAACCAGACTGAAAAAAACGATCAGAAACGCAACCTCCAGATTGTTGGTGCGGGCCAGCTCCTCTACCGTGCCCCAGATCGAACGGGTATTACGATAGGCTTCCAACTGCCCCTCAATCCTGTCAAAGCCCAGAAAACTGGATATCGCGCTGAGCATCTGGCGTGTCTGCGAGTCGGCCCCCTCGCCGGCGATCAACTCAATGCCCAATGTTGCTATTTGCGCCTTCTCTATGGTCCCGGTGAGGGTCAAAACCGGTTGCGTCACGCCCGGATACAGCAGCCCCAGGGCAATGAGTATCAGCGCAATAATCAGCCCTTTGCGATTCACGGACATAGATGCTCCTCCACTAGAGCTCGCATGATAGCCAATAAAGGTGTCGTGATCAGCGCCATATCCTGCCCGGTCAGCCGAGCAGGCTGTAGCAAGCGATACTGATCACGAGGGCGCCGAGCAGGTTCAACAGGAAACCCTCCCTCGCCATGCGGGCTGTGCTGATCAGCCCACTGCCGTAGACCACAGAGTTGGGTGCCGTGGCCACCGGCAGCATGAAGGCGCAACTGGCACTCATGGCGGCGGGCACCATGATCAATTCAGGCGCGAGGCCCGCCGCCAGGGCAGCCGCAGCCAACACCGGCATCAGCAGCGTGGTGCTGGCGGTATTGGACGTGGTTTCAGTCATGAATGTCACCAGCAGGCAAATCATGAGAATCAGCGCATAGAGCGGTATACGGGTCGCGTCTGACAGCCACTGCCCCATCAGGTCACTGAGACCGGAATTCACGAAACCCTTGGCCAGGCAAATTCCCCCGGCAAACAGCAGCAGCACACCCCAGGGGATGGTGCTGGCCCGCTCCCAGGTCAACAGCAGCTGCCCTTTGCCATTGGGCGTCAGAAACATCACGATGACCGCAAGCAAGGCAACCGAGGCATCATTGGCCTGCGGCAGGTCCAGCCAGGCCCGCCAACCACCGAAGGGCTCGCTGCGCGTCATCCA
>Ga0316189_10006795_pt1 | contig 10885 bp, 7 predicted proteins | sample LowCovwburrow_MG_FD_204930 | JGI IMG/M metagenome (GOLD analysis project Ga0316189, IMG submission 204930) | Coastal sediment microbial communities from Maine, United States - Lowes Cove worm burrow | ecosystem: Environmental > Aquatic > Marine > Coastal > Sediment | place: USA: Maine... | reverse complement strand
CGCCCATCCCAACACGATGGGCCTTGTGCCCCGAGCGACGGTTTTTTCGCCAACCCCGTGAGGACCGGAAGGTAGCAGCGGTAACGAGAAGCCGGGTGCTCGGGGCACTTTTTTTGCCCCGAGGCCCGCGGCCCAACCCGGCCGCCGATCGGAAAAACTAGAAGCGGCCTCGTGAGCCGCGCTCGACAGTCACGCGACCCGGCTTTTTCTTGGCCGCGGTGAGCCCGACCTGGTCCTTCCTCTTCGCACCGAAGAAGTACTGGAGGCTCCCCCCGAAGTAGAACCCGGTCTGGAATCCTCCGGTCACCGCGATGCCCACCGCGTCTTTGATGATCAGGCGGGCGCTAACCAGAAGGTTCAGCACGGGGATCACGGGAGGCACCCCGCCCTGGCGCTGCCGATAGCCAAAGGCATTGAGGTCGCTGGTATTGCACTTGGTCTTGCTGCAGTTGGCGAACAAGGCCGGGTTGGGAGACGACAGGTCGCTCTCGTCGGGCGGGATCATGTCTCCGTCCTCGGACACGTCGTAGCGCGGGGTGCAGCGCCGTGTATCGGCGAAGTCCTCGGGTGTGTTGCATGTCCCCGCTGTAGCGCCGCCCGCATCGGTGTAGCCCGTAGGCGCGGCACCCAGCGAGGTCTGGTGAATGCTGCCTGTGATGATCCCGAGGCCGAGCCCGCCACCACCGCCAATCCCGAACTCGACGTCCTTGGTGACAACCAGGGGGACGCGCGCGATGGCATCGATCTCGAGGAAGATGAACCCCATGTCGATCTCGGTGTAGTCGGCCGAGGCCAGCGACTCCGGCCGGCTGGCGTCGTACTCCTTGTCCGTCAGCCACAGTCCAGGTGGTACCGCCAAGCGCTGGTACCCGACCGACGCGGCCAGGTCGAAGACCCGATTGAATCGGTGAATGTACTCACCGCCGATGTAGTAGTTGCAGCCGTCCTGCTGGACGATGCCGCGCTCTTTGGCGAAGTTGCCGATCGAGCCACCGCGGCACAACGCGTTGGTGTGCGTGGCGAACCACGACTTGAGCAGCCAGGTTGGGATCATCGTGATCCCGCCGCGAGCACCGATCCCGTGACGCGCAAAGGGGACGTCTCCGCCCTTCCAGCCGCGGCGTCGCTTCGTGGGCGGCGGAGGGCTCGAGCGCTTGGGCGGGGGCGTGGCCTCCTCGGGCTCAGGCTCGGCGCGCTCCTCCGACTTTGGAGCCTTGGAGGACATTGGCTGGGGTCCGGCCGCGGGTGGCGGCTCGGCGACCACAGGGTCGTCGGAGGCAGGCGCAGGGGTGCCCTCGGCGGTGGGCGCCTTGGAGGACGTCGGCGTGGGGCCGTCGAGCGAGGCCGCAGCCGCGCTCGCAGGCAAGGAGCAACTCAAGGCGATCGCGAGCGGTAAGCGCATGCCTGCATCTTAGGCCGTCCCGCGGCTTGGGCGTAATTGTCCGCGCATGGCGGCGGCCACCGACAAACGCTCCCCAGATTGCCCCTGCGGCGCTCTCGCGGCCCTACAGCCGGATTTCGCGCCAACCGCGGCTGAAGAACTTCGCGCCCATCACGAGCCCCAGCAGGTTTGCGTACAACGTCGCCGCAATCCATACACCCTCCATCCCGTAGCCGAGCACAGGGCCCAAGAGCCACGAGCCGGGAACCAAGATGCCAAAGTGCAAGAAGCCTTCGGCGACCGCCACGTAGGTGTTGGCCCCTGCACCGAACAGCGCCTGCGCGAGGATGAGGCCGACAGCCATGAGCGGAAGCGACGTCGTCGCGATGCGAAGCGACATCGCTGCGGCCTTGGGCACAGCGGGGTCGTTCGGAGACAAGACGCCGATGATCTGCTCGGGGAAGGCCATGAACACCGCCCCCAACACGACCATGGCCATGGCACCGACGCGCGCGGACTCCCAGCCGTAGCGTGCGGCGAGGTTGGGCTTTCCGGCACCCAGACTTTGGCTCACGCACGTTGCCGTCGCGGTGCCGAACGCGATCATCGGCATGAAGCACAGCGCGGTCGTGTCCATGATCGCCTTGGTCGCGGCGGAGTACGTGTTGGTGCCCTCCATCGCGTCGATGTCACCGACAAAGCGCATGAACAAGGCAAAGCCCGTCATCAGGATCACCGTGGCCGAGCCCGAAGGCACGAGCAGCTTGATGATGCGAGTGACGATGCCCCAGTCGAAATGGCGCATTTGGTAAAATGCGTACTTGATCCGTGAGCTCTTCTGCAGGCTCACCCAGCCCATGATCCCGAGTCCGAGGTAGGTCGAGATCACCGAGGCAATGCCGGCCCCAGCAAGGCCCATCTTCGGAATCCCCAGGCCGTCGTAGCCGAAGATAAGAAGGTAGTTCAGGCCGATGTTGAACAGGTTCATCGCCAGCGCGGCCCACAGGTGCACGTACGTGCGGCCGATACCGTCGAAGAACGCCTTGTACGAAAACGTGATGACCATGCCGGCCACGCCGAGCATGCGCAGCTGCGTGTACTCGATCCCGAGCGCTTCCTGCTCGGGGCTGGCCGTCGCCAGAAAACCAATCCCTGGCGACGTCACGAGATAGCCAAAGGCTGACCCAAACGTCCCGGCCAGAACGGCGATCACCAGCGAGTTGAAAAGAACTTGGCCCGCGCCTTTGTAGTCACCCTCGGCATAGCGACGACCCGTGATCGCCTGGGTGCCCTGGCCGACCGCGGCAAAGAATCCGCCGACCGCCCAGAAGAACGGCATGCCCAGCCCCAGCGCGGCTTGAGACGCGGACGCTTCAGCGGCTTCGAGCCGACCGACCATCAACGTGTCCGCGTAGTTCACGAAGAACTGGGTGATCATCGCGAGCATCACCCATGAGCCCAGTCCGAGGACCTTCTTCACGAGGGGCACGTCCAAACCGAACTGGAAGACCCTTGGAGGGTCGTCGTTGAAGCTGGTCAGTTCGTCGGACAGATGCGCCGGGCTCCGACGTGGGATTACCCCAGCGCCTGGGCCGCGGCAAGTCAGCCCGTCGGCGCGGTGCTCGCGCGAGCCGCTACTTCTTTTTTGCGGCCGCGCGCTTGACCAACTGAGTGCGGATGTCGGCCTCCAGCTGCCCCATGCACTCCGCTTCGTACCCAAAGTACGACGCCTGAATCACGCCCTTGTGATCGACCACGAAGGTAAACGGAAACTGCTCGCTGGCGTATTGACCCGCGTAGTCCTCGCCTCCCGTCGCCACCTTGGCCGCGATCTTGTGCTTGGCCAGCGTGCCTTTAACCGCTTCGACATCCTCGTCGGTCGCGATTGCGAGCAGGGTCATGCCGTGTTTGCGGTACCTGCGATAGAGCTGCGAAAACTTGGGCAGCTCTTTGAGGCACGGCTTGCACCACGTGCCCCAAAAGTTCACGAGCATCACGCGACCGCGAAAGCTCCCATTGGAGTACGTCTTGCCGGGCTCGGTCGTCGGGAGTTTGAACCCTTTGAGCCGAGTCCCCACGCCAGGGTCTTTGCCGCACGACTTCTTAGCGTTGCGATGAATCGGCTTGGGCAGCTCGAGCGCGGCGGTGGCCTCAGGCTCGGGCGGCGCCGCCTCGGGCGACTCCGTGGACTCAGGAGACTCTGACGAAGGCTCCGACGGAGCTGGCTCCGTCGACGGTTCCACGACGGCAGGGGAGGTCTCGTCGTCGGGCGCCGCGCCCGCCTCGTCCCCCTCCTTCGGCTCTCCGCCGTCGACGGCGGCTTCGCTGGGCGTCGGTGCGTCTGCGCTCGCGACGGCGGCGTCCGGCGACAGGGTTGAGGGGCCCTTGTCGCACGCCGCAATAGGAGCGGTCAGTACGAGCGCGGCGAGCCAAAGACGGGGCATGGGAACAACCCTAGCAGCCACGTTAGCTCGCGTCCTCATCAAGAGCCGCGCGAAGGATTCGCCAGGCCTCACGCAAGATGGAATCGCCCGCGCCATATGGAAACAACATCCGCACGGTTGTGCCTGCGCAGACGGTGACGAGCATGCCGTGCTTTTGCAGCAACGCCGCCATGTTCGCGGCCGGGGCGTCGCCTTCTCCAGTCACCTCCACCCCGATCATCGAGCCAAGTCCGCGGACATCTTTCACCCGAGGGTGCGGGTCCTCGGCGGCGATCTTCTGCAGGGTCGGCAGCTGAGCGCCCGCACGCTGCATGAGGTTGTCCTCGTCCATAATCCGCAGCGTCTCGACGCCCGCCGCACAGGCGAACGGGTTGCCGCCAAAGGTGGACCCGTGACTCCCGCGCCCCATGTGCTCCGCCAGCTCCGCAGACGACACGCATGCGCTAACAGGAAGCCCGCCACCCAGCGCCTTGGCAAACCAGATCACATCGGGTGCCAGCTCCGGCTCGTCGCCCACGAGCATCGACCATGCCGCGAACGTTCCGACGCGCCCCGCCCCGCACTGAATCTCATCGGCGCCGAGCAGGGCGCCGTGCTCATTGCATAGCGTGCGCAGCCCGACGAGAAACTCGCGCGTGGCCGGGAAGATGCCCCCCTCGCCCTGAATCGGCTCGAGCCACACGCCAGCGACGCGCCCCTTGTACTTGTCCATCATCGCGGCGGCGGCATCCAGATCGCCGTAAGGAATGCGCGCAACGTTCATGGTCGCGAACCGTTTGTCGGATTCGCCAAGGCAGGTGACATAGGGCGCGCGGTACTTGGGATTGGCGGTCAGCGCTATCGACCCCAGCGTGCGGCCGTGGAACGCTCGCTCCATCGCGATGATGACGTCGCGACCGGGCCGTGCACGCAGCACCTGCTTGATCGCCGCCTCGTTGACTTCCGTCCCGGTATTGCCCAGGAACACCCGCGCATCGGGGATGGGCTGGCGCTCGACGATCTGGCGCGCCAGCTCGAGCTGCGGCTCCGTCCAGAAGCTCCCCGTGGCCACGGCCAAGCGGCTGAGCTGTTTGTGCATCGCGGCGACAAACTTGGGGTGACCGTGGCCGAGCGGGTTGCAGCCGATGCCGCCGACCGCGTCCAAATAGACGGTGCCCTCCGCGTCACGAACATAGGCCGACCCTTGCCCTGGCTCCGCCTTGTCGGCGACGCCCTCGGTGAGGATGGTCTTGCGTAGCGGGTACGTGGGCCAGCGGAGGTCCGTGGTCATCGGCACGGACGCTACCCTAGCCGGGCGGGGGTCACCAGCGAACGACGATGCCGCCGGGCCGCAATCCGAGGCGAACCGCTCGGACTTGGAGGCTGGCGTTTGCGCCGCCGCTCCCCTGCTTGGTGAACGCAAAAATCCCAAGCACCACGGTGGTCAAGCCAAGCCCCGCGGTGACCCCGATCATCGCGTTGGTGGCACGCTTGAAGTCGTTGAACTCAGCTTCCGCGGTGCAGGGGTATTGCGCGTCGCACATCGGATCGACGGGCGGTTCGCCGCCGCTGATGTATTCATCCTGTAGATCCTTGAACGTCTGTCGGCGATTTCGCGTGAGCCCGCCCAGGACGCCCAGCGCCGCTCCCGATGCGACCGTCAAACCCAGGCCGCCCCAAAAGGCCCCCTTGGCGATTCGCTGTCGTCGCTCTCGCTGCAGCCGTTTCCCCTCACCATCATCCGGGCCGACCACTGGCCCCGCGATCGTGGGCTCCACAAACGGTGGCACAAACACGCTGTAGATTTCGCCGCCGTCCACCGTGACGTTGTAGCTGCGGTGCTGGTCTTTGAGCGGGCCGTGCATCTCGACGATGAACGAGCCCGGGAGCACAAGCAGCGGAAAGTCCGACAGCGGCACGACTTTGTCGGCCACCCGAACCTCGCGCAGCTCGACGCCGTCGGCCAGCTGCAGCTTGAGCTCACCCAGCACCTTTCGGAGCCGTTCGGCACGCGCGAGCATGTTGTCTCGGCGCCTGGGCTCACCGCAGGGGTAGTTGGTTGCGTTCTCTTTGCCACCTTCGCAGATCGGCAGCGCGAGAAACTGACGGGTCTTTTGCATTGTGCGCAGCGGCTCGTTTGCCGCCTCGTACGCGTCCACGATCTTGTGGAGGGTGGCGGCATAATCGACCCGGGCGTGGGAGCGCTCGAACTGCCCCGCAGCCTCCAGGTACCGCCCCTCGGAAAAAAGAGCCTTACCCTCAGCGTAGTGCGCCGCCGCGGCGCTCCTGGTCTCGGCCCATTCGGCGTCGGCTGGGTCTACTGCGGCAGGCTCCGCGGGCGCTGGTTCTTCCGCCGCGGGTGTGGCTTCACTGGGGGCTGCCGCAGGCCGAGCCTCCTGGGCAACAGGGGCAGCGATCGCAGGGGTCGAAACCAAGAGCGCCGCGGCGGTCGCCATAGCTGCAACGCGAGGCATCTCAGCGCGGCTTTTCCAAGGCGTCGAACACCGGATCGGGGAACGACTCGGGGTCTTTCGCTGGCTCCGTTGCGGGATCCTTCTTCGCAGTCGTCTCGCTTGAGCGCGGCGACTTGCGCGGCTTCTTCCGCGGGCGCAGCACGGTCGTCGCGGGAGCGAGATCTACCGCGGCCTTGGCCTTGACCGCGGTGAGCGTGTAATCGAGGTTGCGGGTGAGCAAGGGCGCGCGTTTGTCGAGGAACGGGCGATAGCCGTCCAGCGCGACTTCGATCCGCACCGAATCGCTCCCCTGTGGGAGCTCGACCGCCAGCGGCGTTCGGCCCTCTTGCGGCACGCCTGCGATCTTGACGACCGCGCCTTGCGGCCGCGTGTTGATGTGCCACTTCACCATCGACACAGATTCCTGCGCGGGTGCGGGCACTGCCGTCATCGGCATTTCTTCGGCAGAGTTGCCTCCGCGATCGGCCGCCGTCGGTGTGACCGCGGCGACCGGCCGATCGTCGGACCGCGTTCGATCGCTAAACCCAACAAGCGCGGTGCCAAGCCCGGCTCCGATCAACGGCAGGAGGATCCACAGCGGCCATTGCCGGGCCGGAACCAGCGTGGTGGTCGTGGTGGTCGTTGCGGCGACCACACCGGACTCCGTGCCGCGTGGCACCGCTCCGTGCCCTCCGGAGGGCGGGTCGCGACGCTGGCGGCCGACGACCTCGGTGGCGTCGTTGGCAGCCGATTCCATCGACATTGACGCACTGCTGGCGGTGACGGGTCGCGCACCACTTCCGTCGCGGGAGCGGACCGCGGCGCGGATGTAGTCCATGCGAGCACCGAAGTGATCGTGCATGACGGTCGCAAGCTCAGCGCGCGGATCGACCTCGGCCGACAGCTGACGTCGTAGCTCACGAATGTCGCGGAGCATCTGCTGCGCGCTGTCGTAGCGATCGTCGACGTCGCGGGCCAGCGCCCGTTTGAGCACATCGGCCAAGCCATCAGGCAAATCGGGTCGGAGCGACAGTAGGTCCGGAACCTCGCAGTTGGTGACCAACTCGAGTGTCTCGGCCTCGGTCGCACCGCCGAACAGGCGCTTGTTGGTACACAGCTCCCAGAGCACGGCACCGAGCGCAAACAGATCGGTGCGATGATCGATCGGTTTGCCGCGAGCCTGCTCCGGGCTCATGTACGGAAGCTTGCCGCGCAGCTGCCCTGTGAGCGTGTTGCTGCGCTTGCCCGCGGCCTTCATGATGCCGAAGTCGACAACCTTGAGATTGCCGTCCATGCCCAGCAGCAGGTTGTGTGGCGAGACGTCGCGGTGAACGAGCTTGTAGGGCTTGCCGTCGCGATCGGAGAGCTCGTGGGCCGCGGCCAACCCCTCGGCGGTGTCGGCCGCCACTTGCAGGATCGCCGACAGCGTCAGCACCTCCTCGCTCTTGCGCAGCTGTCGGATGACCGAAGAGAGCGTCTCGCCCTCGACGTACTCCATGACCATGAAGAACACGCCGTGGTCTTCACCGACATCGAGGATCTGAACGACGTGGGGGTGCGTCAGCCGAGCGGCAATACGCGCCTCGTCGAGAAACATGTCGACGAACTCCGCCTCGCGACCCAGGTGCGGATGAATCACCTTCACCGCAACGAGCTTTTCGAAACCAGCGCGTCCCGTCGCGCGGCCGAGGTACACCGTCGCCATGCCTCCGTGACCCAGTCGGTGGATCAGCTCGTACCGGCCGACAACGCGATCGGCTTCGCGGTCGGGCGCGCCGAAACGGGGCCCGTCGGATGGGGAAGGGTCGCGCTCGCCGTCCTCGGACTCGCGCTCGGTCACTTTCGACTCGAGGTCGAGGACCTTGGTTTCAGGCTCGGCTTCCATCGGCCAGTGTGCCTCCGGCGGGAGGGCGCCGTTGACCACCACAACATACGCGAACGCGGTCCTACAATCACCGTGCATAGATGCATGGAAGTGGGAACTGGGCATCGCCAGCACACACTTGCGGCGGGTTGGGCATCAAAACCGGCTGAGAGGATTGAGTGGCTTGCGGGTTTTTGGGGCGTCGATCTCGGCCGCGATCGACACCAAAACGACACGCGTTCGGAGCGATCGACACAGACAGAGCCACCCATCTTTTGGCGGCGAAAGTGCGCTTGCGCGCGTCAACTCACAGGTTCGAATTGGGGTGGTTCGTCGAGAGATCTCTGGGGAGGAGATCCCGGAGATCTTCCCCGCACAGAAATTTATCTAGCATACGCCAACTCAATGCTTGGCCTATGCACTATCACACCCACAGGCACCAAATCTCAGCAAAGCCCTGCGATTCAGATCAGTTAGGATCGTCTATCCACAGGATGTTGTGCCTGCGGGGTAGGCGCGATACTACATGTTGTGGAACGGGCCTTGCGTACAGACACCGCATGGTCTACGGCTACTACGTACTCTTCGGAGGAAAGACCACCCCCATGGCGAAACGACAGACCCGTCGAAGCATCTCGGTGAAAGGCATCACCTACCAGCGCCTCAAGAACTTCTGTGAAGAAGGAGGCCTCAGCGTTAGCGGCTATCTCGAGCAGATCATCGCCGACAAGCTGGATTCGCAGAACGTCCCCGTCCCAGAGCGAGTCGAGCCCCGCCCTGTTGCGGCCAAACCGAACGAAGCGGACGAGACTAGTATCCCGTCGGCCCACTTCACGTTTTAGCGCTGACACCTCCCAACGCGCTCAGAAGCGCGACGCGCACGCAGCGCAGCCCCGGCGGCAACCGCGAGCAAGTCTGCACCAAAAACCGCCGAGTTTTGTCGGCAACCCCGCTGACCTCCTAGTGTGACAGCGGGCGGCGCCCCCAGCGGCGGCCAAACAGACCGATCTCTGATCTAGCCCAAAGGCGGCGATCACGGGTCGGTTTTTCGTTGGGCGCTGTGGCGCCAAGACAGTCATCGCGACTCGGGCTCATGGTCGTCACCCACCTTTTGGAGGTACCGTCACTCGACCGTGTCGTACGTCGTTTTTGCACGGAAGTACCGACCCCAGCGCTTCGCTGATCTGGTTGGCCAGGGGCACATCGCTCGAACCCTTGGCAACGCGATCGCGCAAGACCGGGTGCACCACGCGTACCTGTTTGCCGGAGCACGTGGCCTCGGGAAGACAACCGCCGCACGGATCTTCGCCAAGGGTCTCGTCTGCGAACAGGGGCCGACCGCCGAGCCGTGTAACGAATGCCGCGAGTGCCTCGCGGTTATGGATGGCCACTCGGTCGACGTGGTGGAGATCGACGGCGCGAGCAACAACTCCGTCGACAACATCCGCAACCTTCGCGAGCAGGTCCACTACCTGCCCCAGACCGCGCGGCGGAAGGTCTACATCATCGATGAGGTCCACATGCTGTCGACCTCGGCGTTCAACGCCCTCCTCAAGACACTCGAGGAACCGCCGGCCCATGTGAACTTCGTGTTCGCGACGACCGAACCGCAGAAGGTCTTGCCGACAATCTTGTCGCGCGTGAACCGTCTGAACTTTCACCGCGTGTCGGTCGAAGGCCTCGTCGGTCACCTGCAGACCATCCTGAACCAGGAAGGCTCTGGCGTTGAAATGGGCGGCCTCCGCATCATCGCGCGAGCGGCGGGTGGCTCCGTCCGCGACTCGCTGACGCTGCTCGACCAGGTGATCGCGTTTGCGGACGACCCCGCCAAAGTCACCGAGGCGGAGGTCCGCGGGTTGCTGGGCCGCGCCGACCGAGTCGCCGTCGCCGAGCTCGCGGGCGCGATCATCGACCGATCGCCGGCGGAGACGATGAAGCGTTTCGATGCGCTCGTCACCGCCGGGCATGACGTCACCGTGCTGAGCATGCAGCTGCTCGAGCACTTGCGCGATCTGACCGTGCTCAAGGTCTGCCAGACGCGCGACGTTCTGCCGGACGCGACCGACGCAGAGATCGACAACCTCGCCGTGCAGACGAAGAAGGCCGATGGGGCTTGGCTGGGGCAGCTGTTCGATCGCTTCTCTCGGGTCATCGATCGGCTTCAGACGTCACGCTCGCAACGGATGCTGGTCGAGATGGGACTGCTCGATCTCGCGTCGAGCGAGCCGATCATTCCGCTGGGCGACCTCGTGGATCGGCTCAATGGGGTCTCGCCTGGTGGCGGTGGCAGTGGCGGTGGCGGTGGTCAACGGAGCTCTGCACCGCGGGGCTCGGGCACGCCTCGACAAGGCGGCGGTGGTCGGCGGTCGGCGTCAGCCGTTGGGGCGGCGCCCACAGCCCAAGCGCCTGCCCTCCAGTCCGCGCCTGTGCAGCAGGCCGCGACCGCACCCGAGCCGCAAACCGCAGCTGCAGCTCACGCCGCACCCGAACCGCAAACCGCCCCGCCTCAAGTCGCACCCACCTCCGATCCGCAGACCGCACCCGAGCTGCAAGCCACACCACAGGCTGCACCAGCACCCCAGGCTGCAGCTGCACCCGCAACCCAGGCCGCCCCCGCGACCCAGGCTGCTCCCGAGTCGCACACCGCCCCCGCGACCCAGGCTGCACCCGCGACCCAGCCTGCACCCGACTCGCACACTGCACCCGCGAGCCAGCCTGCACCCGCGCCCGAGTCGCACGCTGCGCCCGAGTCGCACGCCGCCCC
>Ga0316189_10006793_pt1 | contig 10886 bp, 10 predicted proteins | sample LowCovwburrow_MG_FD_204930 | JGI IMG/M metagenome (GOLD analysis project Ga0316189, IMG submission 204930) | Coastal sediment microbial communities from Maine, United States - Lowes Cove worm burrow | ecosystem: Environmental > Aquatic > Marine > Coastal > Sediment | place: USA: Maine... | reverse complement strand
TGCAGATCGACGGCGTTCGCGTCCCGCATCTGTTCCCCGGCACCAAGCTGAACCTGACCCCTGCCGGAACGCCCGGCGGTGTTGGTCAGGACTTCGAGACATCGCTCCTGCGCTACGTCGCGGTCGCACTCAACGTCAGCTACGAGGAACTGAGCCGAGACTACAGCCGGACGAACTATTCCTCGGCCCGAGCAGCCATGAGCCAGACCCGCCGCTTTATGCAGACGCGCAAGAAAGAGGTCGCCGACCGTATGGCGAACTACATCTTCCGTCTGTGGCTGGAAGAGGCGATCAACCAAGATCAGATCGAGACATACCGAGCCAAAGATGCCGGGCTGCTCTACACCAACGGGCACCAGAACCTCATTTTCGACGCGCTCACTCAGGCGACGTGGATTGGCGCTTCGCACGGTCAGATCGACGAACTCAAAGAGACCCAAGCTGCGGTCCTCCGCATCAAGTATGGCCTGTCCACTCACGAGGACGAATTGTCACGACTTGGCAAAGACTGGCGTAAGGTCTATGCTCAGCTTCAACGCGAAGCCACAGACCGTGAGGCGAGGGGCATCGAACTCTACGAGGACAACAGCGTGAACGCAGCAAGCGGCACAACCAGAGAAGCAGATGACAGCGAAAAGGATTCAGCCGATGCCAACGCAGACTAAAGGCGGGGCGCTGATGGCCCGGATCGTTCGTAACCCTCTGCTGATCCAGCCGGGTTGCGAGGACCTGTTCACCCAGAACATCTTGGAGATGCAGGCGCACCCCCGCTATGAGCAGGCCGCCGAGATCAACGAGACCATGCTGGCCGACGACTTCTGGGACGATGACGACGACATGATCTCGTGGCTTCGCCCCTACAACGTGCAAGACGGGGTTCTGACGATCCCCGTCAAAGGCGTCTTGATGAACCGGATGTCCGTGGCCTTCGGGTCCTACGCGACAGGCTACCAATACATCGAACGTGCTGTGGAACGCGGCATGGACGACGATGATGTCAAGATGATCGCCTTCGCCATCGACAGCCCCGGCGGGGAAGTCGCAGGCAACTTTGAACTGGTCGAGAAGATCGCATCCATGCGTGGCACCAAGTCCATGCGCGCCTTCGCCAGCGACCACGCATATTCCGCAGCCTACAGCATCGCAACCGCTGCCGACTCGATCACCATGTCCCGCTCCGGCGGCGTTGGCTCGGTCGGCGTGTTGACCGCCCACATGGACGTGAGCGAACGGCTCGACAAGATGGGAGTGAAGGTCACTTTCATCTACGCCGGGAAGCACAAGGTTGACGGCAACCCCTATCAAGCATTGCCTGATGACGTGAAAGACCGTATTCAGGACAGGATCGACCGTATCTACGGAGAATTTGTCAGCCTTGTGGCTGAAAACCGTGGGATGGACGAGCAAGCGGTTCGTGACACCGAGGCGCTTACATACGACGCATCCAATGCCGTTGAAATCGGCTTCGCCGATGGCATAGGTGCGATGGACAAGGAACTGGCCGCTTTCAAACAGGCCGCAACGGAGATGGAGCATAACATGGCTACCACTACCCCCAAGACCCCGGCTGCCCAAGAAGGCGGCATCACTCAAGCGCAACTCGACTCGGCTGCTGAAACAGCCAAGGCAGAGGGCGTCACCGAAGGCATGAACGCAGAGCGTGAGCGCATCTTCGGCATCCTCAATTCCGAAGAGGCCAAGACGCGCCCGGCAGCCGCCAAGATGGCCGTCAACGCAGGCATGACCGTCGAGGCCGCAGTCGCGTCCCTCAACGACATGCCCGAAGAGAAGCCGCAAGCGGCTGCTCCCGAGCCTGCGCCCGAGCCGAAGGCTGACGCACCCGCGCCCACTCCCTTCGCAGCGAACATGGACGGCCCGCAGGTCGGTGCCAGCGTCGAAGGCGAAAAGGGCAAGAAAGAGGGTGTAGACTCCGACGACTTGCTCGGCGCATACGCCATGCAAACAGGCCGCGATCTGCGTTCGCAGAAAGCATCGTAAGCTGGGGAACCAGCACAACCGTCAACTGTGAAAGGATAATATCATGGCTGTTGACAATAAGGTCCCCTACGGCGAACCGGGAATCGCGAACTTCGAGAAGGAGTCGTGGGGCAACAAGCAGAACTGGCAGTATGGTGATACGCCTGCTCTGACCACCAAGACGATCTCCGTCACCGCTTCTGGCGCTGACGTGGTGATCGGCTTCCTCGACGTGCTTGCCGTTGACGGCGGTGCCGCTGACCAAGCCGGGGTGGCTGCTGCCGACCGTGCGAACTACATCGCGGCTACCGCGATCACGGTCGTCGATGGCACAACGAAAGACGTGCCAGTCTATGTGCAGGGTCACTTCGAGATGAACGCCCTGACATGGGATGCGTCCTACGACACCGATGCGAAGAAAGAGGCTGCCTTCCAAGGCTCCGTCTCGCCGACAATCTTTGTGTCCAAAGGCAACTTCGACTCGGATGCGATCTACCCTTAATTGGGTAGGTAGCCCCTAGTTTGGCAACAGAGAAAGGACACAGAAATGTCGCTCGCCAACAACATCTACGACACCTCGACCCTGCTGGGAACGATGCGTCACATGGAGGCCCCCAGCAACTACTGGCTGAACCTCTGCTTCGGACAGACGATCCAGTTTGACACCGAAGAGATCGACTTCTCCAAATTGCAGGAGAACCGCAAGATCGCCCCGCTGGTCGTCCCGACCGCGCAGGGTGTGCCGATCTACAGTGCCGCCGAAGAGCGCGGTTCGGTGAAGCCCGCCTACGTCAAGCCCAAGGACGCCGTGAACGCTTCGCGCGTGATCCGTCGCGCGGCTGGCTTCGGTGAACTGAACTCGTCCGCGCCCATGTCGCCGCAGCAACGCTACATGGCAATCGTGGCTGACATCCTCCGTCAGCACCGCGAAGCCATCGAGCGCCGCTGGGAATGGATGGCCTCCGAGGCGATCCAGAACGGCTCCGTGACGCTGGAAGATGAAAACTACCCCCGCAAGGTGGTGGACTTCCAACGTGCTGCTGGTCACACCGTCACACTGACGGGCGGCAACCAGTGGGGCGATCCCGGCATCTCCATCATCGGCTTGGTCGAGACATGGAAGAAAACCATGCGCCGTGCCAAGCACGGTGGCGTAGCCAACCGCATCACGGTCGGCACGGATGTCTGGGACATTATGCGCGCAGACACCGAACTGCGTGACCTGCTGAACGCTGACTACAAGCCTCAGTCCGGTGGACTGGACTTGAACCTCGGCGTGATGGAAGGTCTGGACGTTGAGTTCGTGGGCCGCCTGAGTGGCACCATGGAAGTCTACGTCTACTCGGACTACTACGAACTGGCAGACGGTTCGGTCACGGACTTCATGTCTCCCAAGGACATCGTGATGACCAGCCCGAGCGTCAACGGCATCCGCTGCTACGGCGCAATTCAGGACGTGTCGGCAGGCTTCCAGCCTCTCGCCATCTTCCCGAAGATGTGGAACCAAGACGACCCGAGCGCGACCTTCGTCATGTCTCAGTCGGCTCCGCTGATGGTTCCGCTGAACCCCAACGCCACCTTCAAGGCGACCGTGGTAGCCTAACAGCTTCCACTCCGGGTCGGGGCAGCTTCGGCTGCCCCCTCACCCACCAACCTCAACAGTCATCTAGGGAGAACTTCAATGGCTGCCCCCAAACTCTACAAAGCGAAGAACGAAATTCACATCACCACCAAGCCCGGCAAGGCTGGCGACAAGGCGAAGGGCATCGCTGCCACACCGCCCGAAGTCACAGTCATCCCCGCTGGTGGCAAGTTCACCATCGACCCCGACTCAGATGCGGCGAAGCAGCTTATCGGCTCCGGCACGATCACTCCTGCGTCCGACGATCCCGATCCGGGCGTGACCAAGATCGCCACAGCCAAGAAGGCTCCGGCCAAGAAGGCTCCGGCGAAGAAGGCTGCTCCGGCGAAGAAAGACGACGCCGAAGATGCTGACGATGGTGCCGATGACGGCGCTGACGCAGACGATGATGGCGTTCTCTAAAGATGGGAATGGCTGAAATCAAAGCCACTTCGAGGCAGGCTCTCCATGACTTCATGGCACGGCCTGCCTCGTTCTACGACTCGACTGGCACACTGCTGGCCGACCCGATTACTGCACGTCGCCACGACACCCCCAAGGTGGTAGGCGATCTGGCAGGAACCAACCTATCCTATGCAGAGGTTCACGAACGCCCGACCACTGTGGTCCTGTGGCGCTCTGAGATCGCTTCGGTCTCCCTCAAACGCAACTGCCTTATCATCTTCTCAGCAGACGAGGGCTGGCGGGTATCGACCGTCCTGCCCCCTGATGGGCTGACCGTGACTGTTGAGGTCACGGAGGTCTCCGCTACCGATCTGGCTGGTAAGACCCTCCCAGACGGGACTGTGATAGGGGCATGACCCTATGGCACAGCAATTCGGCGTTTTCATCGAGGGCCTGACCGATCTGGACTTCACGCGGGGGTCCGCTGCCAAGATCGCACAAGCTGCCTCCCGAGCCATCAACACGACGACACGAGACGGTAGGGTCGATGCTTCCCGCAAGATCAGAGCGGAGATCAACTTCCCGGCCCGGCTGGTCAGCCCCAGCGGCAAGGGTCTCTACGTCTCGAAGAAGGCGTCACCCAGCAACCTCGAAGGCCGGATCACGGCGAGCGGCAGGCCGACCAGTCTGGCCCGCTTCCTGACCAGCAGCCCCCGCATCGGCAAGGCTGGGGCCACGGTCGAAGTGCAGCCCGGCAAGGCCCGCTTTATGAAGCGCGTATTCCCGCTCCGTCTACCCCAAGGCTCGACGCTGACCGAGACCAAGTTCAACTTGGGCCTTGCGATCCGTCTACGGCCCGGCGAGCGCCTTACCAACAAGACCACGGCCCGGCGTGTATCGAACGGCCTATACCTGCTCTACGGCCCGTCTGTGGATCAGGTGTTCCAGAACGTCAGCGGCAGCGGCGTTGCCAAAGACCTCGTTCCTGCGCTAGAACGGGACCTAGAAACCGAGTTCCTTCGGCTATTGGAGTTGTAAATGCCTGCGATCACGAACCCACTACGGCTCGAAATCCAGAAGCGTCTGGCAGATGTCTTGCGAGAGATCACGCCCGGCAACGGGTATGTCTACGACTTCTCCGGGGCCGAGGGCACAGAGGACAACAAGGTGTTCCGGGGCCGCGCGTTCTTCGGGGACAGCGATCCGGTGCCCATGCTCTCGATCCTCGAAAGCCCCATCCCCCTCGATCAGATACCGTCGCCCGCCGACTCCGGCTACAACTCCGGCTCGTGGGAACTGATGATCCAAGGGTTCATGGAAGATGACCACGAGAACCCAACGGACCCCGCGCATGTCGCCATGGCGGATGTCAAGAAACGGCTCGCCTTGGAGTCGCAGAAGGTTTCGGCTCGCAGGGAAGAGGACGGCCCGTTCGGCCTGCTCGACCAAGTGACCCGGATCACCATCGGAACAGGCGTCGTGCGTCCGCCCGATGAAATCTCGGCCAAAGCATATTTTTGGCTACTAATTGTCCTCGAAATCGTCGAGGATGTCACAGACCCATATACGGTCTAACAGCAGAAAGGTCATACCATGGCTAACAACTACACCCTCGGGCGCGGCAAGGTTCACTTTGCGCGCTTCAAGACCGGGACGCAGACGCCGGACGGCTTCTTCTACATCGGTAACACCCCGGAGTTCTCGCTGACCATCGAGTCCGAGACGCTGGATCACTTCTCGTCTGACGAAGGCATCCGTGAAAAGGACGACAGCGTTCCGCTGGAAGTCAACCGGACTGGCTCGATGACGACCGACAACATCGACCCCAAGAACGTCGCGTTGTTCTTCTTCGGCTCCGACAGCACGGTCACGGCTGTTGCCGCGCCCGGCGAAGTGGACGCGCTGACTGACGTGTCGCTCGACCACAGCTACAAGCTGGGATCGACCACGGCGGCTCCGGCTGGTGCCTTCGGGATCACCGCTGCATCCGTATCGGCTGCAACGAACCCCGGCGCTGTGGCTCTCGTCGAAGGCACTGACTTCGAGGTGGACTACGACAACGGCATCATCACGTTCCTTTCGACCGCAGTGAACATGGTCGAAGGCGACGACATCGACGTGACCTACAGCATCGCGGCCTCGACACGCGAGCGCGTGATCTCCGGGTCCGAGCCTGTTGAGGGTGCGATGATGTATGTGACGAAGAACCCCAAGGGTTCCGACTCCGTGTTCTACCTGCCTTACGTCAAGATCACCCCGAACGGCGACTACGCCCTCAAGGGCGACGAATGGCAGCAAATCCCGCTTGCGCTGGAAATCCTCAAGCCGACAGTCGGCGAGGCGATCTACCGCGACGGCACACCGACACTGACCTAAAGGAAAAATGGTATGGGACTGCGCGACATTACAATCCACCGGACCACTGTGAAATACCGCGACCAAGAGATCAGCGTCCGAGGCATCTCAGCTTCGGACCTGATGGCCGCTGCACAGGACTATGGTCCACAGATCGCCATCGTTTTCGCCAAGCTGCAAAGCGGCGATCTCGGCTCGGACACCAAGGCCGTTATCATGGCTGTTGCCCGCGAACTGCCCGATGTGGTCGGAGCGGCTATCGCTCTGGCCTCTGACGACTACTCGCCGGAGACAGTCGAGACGGCCACCAAGCTGCCGTTCAACGTGCAGGTCGAACTGGCCGAGGCGATCTTCCACGAAACATTCTACTCGGAGGCAGACGTAAAAAAGCTGATAGAGTCTCTGAGCCGAATGATAACGGCGGCCTCTGGGGCGATGACACAGGTGACAATGCCGCCGTTGGATTCGACGAATGGTATTGGGGGATTCGACGCCAAGCGAGCCTCCTAACCGGGCACGGTTACACCGATGCTATGACGATGACTTTGGGCCGCCTCTACGACGAGGCGGCTCTCGTGAAAGAGAGGGTAAACAACCAAATCATCACCGAAGCACAACTCTTGCAGACTGCGGTTCACTCGATCTTGGCGAAGGAAGCAAGGACACAGTTCCAAAAGCTGTTGAAACAGCTTAATGTGACCTCAAATCCCCGCTCGGGGTTATTCGATAAGGAAGAGTAAATGGCTCGCAGAAACGTCGATCTGGTAATCAGCGCAAAAGACGAGGCGGCGAAGGTCCTCGATCAGATCACTCTGGCCCTGCAAGAGTTCACGAACGCCTCAAAGGGCGTGGATGGCAGCGCGGACAAGACTGAATCCTCCCTAGGTCAACTCGGCGCTGCCATTTCTAAATTGGAGAAGTCCCTCGGGGGTCTCCAAGTCGCGGAGAAGCTGGGCAACGAGATGTCCAAAGCCGCGACCGAACTGGCCCGGCTGGAATCATCCTTTGAAAAGACGCAGGCCGAAGCCCAGCAGTTCGAGAAGCGTCTCGGGCAGACAGGGCAGGAGGCCACCCGGTTCGCGTCCAAGCTGGACGGAGCCAAGGCTGCGCTCGACCGCCAGAAAACGGCGATCAAGACGGCCAAGGCGAACCAACGCGAACTGGCCCAGTCCTACACTCAAGCGGAGAAGGCACAGGAGCGCCTGACCGCCCGCCAAGCCAAGCTGCCGGGTCTGATCGACAAGCAGACCAGTGCGCTCGACAAGGCCAAGGCTCGCTACGCTGACCTCGCCGACCAGATCGCCCGTGTCGAGCAACCGAGCGCGACCCTGCAACGGACGTTCGACGCCTCGGCCCGGAACGTGGCCCGCAACACCACGGAACTGCAAAAGCTGACGACCGAGTATGGTCAGATCGGCGGCAACATCCGCGCGGCTGGCTCGGCCATGACCATCTTCGGCGAGCAGTCGGCACAGGCCGCCCGCAACGTCGCCACGCAGGAGCGCGTCCTCGACAAGATCGAGACGAACCTGATCGCGCTGACCGGGAAGTCCAAGGCCGCAGGTAAGGCCCAGTCCGATCTGTCTGGGCAGTTCGACAAGGCCACAGCAGCGGCCCGTAAGCAGGAAGCCGCGCTCGACCGGGCAGAGAGCAACTACGTCGAACTGGCGCAGTCAGCAGGCCGTGCAGACGCCGCTCTGGAAGCCCTCGGCGCGCAGTCGCTTGGCCGCCTGACCAAAGAACTACAGAACCAGCGCCGCGCCGCTCTGGAAGCCAAGCGCGGCTATCTGGAACTGACGCAGGAAGCGACCCGTCTCGCCACCCAGATCAAGAACACCGCCAAGCCGAGCGCCGAACTGATCGAGTCCTTCGAGCGGACCAAGATCGGTGCCGGGGCGGCGAAGAAGGCATACGCATCCCAGCTTCAAACGCTGGAACTGCTGGGCCGCGCCTACCGTGACGCCGGGACGGACATTGCCTCGATCCAAGCGGTGCAGGTCCGCTTCCAAGCGATCCTCGGACAGAACACGCAGACGCTCAACGCGAACGCAGCCGCAGCCGACAGGCTCGGCAGAGAACTGACGGAACTCAACGCGGCCAGCACACGCAACGCCTCGTCCGCCGGACGCCTCGCTGCCGGGGCGCGTGGGATCGCCGACGCGAACGCCAGAGCAGCCGCCAGCACCGGACGCCTTGCAGGGGCCTACCGCCAGTTCTACGGCGACACACGACGCTCTCTGAGCCTCCTGCAACGTATCCGTGGCGAGGTCCTGTCCCTCGTGGCTGCCTATGGCGGCCTGTTCGGGGCCATCGAAGTCCTCAAGGGCACTGTGGACGCCTACCAGCAGCTTGAGGCTGCACAGTCGCGTCTGACGGTCGCTACGGGCGGCGATCAGGCAGCGGCAGCACAGGAACTCGACTTCTTGCGCCGCACCGCCGACCGACTTGGCGTCAGCTTCGGCTCTCTTGCGACCGAATACTCGAAGTTCGCCATCGCCACGAAAGGCACCAACCTACAAGGTCAGGCGACACGCGACATCTTCCTGTCTGTGGCCGAGGCCGCACGGGTCAACCGCTCGACGACCCGAGAGATGTCCGGCGTGTTCGTGGCGCTTACTCAGATCGTGTCGAAGGGCGCGGTCCAGATGGAAGAACTCAGGCAGCAGTTGGGCGACCGCTTGCCGGGCGCGATTCAGATCATGGCTGATGGCCTTGGTGTGGGCACCGCCGAACTGATTAAGATGATGGAGCAGGGGGAAGTCACCTCCGACGCTCTGATCCCCTTCGCCGAGGAATTGCAGAAGAGGTTCGGTGGCGGCCTTCCCGACGCGCTCAACAGCGTATCGACATCCCTCGGGCGACTGGCGAACGAAGCCTTCGAGGCGCTGCTCCGGTTCGGCAACGCCGGGTTCCTCGACTCCTTCCAAGACTTCGCCGACCAGCTTACCGCGACACTGCAATCCGCAGACTTCCAAGAGTTCTCCAACCGGGCCTCTCGTGCCATCGGGGGGCTGGTGGATGTCCTGTCCTTCTTCGCCGAGAACTTCCGTATCGTCATCGCAGCGGCCACAGCGTTCATCGCGCTCAAGCTGACGCCGATCTTCATCGCTCTGGCCGGGGCGCTCAACCTGACCGCTCTGAGTTCGACCAAGACCGGAGCCTCGTTCGCTGTGCTACAGGCCCGCGCGGCCAGCATGGGTGTGACGGTCACACGAGCCTCGTTCGCTGTGCGCCAGCTTCGCGTTGCTATGGTGGCCCTCCTGTCCACGACAGGCATCGGCCTGCTGGTGGCGGCCATCGGCGCGGGCATCGCCCTCTGGGCCACAAGCGCGACCGATGCGACCGAGGCCATGACCGAACACGAGAAGATCGTGGATCAGGTCAAGAACGCCTACGATGGCGTCAAGGGTTCTGTGGACGAGTGGAAGAAGAGCCTCGACGCGGTTACAGCGACCGAAGCCGAAGCCAACCTGCGCCGGGTAAGCGGGGCGCTGCAAGGGCTGCGCGAGGACTTCGATCTGCTGGCCCAAGGCAACAGCAGCTTCCTCACGAACTTCTTCGGATACAACCTCGCCGCCGGGGAGGAAATCTTCAACGTCGCTGACGACTACAAGAAAGCCGTCCAAGGCGTGATCGAAGCCTACCGTGCCCAGACGCTCCCAGCCGACCAGCTTATCAACGCTCTGGACGATGTGAACCAGCAATACCGGGACGGCAGCGCAGAGGCCAACGAGTTCGGTGAGGCCGTCATCAAGCTGGCCCGCAAAGAGTTGGAGTTGACCGACGCCGAGCGCGAAGCCACGGACGTATTGACCGCCCGGACAGGTGCAGCGGACGACGCCACAGAAGCCTTCGACCGACTCGCCAACACGATCACCAAGACCGTCGATCCTTCCGAAGAGTTCGGCAAGGCGATGGAGAAGCTGAGCGCCGCCTCTGCCGACATCGTAGACGACATGCCAAAGGTCGCCACGGAGAGCGAGAAGGCAGCCGAGCAGGGGCAGAAACTAGCAGACGCCTACAACGATGCCCTGACAGCCGCTCGTGCGCTCCCAGACGCCATCATGCGCGCCGCAGCGGAGCAGGAAGCCTTCTCCAAGTTCGCAGAGGGCACAGCCGCCGCTCTGGCGACGGCAGAGGCCCGTGTCGGCAAGCAGTTCGATCAGTTCACCTCGGGGGCCGAGGCTGCTGCCGCGTTCATCCGGGAGAAAGAGGACTTCCGCTCTGGCGCTTACTGGGATGTCAACGCATGGCGGACAGGGTTCGGGTCGGACACGACAACGGACGCACAGGGCAACGTCTCTGCCGTCACGCAAAGCACGACCACGACAATCGAAGCGGCCAACCGCGACCTGACCCGCAGGCTGACGCAAGAGTTCATCCCTGCCGTCCGGGCGGCCATCGGCAGCGACAAGTTCGACTCCCTGACACCGCAGCAGCAGGCAGCCCTGACATCGCTGGCCTACAACTACGGGGCCGGAGCGTTCGACAGTGGCGCTCTCCGAGGCGTCCGTGACGCGATCCGCCG
>Ga0316189_10006792_pt1 | contig 10887 bp, 14 predicted proteins | sample LowCovwburrow_MG_FD_204930 | JGI IMG/M metagenome (GOLD analysis project Ga0316189, IMG submission 204930) | Coastal sediment microbial communities from Maine, United States - Lowes Cove worm burrow | ecosystem: Environmental > Aquatic > Marine > Coastal > Sediment | place: USA: Maine... | reverse complement strand
CATTACTCTACGTTGAAGGCCTGGGCCGCCAATTGGACCCTCAGCTTAATCTCTGGGATACCGCTAAACCGTATCTTGAGCAGTGGGCTCGCCAGGAATATGGACCAAAAGCCTTCATCAAGGAAATGCGGCGGCAGGCACCGATGTGGTGGAAGATGGGTCCACGCATGCCTATGCTGGTAAATAATGTGCTGGAACAGGCAAGTCGAGGTGAGCTTCAGCTGACACAGCCAGATGAAAACCTGAAACAATTACGTGATGAAACGCGCAGGGGACAAAAAAGACTGTTCCATGCCATTGTTGGCAGTGCGCTGCTTATTAGCGCTGCATTACTGGCGGCACTTGATGGTTACAGTCCAATCATGGCAGGCATCGCACCATTGTCGAGCTGGCTACTCGGTGGTCTGGGTGCTTTACTGCTGTTTGTTTCCTGGCCTTCTAATCGCAATAAATAGATAGTGTAAAATTATATAGAGGAATAATTTAAGAACAGAAATTAAATAGTAAACTGCCAGATCTAAAACTACTTTTATGCCTTTAACCCTCGCATCCCGCCACCCAAAAAAAGACATCCTGATCAAGATTCTATTGGTGCTATCAACAATACTTCTGTTGATTGGAATCTTCGCCCCAATGATGACGCTGTCAAAATTCGTCTGGATAGAAAGCAGGTTTTCACTTTTTGCCGGAACCCTCCAGCTGTATACCGATGGCCAGTACCTGCTGTTCATCATATTACTGGTTTTTAGCATTCTGCTACCTGTCGCAAAACTGATACTGCTATTCAGATTCTGGCACTCAGAATCAAGTAATTCACAGCAGCTTGAGCATTTCATGAACTGGCTATCACATTATGGAAAGTGGTCGATGCTTGATGTTTTCGTCGTCGCCCTGCTGCTGGTCATTGTTAAACTGGGTGTACTGGCGACGGTTGAAGTTCACTATGGCATCTATATGTATGCTGTAGCAGGCCTGCTAATTATGCTGTGTACAACAATCATCAACAATATTGCTAAACATGATCTTGCACTGGACACACAAGCTTAACGCTGGAAAAGAAACAAATACATTATCCTGTCCTGCATCAATACCGCACTGCTATCGCTGCACACTTAATCATAAATTTTTTATTTCTATGCATAAATTAATTCTTTGACAAAGTCGATATCAAAGAGTATAGGTGAGAATAAGGCTCTATCTCATTAATTTATAGAGTGACAGCACGTTATTGACAGTGTTCCTGGAGAACTGGTAGTGAGAAGGCATTACTTCATCAGCGATAATCTTGATGACCTGAACAGGCTAGAGAAGCGTCTGGAAAACAGGGGTGTATTGCACTCGCAAATTCGCGTCCTTAGCAAAGATGATGCAGGGGTAGAAGCGCGTGAGCATCTGCATAATATAAAATCAATTATGAAGTACGATGTTGTCCACGGCACTATGCATGGAGCTTTAGTTGGCGTTGTACTTGCCATTGCATCATTGACGCTTGGTGAATATACAAACCTCACCAGTACTTACACATGGATGCCGTTCATTTTTCTTGCTGTCGTTCTTTTTGGATTTAGTACATGGTTCGGTGGCTATCACGGTATACAGACGCCACATAAGGATTTCAGAAAATTTGAAAGCATTCTGAATCAAGGCAAGCATGTTTTTTATGTTGATATCGATCTGGAGCAGGAACTCATGCTGGAAGAAGTAACCAGCATCTACCCTGAACTGGAAAAAGCCGGTACAGGTTCCTCAGCACCCCGCTGGGTAATAGTCTGGCAGGGCAAGGCGATCGATATTGCTACACATACTTTCCCCTGAAGCTTAGGATTTGATTTAGTCCTTCCGATTGATTCCATACTAAGAATCATATTAAAAAATATAAATATTTTGACAATCAATTTCATTTGAAAGTAATAATATTTAATTTTTATTATTCACTTTCACAATGAACAGTTATCAGGAATACACAGAAAAAAGCTTCGAGGTAAAACCTTTTTTGCCCTGCAACGGCATACACAATAAAGTATCCTTACGTTATAAATTCAGATCATAACGAAGAGCACTTTTAGATGAGCAAACATATAGGTATTCTCACCGCCGGTGGTGATAGCCCTGGCCTGAACGCCGCAATACGAGGCGTCGGCAAGGCTGCACAGGGCAACTATGGCATGCGTATCATCGGTTTCAGTGATGGCTTTCGTGGCCTGATGGAGAACAGAACCATCAGTCTGGAGGGCAACGTATTATCCGGGATATTAACAGTCGGCGGCACCATTCTCGGTACCAGCCGTGACAAACCGAATAAGATGAAGATCGGTGGAAAAACAATGGACATGACAGATTCCATTGTGGAGACCTATGAGGCCAACCACCTCGATGCGCTGGTCTGTCTCGGCGGGGGAGGTACACAAAAAAATGCCTTATTACTAAAACAGAAAGGCCTGAATATCATTACCATGCCGAAGACTATCGATAATGATGTCGCGATGACAGATACCACCTTCGGTTTCGATACAGCACTGGGAATCGCTACCGATGCTATTGACCGCCTACACAGTACCGCACACAGCCATCACAGAATCATAGTAGTAGAAATAATGGGTCACCGGGCAGGCTGGCTGGCTCTGGGATCAGGCATTGCCGGCGGTGCAGACGTCATTTTGCTGCCTGAAATTCCATATAAGCTTGAAACCGTTGCCGATGCCATCACACACCGGGTCAAGAGCGGCAAGAAATTTAGTATTGTAGCGGTTGCAGAAGGTGCTATGTCTACAGATGAGGCAAAGTTGGTAAGAGGACTGGAAAAAAAGATTTCCGATGCAGCGTCTACTGATGACAGGAAAGCCCGCAAGCACGCTAAGCAGAAGCTTCGTGAACTTGAAGCTAACCGCAGTGACCATACCTTGAAACTGGCTCATCAACTGGAACAGTTAACAGGGCTTGAATCGCGCCCCAGTATCCTTGGTCATCTTCAACGTGGTGGCACACCGTCGGCCGCAGACAGAATACTTGCAACTAGACTGGGTACAGCCTGCGCCAGCCTGATAAACGATGGCGTCAGTGGCGTCATGGTTGCTGCCCATGGTGAAAATGCTGTACCAGTGCCGCTGGAAGAAGTAGCTGGAAAAAAGAAGCTGGTACCGTTCGATCACCCGTGGATAGAAAGCGCCAGACTTGTCGGCGCTTCCTTCGGCGATTGAGTTATTGCTACCAGATCCAGGTCACTGTTAAGTAACAAGAACAGAACAGCCGCTCTTTTGCAATTGTAAGTCGCTGCAATCTGCTAACGCTGCAGACCTTGTTCAACCTCATTGCGAATTTTGTCACCTGCGAGCAACTGAATCAGCAGTAATGAAAAGTCCATTGCCGTTCCCGGGCCCCTTGAAGTAATGACATTGTTATCAACAACTACTTCCTCACCGGTATTGTGCATTCCTTCAACAGTGATTCCAGACAAGGATCCTGGATAAGATGTAATTTCTTTATTAGCGAGCAGACCTGCACTAGCCAGCACTTTTGGGGCGGCGCAGATTGCTGCTATATATTTCCCTTTAACTGACATTTGCTGAAGAAGATCATGAATATGATTGTCGCTGTTTAAATTATCAGCGCCAGGCAAACCACCGGGAAGAACTAACATGTCATAGTCAGAATTCACGGCACTTGAGAGCAGGGTGTCAGGAACGATACGGGTTCCCCGGCTGCCAGTTATTGGCCCTTTCTCCAGGCCTGCTACGGTGACATCAATCTGAGCCCGCCGCAGCAGGTCGATGATAGTAACAGCTTCAAGTTCCTCGAAACCTGGAGCCAGTGGTACGAGTACCTTCTTCATTGCTTCATCTACGCTGACTTACCTAATCTGTCTGACAATATTAACACCCTTGAGAAGGTTTAGTGCCTCGTTAAGCTGATAGTCATCCTTGATATTTTTCTCATCTGTTTTTTCCTTTGTCTTACCGGATTTATCATTTTTATCCGCCTCATCAGCATGATCACCATTGCCATTTTCCAGGTGGTCGCGTAAATCAGCCTCACGCAGACGCTCTACTGCCGCATCTTCCTTTTTGCTGACTTCCAGCTGCTCTACTTCAATATCCGGCTCAATTCCTTCAGCCTGTATTGAACGGCCAGACGGAGTGAAATAGCGTGCAGTAGTTATCTTAAGCGCTGCGCCATTATTCATCGGCATTATCGTCTGTACAGATCCTTTGCCAAATGTCTTGGTACCCATAATGATGGCACGCTTATGATCCTGTAATGCACCGGCAACAATTTCAGATGCAGATGCAGAACCGCCATTAACCAGGACAACTATAGGAGCACTTTTTAACAGGTCATTCGGTGAAGCATTGAAAGTCAGTAATGAGTCTTTCACCCTGCCTTCTGTGTAGACAATTTTCCCCTTACTGACAAATGCATCAGCAACAGATACTGAGGCATTAAGAACACCGCCGGGATTATTTCGAAGGTCAAGTACCAACCCCTTTAACTCACCACCATTTTCTTTCTTTAGTTCGGATAACTGCTTGCGCATACTGGTACCAGTCGCAGACTGAAACTGACTTATGCGGATATAGCCGTATCCAGGATCCAGAGTCCTGCCGCGAACACTCTTGATGCGTATGATATCGCGGGTGATGGTAATTTTTAGTGGCCCCTCTTCGCCCTCACGAACAACTGTCAATAATATATCCGTACCAGGTTCACCACGCATGATCTTGACAGCTTCGTTTAGCGTCATCCCCTTTACCGGTGTGTCATCAAGCCGGACGATTACATCGCCAGCCTTAATGCCTGCTCGCTCCGCTGGCGTATCATCAATGGGTGAAATAACTTTTACAAAGCCGTTTTCCATTGAAACTTCGATACCAAGACCACCGAATTTGCCATCGGTGCCAATGCGCATTTCTTTGAATTCCTCAGGATTCAGGTATGCTGAATGCGGATCCAGTCCGGACAACATTCCTTTTATGGCATATTCAAGCAGATCCTTGTCTTCGACAGACTCGACATAATCTGATTTCACCCGGCCGAAAACTTCAGTGAATGCTCTCAATTCTTCAAGCGGCAATGGAGATGCTGTTGTCGTCTTTTCGTTGCCGGCGAACACTGAGCTGTATATCGTCATGCCTGCACCCAGAGCTAGCCCCAGTGCAAACACTACAGCCACACGTCTTTTTTCTGTCATTCCAGTCTCCAGTAATTCCTGATCTTTATTCGACCATCTCTTGGTTAGTCAGTTCCCTGATGATGCCGACAACTGTTGGTAGGGAAGCAATCTGTCTGCATGATATCAATTCATCTTGTTTAAATGTACGCATTTATCGAGAAATCAAGCGCATTGCGCATCTTATCAGCGCCGAGTCCAAAGCAAAGGGTTCTGCGGCTTACCCTTGTAACGAATCTCAAAATACAGAGATGGACTGCTGCTGCCACCACTCTTGCCCATGGTTGCAATAGTCTGTCCAGTGCCCACCCAGTCACCTTCTTCTACCAGTATAGACTCATTCTGCCCATACAGACTTAAATATGAATCGCCATGATCAATTATTAATAATAGCCCGAAACCACGCATCCAGTCAGCATAAACCACACGCCCCGCATAGACTGCATGGATATCGCTTCCAAGCTGCCCTGCCAGCACTACTCCTTTCCAACGTAAGTTACCGATTTTACGCTGAGATCCGAAGCGCACTATAACTTTCGCATCGACAGGCAGTTGCAGGCTTCCCTTCAGTGATCTGAAACTGGTTGTAGTTTTCTCTTCTTCGAGAAGCTCATCGAGAATTTCCTGAAGCTTTTCAATCAAACGCAACAATTCCTGTTCGTCATTTTGCATACGCTGAATCTGCTGCTCATTGCTTGCCAGCTCACCACGTAATAGGGTAACTGCCTTTTTCTGTTCCTGGTAGGCGATATTCAGGCTTTGCCAGCGCTGGCGCTCAAGATCAATCAGATTTTTTAGTTCGTCTGAACGCCCCCTTATCGATAATTCAAGAGAACTTAATTGTTCAAGGTGCTGGTTAATTTTGTTAATAGTCCTGACTCGGCTTTCTGTAAGGTAGCGATAGTAGACCAGCATACGGGAAACCACAGCTGGATCCTGCTGGTTCATAATCAGCTTGATATACTCTTCGTGACCGCTAATGTAGGCTGATCTCAGCTGTTGCGCGAGGACCAACTGCTCAACTTCCAGGCCGGTCAGGGTAGCTGATCTTTTTTCCTTTAAACCAGACAGCTCTTTATTGACATCTTGTTTTCGAATATCCAGGTCACGTAATTTATTGTTGATTGCGTTTATTCGTAGATCAACATCTTTTAGCACTGTATCTTCTTTCTTGAGTTTTGACTGTCTTTCGTGCATCTCCTCCTGCAAGGAGGCAATCTTTTGCTTTATGTTGGCAAGCTCAGCCATTTTTTCTTCAACTTTCTTATCATCAGCGAAAAGAGATAATGAAGAAAATAGCAACAAAAACAGCAAAACTATGAAAAAAAGGCTGAATTTTGGGCTTATAGGCAAAAAGATTCGCATTCCACTAATTATTTCTCTATAACTATCTGTTAATATAGTAATGTGTTATCAAGGCAGTTGAAAAAATGCTAAAGAGCCTAATCTTAGAATCTAAAACTCCACGAGAAAGAAGCTGTATGAATGATAAAGCAGAATACAATGAGATGATAATTCAGAATGATGAAGATATTGATATTGCATCTCGCGCATTAAAGGCAATGGCACATCCTCTCCGCCTCAAAATACTCTGTATTCTTGGCACTACTCAAGGCAGCAACCTTGAAATCAGCGTTCAGGATTTAGTGGAACGTGTAGGTACATCACAGAGCAATATATCTCAACACCTCTCAATTCTTAGGGACAAACACATCCTGGTATCACGAAAAGATGCGAATAAAGTCTATTACCGCATTGGTGAAGAAAATATTCTACACCTGATCGAAGCAATGCAAGATGCATTCTGTAGCAAAGGCTAGTTAATAATACTGCTTCACCACCAAAAGCGCTGTAAAACAGGCTCGCATAAACAGTTATTTTCAGAGTAAAATCTTCTTTTTTGGGCACCTGATCAGGTTTTGCATCTGGCCAGGTCGGACCATATAACTCCTTTTTACGGTAACCAAATGGAATTTATTGCACAAAACTGGGTTCTCATAGCAGGTATTTTCGTCGTTTTATTTTTGCTGGTCTCTGAGCCACTTCGTATGAAGATCAGTGGCATAGAAGCAGCGAATGTATTTGACGCTGTATCCCTGTCCAACCACGAGTCTGCCATTTTTGTCGATGTGCGCGAAGCCAAGGAAATGGCTACCGGCGTCATCAGCGGGGCCTATCGTGTACCACTTTCTAACTTTGAAAAGAATTCAACTCAACTCGACAAATTTAAAGAAAAACCGGTCATTGTCTACTGCCGCTCCGGCAACAGGTCTATAGGCGCTGCTGGAAAGCTGCGGAAAAAGGGCTTTAATCGTGTCTATTCTCTGACAGGTGGCATCCTCGCCTGGCAGAAAGAAAATCTACCACTGGAAGCCTAAATATGGCCAGGGTACGCATGTACTGCACCCGCTTCTGTCCATATTGCATCATGGCAATACGCCTGCTGAACAAAAAAGGACAGGAAATAGAAAAGATATATGTTGATAATGATCCATCTCTTCGACAACAAATGGTCAAGGAAAGCAGCGGCAGAACTACCGTTCCACAAATCTTCATTAATGGTGCACATATAGGCGGTTACACAGATATGGCACAGCTAGACTATAATGATTCCCTCGATAGCCTGCTTGAAAACTGATAAGACTTATAGAATCTTTGCCTAATTTGGACTTTCAGCAGCAGATAACAGAGAATACCGAGTCGAATTCGACCTTACACAGCCAGGAACAAAATGAGTGAGCAAACTGAAATAAGTTTTAATCTGAAAAAAGTATATGTAAAAGATATTTCCTTTGAATCCCCTTTGAGCCCACAAATATTTCTCAATGAGCAGGCTCCCGAAGTTGATATACAAATGAATATCACAAACAGCTCGCTTGAGGAGAGAGATCTGTACGAAGTGGTGCTTACGATCACGGTTACGGCAAAGGGCGCCGAAAGCAATTTTTTCCTTTGCGAAGTACAGCAGGCTGGCCTGTTTGAAGTAACTGGTGCTACAGATCAGCTGCCCATGGTACTTGAAATTGCCTGCCCGAATATCCTCCTGCCATTTGTCAGAGAAGCCATTGCTGACCTGGTTGGCAAAGGGGGCTTCCCTCAGCTGCTGATTAATCCGATCAATTTCGAAGCCCTGTATCATCAGAAAATAATGTCCCAGCAATCAGGGCAGAAACCCAACTAAACTCTCACAGTGACCAGCACAGCCGACAATTCACCTGTTGCGGTTATTGGAGCCGGTTCATGGGGCACCGCGCTGGCTATGCACATCGCCAGCGGTGGACGAAAAGTCTACCTGTGGGGACATATAGCAGAGGAAATGCAGGCTTTGTCTGCTGACCGCAGCAACGAAAAATTCCTCCCGGGGTTGCCTTTCCCTGACTCATTGGTAGTTCTGATAGACCTGAAAGAACTTCCCTCGATATGCAGAAATTTTCTTATTGTTGTCCCAAGCCATGCTTTTCGACAGGTATTACGAACATTACTTCTATTACCAGTAAAGCCTGCAGTTATTGCCTGGGGAACCAAGGGACTGGAAAAGGGCACCAGCCTGTTAATGAGCAACATCGCAGACGAGGAACTCCCGCCTGAGATCAAGACATCAGCTATTTCCGGTCCATCATTTGCGGGTGAAGTAGCCCGCGGCCTTCCTACAGCGATCACCGTCGCCTCCAGTAATCGTGCTACTGCCACCGAAGTTGCCTCATGGCTGCATCATGATCAGTTTCGCGCCTACACTCAGGAAGACATCATTGGTGTTCAGATCGGCGGTGCCCTGAAGAATGTTATGGCCATAGCCGCTGGTATTAGCGATGGGCTTGGCTTTGGTGCCAATGCCCGTGCTGCCCTGATCACACGAGGGCTTGCAGAAATCACCCGTCTTGGTATCAGAGCAGGGGGGCAGATGGAGACCTTTATGGGACTCGCAGGCATGGGTGACCTGGTGCTGACCTGCACTGATAACCAGTCACGCAATCGGCGCGTCGGTCTCGGCCTTGGAGAGGGCGCCTCTCTCGAGCAAACCCTGAAGAAGATAGGACAGGAAGCCGAAGGTGTTCAGTCTGCGGCTGCGGCATGGGAGCTGTCACAGAAGCTTGATGTAGCCATGCCCATCACTGAACAGGTGTATAACGTAATATACAATGACCTGCCCGCGCTGGAGGCAGTACAAAATTTACTGCACCGTGACCCGAAGCACGAATAACTCAGCTAGTATTACACTCCAGCGTAATAATCTTACATTAGCTAGCCCTCACAAACTGTTACACAGGTCACACCTAAAGTAACTCTAAGCAACCATGTTCCATATTGCACTCTACGAACCTCGCATTGCTCCCAATACCGGCAACATCATTCGTTTAACTGCGAATAATGGCTGCCAGTTACACCTGATAGAACCATTGGGTTTTGAGCTTGAAGATAAACAGTTACGTCGCGCCGGGCTGGACTATCATGATTTAACCAACGTTACCCTGCATGCCGACTTCGAAGAGTTTCTCACCACCATCGATGGAAAAAGAATTTTTACCTGCACGACCAGGGGAGGCATTCGCTATGATCAGGTTGACTATCAAATAGATGATGTACTTCTTTTTGGATCTGAAACCAGCGGTTTGCCGGAAAGCATTCATCGGCAGCTGGGCGCTGACCATGCCATACGAATTCCAATGCAGGCCGATAACCGCAGCCTCAACCTCTCGAATGCCGTGGCAATTGTAAGTTATGAGGCCTGGCGACAACTTGGCTTTACTGGAGGGCAATGAAGCAACGCTGGCATTCCGAACTTCCTGCTGAGCGCCCACACTCAGGTCCATCGTAACTCTTTCCTCTTTCCTCTTTCCTCTTTCCTCTTTCCTCTTTCCTCTTTCCTCTTTCCTCTTTCCTCTTGAAACTTGAAACTTTCAGTAAAAACCTAATTCGATTTCTTAACAAACTTGGTCAAAATCACTATCTGCTGACCGTTTACGCGCCCTTCGATATGCTCTGGGTTATCAGCGACTAAAGAAATTCCGCGCACAGCAGTCCCACGCTTTGCAGTAAAGTTAGCACCTTTCACATTCAGGTCTTTTATCAGGGTAACTGTATCACCTGCTGCAAGAACTGCACCATTGCTATCGACATGCTTGCTGACATCAGCATCGCTGGACCCATTACTGGTTGCTTGCGCCCAGGCCAGAGTTTGATCATCCAGGTAGAGCATATCCAGCAAGTCCTGTGGCCAGCCTTCAGCTTTCAGAAGAGTAAGCATGCGCCATGCCAGCACCTGCACCACCGGCACCTGGGACCACATACTATCGTTAAGACAGCGCCAGTGATTGACATCAATTTTTTCTGGTACTTCTATTTGCTCCCGACAAGCCTCACAAAGCAGCACGCTTTGGTCTGCACTGCCATTTGTGTCCGGCGAAACTTCATACACAGAGAGGCCTTCCTCAGCTCCACATAGTTCACATTTAGAGTTACTTCGTGCAAGTAATTCATCTATTGTTTTCATCTTGCCTCTGCTGCTTAAGTGAAATGTCGAACATCTTCTATAATCAAAATTAATTTATCTAAACGAATATACAAACGGAGAGTTATTCAACGAAAAACACAGCAACAAGCAGGGCTGCAGTGCTCTCAAACAGGCTGCTTTAACACTACCAGAAATACTATACCTACCAACAGCAACAGTGGCAGCTCATTGAACCAGCGATAAAAAACATGGCTGCGAACATTCCTGTCCT
>Ga0316189_10006791_pt1 | contig 10890 bp, 8 predicted proteins | sample LowCovwburrow_MG_FD_204930 | JGI IMG/M metagenome (GOLD analysis project Ga0316189, IMG submission 204930) | Coastal sediment microbial communities from Maine, United States - Lowes Cove worm burrow | ecosystem: Environmental > Aquatic > Marine > Coastal > Sediment | place: USA: Maine... | reverse complement strand
TCGACGCCTACACCTGGTTTATGACTGACGTGGAGTGGGCATGGATGTCCGGGACAACACCGATGGAAGATTGGTAGATCGGGTCCAGCGATTCCATTCTCTATATCGTCAACTAAACCGATATGTGACCAAGCTCTGTCGTCCCATAGAAATACACGACGACATTACAAGCGCCTGATTCCTGACGGCCTGAGATGGCCGTTATGGGGCAGCCCGGACAGGCCTTAGCGCTGAACTCGCCCGGACGCATCGCCGCCCATAAGGTTCTGTACCTCCGACTTCGACACCCGGTTAAAGTCACCGGAAATCGAGTGCTTCAGGCAGCTTGCCGCAACGGCAATATCGAGTGACTGCTGACGATCCTCGTACAATTCAAGCCCGGCAATGAGGCCTGAGGCAAAGCTGTCACCGCCGCCGACGCGATCGACCATATCGGTGATCTCGTAACGCCGTGACAGACGGAACCCATCCGCGTCGCGCAAACAGGCAGACCAGCCGTTGCGATCGGCGCTGTGCGATTCTCGTAAGGTCACCGCAATCACCGACATGCCGGGGAAAACCTCAAATACTTTGTCGGTCAAAGCCTCATACTTGCGCGTGTCCAACTCACCGCTTTCGACGTCCACGTCCACATGAATCCCGAGAGACTTCTGACAGTCTTCTTCGTTAGCGATGCCCACGTCCACATATTTGACGAGTTCGTTCATGACTTCCGGTGCCGACTTGCCGTATTTCCATAGTTTTCCGCGGAAGTTAAAGTCGCAGGAAACGGTTACCCCGAGCTCTTTTGCCGCCTTAACCGCTTCGAGCGACAGGTCGGCTGCACTTTGGCTCAGCGCCGGCGTAATGCCGGTGATATGAAACCACTTGCTGCCCGCAAACACCGATTGCCAGTCAAAATCTCCCGGCGCTGCTTCGCAGATAGACGATCCGGCGCGGTCATAAACGACCTTGGACGGTCGCTGGTTCGACCCCGTCTCCAGGAAGTAGATGCCGACGCGTGATCCGCTGCGACGAATGTGCGACGTGTCAACACCGAACTTACGCACTTCACGAATCGCGGACTCGCCGATTTCGTTATCGGGTAGCGCTGTTACAAAACTCGCGTCGAGCCCATAATTTGCAAGCGAAACAGCAACGTTCGCCTCGCCACCACCGAACGTCGCCTCCAGCATCGGCGATTGAAAGAAGCGTTCATGGCCTGGCGACTTCAGTCGCAGCATGATTTCCCCGAAGGTCACGAATTTACCCATTAGCCAATTCCTCTTGCCTTGTGCGCAATCGATACGGCTTCCGCCGCGAGCGCTGTTACTTTGTCATAGTCGCCCGCCGCAATCGCGTCGGCCGGCGTCAACCAGCTACCACCACAAGCGAGTACTGCTGGGACCGCCAGGTAGTCAGCCAGGTTGGTGGCGCTCACGCCTCCCGTCGGCATAAACTTCACGTCGCGGAATACGGCACCAAGTGCCTTGAGCATGGGCACGCCCCCCGCCTGACCGGCCGGAAAGAATTTTAGGGTACGCAGACCCAGATTCCAGCCAAGCTGCGCCTCACTCGGCGTCATTACACCGGGAAACATATCAACCCCACCCTTTTTGGCCGCCTCGACAACCGGCACATGCAGCCCGGGCGATACAATAAACGCGGCTCCCGCCTCCAGCGACTTTCTAGCCTGCGCCTCGCTAAGGACGGTGCCAGCGCCAACAATGGCCTCGGGCACAGACTTGGCGACGAGCCGTAAACACTCCAACGCAGCCTCTGTTCTGAGTACGACCTCGAGTACGGTCAGCCCGCCGGCGACCAGCGCGTTGGCCGATTCTACAGCGACGCCTGGGTCATCGGCCTGGATTAGCGGAACAACTGGCGCCGCCTCGAGCCGCGACTGCAAATCAGCATTGATCACGAAAAGTACATTCCACCGTTAATGTCGACGCTCGTACCCGTCACAAAGCTCGACTCTGAGGAAGCGAGATAGACGGCAAGGTCCGCAACCTCAGCCGCCTGGCCTTCCCGGCGCAATGGTGTCGCAGCCGCCACGTTCTTGCGTACTTCGTCCTTCGTGAACGTGTCATGGAATGTCGTGGAAATCATGCCCGGGCAGACGCAGTTCACACGGATGCCCGAAGGTCCGAGCTCTTTGGCCAGGCCGCGCGTCAGGGTCTGGACAGCGCCTTTCGACGTCGCGTAGGCCCATGCGCCAGGACCGCCGCCGTCTCGTCCCGCCTGCGATGCGAAGTTCACGATGGCGCCACCATTCTTCATATGGGGCACAACTGCCTTTGTCGTCATGAACGTCGTGGTCAGGTTGAGGCGCATTACGAACTCGAACCAGTCTGCATCGACCTCCGCGAGCGTCTTACGCGCAACGAGCCCACCGACGACATTGACGAGAATGTCAATTGTGTCACCGTAGGCCTCAACAGCCTTTGCGACGAGATTGTCCACGTCTTCCTGCTTGGTCATGTCACCGGCTACGAGTATTGCTTCACCACCGGCTTCCTTGATGGCCGCGGCTGTCGCCTTGCCTTCTTCTTCATTGTTGTAGTAGTTGACGACGACTTTCGCGCCCTTTGCGGCAAGCGATACGGAAACGGCTCGACCGATGTCACGACCACCACCAGCGACGATGGCAACTTTGTTTTCTAAGCTCATTACATTTTTCCTTTGTTAGTCGACTTGGGCAGAACTAGCCGAGCGGGGGCTAAGAGGTTGAATATGTCCACAAAGTACGTAGACCGAGAGGACCGTCATTATCGCCAGTCCGGCCCCTACAGCAAAAGCAGGGGCGTAGCTGTTCACGGTGATGACCGGAATCAAGAAGTTGAGCAGGACGACCGCCAGTTTGGCCGCTGTTCCTGCAAAGCCAGCGAGCGACCCGACGGACTCACCACTATAGAAGTCACTCGGCAGTGTCTGGATGTTGCCGACAGCGGTTTGAAAGCCGAAGAGAATCGCGGCCATCAGCAACACGGCGGTCAACGGCGTTGACGCTTTGATCGTCAACAAGAGACAGACGAGCATGATGAGGCCACCAAGACCGATGACGAACTTCCGTGTCTTGTTGACCGACCAACCGGCTTTTATCCTGTTTTGCGCCAACAAACCGCCAAACCAGGCTCCGAACATGGCGCCGACGTATGGGACCGCCGCATACTTCGCGATCTCGGCCACGCCGAAGCCATAGGTCTCATTCAAATAGAGCGGCAACCAGCCGACAAAGAGCCACCAGATCGGATCCAGGAAGAAGGACGCCATGATGACGCCCCAGCTTTGCTTGCGGGACAATATCTCGACGGCGCCCGGCGCGTAAGTTGCCGCCTCGTGCGTTTCAGTGTTTCTTTGTCCTGTCAGTATGTATTCCCGCTCCGCCTCGTCAAGCCAGGGGTGGGTCTTGGGACCGGATTTATAGACGACCAGCCATGGCACGAGCCACAGCAGGCCGAGCACGCCAATCGTAATGAACGTAGCTTGCCAACTGCCAAACCAGATAAAAAGAAACCCTACGATCGGGGCAGAGATAATGCCGCCGATCGCTGCGCCGGAATTGAAGATGCCTTGCGCGAGCGCGCGCTCCTTGATCGGAAACCATTCCGCATTGGCCTTGGTGGCGCCGGGCCAGTTACCTGCTTCCGACACGCCCAGAAGACCGCGGAAGATCGAGAACGTCAACAGGGAGTGGGAAATGGCGTGCAACATCGTCGCCACCGACCAAACACCGATGGCGAGAACGAAACCAAGCCTGGTACCGATCCAGTCGAATATCTTGCCGAACAAGGTTTGACCGAATGCATAAGCAAACGTAAAGACGTTGATGATGATGGCGTAGTCGGTCTTGGTCAGGCCCAGCTCGGTCGAGATCTCAGGCCAAAGAACCGCGAGCGCGCCCCGATCAATGTAGTTGATGATCGTCGCGAGCGCGACAAGGCTGACGATGACCCACCTTAATTTACCCTTCATTTCTGGTCCCCCTGGGCGTCTCCAGCCCGGCAACTTTTTCTTTCTTCTCGTTCTTCATCGTGCGTTCTGCTATGGACGCAGCGTCGTGTCGATAACCGGCGCCTCGGTGCCGTCGAACCGATTGTTGCTTAATGTCGAAACCGGCTCACCGACAGTCTCGGCAATTCGTATTGGCTTGCTGTCGACGAACACGTTGTCATGAATGCTGGTTGCTTGCACCCCGTGCAAGGCGATCGACGCAGCCGATTTATTTCGTTTGCCATGACCGACCGACTCCAGTGTCGATCCACGCAACTCGAAATGCGGACCGAAAGTACTTTCGTCGGTGCCGCCACGATAGATGTCAGCAACCGTGCCTTCGATGTCTACGAACGTCGAGTCCACGATTGACACATACTCGCCGTTGTAGATGCCCAGGTCCTCCGACTCCTTGTTCATGAACAGAACATGGCCGGTGATGTTCCTGAATTCCGATCCGGATATAGCAATTCGGTCGGCGAAGGTATGCTTTGCCAGCGAGAAGAAATTGAACGAATGATTGGTATCAAGATCACTGACGACAACGTCGTCGACGAGCAGCACATAATTATTGAGCATCGAGTACCGGCTGGTACGAATCACGGTATTGCCGGCCACATCCATCGACGAAGCCCCGGAGATCTCCAGGTCGCTGAGTTTCAGACTGCCACCGTCCGCGATCTCGAACAGCGCGGTCCGTTCGAACTCGATTCTGGCGGATTCGCCGCCCTCAGACCTGAAACTGAGCGGCTTGTCGATGACCAGCACCTGCTCAGCCAGGTGTGTCCCGGCCGCCAGCTCGATAATGTCTCCAGCCTGCGCCTGTTCAAGCGCCGTCGACAGGGCTCCTGTGCCTGTCGTAACCACAATAGTCTTACCCGTGTCGAAGCGATTGTCCGGCTCCGGCTTCGGGTACCACGCCACGCCTGTTGATGCCTTGTCGAGGACCTTCAGGTCCCGCCCTGCGCCGACATTCATGCCCACCGGGTACAGAAGGCCGTTTTCTGCCTTCTCCAGTGCAACGGATGTGCTCGTAAAGCCGGGGGTTTCAGCGGGGGGCGCAACACCAACCAGAACATTGCCGGAAAAATCGATGCCACTGATATCGTCGTGTACGGCGATCGAGTCGACGCCGTCAGGATTGTGGATCAGGTTGTTGCTGAAGCGAGTGCTTATGGGCGGCGCGGATCGTTCGCTGTCAGCACCCGCCGCCAGCTCAATGTGATCACTTGCGATCACAGAGTTGTTCTCAACGACGGAGTCCTCCACCTGGTGGTAACGGTTGATCGGTGAGTTGGGCACGCCGTTCATAATAACCAGCGCGCCGCCAAAACGGTGTCCTGTCAAACCATACATGTAGTTGTTACGAATAGTCTGGCGCTTGTTGATCACACGAATACCGCCCGTGTGATCGACGCGGTTACCGAGAAACACATTGTTCTCAACAACATTGCCGTTGCCATGCCGCAACGTGAGCGTGCCGCGCGATTCATTGAACAAATTGCCACGAAACGTGTTCATGCCGGACTTGCTCGAGATGATTTCCACTTCGCCGTTGCAGCGGTCGAAGTAGTTTTCTTCAACGACTGTGAAAGAGTTCGACAGGGAATAATGGCTGGTGCCAATACGCAGAGTTTCCCCGCCGTTTGAACCAAGCACCGGACGGGGACCGAAGTAGTTGTGGTCGATGCGATGGTGGTTTTCCTGGCTCTCCTCGCTATCCAGCCGAACCGCCATCGTCACACCCTGGTTGCTCTTACCTTCGAGATGGTTGTGGTCGAAGCGATTGTTCCGACCGTACATCATCACCCAGGAATCCGGCTCAAAGCGCTCGGGATTGTTGAAGTGGTCGATGACGACTTCTGTAACGCGTGAATGGTAGGCAAGCTCACCCTTGGTCCGACGAAATGCGATGACGGTGTTCGTCGGTGAGTGACCATCCCTGAAGACGAGCCCGGATACGACCAGGTGTTTGCCCGCTAGCCGAAGATTCGATTGACCGGTGATCAAGACCTGCCCTTTTGTTTCGGCCGTCAGCGTGATCGGCTGCTCGGCCGTGCCTTCTCCGTAAAACAGGATTTCAAAGTCTCGCCATTCACCATTGGCCAGGACGACAGTGTCACCAGGCCGCAGATCCTTGATTGCATCCCGGTACTCCTGCTGCGAGTCAACTTTGATCTCGGCTGCCGGAGAGGTGCAACTGGCCAGGATAGCCAGGGCAAATGTCAGCCATGGCCAATTTACAGGTGATACCCTCACGTCTTGTCCCCTTCGCTTGCAATCAGGGCGTGGGCTTCTCCTGACTCCCTGGAGTTGCCCCAAACCGATTGCATTGGTAAGCAATGAACCTTACCAACCCTTGCCTAAATGGTCAACCATATTGAATGACCAACAAGGACCGAGATACCCGTCAATTGGTCAGGAGCCCTGATAACCACAATGCGCTGCGCTATCGAAATGCGGCCAGCATTGATAGCCCGCCACCGGAAAAAACCATAAGAATTTTCGACAGTTAACGTCCTCGGCGGGCCCGGCAATACTTGGTAGAAAGCTTACATGACCAATTACCAATTCTGTGCTACACTTTTCCAACATATTCCAAGAAGAGACAGACGATGGCAAAGGAAAAACGCCTGTACAGACGTATCCTGAAGCAGATGCTGCTACTCATTGACAGTGGCGAATTCCCGGTAGGCGGGCGCCTGCCACCGGAGCGCGAACTGGCTCAGCGCTTCAGCGTCAGCCGGCCGACGATCCGTGAGGCCATTATCGCCCTCGAGGTTCTCGAACGCGTCGAGGTGAAAACTGGCTCCGGCGTGTACGTGCTGGCACACGATACCGATAGAACTCGGGGTTACGATCCGTCGATCAGCGCTTTTGAACTAACCGAGGCACGCGCACTGATAGAAGGAGAAGCAGCCGCTCTCGCCGCAACCATGATTTCCGACGAACAGTTACAGGAACTCGAGGAATCGCTGCACGAAATGGCGGTCGAGTCGGCCGCTGACAATTTGACGTCCGAGGATTCGGACAAGCGGTTTCATGCAATCATCGCAGAGGCGACACGAAATAATATGCTGATCGCAGTCGCGAAGAATCTCTGGGCTATGCGCGACAACTCACCGATGGTGCATCGATCGTATCAGGCCATCTGCGAGATGGACGGCCAGAAGCGTGTCGACGAACACATGGAGATCCTCCAGGCAATCAAGGACCGCGACCCGTCCAGCGCCCGCAAGGCCATGCATGGCCACTTCGCCAGGATACTCGACAAGCTCATCGTGGCCGACGAACAACAACAATTCGATGAGATCAGGCGCAAGACACTGGAAAGTCGCGAGCGATTCTCGCTTAACCACCTGGCCTCAAACTAGCGCGAAACCCGATTAATTGGAGAGCATGACTTCGCTAACGCTGAAATTGGCGAAGCGCACCGATTCCTCGTCGGGGCGGAGACTGTCCCAATCGAGGATCGAGCGGTAGATACCCCACTTTGGCCGCACGAAGTGGCTGGAATCTTCACCGCGCCACAGGTCAAGGCCACGCTCGTCGATGTCAAAAATGACTGCGTCGTCGCGCATGCGCGTGACGATCAGGCGCAGGTCACCTGACTCGGCAAACGTCACGCGGCAGTACGCCTCGAGCCACTCACCCGTCACTGTGCTCCAATCTGTCCGCTGCAGAATAGTGTCCTGCTGAAGTGGGCTGTAACGCACCTCGATACCATCCTCACCGCTGCGTTCGGCGCCGGAGATGGTCAGGATTGGGTGGCTGTCGGCACCGCCGACGGCTTTTAGCTGGAAAAGATGCGTGAATCGGGTGGAGACCTCCATCCCCGCATTGATCCTGAATTTCCAGCGATAGATGAACGTCTCATTTTCAAAGCCTTTCACCGCCTCTTCGGAACTCGAATAGGTCTTGATCTCATTGCGCTGCCGATCGTCGTTTTCGACGCGGTCACGATCGATGTCGATGTCGCGGTGAATGATGAATACGAAATGGTTGCCAACGATCGCATCGCTGTCTTCAAAAATATGCCGCACACCGGGATGGTTGATCGGGTACAGGTCTGGCGCCTCGATCGGGCCCGGCACGTAGTCGCCGCCAAAGTCCCGGATAAGGTCGTAGGTATCGAGGCCGATCATGTCGCCGTCGGCGTCCAGAGTACGGGTGGTTAATACGTTGAACTGCACGGTGTCGATCGGTGGCCCGGGATCGACGACGGGCGGCGGGCCGCCGCCCGATGCCTGAGAACCTCCACCCGAGCCGCAGCCACCAAGCGCCAGCATGGCGGCGACCGCCGTCAGCCTGATGCTCGTATTCATTATGACTCGCGTGCAGTTCGTAGTATGTCGATTGCGCAAAGTCGTCCGGATCGCCGCCAAGAACCGCCCCTACAAATCGTGAGAATTCTCAAGTTCGTAAAACGTAACCTGGTCAAAATCAGTTCCGTCTCCGGTGTTATTTTGTGTATAAGCGCCGGCCTTGAAATACATCCACTCATTTGGGACGTCGTAGCCACTGTTCTGTTGCTGCATATCCACGTAGTTGTGACCGATGATGGGCCCGGCACTGTCACCACGCCTCACAATGACATCAATGCGAGCATCCTGTTGCGTGATCTCGTAGGAAAAAATTTCATCCAGTGCAATGCCATTTTCCGGATTCGCATCATCGGCAGGCGCATTGTCCAGGTTGCTGTTAGCAGGACCCACCACGGGAAAATAGATATCGTCCGAGTTTCGGATCTCATGTGCCAGGTAAATGAACCCGCGCTCGTTTTCAGGGAACTTTCGATAGTACAAACGCGCAGGTTCATCGCTTTCAGCGTGAATTTGCCCGATGATCACCCGGCCAACCTGATTACGGTCGCCCGTTTCGGTAACGTGGTTAACGGCGAGCGTGCCGCGCAGCACACCGTTACGCCCGCCTACTGCTACTCCCGGGTCCGGTTGATAACCCAGTATCCAGTTGTTTTGGTTGACCCCCCGAGTGCTGATACGGGTATCGCCGCGGCGCAGCATCTCGCGTAATTCAGAACGCGTGTAGCTGGTGCCGGCAGACGTCTTGGCACCTTCAATTGTCGAATGGAACACCATGCCGCCGGCAGGACCGGTGAAGAAAAACCCATCCGTGAACCCATTGTCCAGGTCAGTTTCACTTGCGGTGTCGGAGATGCCATTGCCATCGAGGTCGGCTGGCGTGTTCAACTTCCAGCTAATCAGTTCAAAGTTCGTTCCTGGTGGTAGTGCCGGGTTAAGTGCGAAGTCTAATGCATCTACATTTCCGTTTTCGAAAACCGCCGTTGCTGTATCCAGTGTGCAGCCAAAAGCGGTGCCTTCGATGATTGAGTTGTCCAAGTTCAGGGAATTACCGTGGTTTTCGATACGAATATATTGTGCTGGAGTATCGGGCGTGTCATACCGTTCAAAACTTTCGGTCTCGCCAGAGGATTGTTGATTAGCCAGCAATGACTCGAAATTCACGCCATCTTCGGATGCAAAAACGCTAAAGGAGGCAACGCGTTGATGCCCGTTAAACCAGGCGATTCCGACTTCTCGGACCAAATACCGCACGCCCAGGTCGAAGGTGATCGTCATTGAGTCACCAGTAGTCTCCCAACGCGACGCAGGATCCAGGTTGTCATCAATAGCCATCTCCGGCCCATTTCCTGGGCCGCTTAGACCGTTATCCGTAGCAGCAATCACGTTGATGAGGTGATTGCCGGCGCACGATGTTGGCGATGGAGGCGGCGGTGGCGGTGGGGGGGGGCCACCGTTGTTATCTGATGCACCGCCGCCTCCACATCCTGTGACAGCAAACAGGATGGCGAACAAACTGGCTCGATAGTTCATTTCATCGGATCGACAGAGCGGGCCAGCTGTATTCGCCGGAACGCAACCGAGACGTAATCGCCATTAGCTTTGTCCGTTGCCCAGTCTCCCGTGCCCGCGCAGGCGGGGTACCACATTGCAGGGTCATCATTCGTGCTGCACTGGTTGTATGCACCCGCTTTGAAGTACAAGGCATCGCCCGAGTAGCCTTGCGGATGATCTTTTTCGTCGACCTTTCCGTAGGCATCGACATTATTTGACAGGTCGATCTGATACTTGACTGTCTGCGACGGATCAGTCGTTCTGAACGTGAGGTACATGATGTTGCCATGTACATTAATGTTGTAGTTGAACAACTGTCCGAGCGCTATGCCCTTTTCACCAGGGTCTTCGGGGTTGTCCCAGGTGTTCCCCCAAACGGGGTAAGCGATGTCTGTCCTGTCGGGATTGGATCTCTCCAGGTTTCTTTCATAAGTCCAGAACACCGAACCGGTGTCATGATCAGGCCATTTCTTATAGAAAATCTTGATGGGTTCGTTACCCCAGCCAAAACCCTGGCCTTTATCTATTACCTCTTGATCCTTATCTGCGTGAATTTGTCCCACCACGACCGAGTACGTCGGCTTCTTGTCCGCGTGTTTGGCGTTTTTGGCGACATGCAGCACTCTTAGCGTGGCCTCCAACTGCCCACCGACGTCAGCAAAGTTCTTGGCCCCGCTATGTGCCTTAAGCGCAAAATTGTTCAGGGGGTCATGGGTTCCAATCCTGGTGTTCTTGCCACGAAACATCTGGCGCAATTCACTTCGGGTGTTGGTGGAGTTTGCCGTCGTTTTCGCTTTGTTGGGAGCAGCGAATACCAGGTACCCATCCTGATCAAGGTAGAAAAAATCCGGATGAGAATACTTGTGCATTGAGCCGACCTTGATTTCGTCGACTTTGCCGTCCGCATTCTCATCCAGGGGAAGCTGGAGTTTCCAGAACCCCAGGTCAAACTTATCACCCGGATTCTCCGCGTAAGTCACCGATGAAGTCAGTAGAGCTAACATCAAGCTAGCCAATAAAAAACGCATGGAATAACAAT
>Ga0316189_10006790_pt1 | contig 10891 bp, 9 predicted proteins | sample LowCovwburrow_MG_FD_204930 | JGI IMG/M metagenome (GOLD analysis project Ga0316189, IMG submission 204930) | Coastal sediment microbial communities from Maine, United States - Lowes Cove worm burrow | ecosystem: Environmental > Aquatic > Marine > Coastal > Sediment | place: USA: Maine... | reverse complement strand
TCAACATGGTTTGATAATCGGTTAAAGTTTAACCTGGCTGCCTATCATCTAGATCAAGAAGATCTGATCATCGGTCTCTTTGACTTTGGTACGTTCATATTTCTCTACGACAATGCAGGTGAGTCTGAAACAAACGGTATTGATGTCGAGCTCGCTGCCATGATTACTGATAACTTTGTAATATCTGGATCTTATGGGGCAATTAACGGCAGGGTTACAGAAATTACCAGCGCTGATTTTCCTACAAGTGGTCTTAATGGCGGTAAAGTTAATACAGCATCACTTAATGCCTCGTATGAGCTTGAGTTGTCCGATTCGCTCGATCTGAGATTGGGTGCTGACTGGCGCTATCGCAACGATAGAAATACGTTCCTTTTCCAGGGTGTTCCTTTTGGCCAGGAATACGGCGTGTTCGGTGCCAGTATTGCGCTGGTATCTGAGTCGTGGGAGCTGGCTTTGTTGGGAGAGAACTTGAACGACGATGATCATGCTATCTCGTTCGCTGTGCTGGGGCCAATAGCGGTGAACCGTGCAGATGGGCGTACGGTTACATTGCGGTTTTCTGCTAAGTTCTAATAGTTCGAAAAGGCCTGTATAGCTAATATATACTGCGTTTCTGTTTCCGGGAACGCCGTTGGTATTCAAATCTGCATTGCAGTTAAACGTGATGCAGGTTTTTTTATTCCAGTACAAAGCACACTGGTTCGCCGAAAAACCCAACCCTGGTGAGAGATGCACGCTAGATTAGTGATAGTTGGCGGATCAAACCATCGTTAGCGGTGGCGGCAGCGGCGGCCTTTAAGGTTGATGGTGGATTTATGGAACGGCAACAAAGAATAGCCCCCTGGGTGTGCGAAGAACACCTTCAATTACAGGATATGGCACGTGGTTTTTTTGATGCGGAGCTGGCACCTAATATCGCGAGGTGGTGTAAACAGGGCGCAGTAGATAGGGATTTTTGGTGCAAGGCCGGGGAGCTTGGTCTTCTTGGGGCATCGGTTCCCGAGCAATTTGGTGGCTCAGGCGGTGATCATGGCCACGATATGGTAATTTTTCGAGAGCAAGGTCGCTCAGGAGATGCCAATTGGGGACTCAGTGTTCATAGTATTGTGACACACTATCTGGTGAACTTTGCTTCGCAAGACCAGAAACAAAGATGGCTGCCCAAAATGGTAACAGGTGAATTTGTCGGAGCCATCGCGATGACTGAACCCGGTGCTGGGTCCGACCTAAAAGCCATTCGGACAACGGCGATCAAGGAGGGTGATAATTACGTTGTTAATGGATCTAAAACCTTTATCACCAATGGGCAGACAGCTGACCTGATTGTGATTGTGGCCAAAACTGAGCCATCTGCCGGCCATAAAGGTGTCTCCCTGGTGATACTTGATGAGACAGAGACGCCCGGTTTCCGGCGAGGACGTAATCTCGAGAAAGTGGGCTTGAAGGGCCAGGATACGTCCGAGCTGTTTTTCGATGATGTGCGGATTCCACAAGCCAATCTGCTCGGCGCAGAGGAAGGGCAGGGCTTCTATCAGTTGATGAAAGAGCTGGCTTATGAGAGAACTATTATCGGGGTTAAAGCCCTGGGTAATTGTGAACTGGCGATTTCAGAAACCCTTCGTTATGTTAAGGATCGAAAAGCATTCGACAAACGATTGATGGATTTCCAAAACACGCGGTTTAAATTGGCTGAGTGCCAGGCTCAGTTAGAAGTTCTACGTGCATTTGTTGACCGCTGTATTACCGATATGTTGGCAGGTAAGCTTGATGGTCCAACCGCCGCTATACTCAAATATTGGTCCTCTGAGGCGCAGGGCAAGATTATGGATGAATGTCTTCAACTATTTGGCGGTTACGGTTATATGATGGAATACCCAATTGCCCGGCTTTATATCGACGCGAGAGTATCGAGGATTCTGGGCGGCACATCGGAAATTCAAAAAGAGATCATAGCGCGGTCATTGGATAGCTGATAGCTTCGTCCTAGAAGTTCACCTTGTCCGCACCTTTGGTATGCAATATCTCTCGCGCTTCGTCGGGTGTTGCAATTTCGATAGATAGTTCTTCAAGGATTCGTTTAATCCGGCCTACTTGCTCCGAATTCGATGTTGCTTTGACACCTTTTCCGTACCAAAGGCTGTCCTCCAAACCGACACGAACGTGTCCACCCAGGATAGCGGCCATGCTGACTATCCGCATCTGGTGTTTGCCGGCACCCAAAGCCGACCATTCATAGTTGGTACCGAACAGACGATCAGCAGTCTGCTTCATATGCATGAGGTGCTCGGGGTCGGCCTGAATTCCACCGGTAAAACCCATCACAAACTGAATAAAAAACGGGGGTTTGATCCAGTTCTCGTCCCACAAAGTCTTCAATGCGTGTATGTGGCCAACATCAAAACATTCGAACTCGAAACGGGTGCCTCGCTGGTCACCCATCTGTTTGGCAATGTATTCCATGTTTTCAAAAGTATTGATGTAGGTGACACTTTTGGCCTTGTCCATCCACTGGCGCTCCCAATCGTACTTCACCTTGTCCTCTAGAGCTTTTCTCCACCTCCATGTTCCAAGGTTCATAGGCCCCATGTTAAATGAACAGATTTCTGGGGAAAACTGCAGTGGAGCCGCCAGTCTTTCCTCAAAAGAAAACATTGTGCCTCCAGATGTGATGTTCACAATGACATCAGAACCCTGTTTTATCTTGCTAAGGAATTGAGCGTAGACCTCAGGTTCCCATGCAGGTCGGCCATCTTCTGCATTGCGTGCGTGAAGGTGTACCACTGCAGCGCCAGCTTCTGCTGCAGCGAGGGCTTCGTCAGCAATCTGATCCGGTGTTATGGGCAAATGATCTGACATACAGGGTAAATGAGTACCGCCAGTGATTGCGCAGGTGATGATGGCTTTGTTTGTTCTGGTCATGTCTAGGTCCTATTTAAAGGTTCGATGGAGTGTATCCATTTGCGAATATTTCTCTTACATAAAAAGACCGACTGTTTGGGTGTTTGGTAAGGCGACACCAAGTGGATAGCTCCCACAACACTACGGTGATAAAGCTTCCCATCAAGCAAAGAGGGTTCTCATGCAGGCCTCGGGAAAGCTCGTCAAAAATCTTGCAATTCTTTTTTAAACTCTCTCGGACAGGATTAAGTAATTCAACTTCGTATATGAAAGGTAACATAACATGACTATGTTATTAAAAACAAGGAGAGTAGTTAGTGAAGAATTGCGGTGTGTAGCATCCCAGCGGGGTACTGCCAAATAATCTTGCCGTAATTGGTAGGATCGGTTGATCAATTCATATAAACGCTTCCCGCCAGACATTATTTCCTACGCTGTCTGGCTGTACTATAGACTCAATCTCAGTCACCGAGATATTGAGGATATCCTTGTAGAGCAACGCGGATTTCCAGATCCAGAAGAGTTAGTTTGATAATCATTAGCCCCAATACCCAAGTACTGAGATGAACTTGATAGAGTCGGCTCACGAATATCTGCAAGCGTCACCGATTTCCGTCATTCATCACGATGAAAAAATTCATCGTATATATTCTCGATAGCCCGGACTTCGGCATTAGTCAATTGATTGAATTCTTTATCACGCGCACGCTTTGAAAGCCTGCCGTCATTTTGATTGAGAAAACGAATCAGCAAGCCAACTAGTTTGTCTGGCATATCGATGTAGTTTTTGATGAAGTCGTTGAGCAGGTCATATCGGGTCAGGTAAATGACTTCTTCCGGTAGCGTTTTATTTACAGTTTCCTCAACACACTCGAAGAAAAACTCAGCCTGGCGGGTCGCATTAAAATAGCGATACAGGTCGATGGTCTCGTTCAGAACTTCAACATTATTTTTGTCCGTCGGTCGCCACTTGATCAGATCAAGCCGGGGTTTTGAATAATGCTCTAACGTTTGGCGGTAATCGTCAATACGATCCAGAATAACAGCGGACACCGGAAAAACCAGCCCCTTGGAAACAAAGCCTTTTTCAGCCAGGACATGATGAAACAAGTAGCGGTGAATCCGACCGTTACCGTCCTCAAAGGGGTGAATAAAGACAAAGCCAAAAGCGATTAGCGCGGCCATGAGTACAGGGTCATAGTCGCTATCGGCAAGGAGCTGGTAAGTTTCTATGAAGCCGGAGAGAAGGCTCTTCAGGTCTTCTGCACGCGCAGAGATATGAACAGGCATGGGCATGCCTGTTGCGCGATCATGATCACCGACAAAACCAGCTTCAACTCGGCATCCAGGGATGATAAAGCGGGTATCGGTAATTACTATCATTTGAAGATATTCAAGCTCTTCAGCGCTTAACTTGCGCTGACCTGCTTCGCCAATGATTTTTCCCCAACGCTCAATGCGGTTATGAGGCGGGCTCTCTCCCTCTATGGTGTAGGATGCTTTTGAATCTTTAAGCAGAAGAAACGCGGCGGCTCGGCTCAACAAATCTGCGTGGGTGTTGCCAATATGGTCTTTCGCTGCCTGCGAAAGATTCATGGCAATAAATTGATCAAGTTTCTCAGTGCGCCTGATTAGTGGGCAGAATTCGCGCGTGCCCGGCAGGTTGTTGCGAACACGGTGGCGCTTGGAGTTGCGCGATGGCCCCGGATATTGCAGCGCGTCATTGATCAAAGGAGCAAAGTTCCCCTGCGTGGCATCTTCCAATTCGATTTCTGTTTCACAGAGCCATTCATACAAAAACCAAATGCGACGACTATAGGCGCCTGTGGGTTCTGCTCGAACAATGTCGGCGATCTCCTGCGGATTAATCGTACCAAACAGCGCTTTGAGAACGGCAAAATCGATGCCTTCGTACTTGAGCGCGAAGGTAAGGTGGCCCTGTAGCGTGTCTTCCGGTTTGTGACGGGGCGTAAATAGACGCCAGCGGCCTTTATCGTATTTTTTGTGCCTGATACCAATGGCGCAAAGATAATCTGGTGCTGGTACAGCTAGCTCATGGCCAGCGATCAACGCAGCATACCCGGTGAGGCTCGCGCCATCCTCCAGTGCCGGGAAAGCGTGAAAAACAGTTACCGATCGTGATTTATGGTTATATATAGCCATAAGCATGAATATTGATTAGATATTGATCTTCAGCATCATGGCATGAAAAACGATTCCTGTCCATGAAAAATGATTATTGAATAATAATATTGTGAATAATGATTTTTGCCACCCGCCGGGCTCCACTACCTTAAGGTAATAGGTGTCCCGTCACTGGCAATTTCGCAATTCACGCCGCTATATGCCATTCGGGTCAGGTCTTGTATCGTGCATGAGATTGCACAAATCAAGGCCTGACCCGAATGGCGCTTACTTGCGGCTTGACTGCTGAATCAAGTTGGCACCCGCTTCCCGTTACGCAAGGCGCACTGCGGTTGGAACCCCATTCCCTTAGTGGAGTAGGGCCCCCATCTATCCTGACGCAGGGGGTCGGTATAAAGTGTCACCTATGTGACCGGAATAGACCTAGGATGTATGGTAGCTACGGGTGGACTTGAACCACCGACCCCAGCATTATGAATGCTGTGCTCTAACCAGCTGAGCTACGTAGCCACGAAGTAGGAGTGCTGTCTCCGAAGAGGCGCGAATTTTCCCGATTTTGGGGGGTCAAGTCAAGGTCTACAGCCCGCAATGCACCCCGGGTTGTGGGTTAGACGTTAAATCGAAAGTGGATGATGTCCCCGTCCTGCACCACATAGTCTTTGCCCTCCAGGCGCCAGCGTCCGGCATCTTTGGCGCCCTGTTCACCGCTGTGCTTGATGAAATCGTCGTAGGAAATGAGTTCGGCCCGAATAAACCCTTTCTGAAAATCGGTGTGGATGACCGCAGCGGCCTCGGGTGCAGTTGCGCCCACTTTCACCGTCCAGGCGCGAACTTCTTTTTCACCGGCGGTGAAATAGGTGTGAAGGCCCAGCAATTCATAGCCTGTGCGAATGACTTTATCGAGTCCGGGCTCATCCATGCCCAGGTCATTCAGGAACTCCAGCCGTTCGTCATCCTCAAGTTCTACAATTTCCGATTCCAGCTTATTACAGATCGCCACCACCACGGCGTTTTCCTCTTCGGCGATTTTGCGCACCACATCCAGGTGTGGATTGTCTTCAAAGCCTTCTTCATCAACGTTGGCAATGTACATGGTGGGTTTGGTGGTGAGCAGGAAAAGCTGATCAGTAAGTGACTGCTCACTCTCATTGAGAGCTAAAGACCTAACGGGCTTGGCTTCATTAAGGTGCGGTAAAAGCCGATCCTCCAGCAACGCTTTCATCGCGATGGATTCTTTATCGCCACCCTTGGCAGTGCGTATAACTTTCTGCAGCTGTTTTTCGCAACTTTCAAGGTCGGCCAGCGCCAGTTCGGTGTTGATGACCTCGATATCCGACTGGGGATGAATTTTATTGGCAACGTGAATCACGTTGTCGTCTTCAAAGCAGCGCACCACATGGGCAATGGCGTCGGTTTCACGAATATTAGCCAGAAATTGGTTGCCCAGCCCCTCACCTTTGGAGGCACCGGCTACCAGCCCAGCGATGTCCACAAATTCCATGGTGGTCGCCACTTCCCGCTGGGGTTTGACTATCTCGGAGATTGCCGTTTGCCGTAGGTCGGGCACGGGTACCACGCCGGCGTTTGGCTCAATGGTGCAAAACGGAAAGTTCTCCGCATCGATGCCGGCTTTGGTCAGCGCATTGAATAAGGTCGATTTGCCCACGTTGGGCAGGCCGACAATACCGCATTTAAATCCCATAACTATGTCCTGTTAGTGGCCAGCTGGGAACCTTGTAGGTCGTGCAGTTTATTGGCCAATATTTCCTTAAACCCTGCATTGTTACTCAGGCTGCACTAAAACTGTGCAAGCGGGTCATCGCCTTGGTGCTATTCCCGTCCAGCAGCAGAGGCATCGTGGCAACTGCTTCGTTAATACTGGCGTCAATGCGAGCGCGGTCATCCATCGAGGGTGCTTTTAGCACATAACCGGTGACCTTATTGGCCTGCCCTGGGTGCCCAATACCAATACGCAGGCGGTGAAACTCTCTGCTGTTACCCAGGTTTTTGATGATATCTCTCAAACCGTTGTGACCGCCGTGGCCTCCACCTAATTTAAAGCGCGCAGTGCCTGCTGCAATATCCAGCTCATCGTGGGCAATCAACATATTCTCGGGCTGGATTTTGTAAAAACTGGCCACTGCCGCCACGGCAAGACCGCTGCGGTTCATAAAAGTGGTGGGAATTAGCAACCGTAATTCGTGCCCAGCTAGTATGACACGACCCACAAGGCCGTGAAACTTGCTCTCGGGTTTGAGGTTGCCGCTATTTTGCCTGGCAACTTCCTCTACGAAATCGGCACCCGCATTGTGACGTGTACCCCGGTACTCGGTACCGGGGTTACCCAATCCAACAATGAGTTTGATTGCATCGCTCAACGCGGGCACCAGGGAGTAGTCGCCACGAAGGCGAGAATTTACTCTTCATCGCCCTCGTCGGCGTCACTATCACCCTCGTCTGCATCACCTTCTGGCGCTACAGGGGCTTCGTCGTCAATTTCCAGCTCAACTTTCGGTGCCTGTACGCTGGCCAGGGCCAGGTCGTGTTCTTCACCGAGGCGCAGGTCTATCGACGTGACATGTTCCGGCAGGGTAATGTCGGACAAGTGCACAATATCACCGATTTCGCGCTCTGCCATGTCGACCTCAATGTACTCGGGAATATTGCTGGGCAGACACAGCACGTCGATCTCTGTGACCTGGTGCTGAATCATACCGCCGTCGAGTTTAACGCCTTTACAGGTGTCTTCATTGATAAAGTGCAGAGGAATAGTCATCTTGATTTCAACTTTTTCATCAACACGTAAAAAGTCTGCATGCATGACCATGTCTTTTGCCGGGTGGCGCTGCAGGTCTTTCAGGATGGCCTTTTCTTTCGACTTGCCAACGTTGATGGTCAACACGTTGGTGTAAAAGGCCTCGTTTTCCAGGGCTTTTTCCAGGTCCTTGCGGATCAGGGTCAGCGGCTTCGGATCTTTACCGGCACCGTAGACGATGGCGGGTATTTGGTCAGCAAGACGACGCAGGCGGCGGCTCGAACCTTTCCCTTTGTCCTCTCGCAGTTCTGCTTGTAGTTCAAATTGGTCAGACATAGTCGTGACTCCTTTGTATGATCATTAACCAACCTTCGACCAGTGGGTTAACGGTTTCGTTAAAACGATATTCCTATTGGAACATCGCGCTTATAGATTCCTCGTTGCTCACCCGACGCATGGACTCGGCCAGCAGGTCGGCCATGGTGAGTTCGCGGATTTTGCCAATTTGGCGTGCCTCCTCGCTCAGGGGAATCGTATCTGTGACCACCAACTCATCGAGTTGGGAACTCTTTAAATTGTCCAGGGCGCGCCCAGACAATACTGCGTGGGTACAGTAGGCAACTACCTGGGCTGCGCCACGCTCTTTAAGTGCATCAGCTGCCTTGCACAGGGTGCCGGCGGTATCCACCATATCGTCCACCAGCAGACAGGTGCGGCCCTCTACTTCACCAATCAGGTTCATTACCTGGGCTTCATTGGCCTGGGGTCGCCTTTTATCGATAATAGCCAGATCAGCGTCATCCAGTTGCTTGGCAATAGCGCGAGCCCTGACTACACCGCCGATATCTGGCGACACAACAATCAGGTTTGGATAGTCGTTGGCCTTGATATCTTCAATCAGTATCGGCGAGCCGTACACGTTATCTACCGGGCAATCAAAGAACCCCTGAATCTGCTCGGCGTGTAGGTCAACAGTCAATACCCGGTCGACCCCAACGGCGACCATCATATCGGCCACAACTTTAGCGCTTATGGGTACCCGTGCAGAGCGAACCCGGCGGTCCTGCCTGGCGTAGCCAAAATACGGCACAACCGCGGTAATGCGAGCTGCCGAAGCGCGACGCATGGCGTCAATCATGACAATCAGTTCCATCAGATTATCATTGGTGGGTGCGCAAGTGGATTGCAAAATAAATACATCCTTGCCACGCACATTTTCGTTAATCTCAACAGCAACTTCACCATCGCTGAATTTTGCCACCTGGGCTTTACCCAGGGACAAATACAGGCGACTGGCGACTTTTTGCGCCAGGGCAGGATTGGCGTTACCCGTAAAAACCATCATTTTTGAAGACACTGCGATTTTCCCCTGGGCTGTCTCGAGCACGTGACTATGTGCTATCGGTTAGGGTTGCATGTATGGCTGGGGTGGCAGGATTCGAACCTGCGAATGCCGGGATCAAAACCCGGTGCCTTGCCACTTGGCGACACCCCAATAAAAGTGTTCGGCCTCTCATCATTTCTCTGCCATGGCCGATATAAGTGGGGATACATTGATACCCCTGGTCAACCAACAGGACCAGTGGCCGGGAACCTCCCGCAGCACAGCTTCCGCCGTTGCTTTTTCAGGCCATCCGGCATAAATGCATGCCCCGGTACCTGTCAATTTGGCGTCCCCGAAATTTCCCAGCCATTTCAAAGCGTTATCTACCTCGGGGTAGAGCGCTTGAACTACGGGCTGGCAATCGTTCCGGGTACCCCCCTTAAAAAAGGCCGCTATTGTGATGGGACAGCTGTTGCGTGTCAATTGCCGACTGCAAAATATTTCCTTGGTAGGCACCCTGCAACCGGGGTCAATAACCAGGTACCAGCGCTGTGGCAGGTCAATCGGCTGAAGCTGTTCTCCAACCCCCTCAGCCCAGGCCGAGTGTCCGCCGATGAAAACTGGCACATCAGCCCCCAGTGACAGGCCCAGTTGCTGCAACTGCTGAGTGTTTAGCCCCGCCGACCACAGCTTGTTCAGCGCCACCAGGGTGGTTGCCGCATTGGAGCTGCCGCCACCCAGGCCACCACCATCAGGTATTCGCTTGCGAACCTCGATGTGCACACCGCGGTAGTGAGTATCGGGCTTGCTGCGCAGCAATTGTGCCGCCTTATATATCAGGTTGTCACGCAAAGGGACCTCAAGTGTGTCCATGTCCACAGTAACGTCGCCGCTTGAATTTGGTGTGAAATGCAGCTCATCTCCCCAATCCAGCAATTGAAACAGGGTCTGCAGGCAGTGATAGCCATCACCCCGGCGGCTGGTAATATGCAGAAATAAGTTCAGTTTGGCCGGAGACGGCAGGGTCAGCAATTCATTCGTCTCCGAGCGTTGGGCGCCATGTTTTGATAACCAGGCGGCCCCACACATTGTCCTTTTGAATCTCCATCTTGGTGGGTAGATTATGGTTACCAAATTGCTGATAGCTTGTGTAGCTTAGGTGCCAATCCCCTTGCTGTAATTGCTTTAGCTCACCACCTTCAGTGTGCATTTCCTGTACCCGTAATTGAGGGGCGGGCATGCCTTTGACCCAATAGGCCAGTGCATTGATGGGTAGTACCCAGCCTCGTTTGGTATCCATGTCCTGTGCGTTGTAGGTGTAGCGCGTGTCGTCGCGGGTCACCATAACCGTTTGCCCGTCACTGACGATATTGGTGGCGGCTACACCAAAAGGCCCGCTGACCGTCATGCGGGTGGCATCTTGATGTTGTTGCCATCTGATCTTGCCGGAGTCGGCTGTATCGCCATCACGCAGTGCCAGCTTGCCTGAAAGTTCCCAGCTCGACATCGCTTGCAGCTGGTTTAGCTGCTGTGGCCAGCTGGTGTCTTTTGGCGCCATGAGCCCCGCACAACCTTGCAGCAACACTATTGCCACGGCTAGCAAAAGTCGGTGGTAGTTCATGGCAGGCAGCTTGCCGTCAACCGCCCGGGTGACATCGATGCGCAGTTATCAGGTGGTTGGAGCACTAGCTTTCCTCATTATCGGTCAGTGAGACGCCCAGTCTGTCAAGGGTTTCGAGTAGCACGCGATGTTGGGGGTCTCGGTC
>Ga0316189_10006789_pt1 | contig 10891 bp, 9 predicted proteins | sample LowCovwburrow_MG_FD_204930 | JGI IMG/M metagenome (GOLD analysis project Ga0316189, IMG submission 204930) | Coastal sediment microbial communities from Maine, United States - Lowes Cove worm burrow | ecosystem: Environmental > Aquatic > Marine > Coastal > Sediment | place: USA: Maine... | reverse complement strand
CTGAAGGCGGAGTGATTGTTGGGGGATTAGCTGCCTGATAAAACGAAATCTGTTAAATTTTTGTATCAAGAGATAATTTAGACAAAACTGTCTATAAAATTAAAGTAGCCTCTAATTCGAAGTAGCTAGCCAACACGTTCCATTATTTTTCATCATAACAAATACTGCAAATAGGAAATTTGAACATTTTTAGTTCCCTTGCGTACAAATACTGCAAATAGGAAATTTGATATGATTGAATACAAGTTAGGTCACTTCGAGGAAATTGTTTTACTCACCGTTTGTGTCTTGTATGAAAATGCTTACGGAATTTCAATTAAGGATGAAATTGAATCCAGAATAGGAAAGAGGGTAAGTGTAGGGGCGTTGCAATCGGCCCTGAGGAGGATGGAAGGAAAGGGATACTTGGAATCAAAAGAGGGAGAAGAGACGAATGAGCGAGGTGGTAGGCGCAAGCGATATTTCACTATAACAACCCATGGAAAAAATGCTTTGAAAGAAACTAAAGATTTACGAATGAAGCTGTGGGAAGAAATACCCAGTGCCATACTAAGTTAAGAAATAAGTAATGAAAAAGATTGGAGACTGGATATTGTACCTCTTTTGCTGCAAAGAATATTATAGCGACATACGCGGCGACCTGGAAGAGCTCTATTCCAGGAGAATAGCTAGTTCGAGTAAAATTGAAGCAAGTTTCAAGTACTTTGTTGCAGTCGTCATGCTCATGCGACCTTCACTATTAAAATCCTCAAGATTTTTGAATAATATGAATACCTCAATGACAAATCAGTATATCAAAGCTTCATATAGAAACCTTTTAAAGCACAAATTCAATTCAGCGATTAACGTATTTGGGTTGTCCGTAGGCATTGCGGCTGCTATTTTGCTTTACGGTTATGTAAGGTTTGAACAATCATATGACAAAGGTTACGACAAGGCAGAAAGTATCTATAGAGTCACCTGTCACTCAAAATTTGGGGATAGAATCAGAAATGGGATTACTGGTTCAGGTATGTTGGCACCAACTTTGGAAACTGAAATTTCTGAAATAAAATTAGCAGGAAGAAGATATTATTTTGGCCAACCTGTTATACAAAACGGCGAAAATAAATTTAGGCAATCCAGCGTTTATTATGCCGATGTAAATCTGACCCAAATCCTCGAGTATGAATATCTACAAGGCGATGCAAAAACGGCACTTTTGACACCCAATAGCATTGTTCTATCTAAAACGACTGCTGCCAAAATATTTGAAGGCGAAGTGAATGTAGTAGGTCAGAATTTAGTGGTAAATCAGGTGCTTATGCAAGTTACCGGCGTGATAGAGGATGTTCCTCTGAACAATAATTTCGTACCCAATATGCTGGTTTCCATGAGTACAATGACTGATATAAGTTGGGATCGCATGGGCACAATTACCTATGTACTGATAGAGGATGACGTATCACCAAACAGGATCGATGAAAAAATGTTGGAAATGGTGGATCGGCTAAAATTAGGCAGCCCCGAGGAAGATTTTTCGGTTTGGTTTGATCTATATCCAATAGCGGACATCCATTTGTCTCCAGATGCAAATCAGGAAGGACGTGGTAGTTTGAGTATGGTATATGCACTATCACTCATCGCTGTTTTCATCATATTGATTGCAAGTATCAATTACATGAATTTAGCTACGGCCAGATCTTCTCAGCGTGCCAAAGAAATTGGAGTGAGAAAAGTAATTGGAGCAGTACGGCGGCAAATTTCCTATCAGTTTCTGATGGAGTCAATATTGATTTCTGTTATCTCAGTGGCAATTGGAGGATTTCTAGCTTTCCTGTTCCAGGATGCGTTTGTTCAGATGACGGGTGTTGCTTCAACTATCGATTTTCTGAACGTTGACATCTTCCTAAAATTAGCAGCTCTGGCAGTTGTCATTGGATTAATTGCTGGAAGCTATCCTGCAATTATTCTCTCCTCCTTTAGACCCGTGTTGGTGCTGAATGGACTTCATGTGGATAAAGGAAGCATGGGACTAAGAAGGGTTTTGGTGGTATTTCAATTTATGATTTCCATTGTACTGATCATATCCACGATCGTCGTATACAATCAAATTAATTTTCTTCTAAACAAAGACTTAGGATTTAATGAGGAAGCTGTTTTCGTAGTGAGATTGGGAAAAGCAGATCCAAGTGGACTACTTAAACAGGAATACTTACAACACCCTAACATCAAATCTGTGGCGGCCACCAACTTAATGCCCGCGACGGGAGACTCAGGAGCCACATTCAGCATTCGCAATGAAAGTGGAGAAGTATCTAAAGATAACGTGAGTATGGCAACTATTGACAATGATTACCTGGACTTGATGGAGATAGAGCTGATAAAGGGGAAAACATTTGCTGATGATAATGGAACTAATTCGAATTCAATAATTGTAAATGAGGCATTGGTCAGTAAATATGGATGGAAAGAGCCTTTAGGACAATACATTTCTACTTCAATGGAGGATGATGGAAGTCCGATGGAAAAATTTGTAATAGTAGGAATTGTGAAGGATTTCAATATGCTTAGTTTGTACAATACGATCCAACCATTTGCATTTTTCAAGAAACCACAATTCGATTGGGGAGGACAATATCTGTTTATCAAACTTGGCGAGGGGGATTTAGTTAAAACAGTCACATTCATTCAGGAAAAATTTGAGTTGTTTGATGAGAAAAGCCTCTTCTCAGGAAGATTTTTGGATGTTCATTTAGAGAGCATTTACCAGCAGGAGCAGAAGACAGCAAAGATCTTCTTTGTATTCGCAGCACTTACAATAACCATTGCCTGCCTGGGTCTTTTTGGACTAGCTGCATACACACTCGAAAGAAGAATTAAGGAGATTAGTATCAGAAAAGTACTTGGAGCCAATCTCAATGACATCATTAAGCTGGTATCAATAGAATTTTTGATCATCATTCTTGTCTCAAGTGTGGTGGCATCTCCGTTAGCCTATTTCTTCATGGGGAAATGGCTAAGCAATTTCAGCTATCATGTTGATGTATCACTGCTGACTATCTTGATGGGAGCTTTTGTAGCATTGTTAATTGCAATGTTCACTATCAGCGTCCAGGCTTTGAGAACTGCCAAGAGTAATCCAGCAACTACATTGAAATGTGAGTGAGTAAATATGCGTTTTAGATCACAATCTTCGGGATTTCACCCTCAACAACTAAGTGACCTGTTGTAGCATTTTTTTGCGACAGCAGCGAGAGTCGCAGGAAGTTGACGTATTTAACGAAAGAGTTCTCCGTTTTAAATCATGTAGAATCCACACATTAATCCTAATTTGCCCTTTAATTCAATTCCAAAAACCTTGAAAGCCAAAATCGATAACTACACCACCTGGATTGAACGGTCGGATGATCAAAACCTGATCAAAGAAGTAGAATCACTTTTGGTCAAATCTGGTTTCACGATCCTTAATTTCATGGAACACCACTTTGAGCCCCAGGGCTATACGGCGGTATGGCTACTGGCCGAGAGCCATTGCGCAATGCACACTTTCCCGGAAGAGGACAAGACTTATATCGAATTGAGCAGTTGCAACACCCACCTTTATGTCGAGTTTATTAAGATTTTCACTTCTTATTTTAAGCTAACTTCCGAGTTTGATAATTAACCAATGCTCAATAAAAGGAGAATTTTTGAAACGCTGGAAAAAGGTGAAGGTGATGATCGGTTAAGCAAGCGATTTGACATTTTCATCATGTCGTTGATCCTGCTAAATGTGGCAGCTGTTATTATGGAAACAGTAGAAAGTATCCATAATAGTATGCCGCTGGTATTTTACTATTTCGAGCTTTTCTCCATTATCGTTTTCAGCATTGAATATCTTGGGAGGCTTTGGACCTGTACTTATTTTGAAAAATACCAGCATCCTGTGTGGGGTCGGTTAAAATTTATCTTCTCCTTCGCTGGGCTGATTGATCTTCTGGCTATTCTGCCTTTCTATCTGCCATTGTTGTTCGCCATGGATGGCCGGGTTCTTCGGATGCTACGGCTTTTCAGGATACTGCGAATCTTCAAAATGGGACGGTATTCCACCGCTTTTAACCTGATTACCCGGGTTATGTCTCAAAGGAAAGAAGAACTGCTCATCACCCTGACGATTGTACTTGTAGTCCTCGTAATGGCATCCAGCATGATGTACTACATAGAACATGAAGTACAACCTGATAATTTTAGCAGTATTCCGGCAACGATGTGGTGGGGTGTGGCTACCTTAACAACTGTCGGTTACGGAGATGTTTACCCGATAACACCTATGGGAAAAGTATTAGGAGCATTCATATCCATTATGGGCGTTGGCATTTTCGCATTGCCCGCAGGTATTATTGCCGCAGGTTTTGAGTCCGAAATAAGTAAACGTATCAGGAAAAAAGAGAAGTAGAAAAGAGATTATTAGAACAAAGTTTAAAGACAAAAGACTTGAATATCAATAAGTTAATGTTCTTTTTAATTATTACGATAGCCCCAAAATCTCGCTTTTAAAGTGAAACTAAACCTCAGTCTATCAATCTATTCTCTTGGCTCATTAGTCTATTGTGCGCTTCTTTATGCTCAGTTTCATGACATCTATTACCATTATTTCGAATTCACCAATGCCGATAAAGTAAGCTTAGCCATTAGCTTAATCATACCCCTGCTCCTATCCTATCGATTCATAAAAACTACCCATCGAAACTTAAAATTTATCGGTACGGGTTTGCTGGTCGTCATCCCTCTAACCATACATTCTATAGTATTTAACCTCTTGGGTTGGTCAGATTACAGCTGGATTATTATGCACTTCATAATTGCTGTTGGAGGTGTATCAATTGCTATAGCCTCTGCTTCCCGGTGGATGATCCTTCCGCTTTTGACCACGATTTGGGTTTGGACAGCCCCAAATAATTATGAGCAAAGTCAAATCAAATATTATGATAAAGTAATTGCAGGAATAGAAACACGAAAAGGCAGCGGCCAAATTGTGCAATGGAAAAGCGATTATTGGATCCATTACAATGGTGAATTGCAGTTTTCTACCATTGATGCTCATGTCTTTAGTGAAGCATTTATACAGCCGGTAATGCACCTGAATGACCAGGTTAGGGACGTATTGATTATTGGTGGAGATAACGGGCAGCTAGTCGATGAATTGTTGAAGTTCAATTCAATCAATTCAATCACCCTTATTCCATATGATAAAGGGTTTTATGATTTTGTCGGTGATCATCGCGAAATTTTGCAATTAGGACCTACTCAAAAAATTAAGATTTTAAACGGGCACATTCAACATTTTCTCGCCGATACTTCCTCCGTTTTTGACCTGATTGTGGTCGATCTGGCCGAACCAATAAAAGTAGAATTTCGCCAATATTACTCGAAATCATTCTATCAGCTCTGTTTTGATAAGCTGAGACCAAATGGGAATTTGGTCTCAAAAACTACTGGCTCTTACACTCGGTTTGGACGGATCAATGAAATTCAAGAAAACATTCAAACTGCCGGTTTTGAGCCATTGGCCTATCACACTCAAATTCCTACTTTGGGACAATATTCATGGGTCATTGGATCTAAAAGACACAACTCTACTGAAATGATGTCCACTTTACGGAAAGTAAAACCAAAAGTAAGTACCGGATGGTGGAACCAGGAAGCAATGAAAATGATGCTCTCATTCGGCAAAACCAGTTACTTTTCAGATACAGTCAATCAAAATGATTCCATGTAAATATGAAGTCTATCTGGCTCTTCTCCTCGTGGCGTGATCTTTTGTTTTTGTTTATTCCCGTGTGGCTGACATGGCTGGTGGCTTTTGTACTTCCCGATCACCTGTTACAAACGGATATTCCAGCCTGGATATTATTGGTTTTTATCTTTGGCATCGACGTGGGTCATGTGTGGAGCACTTTATTTCGCACCTACCTTGACCGGGAGGAATTCAGTAACCACAGGCAATTACTGGTTTCGGCACCCATCATTGCTTTTCTCTTATCTTTTGTGCTGGCATTTGTTTCGATAGACCTGTTTTGGAGGTGCCTGGCCTATGTTGCGGTTTATCATTTCGTCAAACAGCAATACGGCTTTATGAGAATCTATAAAGCCAAATCGAAGGATTTTCAGAAGAAGATTATATCCGACAATTTCGCAATTTACCTGTCAATGCTCTACCCTGTTTTTTATTGGCACCTTAATCTTGACAGGAATTTTCAATGGTTTGTTGAGGGGGATTTCATCCAATTTGAGTTGCCAGCTACCATCAGCCATTACTTAAATTACTCTGGTAATATCATTTACTTTCTTTTGCTCGGAGGGTGGCTCTTTGAGGAATTATATCGGAAATCGAAGACCGGAAATCAACTGGCTACGGGCAAAATCATTTGGATTCTAACCACTGCGGGAAACTGGTATTTGGGTATCATTTACTTTAATTCCGATCTGGTATTCACCATCACCAATGTGGTGGCCCATGGCCTGCCATACTTTGCGCTCATCATTTTCTATACAGATAAAAAGCGAATGCTCAAGAGTGTAACTCACTCTGTAAAAAAGGGCCATTTGTCGGCGAGGCGGGGCTTCCAAATTGCCTACACCATTGTCTTTACTGTGCTCTTATTGGCATTTTTCGAGGAATTTCTCTGGGATCGATTTGTATACCAGGAAGAGGCTGGCTTTTTTCAATCATTATTTGGAATACCCTTTCCTGAAATCAATACCTCTGTCACAGCAATTGCTATCGCATTACTATCTGTACCACAGATCACTCATTATATCATAGATGGATTCATATGGAAAAGCAATGATAAAAATCCGTATCTCAAACCAATTTTAATAGATTGAAAAGAAGAGATTTTGTAAAGAAAGGAGCGATTTCCGCCTCACTCCCATTTTGGCTGCAAAGCTGTGACTACTTAATAGGGAGCAGCTCTTTTCCAGTTCATGTTCACTCAGATTACAGTGCCGGTCACCTGATAATGGAAAGCAACCAGTGGGCAAAAACAGGCAAGCTGCAAACTGAAACTGTCATTGTTGGTGGGGGTATTTCGGGCTTGGCGGCTGCGCAAGTAATTCGGGATAAAGACTTTCTATTATTCGAACTTTCAAGCAGAATCGGAGGCACTTCCGCAGCCACTCAATTTGAAGACATCTCTTTCAGCCAGGGAGCCCATTACGACCTTGCCTACCCCGAATATTATGGCGAAGAGGTGCTGCGATTGATGGAAGAACTGCAAATTATTCAATATGAACCCTGGAAAAAGATGTGGTCTTTCAAAGATCGACAGCACATCATTCCGGCTTATCGAAGACAGCAGTGCTATGAAAATGGCTTGATAAGGGGCGATGTTATTCCGGAGGGCTACACAAAAGACACATTTTACAGAATTCTCTCTGAGTACCTGGGAGAAATGAAACTCCCCACCCGCCTGATCTCCGAAGAATACAGGCACCTTAATGATATTAGTTTTTACCAATTCCTATCAGAGAGAATGGAGGTCGATGCTGCCTTCAAGCGGCAACTCAGTTATCACATGCTGGATGACTATGGCGGGACAATGGATCAGGTTTCAGCACTGGCTGGTATTCATTACTTTATGTGCCGGCCCTATTATACCGAAGCGGTGGACCTCTTTTCTCCCCCTACGGGAAATAACTATTTCGCCGAAAAATTACTGGCGACACTACCCCCTGGGAGAATTAAAATGAGTCACCTGATAAAACGCATTACTAAAACCACCGCAGGATTTGAAATTGAGGTTCTGGACATTATCAATAAAAAAGTAATTCAAGTGGCATGTGATAACGTTATTTATGCAGGACAAAAGCATGCCTTAAAATACATTTTTCCGGAGGAGGCTGACCTTTTCGCCAACAATTATGCTCCCTGGATTGTGATCAACTTTGTCACCAGTTCTCCTCCCGAACAATATGGTTTTTGGCAGAATGAATACCTCGGAGAAAGGGAAGATTTTCTAGGATTTATCGATAGCAGCGTTCAAAGCCAGGCGGCTCTAAAGGGCAAGCGGATATACACCGCCTATTACTGCCTGAAACCAGAAAACAGGGAATACCTCACCACTATCCCGGAAAATAAAGTGCGAATTGTAAAAGATGCCCTGGGATTAATAGAAGAGGTATTAGGTAAAAGGATTGAGGTCAGTGCGGCATTCATCAATGTGATGGGTCATGCGATGCCGATACCACAGCCCGGCTATCTTTTTAGTGATGCGACCACCAAATCAAAAAATGGAGTTGTTTACGTTGGTGTCGATAACGGGCGGCTGCCCTTGCTGTATGAGGCGTTGGATTCAGGGATTATGGGAGGTAAAGAATTGGTTTAAATAGGGCTGTCTCAAAAGTCAATCTCAGCTAGGTTTCGTGTCACATTGAGCTGTCGAAATGTTGATACCGATCAATAAACGAAGGTTTCGACAGGCCCAACCTGAAAGTTAATTTTTAACACTTTTGAGGCAGCCCCATTAACCTCGAACCCGAATTCTTTGAAGGTTTCGATGGATGAATAAATTATAGAGTACTTTAACTTCATAAACATCCGGAAGCTCCTGAATCAGATCCTCATATGTAGCCAAAGCATCTAGGAGAAGTCCTTTTTCCTCAAAATACGTTGCTATTAATACCTTATCTAACAATGTTGGAGGGGATACCGCCTCTTCTAAAATTTGTACCTCTTCCCTGACTTGCTCCGCGACTTTCCTACTTATTTTGGTAATGCCGTAACGCCATGAATTCAAATCCGGATTGTCCTCAGAAGCAACAATGACCGTGATGAATTCTCTATCCGATGCACCATCATCATTGATGAGTCGTTTATCTGAAAAGTCTAAAATAAACTTAGACCCTAAAACATTCTTTGATAACAATAATCGATCATAAATATCCAATACGTTTACCACATAAAGTTTTTCATCTGGAGGGAAACCTCCTATCCACCGCATTGTAACTTTTTCTTTAAAAACTGGATTTAATTTCCTGGGATTTGCCGCAATCACCTGTAGTTTTCCACTATTCACTCCGGTTGGCTGAATGTTCAAACCAAGTGCAAGTGCATGACTGTTATTGGAGTTATTGGTCTCTAATAGGGCTTCAAACACTTTATCCCAAAGAGAATTGAGGTGCCACTTAGCAATGTTTTCCTGCCACTTAATCTGGTCGTGAAGCATATCGATTGAATATCTTCCTTGCTCAGACAATTCTAATGTCTGGCCACTTTTATGAACCAAACCGATATAGCAATTGTCTGATGTAATCAACTCATCTTTTGAGTTAAGGATATCTCCAACTTTTAGCTCTTCCAACTCCTTGGAATCAGTATTATAGAAGGTATTGCTTCCACTGTTTACCAAAACCTTAAAGTCATAATCCTGGCCTAACAAGGTTTGCATCGAAAACACAGACAGTAAAAGAAAGTATGTTCTTTTGATCTTGATTATCATTTAGTTATATGCATTTAGCCCTAAGTGCAATTCCAAATGGTCTGATCATTAAAACGGAAGTGAGATTCTAATTAAAACGTCAATCTCAATCTTAAAACCACTTCTTACTATTGTTCATTACATCCAATAAATAAATCAATACCAAGAAGACACCTATTAATATCAAAATATATAACATAGCTAGCGAGTTTAATTCTATTTCTTTTCAGTCAATTGCATTTTAGCATGCTTATTATGAATATAGAGAACTTCCCTTTAATTGCTATTCTGGATATTAAAGTTTAGGTTGTAATTCATAAACCTTTGTAAACCAATAAGATAATAGGAATTATAAGTTAATATTCTGAGAACTATTTTCTTATCAACTTGAATATTGTTCATAATGCAAATCCATATACGGATCATCAATCCAACAAATTCTTCGATTCACTTTACCGTAACCCAATATACAGATTAGAAAATTTCTTCATAATTTCTACTATGAAATTGACCTCACGCTTTTGGCGAATTGATCATGTCCATAACTAGTACAAATCCCACCGGCCATCCAGATAGTAACGATATAGAACAGGATCATGTAGCCGGTTGACCTCAGGCTCTTCATAATCTTGATTAAAAACCTCTTTTCCAAAAGATGATAACAGGATTAATGACTCGTCATTCAGCCATTGGGTGTCCAGGCCTTCAAGATTCTTTGTTTGCAACAAATGCTTCATATCAATACTGTCATTCTTTGAGCCGATAATCCAGCCCCACTCACCCAGCGTCATCACCTGATTATGAAGTGGTAATGTTTTGAATCCTGCAGTGGCAATCGTTTTTTCAATGCAAGAAAAGGCTTGCTCTGCATAATAGGGACTACCGGCCTGGGTGACAAAAAAGCCGTTTTCCGATAATGCACTGTAACATAACCAGTAGAACTCAAGTGAATATAGCCTTCCTAAATCAACGGACCTGGGATCAGGGAAATCAGCAATAATTATATCAAATTTCTCACTCGTTTTATCCAGGTAAGTAAACCCGTCAGCGTTGATTACCTGCACTTTAGGATGGTTCAGGGCGTTTTCGTTAATCTCCAACAGCACAGGGTGTGTCATGCCTAAATCGGTCATGCCCGGATCAAGATCAACCAGTGTTATGCTAACAATATCCGGGTACTTTAATAACTCTCGGACTGCGGCCCCATCTCCCCCACCCAATACAAGCACTTTTAAGGGATTGTCATGTAGTTGTACAACAGGATGAACCAACGGCTCATGATACAAGGCTTCATCAAATGTGCTGAGTTGCTGATGACCATTTAGAAACAGCCAGTAATCGCCATCTCCATAAGTCAAAACAATCTTTTGATAACGAGTTTGCTCACTGTAAACCACACGATCATTGTATCTGATCTTATCACCCCACTGAACGATTTTTTCGGAGAAGAG
>Ga0316189_10006788_pt1 | contig 10892 bp, 9 predicted proteins | sample LowCovwburrow_MG_FD_204930 | JGI IMG/M metagenome (GOLD analysis project Ga0316189, IMG submission 204930) | Coastal sediment microbial communities from Maine, United States - Lowes Cove worm burrow | ecosystem: Environmental > Aquatic > Marine > Coastal > Sediment | place: USA: Maine... | reverse complement strand
TCCCTATGCAGTACTGATTCAAATGCTGAGTCATAATTGATTATTGAATTGTCCTCGAGTCTTCTTCTCACACGGACATTCAAATCTTGTAATTCAGTTCTTCCATAGTTCTTTACGATCACAGCTATGGCAAAAGAGTCCGCTAGTGCGTCCACTGGTTGATTCTTTAATTCTTGGAAATAAACATTGTTGTTGTCTGTAGCATAATCAGGACTAGATGCTCCGAAGACAATCACTGCTGGATCGCCAGCCAAAATCATCTGTTGAGTAATTGCTTGATTCGTGAAGGTATCACCATTATCAGTTAGGTATTGTTTGATCACTTGTTGTTGAATTTTACCAATAGATTGGTCTATTAATGATTCATCAGCAAATGCTTTCTCATAAAACTGAATAGAGTATTCTCTCAAAACTCCTTCATAAGCAAAGAAACTATTGGCAATAAACCCAATCGCACCTTTATCAGGAGTGAACACCCAATCTTCTCCCCATAGGTATCCACTATTGTATATCTGACCTGCATTACATCCATTGACCAAGATTAACGGATAGTGATCCTTATTGCTATACCCAAGGACAGGATCGGACGCAAAACCAATATCAATATCTGTAATATTGGGTGCTGAATGCCCATAGAAAGTGATCATACCAAGTCCATTATTGATCTCTTCTGTGACATTGATAAACTCATCTACCGCACTAGTTTGTTTCTTAAGACTCGTTACTTTTGCTCCTAAGAAATGATCTTCAGCTATGCCTTTAAATTGATCTACATATCCTTTGAATCGTGTTTGCTCCTCAGAAGTCTTCCCTCCGCTAAGGTGTAAAATCCTTTTTCTCCAAAGGTCATTGATTGGCTGTGATTCGTGAGATTTTACCTTATCAAGGTAGTTTGCAATTTGAATAGGGCTAGTAGCTGTGATACGACCTGTAGGTACAGCTGGTTCTCCATCATTAGATAGTCCAACTGTATAAGTCATATCCGACCCAGGTAATCCGGCTGTTGGGATTAAGTCTTGCCTGATGAAGTCCTCAGGAGCATTGCGATAGTAAATATTCGATCCATCTGATTTATAAGAAGAATTGATGAGTAAGCCTTTCCCAATCAAAAATAAATGCTCAGGATTTCCTTCTGCAACCAAGTATCTCATCAACTCACGGATCGCAAGGGGTGATCGCTCTCCATAATTGAACTGATTGTAAAGATCATCTATATCGAAGACCTTTGTCAAATATTCTCCTCCTTCCTCTGATGCTCGATAATCCGCATATGCTCCTACTGCATCTCCATATCCACCAGCTGACTTCATCAATGATTCATGACTGATGATCACATAGTTGATGTTTTCTGGTGAGATGGACTCAAAGTTGATCTCTGTGATCGATGTTGGGCTACGGAAATTGTTGGTTGCGTAAATCGTTCTCAAAGTACTCGTATTCTCTATTACTGCATTGAGATCACTGCCTACATTATTGTAACCAATTATCAATGGTTTATTTGGATCTGTAATATCCCACAACTCAACATTAGTAGGTTTATTCAAAATCTCCACATATGACTTATCATCTATATTCTCTTGAAGTGAGAATATCAAAGATGACTGACTTTCCATATCAAATGCCCGTGGAAAGTTGAGTTTGATGTAGTTCACACTGATCAGATCATTCTGACCAGCTTGGCCTAGGGCCTTCACCCTCACCATAAGATCTCCACTGCCTGATATATCTGACCATTCTATTTCTTGATTGACGGTATGGGTTTGAAAGTTGATAAATTGTGCGTTCGAGATGGTGCGCAGACTTCCAATAGTCGGCCCTACCATCACATCCACATTGTGTGACCAGTCGTCCCTACCCACCAGTTGGACTTCGAGTATTGGATTTACACCTGAAGAGCTTAAATCATTTATTGACGATAGCGTATAATCGACTTCCACATTTTCCTGTATTTGCTTACCTGACCAACCTTCACCTTGGTCAAAAGCGGTTCTCTGGATATAATTATTCAAAGTAATCCCAGCAGCATATTCTTCCATGTTGACCAACAAGGATTCTCCGAAATGAAATTCCTCAATTGGTATGTTGGTCACATTATTCTCAAAGAAATTGTCAATACGCTTACCGTTGGTTGCATCCAATGTCCATGTGAGAAAATATGCTGTGGTATCTGAATATAAGTTGTAATACTGATGAGGTTGGTCTGCAGGGTCTTGGTATAGTCCCGAATCAAGGGTGCCATCATTGCCTTGAGCATAGAATTGGATGTAATCTGACACATCAAATCGAGCATCGCCCTGCCCAGTAACATGAATACTTAGCTCCTCTCCCCTATGCAGTAATTGGATGTTTCTAGGATCCACTACATCAACTGGAAAATTGGCAATCTGAAGATCCGTATAGTTGATCTGATAAATACCATCCTCAACAATGGTTATCTTATAATAAGTCTGAGAATAATTGATCCAATCATTAGCATACTCTTGACCCCAAGTCAGGATAAGCTGTAAGCAAAATAATACGGATAATAATAACTTTCTCAACTTCTCTTTTTTTGCTTTTAGCGAATACTTTCAATCTGATTTGAATGCTAAATTAGGTTAAACTTTAATACACGAAACAAAAAATAGGTAACAATAATCACTTCACTATGGTTTATTTCTAGTCCAGAACATGACTTTTATATAACTTATACAAGTTAATATTTTGTTATAGTATGAAAATTGCATTGCAAGCTAATATTTATCACTTAGTACTTGGCTATGCAAGGTACTTTCACCGTATACTTGCACAGGTTGAAAACTTAAACAGGAACGAAATGAATTTAGAGAACACACAAGTGCAAATGCGAAAGGGCATTTTGGAGTACTGCATCCTGCATATCATCTCACGGGGAGAAGTCTATGCTTCGGACATGCTCGAAGAACTCACCTCGGTGAAGATCATGGTAGTGGAAGGTACACTATATCCACTACTTACTCGTCTTAGAAAAGCTGGACTAGTAGAATACAAATGGGTGGAGTCCAACTCTGGGCCACCACGGAAGTATTATACGTTGACACAAGAGGGGTCAGCTTTCTTGATCAATCTTGAAGATACTTGGAAAGGATTGGTCAAATCCGCCAAACTCATCACTTCAAAAAAAGAACCCAAACAAGCATAGCCCAAAACTCTAACAACATGAAAAAGAACATAAGTATTAATATAAGCGGCATCATATTTCACATCGAAGAAGATGGATACGAGCATCTCAAAAATTACCTTGAATCAATCAATAGTTATTTCGCCTCATTTGATGATAATGATGAGATAGTCGCTGACATCGAAAGTCGTATTGCAGAAATATTCCTTTCAAAACTCAACGAAGGCAAGCAGATCATTACCAAAGAGGACATTGATGGACTGATGACAACCATGGGTAGTGTTAAAGATTTCCAATCAATAGAAGACCCCACAGATGATGAACCAATCGATCGCAAGTCGGAACAAAAATCTTCGACCAACACCGCAGAAGAACGTAAACTCCATAGAAATAACAGTAGAAAAATTCTAGCAGGTGTCTGCTCAGGTTTAGCTGATTATTTCAAAATAGACCCACTTTGGACCAGATTGGCTTTCATTATTCTGACACTTGGGACTGGAGTATTCTTGCTCGTCTACATCATCATGTGGATCGTGCTGCCCGTGAAAGATAACGTCACCGAAGACGAAGAGATCAAGAAACTATATAGAAATCCTTCGGGTAGAGTCCTTGGCGGAGTAGCAGGTGGTATCGCAGCCTACTTTGGGGTTGAGGTAGCTTATATCAGACTTTTCTGGATTTTGACCATCCTCTTTTTTGGTACTGGACTGTTGTTTTACATTATCCTTTGGATGATTTTACCAGAAGCTAAGTCGATCACCGACAAAGTACAGATGCAAGGTGATCCAGTGACACTATCCAATATAGAATCCAATATCAAAAAGGAACTTAATGTGGATGAAGACAACGAAGAAAGTTTCATTGTTAAATTCCTTTTATTCCCATTCAGATTGGTCGCAACCATTCTCACAGGTATAGGAAGAGCATTAGGTCCGATATTATTATTCTTCGTAGAAGCGATTAGGGTATTTTTCGGAGTGGTGATGACTATGACTGGGCTGTCTATATTGCTTTCCCTTGTGATTTCTACAGGAATATTGATGGGGATATTTACCACAGGTTCATTTCTTGGAATAGAAAGTATGCATCTCGACTTTCCTATTTTCTTAGTGAGAGAAGGGTTTCCAGTTTTTACCGTATTTGCAGCATTTTTAGCCTCTGCTATTCCTGCATTCTTTGTAGTAGTGTTGGGAGTTTCTATCATAGCCAAGTCTAGAATACTGCATGCAAGAGCAGGTTGGTCTCTATTGGCGATATGGTTTATAAGCATTATCGGCTTGAGCTTCACCATACCATCCATTTTTTACAACTTCCATGAAGAAGGTGTGTACAAAGAAACTGAGACCTATGATCTAGCTGGCAAAACTGCCATACTTACACTAAATGAGACAGGATACGAAAGCTATGAAGCTGCCTCACTCCAACTCAGAGGACATGAGGAAGAAAGTTATAAATTGGTAAAAGAATTTGAGTCAAGAGGTAGGTCAAGAAGAGACGCTATTGAAAATGCTAAAATGGCCAGATATCGTGTAGATGTTGAAGATTCGCTCATCTCATTTGATTCAAACATTACATTCGATCGAGATGCCAAATTCAGAGGTCAAGACCTGAATATGATCTTATACATCCCTTATGATCAACCTTTCAAAATGGATTATGATTTGAAAGAAATCATCAGAAACACCATCTATAGAAGTGGATACGATGTATATGATATGGATCTTGAAAACACCTGGGTATTTACTCCGGCAGGTCTGGAATGTACTACATGTGAAAAATCTGTGTCCAAGTATGAAGAGAACTATAATAACCATAGTGGGACTACCTCAAGAATTTATGAATATGACAACTTCTCAAGTGTGGCAATTGGAAGTGCCTTCGAAGTAGATATACGTCAGGGAGATGAATATAAGATAGTACTCTATGGTTCTGAAAAGGAAATCGACAACATAAAAATCTCAAAAGATGAGAACTTATTAGACATCAGATATGACAAAGAAAACTACGATGTGAACCGAAGGTCAAGAAAAAATATGAAGGTGAAAATAGTGATGCCTGACATTACTGATTTCAAGACCTCAGGTGCTTCAAAGGTGTACATCAATGAATTCAAAGGATCAAAGTTGGTTATTGATATGTCTGGTGCTTCGTATGCCGAAGTAGATAGTGATTTTGAAGATATAGAAGCCAGTGTGCATGGCGCATCAGAGCTGGAACTCAAGGGATCAGGTAAGGAGCTTCAGGCAAGAATTGCGGGAGGATCTAAATTGAATGCCTATTACTACAAGGTCAATTTTGCTGAGATTGATGCTACAGGTCTGGCCAACGCCCAACTCTACGTTACGGAAAGGTTGGAAGTTGAATCATCCATTGTCAGTAATGTCAAGTATAGAGGGGGAGCTGAATTAGTAACAAATACTACAGATAAAGATTAACATTGAATTCATAAACTATAACAACAAATAGTGGTAGCCTGATTATATTCGGGCTACCATTTATATTTCTATGAAAAACACATTCATACTATTCGGTCTATTCATTGCGATGAGTTGTTCGCCTAAGACTGCTCCAAACGAAAACCAAGGAATTACTGGCCAAGTAACCTGGTCTGCTGGCAATCAAATGCCAGGTCCAGATAGAAAGGAGTCTGGTCAGAAAGGTATACAGCGAGAAGTATTGTTTTATGAATTGACCCATAAATCACAAGCTGAAGGACAAGGACCTATCTACAACAAGATTAACTCTAAATTAATCAGAAAGATGATGACCGATTCTAATGGAATTTTCAATGTCGAGCTACCAGAGGGAGGCTACAGTGTTTTCGTCAAAGAAAAAGATGGCTATTATGCAAATTCATTCGACACGCATAATATCATCACACCCGTAGATGTAGTGAAAGGTGAAATGAAAAAAATCACCATTAACATCAATTATTTGGCCTCTTATTAACTTTGAGTTGATAATAGAACCCAACCATTAAGAGTACCATCATGGTCGGATTGACGATCAATCTATGAATTTGCGAAAGTAAGGGTGAGGAAATTTCGCTATCTCCCTCAAGTGTAAGTTTGAAATAGAAATATAGAGGTAGCAGCACAAACATCTCCACCAACTGTACGGCTGATCCCAACTTGACATACTTAATGTCATAAAAGAGCGCGTAAATTATCCCTAAACACAACGAGTCATTCAGAATAAGCCTTATCGACTTATTGATAATAAAAACTAGATTATCGCTCTCAATTGATGGGAAAAGAAAAGAAGCATAACTGAATCGCTGAAAAAAAAAGACCATGATTAATCCCAATAGACATAGTAAGAATATTGCAGTCCTCTTTTGATAATCAGAATAACTTGTGAGTTTATTCATGCTCTACTTTCTTGTTCAAATAGGTGACCCACCAATACCAAAGCCCTAATACACCCACATAGATTATTGCCGTGAAGAGGTATTTGTGTGTGAAATACAAGTAGTCCTCATAATACTCTGCTACATAGAATAGAAGGATTATTCTGGTAAGATTCATCAAGTGAATTACCAGAATTCCCAATGGAATGAACCAAACTAACCTTGGTAGATTTCCTGCGTATGCTACTAAAAAAGCGATGAATATGATGATCACATTTAGTCCATTGCAGCCTTCATAAATAGAAATGACTGAATGGCTTTCCAATAATATTCTCACCTTAGGTGCGAAATCATCTGCCATGGAAGATGTTTCCAATCCAAAAGCGCTCAGCAAAAATACTATCTGCTCAGATACCCATGAGGTCAAAGGGTCAGCAACCTGCCCAAAGCCCTCGATGTAAACACCGTAAACGATATTACCCAAAAAGTACACTCCTAAGAACTTTGCTAAAAACCACAATGCAGGCTTAAACTCCTTAAGCATCTTTCGATATGTTTCGAGCAGGAACTCCTACCACAGTCTCTCCTTCCAAGATGCCTTTGGTCACGACTGCTCCTGCTCCGATGGTCGCATAATCTGCTATTGTCAAGTTCTGCAATATTCTAGCTCCAGTTCCAATCAAGACATGACTGGACACCTTGACATTGCCTGACAAATGAACACCCGGCATCACTGAACAGTAGTCGCCAAGTTCCACATCATGACCAATAGTACATCCAAGATTAATGATGCAATGATCGCCAACCTTAATATCAGTTGTTAAAATATTTCCAGCTGTGATGACACTACCTTCTCCCAAATCTACTTCCTTATCTTCCATGATGGTCGATGGATGAATTAGACTTGGGTAAACTATTTTCGAATTGTTAACACTATCAATAATAGTAGATCTCACATTGCTATCAGCTATGGCCACGATCAAGTTGAGCTCCTCATTAAACTTATTGAGTTCCATAATACCACCTATCACTTTCAAGTTTTTGACACGAGTCTCAGCATCAATGTGATCATCAAAATAGCCAATCAAATCCCACTCTAGAAAATGTTCATTGATCTGAGCGATGAGCAGCCCCATCTCTCTACCTAAGCCCCCCGCTCCATATATTGCTATTTTTTTCATTGGCTGAATTACCTACTAGAGTTGAAGTTAGCTACATTATCCTAGTTATAAAAATCTTTGATACAACTGACAACGTAGTCTTGTTGATGTTCAGCAAGCTCGGGAAATATTGGCAGACAGAGGCTCTCGTTTTGATAGCGATAAGCGACAGGGAAATCTTCTTCTTTATTATTCAGATCTTTGAATAAAGGTAGAAGAGGCAATATCCAAGAGTAGTGAATGGTTGTTTGAACACCATGTTGTATTAGGTGCTCTTTTAACTTATTTCGATTTTTACATCTTACAGGATATGTGTAGTAAGTGTGACCGATTTCTGTCTTGGCTGATGGAGTAGTTATTTCCTGTACCCCGATGAGCAGTCGGTCATATCTATCAGCAATACTCCTTTTCTGTTCGATCCAGCCCTCTACATACTTCATTTTCACGTTAAGTATGGCCGCTTGAATACTGTCCATTCTACTGTTGATTCCTAGTTGTTTGTCTTCTCCTCTATTTCCATAATTAGTCAGCGCCCTGCACTGCTTCTCCAGTTTATAATCGTTGGTGACGATACATCCTGCATCACCATAAGCTCCCAAGTTTTTGGTTGGATAAAAACTAAAGGTCGCCATGTCACTCATCTGACTAGGCATGACATCTCTGAAAGATGCAAAATGCGCTTGTGCACTATCCTCAATGCAATAGAGTTTGTGTCTATCACAAAGATTTCTGATGTCTATCATATCTACCATTTGTCCATGAAGATGAACTGGGATTATAGCCTTAGTCTTGTTTGTTATTTTGTCTTCAATCAGATCAGTATCGATCAATCCAGTACTGATGTCGATATCTACAAACACAGGTGTAGCACCAGCCTGCAAGATAGTAGACGCACTAGATATCCAGCTCAATGCCGTGGTGATCACTTCATCTCCTTTCCCAATGCCAAGTGCCTTCAAAGCTATCCACAGTGCGTCCGTCCCATTCGCCATGGAGATGCAGTGCTTAACTTGACTTTTTTCAGCGAATTTTTTTTCAAAATCGTGGACTTCCTCTCCCCCAATAACTTGACCTCCTTCAAGGACTTGTTGAATCGCCTGGTCAATCTCCGACTTTATCGTCTTGTATTGCGCACCAATATCAATAAACGGTACTTCCATGTTTTAAAAACAAGTTTTAATCACCTCAATAACTCGATCCTGCTCCTCTGATGTCATATTAGATCCTGACGGCAAGCAGAGCCCCTTTTCAAATAATCTTTCTGACAAACGATCTCCGTAGTAGGGATAATCTTTAAAGATTGGCTGCAAATGCATGGGCTTCCAAAGTGGACGAGATTCGATGTTATCTTTCTCTAGTTTTATACGTATTTCTTCTCGTTTTTCGTAAGAAGATGTGAGAATGGTGGTCAACCATCGGTTAGAGAAGAAGTTTTCGTTAGGCTCTTCCAAAAACGAGATAGGCAATCCATCCAGATCAGTTTTATATCGAGTATAGTTAGCTCTTCTTTTCTCAACCCATTCATCCAACACTTCCATTTGGCCTCGTCCAATACCTGCACTAATATTGCTCATTCGATAATTATAACCAATATGTGTATGCTCGTAATGAGGAGCGTTATCGCGTGCCTGAGTAGCTAAAAACCGAGCTTTGGTTACGTAGACCTCGCTATCAGAAACCAACGCACCTCCTCCCGAAGTAGTGATAATCTTATTTCCATTAAATGAGTAAATCCCTATATCACCAAAAGTGCCTAACTTCTTGCCTTTGTAGGAAGCTCCAAGTCCTTCAGCTGCATCTTCAATTACCGGAATGTCATACTCCATCGCAATGGCCATAATCTCCTCCATTTTGGCAGGCATTCCATATAAATGAACAGGAATGATAGCTTTAGGCTTCTTGCCTTTCGCTATTCTATCTTTTATGGCTTCCAATAAGTGAATGGGCGACATGTTCCAAGTGTCTTCTTCGCTTCCCACAAGAATTGGAGTTGCTCTTTGATAAACAATTGGATTGATCGTGGCCGAAAAAGTAAAAGTAGAAGCCAATACTTCATCTCCTTGTTCAACCCCCAACATGATCAAAGCTAAATGAATGGCTGATGTCCCTGATGATAATGCAGCACAATGACCTATTCCTGAATAATCACAAATAGCTTGTTCTAATCCATTCACATTGGGACCTAAAGGAGCAATCCAATTCTCCTCAAATGCGGAATTGATGTAATTAAGTTCTGTTCCACCTAAGTGGGGGGAAGAGAGGTAGAGGCGTTTATTCATTATGGTATTTGATAGGTTTAGCAGGAACACCAACAGCTGTACAATTGGGTGGTATGTGTTTTGAAACTACTGCTCCAGCTCCGATGATACTATTCTTCCCGATTTCTACAAGGTTAATAATCTTAGCTCCTGTCCCAACGAATACTGCTTGTTTTATATTTACATCACCTGATATATTAACTGTTGGCATAAAAGAGCTGTAGTCTGCTATATTGGTATCGTGTCCAACTGTGCAACATAAATTTAATATAACATGGTCACCTATGTTGATGTTGACTGTAACAATACAACCTGCTGTAATAATTACCCCTTCACCAATATTCAAAAAAGCCCTATCTCCTAAAATTGCATTTGGGTGGATCAACGTAGCCCACTTTATCGAACTATTTATTATTGACTGTATTACACCCTTTTTAGTCATAGGATCACCTAATGCAACAACCATGTATAGCTCCTCTTTTTGTTGGTTTACCTCATTGACTCCCCCTAATACCTCCCATGAATTTATTCGGGTTCCAATTGGTAACCCGTCATCGAAAAACCCAACTAAGTCATATTGTTTTTCGACTTTATTAATGTCACGTACTAACTGCGCAACCTCTCTTCCAAATCCTCCAGCTCCAAATATTGCAATTTTTTTCATGTTTAATTTCTTCCGTTGAACGCCTCTATGGTAGCCTGTCCCACTTGACTTATCCCATCCCTTACTAATACTTTTTTTACTGTTAAAAATATGATTTTGAGATCTAATAAGAAAGATTGATGCTTAACATACCAAACGTCCAGTTCAAATTTTTTTTGCCAAGAAATAGCGTTTCTTCCATTAATCTGCGCCCAACCGGTAATGCCAGGCTTAACATTATGTCTTTTCCGCTGACTTACATCATATAAAGGCAAGTATTGAGTTAATAACGGTCTAGGCCCCACCAGAGACATCTCACCTTTTAACACATTAAACAATTGAG
>Ga0316189_10006787_pt1 | contig 10892 bp, 10 predicted proteins | sample LowCovwburrow_MG_FD_204930 | JGI IMG/M metagenome (GOLD analysis project Ga0316189, IMG submission 204930) | Coastal sediment microbial communities from Maine, United States - Lowes Cove worm burrow | ecosystem: Environmental > Aquatic > Marine > Coastal > Sediment | place: USA: Maine... | reverse complement strand
GTCGGCTGGAGCCTGGACGCCAACGAGGAACAGTCGGCGGAAGTCGATTCGGCGGTCATTCGCTTCCGGTCCGGCGGGGAGATCGTCCCCCTCGACGATGAAGCCGCCCGTCGGATGGAGTAGCAGTCCGATGGACCCGGTCGCTCCCTCCTCTTCCGCCAGAAGCAGCCACGCCTCACGTCGCTCGCGGTTCAGGCGGAGTCCCTCCACGCGGCGACCGATGCACCGCACACGGATCTCCCCGGCGATTCCGGCGATGAGAGCTGGATCGTACCGGATAGCCAACCCCAGAGTCCTTTCGCAGTCCATCGTTCGACGGCGGTAGCGCCGCCAGTTCAGGCCGCCCCCGTTGTTGGGGTCGCCCGGAGTGAATATCTATCTGTAGGCCCGCCGTGGAACACCCCCGGCGAAGGCGTTGAACATTGCCAGCAAGGAGCCCATTGGGAATGCATCCCGTCATCGAACGAGCAGGGGTAGCAGCCGAGTTGCCGGCCTGGGCCCAGTGCACGTCGAGACGGCGGGACCACGGAGTGCGAGTCGGCGACCTCCTGTCGGCGTGGGCCGCCGATCTGGAGTTCCCGGAGCGCGAGCGGATCCGCTGGCGCGCGGCCGGGGTTCTGCACGACGCTCTGAAGGACGCTCCGCTCGCCGAACTGCATGATATCGCGGGAGACGGTTGGCCCGATCCGGTCGTACACGCGCCGGCTTGCGCCGATCGATTGACGGCCGATGGCGTCGAGGATCGTTCTCTGCTCGAGGCGGTCCGATACCACCCCGTGGGGCATCCCGGTCTGGACACCCTCGGGGAGTTTCTGATCCTCGCGGACTATCTGGAGCCGGGCCGGAGCGGCGGCGGTGGCACCAGGGCCCGCCTCAGGGAACTCCTTCCGGACGGCGCCTCAGAAGTCCTCATTGTCGTCGTCCGCCGTCGACTCCGCAGGCTGCTCGACAAGAACCGTCCTCTCATGAGTTGTTCGGTGGACTTCTGGAATCGGCTGGTGGGGCAGTGATCGCCAGGGCGCAGACCGCTCTGCTCGTGCTCGTGCTGCTCGGAGCCGGCGTCCTTCTGGGGTCGTTCCTCCTGGAATGGCGGGGCCAGGAACTGGCGCTTCCGGCCTCGAGTCCGGAGTTCGAAGGACTGCCATCGTCCATTTCGTCCGAATCTCTCGTTGATCGGATCAGCGTCGAGGTGCTGAACGGAGCCGGCGAGCCCGGGGCTGCCGCCCTGATCACAGACGCGTTGCGCGATGCCGGCTATGACGTGAAGACGTTCGGCAACGCCCCGAGTTTCGAGTACGAGGAGACCATCGTGATCGATCGGTCGGGGCGATCGGACGCCGCCCGTTCCGTGGCCGATGCCCTCGGGGTGAACGAGGTCCGAACTGAGCCTCGGCCGGCGCTGTACCTCGACGCGACGATCATTCTCGGTCGAGACTGGAAGCTGCGCCTGGAGAAGCTGCGCTAGGACCCTTCGTCGGACTCTTCGACGGCCATCCCATCGCGCTCCAGCCTCAGCTGCCCGCAGGCCGCGGCGATATCCAGCCCTCGAGGCCGTCGGATGGCTGCCTCCACACCCCGGGATTCGAGAACCCGCACGAAGGCCTCGATGCGCTCCGCAGGACTGGGACGCCAGTCCCTCCCCGGAATGGGATTGTAAGGTATGAGGTTGACAAAACCGTCCACGTCCTGGAGCAGATCCGCCAGAGACTGGGCAAGCTCCGCGGAATCGTTGACCCGGTCGATCATCGTGTACTCGAACGTGATCCGCCGGCCCTTGGCCTCCTGGTACTCGCGCAGGGCCGCGAAGAGGTCCGGGAGGGGATACCGCTTCTCGACCGGAACCAGCATCTCACGCAGGGTGTGCTCCGGGGCATGCAACGACACCGCCAGCCGGAAGGGTTCGGGCCGGGCAGCGAGCGCCCGGATCCCGGGCACGAGACCCACCGTGGAGACGGTGATACGTCGGGCGCCGAATCCGAATCCGCCATGCAGGATCGACAGGGAGGCAAGGACCGCGTCGAGGTTCGCCATGGGCTCACCCATCCCCATGTAGACCACGTTGGCGATCCCGCGTCCGAACACGTGACGCGACACGAGCTCGGCATCCCGGAACTGCGCGACGATCTCCGCCGCGCTGAGCTGCCGCCGGAACCCGAAGTCGCCGGTGGCGCAGAAACGACACGCCAGGGCACAGCCGGCCTGCGACGACAGGCAGAGGGTCACTCGATCCCGCGTCGGAATGAGCACGGATTCAACCTGCTCCCCGTCTCGCAAACGCCACAGATGCTTGACGGTCCCGTCCTTCGACCGCGCCTGGAACGCCATCTCCAGGGGCGAGACCGAGAACCGCTCGTCGAGCAGCGTGCGCAGGTCCGCCGGGAGATCGGTCATCTCGTTGAACCCGGCGGCGAACCGGTCGTGCACCCAGCCGGCGATCTGCCGGGCCCGGTAGGCGGGCTGTCCCAGTTCAGCGAGCGCTGGACCGAGCACCGTCCCGTACTCGTCAGGATGGTGGTCGAGCAGCTCGTGACGGCCGGTAGTTTCAGTGTTTTCTGACATGAGAAAGACGATCTTCATCGGGCCGGCGTGGCGCAAGGGTTGCCTTGCTGCCCCTTCGGGTCACAGGTATCTTGAGCCGCCGCGAATCGGAGGCCCTGACAGGAGCCTCCGCCAGTATTCCCGCCTCCGGAGCTCGGCTACGAGTACCCGTTCTCCAGGCCCGCCCCTGACGCTCTCCTCGCGACTGACCGAGGAGCGTATCAAGGTCCGCCTGGATTCCCTGGACAAGCCCGGGATCCTCCGGGAGATGTGTTTCCTCCTGGCCACTGCGGCGGACGCGCTCGATCGGCTGGACGACATACACCGAGTCGTCACCGATCGGGAGGCCGTTCTCAGCACGGGTGTAGGCTCCGGAATTGCTCTTCCGCACGGCAAGTGCCCGGGGCTCAGGAGCCTCGAAATCGTGGCCGGGACGACGAGGGAACCGGTGGACTTCGAGGCCGTCGATGGGAATCCCGTGCAACTGGTCGTGCTGATGGTTGGACCGCCGTCGGCCGCTGGATATCACGTGAAGACGTTGGGCCACATCAGCCGGACGCTGCGCGACGCCGAGCTTCGCGCTAAGCTCACGAGGGCGCAGGACGCGCGCCGTTTCCGCCAGCTGATACTGGAAGCCGGGGCTTGAGACGTCCTTCCGGATCCTGGCGGTCCGTGGCCGCCTGGGCGGTGCTGATCCTGGTGGCGACGACGGTGCCAGTGACGAACCTGGTGGTCCGGGCGCCCGCGCTGTGGCTGGACAAGTTCGTGCACGGCGGGCTCTATCTGGTCCTGGGGTGGCTCGTGGGCGCCGCCCTGTGCGCGACGGGCCGCCGTGGGGTGGGCGCCTGGTTCTTCGGACTGCTGGCCCTGGCCGCGTTCGCGTTCCTGGACGAGGCGCATCAGCAGTGGTTGCCGACCCGGGTCGCCAGCCCGGGCGACTGGGCCGCCGATGTGGCCGGCGCGACGATCGGCCTGACGTTGGGTATGATACTGTGGAATGTCCTCCAGCCGCGTGAGCGGCCGGAGCGAGCGGCAAACGGGGAGGAAATCTGACTCAAGAGGGAAGCGTGGAGCCGGGCCGGGCGGTCGATCGCGACACTTTTCGCGGCGAACCCGGCGCGACCCACTATCGAGACGTGCCCTGTGGCCTGATCGACGCCAGCTGGTCGGGAAAGACCGTACAGCTGGCCGGGTGGGTCCACCGGCGCCGCGACCAGGGGGGCGTGAAGTTCGTCCTGCTCCGCGACCGAACGGGACTGGTGCAACTGGCCTTCGAGCCCGAACGAACGCCGGCTGAGGTGATCGCCGCTGCGGCCAGGTTGAATCCGGAAGACGTGCTTTCGATCCGTGGAGAGGTGGAAGCGCGGCCCGATGGAGCCGTCAATCCGGAGATGGCGACGGGCGAGATCGAGATTCGAGTGCGGGAAATGGAGGTGCTGGCCTCGTCTGATCCGCTCCCGATCCTGGTTGCGGTGCCGCCGGAAGAAGAGCTGCCGTCAGAAGAGCTGCGTCTCCGGCATCGCGTGCTCGATCTGAGGCGCCCCGAACTGCAGCAGAACTTCGTGGTGCGGCACCTGGCGACGAACGCGGCGCGCGCTTCGCTGTCGCAGCAGGGGTTTCTGGAGGTGGAAACCCCATTTCTCACCCGACGCACTCCGGAGGGCGCCCGGGACTATCTCGTGCCGAGCCGAATTCACCACGGCGAGTTCTACGCGCTTCCACAGTCGCCGCAGCTCTACAAGCAGCTGCTGATGGTGGCGGGGTTCGATCGGTACTTCCAGATCGCCCGCTGTTTGCGCGACGAGGACCTGAGGGCTGATCGTCAGCCGGAGTTCACCCAGATCGACGTCGAGATGGCCTTCGTCGCTGAGGACGATGTCTTTGCGGCCTGCGAGCGAATGCTGGTCGACATGTTCTCCTCCACGCTGGACCGGTCGATTCCCGTGCCTTTCCCCCGGATGACCTGGGCCGAGGCGACGGAATCGTACGGCACCGACAAGCCCGACCTCCGAATCGATTGGCGCATCAGGGACTTCTCGAGCGCGCTTGGTGGCCGGGGCTTCGGCATCATCGACGGAGCACTGGCGGCAGGGGGAAGAGCCAGGGGGTTCGTCGTCCCGGGCGGGGCGTCGCTTTCCCGCTCCCGCCTCGATGCGATCAACGATACGGCGCGGGAGGCGGGGGCGAAGGGCGCCCTGTGGATGAAGTGCACAGAGGACGGTTTCACCGGCCCCGCAGCCCGTGCGGTCGACGAGGAAACCGGCCCGATCCTCCGATCGGAATTCGGACTTACGGCGGGCGATCTTCTCGTATTGGTCGCCGGCCCGGATTCCGAGAGCTCACCCTCGCTCGACGTGCTTCGGCGGCAGCTCGGCGCCGAACTCGGGGCCGTGTCGGAGGGCGAGGAGTGGGTGTGGGTGACGGACTTCCCGCTGTTCGAGGCCGATCCCGAGAGCGGGGCTCCCGCGGCCAGTCACCATCCGTTCACGATGCCCGTTGATGTGACGCCCGAGGCGCTGCTCGCGGATCCGTTCTCGGTGCGATCGCGAGCGTACGACCTCGTGCTCAACGGCACCGAACTGGCCAGCGGCAGCATCCGGTGCCACGTGCCGGCCCTGCAGAGGGCAATCCTCGAGGTGCTGGGCATGACGCCGGAACAGGTGGACGCCCGGTTCGGCTTCCTGCTGGAGGCATTCCGCTATGGCGTGCCGCCCCATGGAGGCTTCGCACTCGGTCTCGATCGACTCGTGGCTCTGATGGTGAACGTGCCGTCTCTCAGGGACGTCATCGCGTTTCCGAAGACCACGGCCGCCCGGGGACTGATGGAGGGGGCCCCCTCAAGCGTGGATGACGAGCTGCTGGCGGATCTCGGCATCCGGCTGGCCGGGAAGCGAGCCGAATCCGATGAGTGATTCAGACGCTGCGAGCCCGGATTCGCTGGATGCGCCCGTGATCCAGCACCGCCTTTCGGCCGAGGGGGCCGACGAGCTGCTGTTGGCAGGCGTGAACGACGTTCACCTGAAGGCCCTGGCTCGACTGGGTGACCTCCGGGTCATCCTCCGAAACGACCAGTTGATCCTCTCGGGAGACGTGGAGGCGGTGGAGCGCTGCACGCCGGTCGCTCAGCGCATGGTCCGCATGGCCCAGCTCACCCGTTCCTTCGATCTGGCGGACGTAGAGCGTTTCTTCGCCGAGGCCGAGAAGGAGCCCCTCACTCCGGTGCCGGAATCGGATGAAGAGGTCGTAGCACTTCCAGGAGCACGTAAGGTCATTCGACCTAAATCTAAGGGACAGAAGGAGTACCTGTCTGCGATACGAAAGAACGATATAGTGGTCGGCATCGGACCGGCGGGGACGGGGAAGACCTACCTGGGCGTGGCCATGGCTGTCGATGCCCTGGCTCGTAAGCGCGTCCGCCGGATTATCCTGACTCGCCCCGCGGTGGAAGCGGGCGAGGCGCTGGGCTTCCTTCCCGGCGACATTCGCGACAAGGTGGACCCCTACCTGAGGCCGTTGTACGACGCCCTGGAGGACATGCTTCCGGCCGACCGGATGCGCCGCGCGATCGAAGAACGCACCATCGAGATCGCGCCCCTCGCCTACATGCGTGGGCGCACCCTCTCGGATGCCTTCCTGATCCTCGATGAGGCGCAGAACGCGACGACGGCGCAGATGAAGATGTTCCTTACCCGCCTCGGTCTGAATTCGCGGACCGTGATCACGGGTGACAAGACCCAGATCGATCTTCCTCGTCCGCAGGAGTCGGGTTTGCTGGAGATCGAGCAGATTCTCAAGTCCGTTGATGGGATCGATTTCGTATACCTGAGCGAATCGGATGTCGTGCGGCACCGACTGGTGAAGGAAATCATCCGGGCGTACGCGAATCACGACAACGGAACCAGGCAGGGCGGATGAGCGCGACGCGGTTCCGGGAGACGTGGCGCGACGCGGCTCGCGCGATCGACCGACGGCCAGGCGAGGGCTGGCGGGACCAGCTCTTCCACCATGGCTTCCGCGTCTTCGTGGTGCTGGCGATCGCGGCAGCGGTTCCGCTCCTGTTTCAGAGCCGCACCCTTCCGGAGACCGTGGATGTCCAGGAGGGCGCGGTCGCCACGGAAGACGTGATTGCCGCGTTCGAGTTCGCGGTACCGAAGCGGCCGGATCAGTTGGTGCGGGAGCGCGAGGATGCCCAGCGCGTGGTGCTCCAGGTCTATGTCCTCGACGTTGCCGCTGCCGACACGGCGCTCGCGAACGTGGCGGGTTTCTTTGAGCAAGCCGATTCGGTGTTCGGGTCAAGCCCGGAGACTGCTGATCTGGCGTCCGCGCGCGATTTCCTCGGTTCAATCGGCCTGACGGCCACGGATGCCCAGCTCAACTACCTGGCCGATCCGGTTCGCCGGGAGGCGCTTCGCAGTTCGATCGAGACGGCGTTCCGGGTACTCCTGCCGGCTGGAGTGGCGGCATTGCTGGATTCCGGGGCGCAGTCGTCGAGCTACGTGAGCGTGCGCGGTGAGACGGACCGGCTGGTACCGAGGGACTCCATCACCACGTTGAATCGGTTCCAGGAAGATGCGATGGTTTACGCGCCGCAGGACGCTTCTGCAGATGGGTTCCAGATCTACTCGAGCCTCCTGATCCGGTTCCGTAAACCGACCCTCCTTCCGGACGACCTGGCGACGCGGACGGCCCGAGAGCAGGCCCGGGCGGCCGTCGATACGGTATCGGACGTGATCCTCGAGGGTGAGCGCATCGTGACGGCTCACGAGCGGGTGGGAAACCGTGAGCTGCATCGGCTGAGCGCCTACAACGCCGAACTGGTGAGCAGGGGACTGGCCGGGAGCACGAGCCGCCGCCTGGCGAGCGCCGGAAGCATCCTGTACACCGGAATCCTCATCTCACTGCTCGCGGTCGTAATTCTGATGTTCAGGCCCGCGATCTACAGGGACGTGCGCGCGTATCTCATCGTGATGGGGCTGGTGGCGGTGGTCATGGTATCGGCCAGCCTGATTCAGCAGGCCGGCTATCCATCGGAGCTCATCCCGGTCGCGCTGCTCGCGCTCCTGGTGGGAGCGTTGTACGACGGGCTCATCGGTTTCGTGGCCGTGGCGGTGGTCGCGGCGGTCGTCGGGGGGCAGATCGTCCTGCTTGGCGAGGCGGTGTTCGCCCTCGCCGCAGTGAGCGTGCCGTTCAAGATGATCGCGGCCGGCGGCGCCGGGGCCCTCGGGATCCGGCGGGTGCGCCGGCGCAGCCACAGTTGGGTTCTCATCGCCCTGATCGGTGGCGCGTATTTCCTGGCCGGCGTGGCGATCGTCCTTCTCCGGTCATTGCCGGTTCGGGAGATCCTGCAGGCACTGTTCTGGGGAGGTGTCAGCGCCACCCTGTGTACGGTACTCGCCGTGGCGGCGGTCATACCGGCCCTGGAGAAGCTGACGGGCGTCAGCACCGATCAGACGCTCCTCGAGCTCAGCGACCTCAACGCGCCGCTGCTTCGCGAGCTTTCCCGAGAGGCGCCCGGCACGTACGCCCACTCCATCAACGTGGCGAACCTCGCGGAGGCCGCCTGTCTGGGAATCGGGGCGAACCCGCTGCTGGTTCGAGCCGGCGTCTACTATCACGACATCGGCAAGATGGCGAACCCGCAGTTCTTTGTGGAGAACCAGCCGCGCGGACGGAATCCGCACGACCGGCTGCCACCCCGCCGGAGCGCCGCGATCATCCGGGACCACGTCAAAGACGGGCTCCGTCTCGCATCCGAACACCGTTTGCCCCGGGTGATACACGACTTCATCCGGGAGCACCACGGTACGACGATGATCTCCTTCTTCCTCGACAAGGCTCGCGAAGCGGAGCCGGATCTCGATCTCGACCCCTCCGACTTCGCCTACCCGGGGCCCAAGCCCCAGAGCCGCGAGACGGGGGTCGTCATGCTGGCCGATGCGATCGAATCGGCGACCCGTGTCCTCCAGGACCCGACGCCGGATCGGATTCGCGCCACCATCGACCACCTGGTCAACGCCCGAATCGCCGAGAACCAACTGGACCAGTGTCCACTCACATTGCGGGACCTGGAGATCGCGAAAGCCGAGTTCGCGCGCGTCCTGATCGGGATGTACCACCGCCGGATCGAGTATCCCTCGGGGATACAGGCCGTGGCGAAGCCCAGTGTCACCGAAGAGGATGGATCCGGGGCCGGCGCGACGCCGGCCTGATCCGACCAGGCCTGCCATGCCACTCGTCCTGCACTTCAACCGGCTCGGAGACTGGCCCGGCCTCGCGGAGCATGAACCGATCCTGAGACGGGCGGCGCTGGCTGCGCTCGAGTCACAGGGGGAACGCAGCGGAGAGGTGTCGTACACGTTCCTGTCGGCCGAACAGATCCGCGACCTCAACCGCGACTATCTCCAACGCGACCGGTCCACGGACGTCATCGCGTTCGACCTGGGTGAGGGCCGGAACTTGCTGGGCGACGTCTACATTTCCCCTGAAGTCGCAGCCGCCAATGCTGCAGAGCACGGCGTAATCGAGCAGCACGAGATCCTGAGGCTGGTGGTGCACGGGTCCCTTCACGTCGTCGGCCTGGATCACCCCGAAGGCCCCGAGAGGGAGACCGCACCGATGTTCGCGCTGCAGGAGCAGTTGCTCCGATCCATCGTGGACGGCTAGCCTTAGCGTACACGAACCCGGCAACGAGAGCAGGCGGCCTACATGCAGAGGATCGGACAGCGTCTCAGACGATACCTCATGACAGGGCTGATCGTGATCGCGCCGATCGGCGTCACGGTGTGGGTCCTTTCATGGCTGTTTCTGACGCTGGATCCGATCATCGGCAGGTACCTCCCGAGGATCTACGGCTACGAGCCGCGAGGCCTGGGGGTCGTGGCCCTCCTGGTGCTCCTTGTCCTCGTGGGCTGGGCTTCGCAGAAGGCGATGGGCAGGCGGGCGCTTCGAGTCTGGAACTCCGTCGCAAACCGCGTCCCGGTCGCACGCAGGTTGTACAGCGCTTCTTCACACGTATTCGAAGCCGTCCTCACGCGTGACCAGAAGCTCTTCCGGCACTGTGCCCTGATCGAGTATCCTTCACCCGGTTCGCATACGCTGGTATTCGAGACCGCGGATGCGGCAGGCGAGGTGGAGGACCTGATCGGGGAGCCCTCGGTCGCGGTATTCGTGCCCACGGTGCCCAATCCGACCTCGGGGTTCCTGCTCTTCGTCCCGCGCAGCCGTGTGCAGCGGCTGGGCATGACGGTGGAGGAGGGATTCAAGATGATTCTGTCCGCCGGAATGGCCGTACCGGAGTCGGCCGGGGTGGAACCTCCTTTGGACGACCGATGAGCGACAAGACCGACCAGATGGAACAGGTGCTGGAGCGGGTGCTCGGTCTCCTCGAGGCCCGCGACTACGAAGGACTTCGCGACGCCCTCCAGGGAGTTCACGCCAGTGATCTGGCCGACCTCGTCGAGCATCTCGAGGGCGAGGAGCGACTTTCGCTGCTTCACCACATGCCCTCGGACCTGGCGGCCGACGCGCTCGCAGAGATGGAGGACGTAGAGCGTCCCGGGGAGCTCCTTCTTCAGCTCGAGCCGGAGCGCGCGGCAGAGATCGTCCACGAAATGGCGGATGACGATGCCGCCGACCTGATCGGTGACCTGGAGCCGGAGCAGCAGGCCCAGGTCCTGGCGGTGGTAGCGGAGGAAGAAGCGGCGGAAATCGAAGAGCTTCTGACCTTCCCGGAAGAGTCGGCCGGCGGGCTGATGACCCGGGAGGTCCTCTCTGTGTCGACCCGCCTCACCGCGGGTGAGGCGATCGCCGAGATCCGCAGGCAGGCCCACGAGGATTTCGACTTCTACACCATCTTCGTGGTTGATCCGGACGGCACGTTCCGGGGTGTGGTCGCGCTCCGGGATCTGGTCATCGCCGACCCGACGGTGTTGATCGCCGAGCTTACCGAGGAACCTCCCGCCGTCGTCAATGTCGAGACCGACCAGGAGGAAGTGGGCAAGATTCTTTCTCGCTACAACCTGGCTTCCCTGGGCGTCGTGGACGCGCTCGGACGCCTGGTGGGCCGCATCACCTTTGACGACGTGATCGACGTGGTGGAGGCGGAGGCTACCGAAGATATCTTCCGGTTCGCCGCCGTGTCTGACGAAGAAGAAGTCCGGGGTACGACCGTGGATGCGATCAAGAGCCGTCTACCCTGGCTGATTCTCAGCGTGGTCACCGCGGTGGTAGCCTCGTCCGTGGTGTTCGTCTACCAGAGCACCATCGAGGCGATGGCCCTGCTGGCCGTGGCCATGCCGGTCATCGCCGGCGTGGGCGGCAACGCCGGTACTCAGGCGCTGGCCGTCACGATTCGG
>Ga0316189_10006786_pt1 | contig 10892 bp, 11 predicted proteins | sample LowCovwburrow_MG_FD_204930 | JGI IMG/M metagenome (GOLD analysis project Ga0316189, IMG submission 204930) | Coastal sediment microbial communities from Maine, United States - Lowes Cove worm burrow | ecosystem: Environmental > Aquatic > Marine > Coastal > Sediment | place: USA: Maine... | reverse complement strand
GGCCAATTAACAAAAAGGTCTTTGCTAACCTCCCTTAGCGAAGACTTGGCGCTGCCCACACAGGCAGCGCTCATTTTTTATTCAGTTGGCGTAAATCGGCACATAAAAAGAAGGGAAGCATCTTGTAGTGAATACTGCCTTAGGATTTCGGCGTGCGCCTTTACTCTGCCTTAATTGACGAACGTAAATCATCAACCGCATGGACAAAGAGCGTTGTATCGACACCTGCTGCTACAAATGTATAGCCCCATTTCAGGAATTGATTGGCCTGTTCGGCGGAGCCAGCTAGTATTCCTGCTGGCATGCCTACCGCCTGTAAACGGTTGACGGTTTCTTGGAGAACGTTCTGCATTTCTGGATGCGCTGGCGCGCCCAAATACCCAAAAGAGGCCGATAGATCCGAAGGGCCGATGAAAACGCCATCGACTCCGGGTACTGCTGCAATGTCTTCTAACTGATCCAATGCTTCGCGTGTTTCAACCTGCACAATCACACAAATTTCAGCGTTGGCTTTGTTCAAATAGTCTGGGATGCGTCCATATCCACCTGCCCGTGTCCCTGCAGACACACCGCGGATGCCGTCTGTTGGATATCGTGTTGCTTGCACAGCCGCCGCTGCCTCTTCTGCGGTTTGAACAAAAGGTGCAAAAATGGTCTGAGCTCCGATATCAAGTGCGCGCTTAATCATAACCTTATCATTCCATGGTACACGCACAGCGGCATGATTAGCTGCTGTCGCTGCTCTTAAGATATCAATCAGGCGCGGCACATCCACCGGGGAATGTTCGCTATCAAAAAGCAGCCAATCAAAACCAGCACTCGCAATAATTTCGGCTGAAGTTGGGCTCGAGAGCGTTGACCACAGTCCAACTTGTTGACGACCCTCTGCGAGTGCTCGTTTGAACAGGTTTTGTTTAATGTCGATCATCCGAAAGCCACTTTCACTGTGCCCATTGGCCCAAAGTCGGCCACCAAATCATCTCCTTTTTCTGCCCATACAGGGCGCGTGAAAGACCCTGACAAAACCAGATGACCGGCCTTCATGCCCACATCGAAGGTCGCCAATTTGTTGCATAACCACGCAACGGCGTTTGCAGGATGATCCATAACTCCAGCTGCGATGCCAGTTTCCTCAATCTCTCTATTTCGATAGAAGAGCGCGCCAACCCACCGCAAATCAAATTCCTCAGGCCGGAACCGTTGTTTACCAAGAATAAGCCCTGCTGCCGCGCCATTATCAGAAACCGTGTCAAAAATTTTGCGAGGCTCCACCCAGCGGGCATCAATGATTTCGATGGATGGTACAACCCATTCTGTCGCATCCATTACGTCATCGAGCGTCACTCCAGGGCCACGCAAGTCTTTTCCCAAAATGAATGTCAGTTCTGGCTCGACCCTTGGCACACAATAATTTGCCGCATCGACAGTTACGTCATCTTCAATCATCATATCTTGAAATACGTGCCCATAGTCAGGCTCGTCTATTTTCGAACTAGCTTGCATTGCTTTAGATGTTAACCCGACTTTATGGCCAGCAAGAATACCGCCGTTTTCCTCCCGAAGGCGCGCGACAGTCTGTGATATCGCATAAGCATCATCGATTTCAACATGTGGGTATTGCACTGAAAGCTGAATCGCTTGCTTTCGCGTTCTTTCGGCGTCGAGCAGACAATGGGCAACGCTCAAATGTTCTTCGGGTGACAGCATTCTATTTCTCCATAATATCGACATTAATTTATAATGTAGATATTTATGAAAATCAACGTAAAAAATCCGCCTGCCCCAAATAGGGGCAAATTCGGGTCAAAACGAGCCTTACCAAAAGGTTTAGGGTTTGAAAGTGGTGAGTAGGATTGTCAATCTCTTGGCCGAATCGGCAAGGTGTACTTTCATTGCCTGGTGGGCTGCCTCTGCGTCTTGCGAAATGATCGCATCCGCGATGGCTTTATGAAAGGGGAGCGACATTTTGTTATGATCTTCGTCTGGGTTTGTCACACGAATGCTGAGTAACAGGCCCGTAAAGATCGCACTTTCCAGCGAATCAAAATATCGGTTCTTGGCCGTGCGCAGAATTGCGATGTGGAACTGTGAATCAGCGACTGCATATTCGCTATTAATACCAACGGTTAGCTCCATTCTTGCAAATGCTAGGCTTATGGCTTGCATATCTGCATCGGTGCGTCGCTGGGCTGCATAAAACGCAGCATCAGGTTCAATCGCTTGGCGCAATTCTATGAGGTCTTTCAGCTGTGGGCCGTTTATTTGAACACCCTGCTGCCATTGTAACACGGCGCGATCTAGCATCTGCCAGTCACGCGGGTTTAAAACCCTTGTTCCGATCCGAGGACGAACTTCTAGCATGCCTTTTGAAACCAACATTCGCACGGCTTCACGAATGACTGTCCTACTAACACCGAATTCGCTACATAAAAGCGGCTCTTCCGGTAACGTGCGCCCTACGGCATAGCTCCCACTCAAAATCCTCGTGCCTATCTGCTCAGCAACCTGTTCCGACAGATTTCGGCTCAGGACCTTTTTTGTAACCGGAATGTTGATATCTTCCATTTTTATCACTTCTTTTTTGCGGTTTTTCTTTTCACCTAAGTATAATGATTCTAACTTTGCCTTCAATCATATTATGTTAGCAAGTAAACCTCGCCAATCATGATCCTATTCACGATACACCATATAATCACAATAATCTATAAAATTATATTTTGTCGATATTATCATCGACATTTCAAACTATATGACCTATAGCTCTGAGTCAGAGCCGCCTCGCGCCATTGATGCGACTCAGATTATGCAAGGACCCACCAATGACTGATACGTCGACCAAACAGTACGCTACCGCAAAAGCTGCCCCCACCACCATTGCTGCCGCAGCCCCTCTTAAAATCACCGCTGTCAAAGCCTACTTTCAACGCGTAGAGGAGCGACCACGCGTGTTGGTAAGTGTTGAAACCGATGCTGGTATAGTCGGTTGGGGAGAAGCCTATAACCATGGGCCTGACAAAGCCTACGGCCCGATATTGGACTATTTCTTTCCATTACTTGAAGGTGAAGACCCGCGACGCGTTACCTTTCTGCACTCAAAAATGATGCATATTGGACGCTTCCCACCTGGTGCTTTGGGAATGGCTGCCATTGCCGCAATAGATCACGCGCTGTGGGATATCGCGGGCAAGGCAAATGGTTTGCCTGTGTATCAACTGTTGGGCGGCAATGTTCGTGACCAAATCAGGGTCTATGCTACGGCGATTTATCATCCCCATCCTGATGAGGCTGTTCCACTACTCATGGGTATGAACGAGAAGTACGGCATAGATGCCTTTAAGCTCAGCCCATATCGGGTTGATCCATATTCCGCCCGCTGGGGTCTGGTTTGCAAAGCCGCCGGCGAATACTTTCGTGACCTTAGGGCCCGGCTTCCAGAACATTTTGAAATTGCTTTTGATGCGCACGCCGTTATCCAAGAACAAGCACATGCGGTTCAACTCGCGCAAGCCCTCGAGCCTTACGAGCCGATGTTCTTTGAAGAACCGATGCGGCCAGAGCACATGCCAGTTTGGGGTAGATTAAAAGCCAAATTGAATGTGCCGCTTGCCACGGGTGAATCTCTATATAACCGATTCGAATTTCTGGCTCTGCTCCAAGAAGGTGGAGCGGATATTGTGCAGCCTGACATCGCGGTTGTCGGTGGCTTAACCGAAATGCGCCGCATCGCGGAAGTCGCTGATGCGCACTTTGTTCCAGTCGCACCTCATAATCCCATGGGGCCACTGGCAACGGCACATAATCTGCACTTTGCCGCTGCGTGCCCAAATTTCAAGATTCTGGAATACAAAGTCACTAACGATTGCCCATGGATCAAGGACCCATATTTGCCCGTCGGCGGCCACTTGCAGCTTCGCCCAGATCGGCCGGGCTGGGGTGTCGAGATCGATACAAATGTGTTGAAGGTGGATGATTATGTGCATTGGGAACGGCAAGCTTATGTGAAGCCAGATGGTTCCACCGCCTATTCCTGATCAGCACCGACACTATTTAAGAAAGAAAATCAAATGACCCATACGCCTCAATATTTGATTGGCGGAACATACCGCGATACGACGGATCAACCGCGGCTAAACGTCATAAATCCGTGTACGGAGGATGTGTTATGGACATGCCCTCAATGCGGCCCTGAACACGTGGCCGAAGCGGTTGCTCACGCAAAAGAAGCACAAAAATCATGGGGTCGTACCCATGGGTCAGACCGTGCTGTTCTTTTGCGTAAAACAGCAGACATTCTGGGGTCGCGCGTGGATGAAATTGCTCGCGCGTTGTCGCTTGAAATCGGCCGTCCGTTTGCGCAAGCCCAAAATGAAGTGCGTCGCGGCACCGAAATATTGATTTGGATTGCAGGTGAAGCCGAGCGCGTTTTTGGCGAAACGATGACGTCAAAGGCCGGTGGGCGCGTTTCCATAACTCGAGAACCGGTCGGCATTGTTGCGGGTATTACTCCATGGAATTTCCCAGTTGGGCAACCTTTGCAAAAACTTGGCCCAGCGCTTGCCGCCGGGTGCACGATCATTCTGCGCCCTGCCGAGCTGGCTCCGCTAACATCAACACTTGTGGTAAAATGCTTTACCGATGCCGGATTCCCCGATGGGGTTATCCAGATGCTTCATGGCGCGCCTCAACAAATATCTGAAGCTATTTTTGCCACTGATGACATTCGCAAAATTGCTTTCACCGGTTCTACCGCTGTTGGCAAGATGTTGCTTGGCGAAGCCGCGAAATCCGTCAAACGCTCATCCATGGAACTCGGTGGTCATTCACCCGTAATTGTTTGCGCAGACGCAGATATCGAACATGCGGCTGCCCAAACGGCTATGCTCAAATTTGCTAATGCAGGTCAAGTTTGTATTGCCCCAACCCGCTTCTATCTGGATGAATCCATAGCAGAAGAGTTTACGCTGGCCATGATCAAACAAGCTGAAGCGCGTGTGGTTGGTGACAGTCAGGACCCATCAAGCACGATGGGTCCGTTGGCTCATGCCGTTCAACGCCAAAAGCTGGAAGAGTTGATCGAAGACGCGGTTAAGCACGGCGCTCGAATTCGCACTGGTGGCGACCGCCCAGCAGATAAAAACACTGGATTCTACCTAAATCCAACCGTGTTAGACCAAGTTCCAGATGACGCTCGCATCATGCATGAGGAGCCCTTCGGTCCTGTGGCTGTGTTGACCACATTTAAGGATCTGGAAGATGCAATAGAACGTGCAAATGCCAGCGAATACGGGTTAGCTTCCTATGCTTTTTCTAGCGATCTTAGCCAATGCGAACAGTTGGCACGGGACTTGGAAGCCGGCGTTGTCGGAATTAACAACGTCGAAGCGTCACAGCACGAAACACCGTTTGGTGGCACGAAAGCCTCTGGTTTTGGTCGCGAAGCGGGAAGGTTTGGCATTCAAGAATACTTGAACGTCAAAACCACACATTTAACGTGGCCGTCATGAGCTAGATCACCAGATTTTCTCGGGCCATTCCTTAGCTGAAGTCATAGCGTCAGAACCCGGCCCGAGAGGATCGTTTTCGAGATGCAATTCAAACCCCTTATCAATAGGCAATAAAATGAACTATCTTAAACCAGACACCTTTGATGAGGCCATCGCCTTGGCTCAGAAGGCCAAGGGCACCCTGCGCTTTCTGGCAGGTGGTACGGATGTGCTCGTGCAGCTTCGTTCAGACCTCGTTACACCAGACACATTGATAGACCTCAAAGGTATTGCCGGCGTCAAAGACATAACCCGCACGTCTGAAGGTTGGGACATTGGCATAGCAGTTTCGGGTGCTGAAATCACAGAACATGAAGAGTTGATGCAGGATTGGCCCGGTGTTGTCGAAGCTATGGATCTAATTGGCTCAACGCAGGTCCAAGGTCGGGCGACCTTGGTTGGCAATCTATGTAACGGCTCTCCCGCGGCGGATAGTGTTCCCGCAATGATGGCCGCTGGCGCAAGCGCTATGACACTAGGCCCCAATGGTACCCGTGAACTCATGGTGACCGATATCCCAACTGGCCCTGGCCAAACTTGTCTTCAGCCCGGTGAGATCATTACATCCATTCATATCCCCGCCCAAAAAGCAAACAGCGGAGACGCATACGAGCGGTTCATTCCGCGCACAGAAATGGACATCGCAGTTGTGGGCTGCGGCATTAACTTGACTGTTGATGGTGATACAATCACAGGCGCGAAGGTTGCTATAGGTGCTGTCGCACCGACAATCCAATTGGTGCCAGATGCCGCTGACGCGCTCATTGGCAGTTCACTTGATGAACAGGCGCTCGCAGGTTTGGCTGATGCTGTCCGCGCCGCCTGTAATCCCATTGACGATAAACGTGGAACAATTGAATTTAGAATCGACGTAGCAGGCGTATTGGCCCGCCGCGTTGCCCAAACCGCCTATGCCCGTGCGAGGAAAGCCAAATGAGCAAGCAAGTAATAACGACAACCGTAAACGGCGACTCGGTCGATTTCGTCTGCGACCCCCGCGAATCATTGTTAGACGTTTTGCGAGACCGGCTTGGTCTAACAGGATCAAAAGAAGGCTGTGGCACCGGCGATTGCGGAGCGTGCTCAATTATGCTCGACGGCCGTCTAGTTTGCTCCTGCCTTGTCCTTGGGGTGGAAGCTGAAGGCAAGACAATTGAAACCATCGAAGGCGTGGCAACAGGCACCCAGCTTCATGTGTTGCAAGATAAAATCATCGAACACGCGGGTCTACAATGTGGAATTTGCACACCCGGTATAATTGTGGCGGCCAAAGCATTGCTCGAGAAAAACCCTGACCCAACCGAAACGGAACTCCGCTATTGGTTGGCAGGAAATCTGTGCCGGTGCACCGGGTACGACAAAATAATTCGCGCTGTAATGGACGCCGCGGCAGAGCTTAGGAAGGTTGCATAATGGCACTTGATCAGGAAAAGACAAAGCAATTCAAATATATCGGCACCCGCCCTAAGCGCCAAGATGGTGTAGACAAAGTTACGGGTCAGGCCAAATACGGCGCCGACACCTATCAATCCGGAATGCTGCATGGCGCGATTGTACGCAGCCCGCACGCACATGCTAAAATCCTGTCGATTGACACCTCCAAGGCCGAAGCTCTGGAAGGAGTGAAAACCATTGTAACGCGCGCTGAATTTGCGACTGACGTAACAGGCGATAACTGGAACATTCTTGAGAATGTTATGGCCGACAAAACCGCACTTTATGATGGTCACGCGGTTGCTGCTATTGCAGCGACCTCGGCTTTGATCGCGCGCGACGCTGCAAAACTGGTTGTTGTGAACTACGAACCTCTTCCACACGTAACGGATATCGTTGATGCAATAAGCGAAGACGCCCCAATCATCCGTGAAAGCTCTATCGAACCAAACGTGCCGGAAGGTTATCACAAGAACATCACGCGCCGCTATGAATGTGGTAAAGGAGATGTGAAGGTCGGTTTTGGTGAAGCTGATTTAATTCTGGAGCGTGATTTTTTCACTGAAGGTGTGCATCAAGGCTATATTGAACCCCACGCCTGCCTCGCTCATGTTACTCCGGATGGTAAAGGCGAGTTGTGGTGCTCAACACAAGGCCATTTCAATGTTCAACGAGTCTGTGCAGACCTTCTTGGCATGGAAAGTAGTCAGCTAAAAGTGACGGCCTCTGAAATCGGTGGTGGATTTGGAGCGAAAACAACGGTGTTCATTGAGCCCGTTGCCCTTGCGCTTTCGCGCAAAGCAAACCGCCCTGTAAAACTGGTCATGAACCGTTCTGAGGTTATTCGCGCCACCGGACCAGCATCTTCCTCTTGGTCAACCGTTAAAGTGGGCATGAAGAAAAACGGGACAATCACAGCGGCGCATGGGACATACCGACTACAAGGTGGTGCCTTCCCTTCTGCACCTTCAGAATCACCCGCACAGGTGACATTTGCGCCCTACGATATTGAACATGCTGAAATGATAGGCTTGTCTATTATGACCAACCGCCCAAAACAAGCGGCCTACCGAGCCCCTGGCGCGCCAATGGGGGTTTTTGCATCAGAGCAAATCATCGAAGAAATGGCGCATGAGCTTGGCATTGACCCAATTGAATTGCGCCTCAAGAATGCAGCCAAAGAAGGCACGAAAGGTGTTCACGGCCCGACATATCAGCGCATCGGATTAATTGAGACTCTAGAGGCGGCCAAGGCTCACCCACATTATTCAACTCCGCTCAAAGAAAACCAAGGGCGTGGTGTGGCTGTTGGTTTTTGGTTCAATTTTGGTGGCGCAACCTCGGTCTCAATGGCTCTTTCGCTCGACGGGTCCGTCGCGCTGACGGTTGGAACGCCAGATATTGGTGGCTCACGCGCTTCGATGGCCCTCATGGCGGCCGAGGTGTTATGTATCCCCTATGAAGACATTAGAGTCACTGTAGCAGATACGGGTTCTCTTGGGCATAATGACGATACAGCTGGTAGCCGCGTAACATTTGCTGTTGGTTTGGCTACCATCGAAGCCTGTAACGCTGCAATAAAGGAACTTTGTAAGCGCGCAGCAGGCGAGTGGGGTATCGAACCTGAAGCCGTAAAGTGGGAAGAAGGTTTTGCTGTACCATCAGGTGCGAATGCCGGTGATTTTGCGCCGTTATCACTTAAAGAACTTGCCGCAAAAATGAATACGACCGGCGGCCCTATTAATGGCCATTTTGCCTCTTCTCCGAGTGGCGCTGGCCCAGGGTTCGCAACCCATCTTGTCGATGTTGAAGTGGACCCCGAAACCGGTAAATCAACTGTCATTCGATATACAGTGGTATTGGATGCAGGCAAAGCCATCCATCCTGACTATGTTGAGGGTCAAATGCAGGGTGGCGCAGTCCAGGGCATTGGTTGGGCCTTAAACGAGGAATATGTTTACGGAAAGGATGGCCGGTTGCAGAATACAATCTTCCTTGATTACCGCGTTCCAGTGGCCTCCGACCTTCCGATGATCGATTGTGTCATCATTGAAGTACCAAACCCCGGCCACCCATTTGGGGTGCGCGGCGTTGGTGAAACTTCGATCATTCCACCCTTAGCCGCGGTTGCAAATGCAGTATCTGCCGCCACAGGTGTGCGGCAAACGCGACTCCCTATGTCACCGCCTCGCGTTCTTAAAGGCATAAAAGACAAGCAATCCCATGGTTGACGTTCAACTTTGGGTAAGTCTTAGACGATTTGCAGATGATCAAAGTGTAGTTACCGTCGAGGCCGCCAATATTCGAGAAATGTTGGCGGCATTGGTCAGGAAACACCCAGCGTTAGAACCTATTGTTTCTGGTGGAGTATCCGTTGCAATCAACGGCGAGATCCACGCAGAGAGTATAGTTGCAGCCATCCCTCCTGGAGCTGAGGTCATCCTTATGCAACGCATAAAAGGAGGGTAAAACTTGGATGGTATTGCAGTTATTCTTCGACTCATAATATCCAGACAGAAATAGGGATATTGGAAATGGTCCAAATCATTGACCAACAGTTCAGGGAAAGTGCAGAAGAGAATCTTGTTTTTGTTCTCGATTGTCATAGTAATGCAATACCCTGTACACTTTGCATTGTTACAGGCGTTTCGGGTTGACCTGCGCCCCCAGTATCCACCAGCGAATGAAGAGTCCTTGAGATTAAGTTGATGGCGTTATGCTGCCAGTTTGTCCAATGTTTTCTTCTCTGCAAATTCCTGAGGTGTTAGGTTCCCCAACGATGAATGTGGTCGTTGTTGGTTGTAATCATCTCTCCATTCTTTGAGGGTTTCTTTGGCCTCAAAAAGGGAGCTGACCAGGGTTTCGTTCAGGCATTCATCCCGCAGCTTGCCGTTGAAGCTTTCGATAAAACCATTCTGCTGAGGTTTGCCGGGGGCGATGTAGTGCCAATCGATCCCGTTGCCTTGGACCCATTGTAAGATCGCCATGCTGGTAAACTCGGTGCCATTGTCCGAAACGATCGTCGCCGGCATTCCGCGCCCAGCAACGATCTGATCCAGTTCGCGTGAAACCCGCTGACCTGACAGCGATGTGTCCGCCACCAGCCCGATATTCTCGCGGGTGTAATCGTCAATCACAGTCAGAATGCGAAATCTGCGCCCGTCTGTGAAGGCATCATTAACGAAATCAAGGCTCCATCTCTGGTTTGGGCCATCGGGCAGCACCATGGGCTTTCTGGTGCCCAATGCGCGTTTCCGACCACCCCTGCGGCGCACTTGCAGCTTTTCTTCGGCATAAATGCGTCTCAGCTTTTTGTGGTTCATGAATATTCCTTTTCTCTCCAGCATGACCTGAATACGCCGATAGCCAAACCGGCGGCGTTCTTTAGCAACCAGTTTGATTTCCTCACGCAAATTACTGTCATCAGGGCGTTTCGACTGGTAACGCACCGTGGATCGATCCACCTGCATGGCATTGCACGCCCGACGCTGGCTCACACCATGCGCTCGGCACAGATGAACCACAGCTTGTCGCTTGGCCTCGGGCGTTACCACTTTTTTGAATTTACATCGCGGAGCATGGCGTTATCCAGCATCTGTTCCGCCAGCAGCTTCTTTAGCCGTCCATTCTCGCTTTCCAACGTTCGCAGCCGTGCCGCATCTGACGGTTCCATGCCGCCATACTTCGATTTGTATTTGTAGAATGTGGCTTGGCTGATCCCGTATCGCCTGCACAGGTCCGCCGTCTTCTCGCCAGCTTCCTGCTCTTTCAGCATCTGGATGATCTGTTCGTCTGTGAATCGCTTCTTCATTTGTCCGTCCTTTGGTTCGGCGGACTCTACATCAAAATGGAGGAGTTCTAAGGGCGCAGGTCAATTGCGGCAAACCGCACCGACCCAAATGGAAAGGCAGCAAA
>Ga0316189_10006785_pt1 | contig 10892 bp, 7 predicted proteins | sample LowCovwburrow_MG_FD_204930 | JGI IMG/M metagenome (GOLD analysis project Ga0316189, IMG submission 204930) | Coastal sediment microbial communities from Maine, United States - Lowes Cove worm burrow | ecosystem: Environmental > Aquatic > Marine > Coastal > Sediment | place: USA: Maine... | reverse complement strand
GGTCGTGGCATCCGAAACAGGCTGTTCATTACGGCGGCGGGCGACTCGCGTTCATCCCTTGTAACCGGTCCGCGCTCGACCAGTTCCCATCCGGTCTCTGCGGTTAGCTGCTCCAGACTGCCCCCCTGCCGCAAGGCCGACAACAGTTCCTTTCCGCGGCTCTGTGCATGAGCCGCCGCCTGTTCCAACTGCAGTGCAGTTCGAATTTCCTCCCGCACTGATTCGAACGGGCGGACAGCCGCCTCTTCGTGTTCTGTTACTCTCGCCACCACTATGTGCTCAGGACCGATTTCTATTGCCTCGCTATTATGGCCTTCACGCAGCACATCATCGCTGAAGGCGGCACCCACCAACTTGCTGGCAACCAGAATTCCCTCACCACCCTGGCGATCGAACCAATCACTGGTTTGGAGTTCCATTCCCAGCGCCTCGGCCGCCGGCTGCAGGCTGTCCGGATCTTCGTAGGCGAGATCACTGAGACGCTCCGCATATTCGTAAAACAGGCGCCCGGCCTCATTCTTCAAGTAGGCACTTCGAACCTCATCCTTGGCCTGTTCGAAAGACTTGCCGGCGGTAGGTCGAATCGCTGTCAGCTTGATCAGATGAAAACCGAAGGGGGTCTGGACCGGCTCACTGATTTCACCCTCCTGCAGCGCAAACACAACCTCATCAAAGGCTGGATCCATAACCCCACTTTCGAAGAATCCCAGATCGCCGCCGAGATCCGCCGAGCCCGGATCCTGGGAAAGCTGTTTCGCGAGACTAGCGAAATCCTCCCCGTTACGCGCCCTTTCCAGCGCAGCCATGGCCGTCGCCCGAGCAGCAGCCACCGCCTCGTCGCCCGCTCCCTGTTCCAATGAAAACAGAATATGGCTGGCCCGGCGCTGCTCCGGGGTCTCATATTCCGTTTTGTGCTGCTCGTAGTAACCAAGCAGAAGTTCGTCATCGGCTGAGAGTGTTTTAGCGATATTTCCGACATCCAAATCCAGGTATTCCACCTTGACCCGTTCGGGGGCCATGAACTCCGCCTGATTGCTTTCGTAATAGCTCCGCACCGCCTCATCGGATACCTCTGCCTGGGCCAGAAATTCCGATGCCGGGACCAGCAGGTAACTGAGTTCACGCTGCTGCTGGCTAAGACGCGCAAACTCTTTTAGTTCAGTAGACGTGGCAAACTCAGAACCAGAGATCGCCTTGGATAGCTGTCCGCTTACGATGGCCTGCCACACCTGCGCCTCAAAGCCTGCCGGTGTCAACCCTTGCGCCCGCACCGCACTGGAATAGGCGTCACTGTTGAACACTCCGTTGACCTGAAAAGCGGGGATACTCCGGATGGTGTCACGAATCAGATCCTGCCCAGCCCCCAGCCCTATCTTTTCCGATGCTTGCAGGACCAGCTGATTTCGAATCATGGAATCCAGCACTTCGGCGCGCAGACGGGCTTCGTCAATCAATTCCGGACGATAATTGTTTCCCAACTGCTGGCGCAGGCGCTGACGATATTCCCGGTAACCGCTTTCAAACTCCCGTTCGGTGATCTCGTAACCATTGACAGAGGCAACCACCGGCTCGGATCCACCACCCATATAGGACTGTATCCCCCACAAGGCAAAAGGCACACTGATGAGGATAACGATGAACCAGGCGATCCAACCCTGAGCGCGTTCCCTGATTTCCTGAAGCATTTTGTTTCTCTAATTAGGGGATTATCAGAATAGGTGTTAGAAAATGACAAACGGGGTATCGATCGATACCCCGCATATCTTCAACGTTGGCGGAGTGGACGGGACTCGAACCCGCGACCCCCGGCGTGACAGGCCGGTATTCTAACCAACTGAACTACCACTCCTCTTGCATTATGGTGGGTGCTGCAGGGATCGAACCTGCGACCCTCGCCTTGTAAGGGCGATGCTCTCCCAGCTGAGCTAAGCACCCTCAGGAAGGCGCGTTAGTTTACGGCATCCTTCAGGGCTTTGCCAGCCTTGAAACCCGGACTTCTGGAAGCCTTGATCTGTATTGTATCACCCGTCTGAGGGTTCCGCCCGGTGCGGGCTGCGCGTTCGCGTACGGAGAAGGAACCAAAGCCGACAACCGTCACCTGGTCGCCGTCCCTCAGTGCCTTGGTGATAGCTTCAACCATTCCATCCAGGGCGCGACCTGCCGCTGCCTTGGAGATATCGGCGGCATCGGCCATCGCATCTACTAATTCTGTCTTATTCATTTATATTACTTCCCCTTTGGTAATGAAAATGCTCTCCCTGGCGTGGCAAGAGAGTCGTAAAGCACGCTATCAACGCATAAAAAACGGGCTCAATTTATACCAGCGACCAAGAATCAGTGTCAAGCTGAAAAGGCGTAAAATGGCCTGTTTTATGCGCTTTCAGGGTTAAAAAGTGATATCCGGAGGCTCGATTAAGCCGCTCTACCCAATACCCGCCCCCTCCGAAACCGAGGTCATCGAACGTGAGATAGAAACCTAATGCCGAGTCAATCCGCTGCCCTTTTTCGCCGCTTTCTTGCGGCTTGCAACCTTGGGTTTAGCGGCCACATCTACGCCTGTCTCCGCCGCTTCTGGACGTGGTTCAGGCATGCGCGTCAACGCTATCTCCAACACTTCATCGATCCAACGCACCGGTCGTATATCCAGATTCTGCTTGATGTTTTTTGGTATCTCCACCAAGTCGCGTTCATTTTCCTCCGGAATAATGACAATTTTAATACCTCCGCGGTGGGCCGCCAGCAGTTTCTCTTTGAGCCCCCCAATGGGGAGCACCTCGCCTCGCAGGGTAATCTCACCTGTCATGGCTACATTGGCCCGTACGGGGATCTGGGTCAAGGCGGAAACCAGGCAGGTGCACATGCCTATACCCGCGCTAGGTCCATCTTTCGGGGTGGCACCTTCCGGAACATGGACATGGAAATCGTACTTCTGATAGAAGTCCGGCTCCAGACCCAGTAGTTGAGATCGGCTGCGTGCCACTGTTACCGCTGCCTGAATCGATTCTTTCATGACATCACCGAGTTGCCCGGTCTGAGTCAGCCCGCCTTTGCCCAGCAGCAGCGCCGCCTCGATAGTCAGCAGTTCACCCCCGACCTCGGTCCATGCCAGCCCGGTAACCTGGCCCACCTGATCGTGTTCTTCGACCTCGCCATAGCGGAAACGCTGCACGCCCAGATACTTCTCCAGACTGTTGGGGGTGATGGTGATACGCTTCCCCTGCTTCTTCAGAAGGATTTCTTTCACCACTTTACGGCAGATCTTGGAGATCTCCCGCTCTAGATTACGTACCCCGGCCTCCCGGGTGTAATAGCGGACAATATCGCGAATAGCACTCTCGCGAATAACAAGTTCGGTTTTTTTCAAACCGTTATTCACTGTTTGCTTGGGCACCAGGTAACGCAATGCAATATTGACCTTCTCATCCTCGGTATAGCCGGATAGACGAATTACCTCCATCCGATCCAGGAGTGCCGGCGGGATGTTCATGGTATTGGCGGTAGCCACGAACATTACCTCAGAGAGATCGAAATCCACCTCCAGATAATGATCAACGAAGGTGTGATTCTGTTCCGGATCCAGCACCTCCAACAGCGCAGAAGCAGGATCGCCCCGGAAATCCATGGCCATCTTGTCGATCTCGTCCAACAGAAACAGTGGATTACGGGTCCCTATCTTGGAGAGGTTCTGAATGATCTTTCCGGGCAGGGCACCGATATAAGTTCGGCGGTGCCCACGTATCTCCGCCTCATCACGAACTCCCCCCAAAGCCATACGCACAAATTTACGATTGGTGGCATGGGCAATCGACTGGCCGACCGAGGTCTTGCCAACACCCGGCGGACCCACCAGGCAGAGGATAGGCCCCTTCAACTTGCGCACTCGTTGCTGTACCGCCAGATATTCGATAATGCGTTCCTTCACCTTTTCCAGACCATAGTGGTCTGCTTCCAGCACATCCTCCGCAGCCTTCAGTTCGTTACGTATCTTGGTGCGCTTTTTCCAGGGCACATTGACCAGCGTATCGATATAGTTGCGAACCACTGTTGCTTCCGCCGACATGGGCGACATCAACTTCAGTTTGCTGAGCTCTGCCAGTGCCTTGGTCTTGGCCTCCTTCGGCATGCCCGCCGCTTCAATACGATTACCGAGGTCTTCTATTTCGTTCGGCGCCTCTTCCAGCTCTCCCAGCTCTTTCTGAATGGCCTTCATCTGCTCATTCAGGTAATACTCCCGCTGATTTTTTTCCATCTGGCGTTTGACGCGCCCGCGTATACGTTTCTCGATCTGCAGCAGGTCGTTTTCCGATTCCATCAGCCCCATCAAGTGTTCCAGGCGATCACGGATATCCACCATCTCCAGGACATTCTGCTTTTCGTCTAGCTTGAGGGACATATGGGCCGCCATGGTGTCGGCCAGGCGACTGGGGTCGTCAATGCTTGAAAGGGAGGTGAGTACCTCGGGGGGCACCTTTTTATTCAGCTTTACATACTGATCGAACAGCGCGGTAGCAGAGCGCATAAGCACCTCCATCTCCCGCTCCGACACTGTCTGGTCGTCCCGAATGACTTCGATCTTTGCCGTAAAATAGTCTTCGGTTGCAACGAACCGCTCCACCTTCGCCCGCTCGCCACCTTCTACCAGTACCTTGACCGTTCCATCTGGGAGTTTCAGCAGCTGCAGTATGTTGGCCAGGGTCCCAACCCCATTCATGTCCTCTACCGTGGGATCATCGGTGTCAGCGCTCTTCTGGGCAACCAGCAGGATCTGTTTGTTGTCCTGCATGGCAACATCCAGCGCCTTGATGGATTTTTCCCGTCCGACAAAAAGCGGGATTACCATGTGTGGGTAGACCACCACGTCTCGCAGCGGAAGCACGGGTGTCGATAATGTGGGATCGTTGGTCATTTCGGATGTACTCTCTTTCTGACCCATTCTGGAACCTCCTACTACCTGCAACGCCTTGTTCCCGCCTCAATCCTAAGAGGCTCTGGTTGTATTAGACCAGAGAAAGACCCAGTTTGACTCTATCAGGGGACGAAAATACGGAATGACTGGCTTTTCAGCCGCCTTTTAACTCTACTTGAATCGCTATCTGGGGGCGAGCGAGGCGTTATTCAACACCCATCTCCCCCAATCTTGAAGTAGCTGCAACGCGCAACAGCCGACATTGGCCGCTCAATCTGAGGCCGCCAGCTGTTTTTCGCCACCTTCGTACATGATGTAGGGACTATTTTCACCGAGGATAACCGCCTCGTCGACCACCACCTTGCTGACGTTCTCCATCGACGGGAGGTCATACATTGTGTCTAAAAGCACCTGTTCCATGATGGTTCTCAAACCCCGGGCCCCCGTTTTCCGTTCCATCGCCTTACGGGCGATCGCATGCAGGGCATCCCTTCGGAATTCGAGCTCACACTCCTCCATTTCGAACAGGCGTCCGTACTGTTTAACCAGCGCGTTTTTGGGTTCTGTCAGGATCTCGACCAACGCTTCCTCGTCCAACTCCTCCAGGGTAGCAACCACTGGCAGACGACCGACGAATTCCGGAATCAGCCCATAGTGAATCAAGTCCTCCGGCTCGACACCAGTCAGTATCTCACCCACCCTGCGGCTATCATCCTTGCTTCGTACCTCGGCGGAAAAACCTATGCCTCCCTTCTCCGAACGGTTCCGAATCACCTTTTCCAATCCGGAGAAGGCACCACCGACGATGAACAGGATATTCGAAGTGTCTACCTGGAGAAACTCCTGCTGCGGATGTTTCCTTCCTCCTTGAGGAGGAACTGAGGCGACGGTCCCTTCAATCAGCTTCAACAACGCCTGCTGCACACCCTCACCGGATACATCCCGGGTGATCGAGGGGTTGTCCGACTTGCGCGATATTTTATCGATCTCGTCGATGTAGACGATACCCGTCTGGGCCTTATCCACATCGTAATCACACTTCTGCAGCAATTTCTGGATAATGTTCTCCACGTCCTCACCGACATATCCGGCTTCGGTGAGAGTGGTCGCATCGGCGATGGTGAACGGCACATTCAGCATTCTTGCCAGCGTCTCCGCCAACAGTGTCTTGCCCGATCCGGTTGGACCGATCAGCAGAATATTGCTCTTGGCAATTTCGATATCATCCTTCCTGCCGCTGGAATCGAGCCTTTTGTAGTGATTGTACACTGCAACCGACAGCACTTTCTTAGCCCTTGCCTGACCGATAACGTACTGATCCAGGAGAACATTAAGTTCATGGGGTTTGGGCAGCGCGTTGCTTGACTCGGTGCCGCCCTCCTGCATCTCCTCACGAATAATGTCGTTGCAGAGTTCTACGCATTCGTCGCAGATGAAGACAGATGGTCCTGCAATCAGCTTGCGAACCTCGTGCTGGCTTTTACCGCAGAAAGAGCAGTAGAGCAGCTTGCCGTCGTCGCTCCGTGTCTTGTCATCACTCATACGTCGATCCTTATTCGACCTGTGCCCCACAGTTTCCAGGGTTGATCTGGCACATCAAAGATTTCTGATATAAGGCCCATAATATCCAATTGCAAGCAGTTCGCAAGAATCCGTTGCGTCAATTTTCCGTCACTTGATAATTTCACCGGCATCTTTTACTTGCCTCCCAAGGGCAGCAACCGCCCTCAGGCATCCTCTTCTGCCGTCCCGATCCGCTGGTTCAGCACCGTATCAATCAGTCCGTATTCCGCGGATTCCTCTCCGCTCATGAAATTATCGCGTTCGGTATCCTGTTCGATCTTCTCCAGCGACTGCCCGGTATGTTTCGCAAGAATCTGGTTCAGCCGATCCCGAAGCAACAAGATCTCTTTGGCATGGATTTCAATGTCGCTCGCCTGCCCCTGAAATCCCCCCAGCGGCTGATGAATCATTACCCTGGAATGCGGCAGACAGAAACGCTTACCCTCTTTACCACCAGCCAGCAACAGGGCCCCCATGCTGGCAGCCTGGCCTACACACATGGTACTCACATCAGGCCGCACGAACTGCATGGTATCGTAGATGGCCAAGCCGGCGCTCACCGAACCGCCAGGCGAGTTGATGTAGATATGAATATCTTTATCCGGGTTCTCTGACTCCAGGAACAACAGCTGGGCAACCACCAGGTTGGCCATGTGGTCCTCCACTGGCCCGACCAGGAAAATAACCCTTTCCTTGAGCAGCCGGGAGTAAATGTCGTAGGAACGCTCCCCCCGCGCCGTCTGCTCGACCACAATCGGGATCAACCCCAGGCCTTCCGCGTCTAATCCACCCATGTCTCTTCTATCGACCATCTCTGAGAAATCCTTTATGCCGCTTTTCATTCCGCCGATTGCGTTTCCTGAACGGGGGGATTCATCACTTCATCGAATCCCGACGCCACATCCTCGACCTGAACCTGCCCAACTACCCAATCTACCACCTGGTCTTCAAGAACTATATTCTGAACCGAAGCCAATTGCTGCTTATTGCTGTAATAGTAGTCAACCACTTCCTGCGGGTCTTCGTAGGACTGGGCAAATTCCTGGATCTTGTTTCGTACACGATCCGCATCGACTTCAAGCTTCTGCTGTTTGATCACTTCCCCGATGATTAAACCAAGCGCCACACGACGCCTGGCCTGCTGTTCGAACAGATCGACGGGAAGCTCCAGGCTGCTGGCCTGACCGCTACGGGCCATATTCTCCTTGGTCTGCAACTGCAGGGCTTTCGACTCCTGCTCCACCAATACCTTCGGCACGTCCAGGGGGTTTGCCTGCAGCAGGGCATCCATTGCCTGCTCTTTGACGCCTGTCCGAATCTTATCGGCCAGTTCCCGCTCCATGTTGGCGCGAATCTCTGCATACAGCTGATCGACCCCTCCGCCGGCTACACCAAACGCCTTGGCAAAGGACTCATCCACCTCGGGAACCACCGGCTCCGCCACCCCGGTCACCTCGACTTCAAAGGTCACGGGTTTACCTGCCAGCTTATCAACCTGATATTGTTCTGGAAACATCAATTCCAGAGTCCGACTGTCGCCGGCACTGACGCCGACCAGTCCATCCTCGAAACCTTCGATCATGGAACCAGAGCCGAGCACCAGCGGTACCCCATCCGCCGTACCGCCCTCAAATGCCTCACCGTCCATGAAGCCTTTGAAATTGATGGTTAGTTGATCCCCATCCCTGGCCTCTCTCTCCACCGGATTCCAACTGGTTCGCTGCTTGCGCAGTTTGTCGATCATGGCATCAAGATCGTGATCTTCCACCCGCGCCGCCTGACGCTTGATCGTCGTCCCGCTGAGGTCGTTCAGTTTGATCTCCGGCATCACTTCAAATATTGCCAGATACCCCATGTCTCCATTTGGACCCGCTGCCAACGGCTCTATGCTGGGTTCACCGGCAGGCTGCAGTTTCTGGTGGGCAAGGGCCTCGAAATAGCTCGATTGGACCAGATTCTCAAACACCTCCTGCTGCACTTGACCGGCAAACCGCTTGCGCACCACTGACAGCGGCACCTTGCCGGGACGAAATCCATCCAATCTTGCGGTACGGGCGATCTCCTTCAAACGTCGTTCAACCGCCGCATTGACCTTTTCGGCCGGCAGTTCGACCTTCATCCGGCGCTCAAGCCCTTCATTCGCTTCAACCGAAACTTGCATGCAAAACCTCTCTGGCAGACCTAGCTACCATCTTCCAAATTAAACACCGATTTTCCTGGAAATCACCGGGCCCATGACCGGTAATCAGATCGAAATACTGGTGCGAAAGAGGAGACTCGAACTCCTACGGGTTGCCCCACTGGAACCTAAATCCAGCGCGTCTACCAATTCCGCCACTTTCGCTTCCTCGGGAGGAATCCGCACCTAAATGCCTTTTCTTCCAGACAAACGACCATTATACAAGCTGAAAGCGCGTGGTTCTAACCTTAATACGCTGTTTTGTCGAAATCTTAAATAACCCGAGAGAAGTTTTTCTGTTGTTCAACCGGCGGCAGATAGGCATCAAAGGCCATGCAGATATTGCGAATCAGGAGGCGTCCACGCGATAAAACACGGATTCCCTGGGCGTCGATCTCGACCAGACCGTCTGCTGCCATGCCACTCAGCCGCTCCAGATCATCGGCAAAATAGTCGCTGAAACGAATCCCCCATGCCTCCTCCACCGGACGGAAATCCAGCACGAAATGACAGATCAGGCGGGTGATCACGTCCCGGCGAATAAGGTCATCCCGGCCCAGTTCTATACCACGGAAGACCGCCAGGCGCCCGGCATCGATGCGCTGATAATACTCGTCCAGGCTTCGCATGTTCTGACTGTAGGTCGGCCCCACCTTACTGATAGAGGTGACACCCATAGCCACCAGATCACAATCTGCATGGGTCGAGTAACCCTGGAAATTTCGATACAGGGTACCGTCACGCTGCGCCAGGGCCAGTTCGTCATCCGGACGGGCGAAATGGTCCATGCCAATATAGACATAACCCGCTTCGCTCAGGCGATCGATGGTTCGGTTCAGTATTTCGAGCTTCTCACCCGCGCCTGGCAACTCATCTGCATTGATTCGGCGCTGGGGCTTGAAACGCTCCGGCAGATGGGCGTAGTTGAAAATCGAAAGCCGATCCGGACCGGCATCGATCACTCGATCCAGGGTACGGGTAAAACTTGCTGCCGATTGAAAAGGGAGTCCGTAGATGAGGTCGATGCTGATGGAACGAAACCCGTTCTCCCGCGCTGCCTCCAGCACGGCCAGGGTCTCTGCCTCAGACTGGATCCGATTGACTGCCTGTTGGACCCGTGGGTCCAGATCCTGAACCCCCATGCTGAGACGGTTGAAGCCGATCTGCCGCAGCATCTTGATGGTCTCCGCTGTTGCCTCCCGCGGGTCGATTTCGATCGAGTACTCCCCGCTGTCGTCATCGGCCAGAGAAAAGTGCTCGGCGGTAATCCGCATCAGTTCTCGCATCTGCTCATGACTGATGAAGGTGGGCGTACCCCCGCCCCAATGCAACTGTTCCACTCGCCGGCTGCGATCGAATAGCTCACCCTGCAGCGCTATCTCGCGATGCACCCGCTCGAGATAACCCACCGCCAGAGTGCGATCCTTGGTTGCGATTTTGTTGCAGGCGCAGTAGAAACAGACAGTGTCGCAAAAGGGTATGTGGAAATAGAGCGAAAGCGGACGCCCTGTATCGTTGCTACGGCCCGCTGCGGCGCGATAGGCTTCCTCCCCGAATCCGTCATGAAACTGGGGGGCCGTAGGGTAAGAGGTGTAACGAGGACCGGCATAATCGTACTTCCTGATCAGTGCCAGATCGAAAACCAAAGATTGATCCATCTCAATCATCCTCCCCTGTATCGAGACCTTTGCGGTGGGTCTCATTGATCTGTTTTAAAAGTACCATAAAGGGAATCTGATCAGAGTGTCGTTCGGCGGCCTCCATGAAGGCGAGGTCCTCCCGCCCGAAGCAGTAGGCACCATCGCACATGGCCTGATAGACCTCGCTGATCCCATTTTCGAGCAGTTCCAGAAAGACCGGAAATCGCCCTGTCTCCCCTACCTCTTCCATATCGTAGAGTAGGCACTCCCGCAGGTCACCAATCTCGAATTTGGCCTGTTTGACCCAGTCGGCATACTCCTGCGCGGATCGAGCTCTTTGCAGCGCCATAGTTTACGCTTCCTCGCTGATAACTAGTTGATATTCGTTTAATTGTTCCACAGTCAACAGAAAAACGCCCTGCCCGCCCCGTTCAAAATCCAGCCAGAGAAAGGGAACCTGGGGATAGCGTTGCGATAATTTCTGCGCATTGTTACCAACCTCGACCAGCAGAACACCACCAGGTTCCAGGAAATCTGCAGCCTGGCGGAGAATCTGTGACACCAGTTCCAACCCGTCCTGGCCACCACCCGCCAACCCGATCAC
>Ga0316189_10006784_pt1 | contig 10892 bp, 11 predicted proteins | sample LowCovwburrow_MG_FD_204930 | JGI IMG/M metagenome (GOLD analysis project Ga0316189, IMG submission 204930) | Coastal sediment microbial communities from Maine, United States - Lowes Cove worm burrow | ecosystem: Environmental > Aquatic > Marine > Coastal > Sediment | place: USA: Maine... | reverse complement strand
GGGCGTACGTGCAATCGGAACAAGTCCGGAAGGGCTTTCGCCGCTTCTTCGTCCTTGATAACGATCGAATCGAAGAAGTACTGGTCCAATACAACCGGAACCGCGATCAAGTCCGCGTCCGTTTCGGTGTATTCGCCCGCTGCCGTCTTACGTCGCGTATCCCGCTTAGCAGGGCGGTAGGCGTTAACCTGTTCGCCAGCTTGGCTAAGTGCCGGGGCGAATTGTCGGTTAACCGCGTTAGCTGCCACGCTAACGGAGAACAAGAAGTCTAGGGCTTCGTTAGCCCAGTATTGTGGGGTAGCTGGTGATACAAGATTAGCCATTGTCTAAAGTTCCTTAAGAGAATTGCCCGCCGAATCCGCCGGATGCTTTTCCGAAGGTTCGTTCCAGGGCTTCTGGGTTAGTTCGTTTAAGTTGTCGAAATTTCTCAAAGTCCTTAAGGTCGTTAGGATCTACCCCACCGTCCTTATCGAACTTCATACCATCCATGACTTCGCCGGACGCACCAGCTTTAACGGTCGCCGTAAATAGTGGACCGAAGTTAGTTACGTCCGATTCCATAGCCCCTACCGCGTCCGAAGCGTTCCAGACGACTGGGTCGCCTTCTTCGTTCTGCCCGCCGTCGAATACGACCTTACCGTCTTCCGTTAGCTTCGCCGAATTCCGAAGGTTCTGGACGATAAGATTTTGTGCCGCCGGGCTGTAAGCCTTCGGTCCAACGGGTGCCGCGTCGCGGATAGCCCGTTCGATAGTGCTAGTTTCGTACCGGTTCCGATAGTCTTCCGCTGCTTGCTGGGCTACCTGAAGGTCCGCGTCTTTCTTCTTCGCTGCCTTCGAAGCCTTTTCCTGATCGGAATCCAGCTTGCTAACCATTTCCGCCATTTCCTGTAGAAGGGTTTCCGGGTTGTCGACTTGACCGCCTGTAAGTCCTTCGGCTAGTTCCTTTAGACGTGCCTGGGCTTGCTGGGTTTCCGTCAAGGCTTGCTTCGTCTGCCGAAGTTCCGCTTGACTTTGCCGCTTATGCTTTGCCATAATGTCGTTAAGGTTAACTGGGGTTCCGTCCGCTTTGTAGACCGTATTAGGGTCTGCTGGTGCCTTAGTTTCTGGGCTGTTGTCGATTTCCTGGGTCTGGTCGTTCTGGTTAAGTTCGTCTGACATATCGTTACCTGTATCCCCGGGGTCTTATCATGGAAGAACGGTTCCCCTGGTTAGCACCATTCTTCCGCCTAGGGTAGTAAATCGCCCTAGTTCGATTGTGGGGATAATTCCCCCTTACTACTATAGATGCAACTAACGTGCCATTTTGCCGTTAATTGTTTATTTTTTCCAAAGTTTTTTCCTACTTGACCTTAAAACCGGTATTTCCCCGCCCCAGGAAAGGAACTAGATATAGCCACGCCTTCGGGCTAACGATCTGGTGAACCGTATGCTGGGGTGGTAGTTTACTGGTCGAACTGGCGGATACCGCGAAGGACGACTGTTGACCGCCGATATTTTCGCTGGTTAATTCCATATTCCGATACTCTTGCTGGGGGTCCCGCCCCGCCAGAAGTTCCCGGGCTTCTTCGCATACCGCGTACCATACCCGGTCCGGGATATCCGCTTCCCCGTCCCGGGGGAACTGGGTAGCCTGGGCTTCGTTCGCCGTGTTAATTTCCTTCTGGGTTAACGAAGTGTTCGCCAGCATTTCGTCCGTAGTTTGCGTGGTATCGCCCCCAGCCGCAACTAGGGCGGTATATAGGGTATTCTTAACGCCCTTATAGCGTAAGTGGTCGATCGCTGCCGAAGCCATTTCTAGGGCTAAGTCCTTATCCCCGTCCGAAGCCCCGGTCCAGTCCGTCGCGAATAACTGGTCCCCGAAATAGGTATCCGCTTCCGCCCGTGTTCTGTACATTATTCGTTATCCTCATTATTAAATGATCCGTCGCCCCGCTTCGGTTCGTCCTTACGGACCGTCTTAACGGGTTTCGATTCCGCCGATAGTTCGTCTAGCCCCTGTTGTGCCCCCCTGTTAGCGTCCGCCATAGAAGCCGCCGTCCTAGCAGCCCGGTTGTCCGCGTCCTTATTAGCTTTCGTACCTTCGCCTGGGTTGAAGCCTAAAGCTAGTGCCGCCGTTTCTACGCTGATAACGTCGGCTTCCTTCGCCTTAATTATGACTTCCGGGTCCGCCGTCGTATACGGGACGTCGTCTACTTCCTTCTTAATCGCGTCAAGTTCTTTCGTGTTAAGGGTTCCCCGGAACGCCCGGTCGTAGGCTTCCTTCGAAGCTTGCCGCCGTCCTTGCTGCCCTGGTAGCTTGTTCATTAGGTCGACCCAGGCGTTAGCTTCTTCGACCCGTTCCTGGTCCGTCTTAAGGGTCCAGGTATCCGGGAAAGCTATGTTAATCGTAGGCGTATCGCCGTAGCTTCGCCAGTGGTCCCAGATCCTATCTTCGCCTTCTTCAAGACATTGACCGTAGAAAGCCAGACCCGCTTCTAGGGTTCCGTCGTCGCCCGCCGACATAAGAACGCCCGTAATGATTTCCCGTACTTCTTCCTTCATTTCCTTCCGCATACCCAAGCTAGAATTCATAGGTTCGGTCGGGGGGCTTATGAAGGCTGGGGGTGTATCTTCGTAAAGAAGACCTTTACCGCGTCCGACGTCTACTTCGTGGTCTTCGTCCAAGTGGGTAGGAATACTTCGGGACTGTTTCCGAACCATAAAGGCGAAGTTAGAATCTACCGCATAGCTAGTATCCGCCGATATCATGTTAAGGGCTGCCACTTGGTAGCTACAGGCTTCCGCCATTAACGATTCTACGCCGTCGTACATAACGAAAGGAATATCCGCCCGATCAAGATTCTTAACGGGTCCCAGTTCCTTACCGCTTTCGTTCGTATCCTGGACTACCGCTTCGCCCGCGTCGTTTATCCAGTAGTGCCGGAAAGTGTAAGCGTTCGTAGACGTTCTGGACTTACTGTTATAACTGGGCGTAACGATCCGAAGCGTTATAGCTAACCAGTCGCTAACGTGGTCCGCTGGTGCCGCGATCGCCCGGAAGTTTTCCACGCTAAAAGGACGAAGGAAAGGTCTAAAGCCTTCCTGGTCCGCCTTCGTAACCGCCTTCGTTTCGGGGGCGTCTACTAGAACCCCGAACCGCTGCATAACCAGCATTTCCGGTAGAATAATCTTAGACGTGAAAGCGTTCATAGAAGCCCCGCGAAGGTCTACGCCCCGGTTCTTCCCGTCGATAGCGTCCCGCCACTTCTTCGAACCGCCCGTCCGCTGTACGTCCGGAAGCCTTCGGGATATCGAATTCCTTACCCGGTTGATTTCCTTCTTGGCATACGTCGGAATCGGGGTTAGGGACTTCCGCCGTTCGAATTCGTGTTTCTTTTCCCGGTCGCTGAATTCTACTAAGTATTCGTCCCTAAAAGCCTTACCGCCATAATAACAGTAACGCCAGTCGATCCATTCGTTATTACTGTTAGGGTGTACAAAGTCTTCCATTAACTTAGTGAAATATGGAAAAGTCGCCATAATCGTTCTTCCTTCTACCTATAGGATCTTATAGTTGTTTCAGGGCTAAAGGCTGGGTCTAAGATTCGGAAAGCTATTTCCGCATAGTTTAACGCGTGGGCGAAGTGGTCGTCCTTTTCGAAGTTTCTATAGCGGGCTACCGTGGTCCCGTCCGTTCGTTCTTCGTGGACTTGCTTTAATGCCTTAACGTGTTCTTCGAATTCTACTGGAAGGTCTACCGGAAGGTCTATAGTAGCCGCGTGGATACGTCCCAGGGTCTTAGTTAACCAGCTTACCCGGTCTACCTTGACTTGATCCGCCCCGTATTCGTCCTGGGTTTCACGTATTTCCCGACCGCCTACGCCCGTAACGTACTGGCATAAGTTAACGCACCCGATAAAGTTCCGGGCGAAGACCCGGGCGTTAGTTGGTTCTGGGAAGTGGTCGATAACGCACTGGCGAACATGGTAAGCCCGCATAAGCCCGTGTATCTGGTCCCAGGCGTCGTGGGGTATCTTGCCCGCCCCGATAACCTTACCTACCGCCCGGTCGTTACAGTCGCCGACCCGTTCCGTAGATAGCCGCCAGTCGATCGCTACCCAAGTATGGTACGGTCCGCCCTGGTCGATTCCTAGGGTTACCATAGTCCCCCTAGCCTTCGGGGCTACTGTATCTGAATCGGTAAGCCTGTAGGGTATTCGGGTCTTACAAGCCGCTATATGGGCGTCCTGGACTTGGTATTCGCTGCCCGCGTCCGGAAGTCCCAATACGCTATTCATAAATTCCCGCTTCTTCTGGGGGTTCGTTAGTCCTTCTATGTAGTCCTTCGCGATAAGATGGGGTCTAACCGCTGGGCTGTATAGCTGGGATACGTGGAAGCCGCGAATAAGCCTAGGGTCCGCGTTCGGGTTAGTCGCTACCCACTTGCCCGACCCGCCGTGTTCTTCGCATTTAAGGAAGTCCGCCTTATCGTCGTGGTCTAACTTCCCGTTACATAGGTTACATTTAAGATAAGAATCGTAGACGTTCGCTTCCGCTACGTAGAAGTTCCCTGCCCCTTCTGGATCGGTACAGGTTTCTTCGTCAAAGTCTAACTTGATAGATTCCCCACAATGTGGACAATCGAAGAAGTACCGTTCCTTAGTGCTATCCTGGTAGAAAAGGTCGATACCCATATCGGGGTATGACGGGGTAGAAAAGCCCCAGGCCCTGGTCTGTTTATTCCGCTGCCCGCGTAACCGCTGTTCCGCAAGTGCTACCAGCCGTTTAGACCATTCGTCTAGTTCGTCTAAGAAAAGCCTAGCCGCCGCCGTCGACTTAAGTTCCCGCTGGGTGGCACCTTTAATGTAGATCGTTCCCCGGTCGAACTTCTTCATGCCTTCCGTTTGACGGACGATAGCATTCTTAAGGACTGGGCTAAAGTTAATAGCGTCGTCGAACCGCGTTACGCTAAACTGTTTAGCTTGCTTAACTTCCGGGAAGTAGTATAGGACGTCTTCGCCTTCCCTAGCCGCTACGTGGTTAGCTTTCGTAAGTAGGGCTTCGGTTAATCCGGTTTGTGCCCCCTTCGGTATGTAGTTCTGTTCCGCTTGGCTATCCAGGATACCGACGACGTAGGGGTAATCTTCTACGCTGTAGTTCGACCCGTCGGGCATGAATCTTCGAACTGGTGCCCAGATCGACGTCTTAGTTAAGGATTCGTCCCTAACTTGGTTCGCCAGTCGTAGATATGCCCAGTCGTACTTATTCATAGGAACATAATAACCGTTAAGATAACTCTAACCACGATAACCCAGTTTTCCGAAAGCCATTCTAAAGCGTTTTCTAACCGTTCGAATCTTCGTTCCGACCGGAACAATTTGCCGAATACTCAGTTCCGACGTCTACGATATCGGTCGTCGTCGTAACCGTCCAGGTCCCAGTCGATATGGATGGGTCCAATATCAATTCTTCCCCGGTCGCCTTCTTCATTTTTCTTCGCCTTCTTCGCGTGGACTTTGATATCTACCCAGGGGGTAAAACCGATAAACGTCTTAGTAGCCTTCCCCTTTTCCAATACCATAACGACCGGAATAGACCGACCGATCTTAAGAAGTTCGGATAGTTCCTTGCCTTCCTTTTCGACGTCGTAGACTAGGACGTTATAGCGGTTCGAAGGTCCCCTAAGTTCCAGGGCTTGCCGCTTGCAAGCCGTACACCATTCCGCCCCGAAGACTACGACTACCGCGTCCGTCTTCCCCAGGATCGGATACGATTTAAGAATCTTCGCCTGGGTTGGCGTAAGTTTCTCTTTTCCCGTTTCGAAAAGGTCGATTTCCGCGTTATGTAGATCTGGTCCGCCGTCTGTATCAATTGGCGTAGGTAGTGCCCCCATTCTATCGATTTCTTGCCCTGTAAGGCTTGGAACATTCCCCAAAATAACCATTGCAATCGTAAAAAGTATCGCATTTTTCATAGTCCCTATATCCTATCTAAAAAGCTGGTGCCGTCGTTTCTTCGATTCGTGCCCGTGGTATGATCCTAACGCCCAGCAGTCGAACCAGTCCGTAACCATAAGGTCTAGGACGGGTAGTTCGACATTATAGGAACCGTGGGGCATATCGTTAGGACGTGGTCCGCTTATCCAGTCGTTCCCGTGGGAATTCTGGATCGTACCGCCGATCCGCTTACCTTCCAGGATCGCCGCCGTTAATAGCTGGGCGTGCCACCATTGATAGCGGGAAGAAAAGGTCCGCCAGCCCCGCCGCGTCTGCCCGTCTAAGTAGGGTTCGGCGAAGCCGTCCGCGTCCCGCTTATCGTGGACCGCGTAGGAAGAACACATTATAACGACTTGCCTAGCCGATACAGCGTCAAGGGCTTCGCGTCCGCTTCTAACCTGGGTAATTTCCTTAACCGGGTGGTCCTTCGCGATCGCTTCTAGCCAGTCTGGGACGCCCGCGTCCCTGTACTTCCGCGATCGTCCAGGATGGTAGCCGCGAAGGTCGATATGGTTATCGTCTACCCGATACTCTTTTCGGTGTAGAACGCCGAATTCCTTCAGGTATCTAGCTTGCCATTCGCCGTGAGAACCGCCACGCCCGCGAAGGGTTCCGCCGCCTAAGTTGCCGATTTCGACCCGACCGCCCGCGTAGTTCATTTCGACCGAACATTCCGCTACCCACTTTTCCCGCTGTTTAAGTTCGTGAATATCGGTAGCCGCTAGGACGTTAACGCCCATAGCCGAAGACTGTCCTACGCAATCGCCTTCGCCTGGGCTTCCATCTTCCGCCGGTCCCTGGTAGTACGCGTCGAAGTCCCCTAGTTCCTTCTGTAGGTTCTTATAAAGGAAGACGTTACGTCCAAGTGTACTGATTCCCTTAAAAGGCTTGAAACGATCGTAGAATCTAGGGACCCGGTTAGCCCGTACGATCTGGGGTTCGCTGCTAGGTCGTGCCCCGTAGTCTTCTACGTTCTTATCGTCGCTACCCAGGGCTGGGGCTACCGCGAAAGCCCCTACCCCGATAGCCTTTAACGCCGTCCTTCGATCCATAGGTCCTACTCCGTTTCAGTGGTTTCGGTTTCTTTCTCAACTAGATCCGTAGCATCCTTCGGGATGGTAGATTCGATACCGTCCGCAATTTCAAGCCAGACCGTCTTATACTGCCCAGGGGTAACCAGTTCTTCCGCGTCGATAAACGCGTCCAGTTCCGCCCCCAGTTCCATTAAAAAGGGTTCCCACTTTGTCTGGTTTTCGCCAAGTGCCGCACTGTTCCCTACCGCCGTATCGTTAAGGATCTTATCGATATCTAGGTTCTGGTCCGTTACGCATTTCCGGAAGTTCGCCGCCAGTCTTCGGGCGTCCGCGTGCTTACCTTCGTAGCTTTCGACCTTACGGACCCAAGCCGCTACCTTCCGGGCTAGTGTTAGGGGTCCCGGGTTAAAGTCGCCGCCGTCTACTACAATCGTAAAGTGCTGTAGATAAGGCTGGTCGTCCTTCGCCCCCGCTACGATAATCAAATACTGCCCCGGGGTCCGCGAACTAAAGAACGCCCGCTTACCGCCTTCGATAACTTCGAAGTCGTCCGTATAGGGTAGGATCTGCCACGTCAAGTTAACCGTAGACTGGGAAGCGTCGAACCGAATAAGTTCGCCGACTTCCGCCAGTTCTGGGGCTTCCAGGATAATACCGTCGACCGGTTCCGGGTCCTGCCCCGCGATCGGTAGATGGTTACCCGCTGTAGTGGTCCCGGGTTCGTCGTAGTTCAACTGTACCGCGTGTAGTGGTTCGTAATCGCTTACCATTGTAAGCGTGGTAAAAAGGAAACAGGACGTAACCGCGATAAGCAAGAATCGTGCCAAAGCTTTCATTCTTAGAATTCCTTAAGTAGGGGGTAAAGTAGGGAAGGGCGAAGTTGTCGCCCCGCCCCAGGTTCGAAGCCGCGTAGGCTTACTTCTTGTCGACGAAAAGCCGGGGTTTGTCTTCGACCGGTTCGCTAGTTCTGTATCGCTGGATAATCATAATAACCGCCTGGATACCGCCTAGGACAGCAGCGTATTCGGGGTTATCCGCTAGGATATCCGTAAGGTACTGGGACTCCGCGATAGCTGCCCAGACGATAGCGAACAGACCGCCTAGTCGTACTGTACTGGACGAACCGCCTTTAAGGATAAGGTCGATTAGTTTCCGAATCATTTTAGATACTCCGCTGGTTAGGGTTACGCAAGCCCGCTAGATTTTTCTTCGCGAATAAGCCTACGGAATCGGGTTTCAATTTGCTGCATAGTTGCTTCGTCTAGCATACCGCCTTCGATCTTTACGCTTAAGTTAGTAGTTGTATTAGTCGCCGGGGCTGCCGCTTGCCCGGGTAATGGTCCCTGTAACGTGGACGCCTTAGTCGCGTCAAGGTTCGTCTTAAGTTGGTCCGCCTTCAGTTCGATTTGTTTAGCTTCGATTCGGATAGATTGTGCTTTATCTACTCCGGCTTCCCCGCCCTTAATCGCCGCGTCGCCTAGCTTCTTAATTTCGTCCCGGATCTGTTGGTTACGGGCGTCTTCGAATTCAACCGATGAAGCTAGTCGCTGATCGGGTCGGCTATCCTTAAGGTCCCGTAGTGCCTTTTCCTGGGATTCTACTAGTTTGTTTAGTCCTTCAATTTCGCCGATCGTAAGTTTCTGGTCCCGGAAGGCTTCCCGTAAACCCGAAACAAGTTCCCGCTTATCCCCGCCGACTGTTCGGGCGTCTTCCTGTATGCTTGCAGTCGATCGGAATGGGCTAGCTATATCGCTGGCGAAGTTCGCCGCGTCGGTTAAGTTCCTAAAGCCGCTTCGTCCTTCTTTAAGAAATTTAGAAATATTATCTAAAGCCGCGTTGACTTCCCGCCCCGCTTCTGCCGCGTCCTGGGCGTCTATTTCTGTTCTGGATGCTACCTTCGCGTCCTTACGTAGCTTTCCGACCTTCGACGATTCAATCTCTAGAAGCTTAATTCGGTCTTCTAGTACCTTCTTTTCTTGCTGGGCGATCTTTAACGCTTCGCTTTGTTCCTTCGCCCTGCCCTTTAGTTTCGCCTGTAGGCTGGTTTCGCGTCCTTCCTGTTTAATCAGGTTATCAGTTATAGCCTGATTAGCCGCGTCGATCTGTTTCAGGAAAAATACGTGGTTACCTTGCTCCGCCGTCAAGTTCTGGGCTTCGTCCGTAAGTGCCCGGGCTAGTTCTAGGTTACCTTCGCGTGCTGCCTTTTCCGCCTGGAAGGCTAGTTCGTTAATACGACCGCCCGCCGTCTTACCGCGTCCCGTCTGGGCTACCTGGGCGTCCAGCCTGCCTTCGTTTAGTTGGTCCCGGATGGACTTCTGCCGCTGGATGGAAGACTTTAAAGCTTTCTCGATTTCCGCGAAGGCTTTCTTACTTGCCGCTACCCGGGCGTCCGCTGTAATCTTAGCTTCGTTCGCTTCCGCCCGTAAGCCGTCGATCGCCCCGCGTCGTGTATCCACGTCGTCCCGTAGGTTTCGGAAGGATCGGTTACGCTGGGCGTCCTGGATAGACGATATGCGGTTCTGTTGATCTAGTACTTCCTGGGTCCGCTTAGCGAAGGCTTCCATAGCCGCTAGGTTATCCCGCATAATGTCCGGCATACCGCCTAGGACACTAATAAGGGCGGTTCCAGCCGCCGCCGCTGCCCCCAGGGCTACGCCCATAGGACCGACCGCACCAGATAGCCTAGTTATAGCCCCTAATGCCTTGCCCGCCTTCGGGTTGACCCTACCAAGGACGGCGTCCATTTCCTTCAGACCTCTAGCACCGTCTTCGAAGTCTTTCTTAGTCTTACGACCCGTCTTACCGGTCTGGCGGTCTAATTGTTTTAATTTCGATATCGCTTCCGATACGTCGTATATGATCTTCGTTGTTTGATTAGCCATAAACTGGTTCTACCTTCGGGAGGTTAGGCTGTAAGTTTTCTACGGACCGTATGCCCTTATCTACGAAGGCTACCCGGTCTTCTACGATATGGATGTAGTCTAGATCCGAAGACCACGTCCAGCCGTAGAACCGGTTACCTTCGGTCGTTAAGAATCCTTCGGAAGTTCCCATCCCTAGATCGATCCGACTTCCAGGGGGTATAGGGGCTACGGGGTTAATGTCGATAGTGGTACGGGCTATAGCCGCTAACTTCAAGAACGAAGCCCGGGAAGCCCCAGACCATACCGGTATAGGGTCCGTCGAATGGGTTACGAAGGTTCGTAGGGAATTTACGATAAAGTCCTTCATAACCTTATCTAGGTCCTTCGTAATCTTATCCAGATCGATACCCGTCATAGGGTTGATTACCCTAATCGTTTCACGCCCCATCGTATACCCTAGCCGTTATAACCAGCCCGTCATCCTGGATCTGACTTGATACGACTTCGAAAGTTTGCCCCTGGTATTCGACCTTATCTTCCGTCTGAACAGAAGTAAAGTCTACGTCCTTTAGATAGACGACGAAGGTTACGTCCCCTACCCGCTGTTGGGTAGCTTCCCCGCGAAGTAGCCGACTGTAGCGGGTTTCGCCCTTATACATATTCCTAACTACGGTATCGGTCGTAACGTCCGACCGCGTAAGGTTGTCGTCGTCGGTCGTAGTACCGGTAAGCCGTTTAATTGTTCCGACTTTCCCGCGTCGTCGCGTGATAGCGTAGGCTGGGCTTTGTCTCATTTCTGTACTTCCTTTTCTACGACTTCTTCGATCTTACCCGCGATAACCGCCGCTTCGACTTCGCCGACTTGTTCCCGGATAGTCTGATAGGTTACCTGGGCGAACCGCGAAAGGACCGCCCCGATATCTTCCCGCGTGTAAAGCTTTCCTTCTACTTCCTGGGATCGCCTTATCTGTTCCTGGACGGACATTAGTTGCTTCTGAAGACCCGCCGGTACAGCCGAC
>Ga0316189_10006783_pt1 | contig 10893 bp, 9 predicted proteins | sample LowCovwburrow_MG_FD_204930 | JGI IMG/M metagenome (GOLD analysis project Ga0316189, IMG submission 204930) | Coastal sediment microbial communities from Maine, United States - Lowes Cove worm burrow | ecosystem: Environmental > Aquatic > Marine > Coastal > Sediment | place: USA: Maine... | reverse complement strand
CCGGTCAGAACCGCCACAACCCCGGGTTCTTTTTCGGCTTTTTTGGCATTGATTTTGACAATCTGTGCATGGGCGTGCGGCGAGCGCACAAAATATGCATAGGTCTGGTTTTGTAAATTGATATCATCGCAATAATTGCCACGACCGGTCAAAAACCGGGTGTCTTCTTTTCGTGCTACACGGGCACCAACGCCTTGGTCACTCATAATATACCTCCATGAAGGAAAATCTTCTTAAAACTGAAACTGTCTGGCCTGTTTCCCGGCGATCACATCTTGGATGCGCCGTCCTGAATGGCCTTAACGATATTGTGGTAACCGGTGCAGCGGCAGATGTTGCCCTCCAGCTCGGCCCGTACCGTTTCCTCTTTCAGTTTTTTGCCGCGTCGCTTGACAATATCAAGCCCGGTCATCACCATGCCCGGTGTGCAAAACCCGCATTGCAGACCATGGTTCTCGTTAAAGGCCGTCTGCATCGGATGCAGTTCGCCATTTTTGGCAACGCCTTCAATCGTTGTCACTTTGCCGCCTTCACAAGACAGCGCCAGCGTAGAACATGACTTGATGGCCTTGCCATCCACATGCACAACACAAGCCCCGCACTGACTGGTATCACAGCCCACATGGGTGCCCGTTAGACCTAAGGTTTCGCGCAAGAACTCAACCAGCAACGTACGTCCCTCGACTTCGCCGCTAACGTCCTTACCATTCACATTCATGGTAACAATCGGCATCTATGCCATCTCCCTATAATGTTTGTTGTTGTTTTTTATTTTTATCGGTTGCCTCGCGGTTGCACTTCTTTAAGTGGTGCCTTTCCCGAACCGTTTTATGTCGCAGAACAGCTTGCGACATAAGATCTGACAGGTCAAGATGCTGGCGAAAAATCAATGGAGAATTTTTATGCAATCTAAAGTCATCATAACCTGTGCGGTAACCGGCTCCGGCGATACCGTTGGCAAACACCCTGCCATTCCTGTAACACCGCAGGAAATTGCCACATCAGCCCTTGAGGCTGCAGACGCAGGAGCAGCAGTTGTCCATTGTCATGTCCGTGATCTGGAAACCGGACGCGGCACCCGTGATGTCGATTTATACCGTCAGGTGATGGAAAACATCCGCGCCAAAAACACCGACGTTATCATCAACTTCACCGCCGGCATGGGCGGCGATGTCTCGATTGGTCAAGGCGAAAGCCCGCGCGATTTTGATGAGGAATTCACCGATCTCGTCGGCCCGGTCGAACGCCTGTTGCATGTCGATGAACTGCGTCCTGAAATCTGCACCCTTGATTGTGGCTCACTGAACTTTGGCGACGGCAACACTATTGTTGTGCAAACCCCCGAGCAATTGCGCAAACAGGCAGACCTGATCAGATCGTATGGCGTCAAACCGGAAATGGAAATTTTCGACAGCGGCAACTTATGGTTTGCCAAACAGATGTGCAGTGAAGGCTTGATCACCGATCCGCCGATGTTCCAGCTTTGCCTTGGCATTCCGTGGGGCGCCCCGGTCAATACCCAGACCATGGCCTATATGGTGGGTGAAATGCCTGATAACGCTGTATGGGCAGGCTTTGGCATTGGCCGTATGCAAATGCCGATGGTAGCGCAAGCCACCCTTCTTGGCGGTCATGTCCGTATTGGCCTTGAAGACAATCTCTATCTGGATAAAGGCGTTTATGCCTCCAATGCCTCACTGACCGAGCGCGCGGTTCAGATCATCCGCTTGCTTGGCACCGACATCGCCACGCCCGATGAAGCCCGCACTATTTTGGGACTGAGAGCACAATGAGTGAAATCTCGACCTTAGGCCTTGCCGGTGCCGGTGTTATCGGTGCCGGCTGGGCTGCCCGAGCCCTTTATCACGGTCTCAATGTGGTGGTGTTCGACCCTTCACCTGAGGCACAGGACAAGCTGAAACAGGCGGTTCTGACCGCCTGGCCATCAATCACTGACCTTAATGGCGACAAAGAATTTCCGGCAGATAATTTGAGCTTTACAACCGACTTGAAGCAAATGGTACAAGCTGCTCAATGGATTCAAGAATCCGCCCCCGAGCGTGAAGACCTGAAAATCTCGCTATTTGCCGACATCGATGAAATTGCCGACCCTGAGGTCATCATCGCCTCATCATCATCAGGCTTTTTACCATCAAGCCTGCAAAGCAAATGCCGCCATCCTGAGCGTGTCATCATTGGTCATCCCTTCAACCCGGTATATCTGTTACCACTGGTCGAAATTGTTGCCGGTAAAAAGACCTCTTACGACTCGATGGAACGCGCCGTACAGTTTTATACCTCAATCGGCATGCACGCCCTGAAACTGCCCAATGAAATTGAAGGCTATGTCTGTGACCGCTTGCAGGAAGCCCTGTGGCGCGAAGCTTTGCACATTGTCAACAAGGGGGCCGGTTCTACCGCTGACATTGACGATTCGATTATTTATTCAGCCGGTCTGCGCTGGGCTTTCATGGGGCCATTCATGACCTATCATCTAGCTGGCGGTGAAGGCGGCATGGCCCACTTCCTCTCCCAGTTCGACCCGGAACTTGAGCTGCCCTGGACCGATCTCGGTTTTCCAAAATGGTCAGACGAACTGGAACAGAAACTAATATCCGGCTGTGAGGCGCAAGCAGCCGGAAAAACCTATCAACAATGGGAAGCCAAGCGCAATGCTGTGCTGGTTGACATCATCAAGGTGCTGGAAAAACACGGTATTGGTGCTGGAACGGTATAAAGAGCACAACTTTTTCACTAGAAAATTTTAAACCGGAATGCCGGGCTACTATTATTAGCCCGGTGTTCTGCGTGGCCGGTTTGATATCCATTAAACACCGATGCTTTGGAACCTTGTATGGTTACAAAATAAAACCTGAAATTTATGGACTATTTTGTGATCATTTTTGAATAGAGATGATTTGAACTGACTCAATACATGCCTCATATTAGTATTCAGAATCATATACAATAACTTTACGTTTGCGTAAACGTTATTTACTTTGCTGCAAGGTTTTTATGTGTTATGTTGCACCGCATATAAAGCCGTAATTTGGCGTTTGCTGCTAAATATGCAAATATGAGAAACTTTGCCGGAGACCACCTCCGGTTGATAAATTCAAAGAGGCCACAGACTATGAGTAACCCGCTCACCACCCGTCAGAAATACATCACTCGACCAATGCTCAAATGGGTGCGCAGTGTTCTCCCCACCATGTCAGACACCGAGCGCGAAGCCCTAGCTGCTGGTACCATCTGGTGGGATGCTGAATTGATGCGTGGTAATCCGGACTTTAAAAAACTGCTTGATACGCCGGTTCACAAACTCTCAGAAGAAGAGCAGGCTTTCATCGACGGCCCAACCAAAGAATTATGCGAAATCGCCGATGACTGGACAACAACCTTTGTTGACAAGGACATTTCCCCTGAAATCTGGGACAAGGTCAAAAAGGGAGGCTTTCTCGGCCTGATCATCCCCAAGGAATATGGCGGCAAGGGCTTTTCATCGACCGCCATTTCAGAAATCGTCATGAACATCGCCTCGCGTGGTTCATCGGTGGCCGTTACTGTCATTGTTCCCAACTCTCTCGGCCCCGGCGAACTGTTGATGCTGTTTGGCACCGAAGAACAGAAAAACCACTACCTGCCCCGCCTCGCCGATGGTCGTGACATCCCGGCCTTTGCCCTGACTTCAGAAAATGCCGGGTCAGATGCCACCAACATGACCGATGTCGGCGTCGTTTGTTATGAAAATTACAAAGGCAAAAAGACCCTTGGTATGCGGGTCAACTGGTCAAAACGCTATATCTCGCTCGGGCCCGTCTGCACCGTGCTTGGTCTGGCTTTTCAACTGACCGACCCCGACCATATTCTTGGCAATCAGGAAGACCTTGGCATCACGCTGGCGCTGGTACCAACTGACACCAAAGGCGTTACCATTGGCCGCCGCCATATCCCCTCCAATCAGGCATTTCCAAATGGCCCCAATCAGGGCAAGGACGTATTTATGCCGATGGACTGGATTATCGGTGGTCAGGACCGCATAGGTGAAGGCTGGCGCATGCTGGTCACCGCCCTTGCCGCCGGTCGCGGTATCATGTTGCCGGGCATGTCGGTTTCTGGCATGAAAGTGGCCTCTTATTCGACCGGTGCCTATAGCCGGGTGCGCGAGCAGTTCAACCTGCCGATTTCGCGCTTTGAAGGCATTCAGGAAGTTGCCGCCAATATCGCCGGTGAAACCTATAAAATGGATGCGGCCCGCCGTCTTACCTTACAAGCCCTTGATATGGGTGAAAAGCCTGCCGTTATTTCCGCCATCATGAAATACCACGCCACCGAGCGCATGCGTAAAGCCGTCAATGACGCCATGGACATTCATTCCGGCAAAGCGGTCATTGATGGCCCCAAAAATTATCTGTCCTCTGCCTATCGCGGCATCCCCATTGCCATCACCGTTGAGGGCGCCAACATCATGACCCGGTCGCTGATGATTTATGGTCAGGGCTCAATCCGCTGCCACCCCTATTTGCAGGCTGAAATTGATGCCGCGCAAAATGAGGACCGCGATCAGGCCCTGCTTGATTTCGATGATCTGCTGTTCCGCCACGCCGGTTTCTTCATCAAAAACAAACTGCGCGCCATGGGCCGCGCCTGGAGTTTCGGCCTCCTCTCGTCAAGCCCTGTCGATGGCCCGACCGCCCGCTATTACAAACAGGTCAAACGCCTGTCAGCCGCCCTTGCCTATGTCAGCGAAACTTCAATGGTTGTTCTCGGTGGGGCCCTCAAGCGCAAGGAAATGCTTTCAGCCCGCCTTGGTGATGTCTTGTCAGAACTCTATCTGACCACCGCCACCCTCAAGCGTTTTGAAGACACCGGCCGCCCTGATGAAGACCTGCCGCTGGTTCATTATGCCTGTCAGTCATCACTCAACGCAGCAGAAACCGCGCTGAATGATGTTCTGCGCAACTTCCCGAGCCGCATAATGGGCTGGGGTCTGCGCTTGCAGCTACAACCCCTTGGCGTGCGCTGCAAAAAGCCAAAGGACTGGCTGACCACCAAAGTCTCCAACCTCATCTCAGAACCAACAACAGCACGTGATCGCCTCACACAGGGCATTTTTGTGGGCAAAGACACCGAACTGTTCCGTGTCGATGAAGCCATGCGTCTGATGGTCGAACTTGATCCGATCAAACAGAAAATGCGCAAAAGCCGCATCCGTGATGCCGATGAGGCTTTGGCAAAAGGCATCATCAGCGAGAATGAAGCCGCCCGAATGCGCGATGCCCTTGAAAAAGTGGCCGAAATTGTCCGCGTCGATGATTTCACCCTTGAAGAAATTACCGGGAAAAAACAGCCAGTCAAAAAACCGGCAGCTAAAAAAGCAGCTGCCAAAAAGCCCGCTGCCAAAAAAGTCGCCCGCAAAGGTAAACCAGCATGACAAAAGACCGCTTCACCACCGGCCTCAAACCACCCTATTACGCGGTTATTTTCACCAACCAGCGCACTGATGTTGATGATGACGGTTACGCCAGCACAGCCGACCGCATGGTCGAACTGGCCCAAACCATGCCGGGGTTCTTGGGTGTTGAATCAACCCGCGATGAAACCGGCCTGGGCATTACGGTTTCCTATTGGCGAGACGAACAATCAATCATCAACTGGAAGGCCAATGGCGAACACGCCAGCGCCCGTAAGGCTGGCAATGAAAAATGGTATGAACATTATGAATTGCGTGTCGCAAAAGTCGAACGAACCTATAATGGGCCACGCTAACACCAAACCATCTAAACGAATGAATGATCGGAAGGCACCATGGTAAAAGCAGTCAAAAAAACCCCTGCCAAAAAAACCGCAGCAAAAAAAACGGCTGCAAAGAAACCGGCAACCAGAAAAGCCGCTGCTAAAAAGGCAGCATCTGCAAAACCGGCCATAAAACGCTCAACCAGTCTTTCCACCATTGGCCGCGCGGTTTACATCGTTGATGGTGCCCGCACCCCGATGATCAAGGCAGGTAACAAGGCAGGCCCCTTCACCCCGGTTGATCTGGCCGTTGAAGCCGGTCGCCCTTTGCTGGCGCGCCAGCCCTTTGATCCACGCGAAATTGATGATGTCATTTTGGGGCTGGTTAATGTCCACCCCGATGAGGTCAACCCCGGCCGTGTTGCCGCCTTGCGCCTTGGTTGTGGTTCTGAAGTTCCCGGCTGGACGGTCCAGCGCAATTGTGCATCCGGTCAGCAATCCATCGACACTGCCTGGAAATACATCGCCGCCGGTAATGCCGATCTGATTTTAGCTGGTGGTGCCGAAGCGCTCTCTCATGCCCCGCTGCTTTTCACCCAGAAAGCTGCCGGTTGGTTCGGCCAATTTATGACAGCCAAAACCACCGGCCAGAAACTGGCCGCAATCAAAAATTTCCGCCCCAACATGCTCCAGCCCTCTATCGGCCTGCTGCGGGGCCTCACCGACCCTGTGGTCAAGGTCAATATGGGCGTTACTGCTGAAATTCTTGCCCATCGTTTCAACATTTCACGCACTGACGCTGATGCCTATTCGGTGCGCAGTCACGACCGGCTGGCAGCGGCCCACAACAATGGCCATCTGGAAGAAATGCACGCCATCATCGACCGGAACGGTAAATTATACGATCATGATGATGGTGTGCGCCCCGGCAACACGGTTGAGAATCTCGCCAAGTTACGCCCGGCATTTGAAAAACCCTACGGCAAGGTCACGGCAGGAAATTCATCGCAAATTACCGACGGTGCCTCATGGACCATTCTGGCCTCACAGGATGCAGTCGACAAATACGGCCTAAAACCCATGGCCCGCATTGTTGATTGCGACTGGTCATCGCTTGACCCGTCTGTCATGGGGCTTGGTCCGGCGCTGGCTTCTGCCCGGTTGCTGACCCGCCACGGCCTGAAACAAAAGGATGTTGGTGCCTGGGAAATCAACGAAGCCTTTGCCGCCCAGGTTTTGTCATGCCTGAAAGCCTGGACCCAGAAAGACTTCTGCCAGAATATTCTTGGCCTTGATGAGCCGTTTGGCGAACTTGATCAGGACATTTTGAACATCGATGGTGGTGCCATCTCCCTTGGCCACCCGGTCGGCACCTCCGGCAACCGCATCACATTGCATGCCATCCATGCCGCCCGCCGCCTCAACAGCCAGCTTGCCGTTGCCTCTGAATGTATTGGCGGTGGCATGGGCGGTGCCATGCTTTTAGAGATTATGTAAGGGATATTGAACCATGAGACAAATTAACCAACCCCGCCTTGATGCCCTTGCCGAACTGACTGTTTCAGACCTTGCCATGCCCGTTGCAGCTGAGACACAGCCAGATGGCTTGTCCACCTACAAACACTGGCGTCTGGTCATGGACACCGACAACATTTTATGGCTGTTGTTAGACAAACAAAACGACAGCACCAACACTCTGGCCGAAGCGGTCCTGCGTGAATTGAACGATGTTCTCGATGAAGCCAGAACAATTGCCCCCAAAGCACTTGTTTTGCGCTCGGCCAAACAAGCAGGTTTTGTCGCCGGTGCCGAAATTTCCGAATTTGTCGACATGACCGATGAAAAAATTCTGCGCGATCAATTAACCGATGCCCTGACGATTCTCGACAAATTGGAAAAATTCCCCGTCCCGAGCATCGCCCTCATCCACAAATATTGTCTGGGCGGCGGCCTTGAGCTGGCCCTTGCCTGCCAGTATCGCATTGCCACCCCCGATACCAAATTCGGTTTTCCAGAGGTCCTGCTTGGTTTGCATCCAGGCCTTGCCGGTGTCTGGCGTTCTTTGCGTGTCATGGACCCGCTTAACGCCATGACCCTGATGCTGACCGGCAAAAACCTCATTGCCAAAAAAGCCAAAATTCAAGGGTTGGTTGATCTGGTGACGGAAGAGCGCCACTTTGCCGATGCCGTACGCGCTGTCGCCAATGGCAAGCTGAAAAAATCTGACCGCAAAGGCATCAAAGGCAAAGTACTCAATTTTGGTCCGGCCCGGTCGCTACTTGCCGGTCAGATGGAAAAACAGACCGCAGCAAAAGCCAAAAAACAACACTACCCCGCCCCCTTTGCCCTGATCGATATCTGGCGCGAGAATGGCGATGATGTCAAAAAAATGCGCAAAGCCGAGACCGACAGCTTTGTCAAACTGATGGTTGGTGACACCTCGAAAAACCTCGTGCGGGCGTTTTTCCTGCGCGAAAAGCTCAAAGCCTACGCCAAGGGCACCCAGCATGACATCAAGCATGTTCACGTTATTGGTGCCGGTGTCATGGGCGGCGATATCGCTGCATGGTCGGCATTGCGCGGCTTTAATGTCACCCTTCAGGACCGTGAAATCAAATATATCGCCCCGGCGATTAAACGCGCCAACGACTTGTTCAAAAGACGTATCTATAGCGAAGGCGAGCGCCGCGCCGCCAATGACCGGCTGATCCCCGATGTCAAAGGCGATGGCATTGCCAAAGCCGATCTGATCATCGAGGTTGTACCGGAAAACCCGGACATCAAGGCCGCTGTCTATAAAGATTGCGAACAGCGCATGAAGCCTGATGCCATTCTAGCCACCAACACATCCTCGATTTTGCTCGAAACCCTGACCGGCACGCTGAAAAACCCCAAACGTTTTTGCGGCATCCACTTCTTCAACCCGGTGGCAAAAATGCCGCTGGTTGAAATTATCACCCACGACAAGCTCGATGAAAAAACCAAAGACCGCGTCCTTGGTTTTGTCAACGCCATCGACAAACTGCCGCTGCCGGTCAAATCAGCCCCCGGCTTTCTCGTCAACCGCGCCCTCACCCCCTATATGGTTGAAGCTTTTCTGGCTTATTCAGAAGGTGTAAAACCGGAAGTGATTGATAAAGTCATGGAAGATTTCGGCATGCCCATGGGACCGATTGAACTGGCCGATACCGTTGGCCTTGATGTCGGCCTGCACGTGGCCAAAGTCCTCAGACGCGACCTTGAGCGCGAGACGCCTGAAGTCCCGGACTGGCTGGAAAAACTGGTTGAAAAAGGTGATCTTGGCAAAAAATCCGGCAAAGGCATTTATAAATGGCTCAAGGGCAAGCCACAAAAAGCCAAAACCGATGACCAGCCGCCCCACGATCTGACGGACCGCCTGGTGCTGCCGCTGCTCAATGCTGTGGCTGATTGCATGGCTGAAGACCTCATCGAAGATACTATGGCCGCAGATGCTGGCATGATTTTCGGCACCGGTTTTGCCCCCTTCACCGGTGGCCCGATCAACTATGCCCAAAAGCGTGGTGTTGACGAGATTGTTGCCAAACTCAAAGCCCTGGAAGAAAAACACGGCCCCCGTTTCGCCGTTTCAAAAGGCTGGGATAAATTAAAATAGCACTCATTTATCCGGCGTTGCTGATCATTCAGCAGCGCCGGATAAAATTTCTTCAAAATGGCTGATCGCCTTTTCAAACTTGTCCCGGCAGCCGGTATTGCAGAACCCGACCACCTGCCCCTTGTATAAGGTCAATGAACTTTCAACTACCGGATCGCCAGACCACGGGCAGTTTGTGTTGATACAATCTGCAAGTTTAAGTTCACTCATTTTTCTCTGCCTCATTTATTCTGGTTTTTAAAATTTTCGCCGCATAATTGGCAACAACATCTTCCCAAAAGCCATCAATATATTTGCGCAATTGATCAAGTCCCTCCCGGCGCAGCGAATAATAGCGCTGTCGGCCACGGGCCTCGACATTGACCAGTCCGGCTTCCTGTAAAACTTTCAAATGCTGGGAAACCGCCGGACGACTGACTGGCAGCTTGCTGGCAATGTCAACCACCGTCCGCGGCCTGCCTTTCAGCGCTTCAAGCACCAGCCGCCGGGTCGGATCCGACATCGCTGTAAATATCTTCTGATTATCCACACCTGACCGTAAGCCAATCGCAAAAAGTTTTCAAACAATATCAAAAATTTCTTGCATTTGTTCTTGTAATGTTCTTGTTTGTGATCTCTGTTATTTTGAGGCACATCATGCGTAAGCCTGAAACAATTGAACGACTATATCTTGACTTCGATGGTTTTTTTGCCTCGGTCATGCAACAGGCCTATCCACACATGCGTGGCAAGCCGGTTGGCGTTGTGCCGTTTGCCGGGACCGGACGAACTGTCGTTATCGCTTGCTCCAAGGAAGCAAAACAGGCCGGTTGCAAGAACGTCATGCGGGTTAAAGATGCTCTGGCCCAATGCCCCGAGCTTATCCTTGCCCCGCAGGAACCAGACCTTTATCGCCGCGCCCACAATGCCCTGATAGCAGAAATTTCAGCCGTTATCCCCATTGACGCCATCAAGTCTATCGACGAAATCACCTGCGTGCTTGACAGCCGTCAGCGCCGTGAGCCTGAACGGCTGGCTGAACAGATCAAACACCGCCTACACGACTATATCGGCCCCTATATCACCTGCAGCATCGGTTTTGCCGCCAACCGCCATCTGGCAAAGATTGCCGGCAAGCAGAACAAACCCGATGGCATCACCATCTGGCACCCAGAGATGCTGCCCGAACCGCTTTACCCCCTGCCCTTTACCGATATCCCCGGCATCGGCAGCCGCATGGAAAAACGCCTCAATCGCCTCGGCATCACAACCATGCAGTTGCTGCTGGAGACATCACCCAAACAGATGCGCAAGATCTGGAACAATGTCACCGGCGAGCGGTTGTGGTATGCCCTGCACGGCTATGACATCCAGTCACCCGAAAGCAGCCGCGGCATGTTTGGCCATGGTCGGGTTTTGCCCCCTGAAAGCCGTTCATTGCCCAAGGCAAAGGAAATTGCCCGCCTGTTGCTGATCAAAGCCGGACGACGGCTGCGGCGCGAGGGCTATTATGCCGCCGGGTTCTGGCTGTATATGGCTGTACG
>Ga0316189_10006782_pt1 | contig 10893 bp, 9 predicted proteins | sample LowCovwburrow_MG_FD_204930 | JGI IMG/M metagenome (GOLD analysis project Ga0316189, IMG submission 204930) | Coastal sediment microbial communities from Maine, United States - Lowes Cove worm burrow | ecosystem: Environmental > Aquatic > Marine > Coastal > Sediment | place: USA: Maine... | reverse complement strand
CCCACAAACTGCCATTTACCCCCAACGATTTATATACAGACTGTGCGTCTTTATTTGTCGTTGAAGTTAACCACTGGAGACGCACGGCCCCCTGAGACTTTGCATATATTTCGCAGTGTTTAATTAGCTCTGTAGCAATCCCAGTTCTTCTATTATCAGCCTTAGTAAATAGATCATTCATAACACCTACTTTACTCGTAATAGATGAAGCGTAGGAAAAATACACCGTAGCAAACGCAACCAATTTTTCACCTTTTCTATATCCAAACAAACAACCTTTCTCAGAAGATTGACCGAACTGAGAGAAGAACGCTTGGTTTCTATCGTCATCAATATCTTGAACTTGATAGAACTCTTGGTATTCCCTAATCAGTGGGAGGACTTCTTTTAGATTGTTTTTATCAATTGATTCGATCACTCAAAAATCTCCATGCACCATAACTGTATTGATATAAGGAATTAATTCCTTGTTTGTTCTTCATACGGACATCATTCCTCTCACAAATCAGTCTGCTCTCCATCATATGATGCAATTTGCCATATTAAGAAGCTGCACGCACCATAGCAATTCCAGAGGCACTATTTATTTCCTGCGTCAACGCAAAGTAACGGTTGCATCCCCGATATTTGTTTACGGAAAAGTGATTATCAATAAATACCGCTAGGCAAAGCCGGGGGCTTTAACTTGTGAGGTGCTTCAAAAGGCATGACTGGAAGCAAACAGAATCTATAGATGGCTATCCTTTCTTGTTGCGCAACAAGAAAGAATGAAAGAAATGCGCCCCGCAATCTTTGCCCTTCGGGTGCCCAAAGCAGCACTGAAAATGTCGGTCGCTGCTCCGCAGCTCGTTGCCGCCTTTTTAAGCACCACTTTGGCAAATCTTGGAGGGGATAAAAAAAACCATCTCTTCTTTGGGTTCCAGTTACTCCCCGCCCCCTTAGATAGCTGCCGAGACAAGCATGAACAAATGGGAACAGCGGTAGAGCCGCGACCATTTGGGCATGTGCAGGTGAGGAAACCCGAAGGGCAGAGAGGTTTGGGGGCGGCTTTCTTTGCTTCTTTCTTTGCCGCCAAAGAAAGAAGAGAACCCACTTATAATTGCAAAGCTAGGGGAAATCTCTTTTTGTTTAGATCAAAAAAAAACGCCCCGCGAAGGCGGGGCGTTTTATGAAAGCTCTGATTTTTTCAAAGCATGCCTTGTTTAACCTGCTTTTTATTCTGTCTCAATACCAAGCAGCTCAACTTCAAAAATAAGCGTATTGCCCGGGCCGATTTGCGGGCCTGCTCCACGATCTCCATATGCCAGCTCGGATGGAATAACAAATTTGAATTTTGAACCGACATTCATCAATTGAACACCTTCTGTCCAACCCGGAATCACGCCGTTAAGTGGAAACGAAATAGGTTCGCCGCGTTTATAGGATGAATCGAACTCCGTACCATTAAGCAATGTACCCCTGTAATGCACTTTGACTGAATCTGTAGCCTTTGGCTTAGCTCCACCACCCTTTGTGATTACTTCATACTGCAGTCCGCTGGCAGTTGTGGTCACACCTGCTTTTTTGCCGTTTTCTGCCAGAAACTTCAGCCCCTCAGCCTTGTTCTGTTCACCTGCAATCTTTTTCTCAGCAGCTTTGTCTTCGGCCTGTTTCTTAACAAATGCCTGTATGATTGTTGCTGCCTCCTTTACCGGCAGACGGGGCTCTTTACCTTCCAGGCTATCCTTTAAGGCAGCCAGCAATACATCGGTCTCAATATTCGAGCCTATGTCCTGCAGATTCCTGCCGATATCCATGCCGATGGCATAACTGAATTTAGCTTTTTCACTGTCCAGTGATACAGGCGGAGCCTCAGCAACTGTTTCTGTAGTTTGGCTGCATGCTACTAAAACTGCCATACAGCTGATAATCATTAGTCTTTTCAATGTATTCTCCTTTTTCATTTATTATATAATTTAAAAAAAATCAATAACTGCTCAGATTGCCTCTGATTTGCCCGAGTGCAAGGAAGAAATACGCAGTGTACTCGTGTACATGAGTATTTCTGACGCCGTAATCGGACGAATCAGGGGTGAGCTGAACAGATACCGCTAACTATTCCCATTCGATGGTAGCAGGTGGCTTGCCTGATACATCGTAAACAACCCGGTTGATACCGCGCACTTCATTGATTATGCGATTGGACACTTTGGCCAGCAGCGCATGCGGTAATTCAGCCCAGTGTGCCGTCATAAAATCCTGCGTCTCAACGGCGCGCAGAGCTACCACCCATTCATATGTGCGTCCATCTCCCATTACACCCACCGACTTTACCGGCAGGAAAACAACAAAGGCCTGCGATGTTTTTTCATACCAGCCGGAAGCATGCAGTTCTTCCATAAAAATGGCATCGGCACGACGCAGAAGATCGGCATATTCTTTTTTCACTTCGCCCAGAATGCGTACACCCAGACCGGGACCTGGGAAAGGATGGCGATAAACCATTTCACGCGGCAGGCCCAGCGCCACACCCAGCTCGCGCACCTCATCCTTGAACAGCTCACGCAGCGGCTCCAGAAGCTTTAAATGCAGTGTTTCAGGCAGCCCGCCGACATTATGATGACTCTTGATGGTATGGGCTTTTTTGGTTTTTGAATCAGCCGATTCGATCACGTCCGGATAAATCGTACCCTGTGCCAGCCATTTGGCCTTGGGCATTCTTTCAGCTTCAGCCTGAAACACATGTACAAATTCACGGCCGATAATCTTTCGTTTCTCTTCAGGGTCGGAGACACCGGCCAGATGTTTTAAAAATTCAGCGGATGCGTCGACATGATCAACTCTCACACCGAGATGCTCGGCAAAGGTTTCCATCACCTGCTCTGCCTCATTCAGACGCAACAGGCCATTGTCGACAAAAATACAGGTCAGCTGATCGCCGATGGCGCGCTGCAAAAGTACAGCTGCTACCGAAGAGTCAACACCGCCGGAAAGGCCAAGAATCACTTCCTCATCACCCACCTGCTGGCGGATAGAAGCAACGGCCTCATCAATATAGTGCGGCATGGTCCACTCACGGCCACAACCGCATATCTCATGCACAAAGCGGCTTAGAATGGCCGTACCCTGTTTGGTATGGGTGACTTCAGGATGAAACTGCAGAGCATAAAAATGGCGTGTCTCATCAGCCATGCCGGCAATCGGAGTGGAGTCATTACTGCAAATCACCTGGAAGCCATCCGGCAAGCCCATTACTTTATCGCCGTGACTCATCCACACATCGAGCACACCATTTTTCTTATCTTCGATGCCGCGCAACAGCGGTGAATTGCCGCTGGTCAGAATTTCCGCATAACCGAATTCGCGCGCATGGCCGGTTTCAACCGTGCCGCCCAATTGAGCCGCCATGGTCTGCATGCCGTAGCAGATACCCAGCACCGGCACACCCAGTTCGAACACAACATTTGGAGCCTGTGGTGTCTGCTCCTCATAAACCGAATTCGGGCCGCCGGAAAGAATAATACCCGACGGATTAAATTCACGGATTTCATCTGCCGTCATATCCCAAGGATGCAGTTCGCTGAATACCTCTGCTTCACGTACCCGGCGCGCAATCAGCTGGGAATACTGTGATCCGAAATCCAGAATCAGGATTTTTTCCATTATTTACACACCACCAATGATTAACAAATAGCTACTTTATTCAGAATCGACAATCAGGAATCCAAACGATAGTTCGGTGCTTCCTCGGTAATAGTCACATCATGAACATGTGACTCTCGCAGACCCGCTCCGGTAATGCGCACAAACCGAGCCCGCACATGCATATCTTCGAGTGTAGCTGCACCGGTATAACCCATGGCTGCTCGCAGGCCACCAACCAGTTGATGCAGAATATCGCCAACCGGTCCCTTATAGGCCACGCGCCCTTCAATACCTTCGGGAACCAGTTTCATGGAATCCACATCGCTCTGGAAATAGCGATCCTTGCTGCCCTGTTTCATCGCCCCGAGCGAACCCATGCCGCGATAGGCCTTATAGGTTCTGCCCTGAAAAAGAATTTTGTCACCCGGCGCTTCTTCTGTGCCGGCAAGCATTGAGCCGAACATGCAGGTGGATGCGCCTGCTGCCATGGCTTTGGCAAAATCACCGGAAAACTTAATACCGCCATCGGCGATAATCGGCACACCAATATCCCTGCCCGCCTGTGCACATTCCATTATTGCAGTCAATTGTGGCACACCGACACCGGCAACCATGCGGGTGGTACAGATGGAGCCGGGGCCTATGCCAACCTTAACAGCATCAGCACCGGCGTTGGCCAGATCAAATACCGCTTCTGCTGTCGCAATATTACCGCCGATAACCTGAATCTTGTCACCATGCAAACGCTTGATTTCACGAACCTGATCCATCACACCCTGCGAATGGCCGTGGGCGGTATCGACAATAATCGCATCCACTCCGGCGGCATACAGCGCTTCATAGCGCTCCAGCTCAGCATCACCCACGCCAATTGCTGCGGCAGCCAACAAGCGACCCAGATCATCACGAACTGCATTGGGATTGGCCGTTGATTTTTCAATATCGCGTACCGTCACCATGCCCTTCAAACAGCCATTATTATCGACAACAGGCAGTTTCTCAATGCGGTGCTTGCGAAACAGATCTTTACAGGTTTCAAGGTCGGTGCCCTGATGAACTGAGACCAACCGCTCTTTTGGTGTCATCATATCAACGACTTTGCTGTTTGGATCACGTTCAAAGCGGATATCGCGGTTGGTGATAATACCACACACTTTGCCATCATTATCAAGTACAGGAAATCCTGAAAAGCCACATTCGGCAGCCAGCTCATGTATCCCGGCCAGTGTGGTTTCAGGCGATACAGTCAACGGCTCCTGCACCACGCCGGCTTCATAACGCTTAACCCGCCTGACTTCAGCAGCCTGCTCTTCCGGTGTCATGTTCTTATGAATGACGCCAATGCCGCCTTCCTGAGCCAGTGCAATAGCCGTACCCGATTCGGTAACGGTATCCATAGCTGCAGAAAGCACCGGAATATTCAGTCTGATTTTACGCGTCAGTTGAGCCGAGGTATCTACGGAGCGTGGCATCACACTGCTTGCCTGCGGCACCAGCAGTACATCATCAAAGGTCAAACCCTCTTTCAGGACCCGTTCATTCAAGGATTTACTCATGCAGCCATCACCTCCGACATACCCCTTATTCAGGGGAAGGGCGGCATGATAGCGGAACATCCTGCTTCCCGAAAGATTCAGCCTTTTCGCATAACCATTGCCGCTTTATTGTCTGAGTAATCATAATAATAAAAACAGCCAAAGCAGCAGACATGAACATAAAGCAATAATTATAAAACAAGACAGCCCTACCACAACAGGGCTGCCTTCATTTCAAATGGGTAGGACTATATCTGCCTTGTATCACTAAGCCCGGCCTCTTTCACTTTCCCATATCTTCGCATACACCCAACCGTGATCCACATCACATTTTCAGTGTGTGTTGCCGCTAGTTTCCGCCAGGATTTTCAAGGAAGTGGCACGGGGAATATTATGGGATGGCAATGTTCAAAATGTGGGGTGCACAGATATCGCAGAATAAAGCGACAATGGTGGATGCGCCTTCTTCCATATAGCCGGTTATTCCAATGTGGTGGATGTGAGGATGAGACATACTCTCTTCACCGCAGGCTGCAATGAATCAACCAGTGTGTTACCTAAGCTATTCTTACACCCCCTCTACCACATGGATAACCTGACCCTGACCACTTCATAGAATGGCATCACTGGAATAAAGGATTATTCTTTATCCAGCCCTCTTTTTTGCCGACCACGTGGCAATTTCCATCACAAAGACCGTCCGAAAGTTCATATGATGCAAACACAGAAGCATAGGGCAATTGACATCAATAGCACCCATCATATAATGCGCCGCCCTTACAAATGAAAGTCCTGTTTTGAATCATCTGTAGGACAATCGCAACCTTGGAGAAAAACATGAGCACTTGGACCGTTCGTCCCGGCGACATAGAGCGCAAATGGTACATTGTAGATGCCAATGATCTTATTCTTGGCCGTGTGGCAACTCAGATTGCTACCGTACTGCGTGGCAAACATCGCCCACAGTATTCACCGCATGCCGATTGTGGCGACCATGTGATTGTTATTAATGCTGAGAAAATCCGCGTTACCGGCAAAAAAGAGAGCGATAAAGTTTATTACCGTCATTCCGGTTATGCAGGCGGACTACATAGCATTACGCTGGAAAAGCAGCGTGAAAAATTTCCGGAACGCATTATCGAATTAGCCGTTAAAGGCATGATGCCAAAAGGCCCGTTGGGCCGCGCCATGCTAAAAAAGCTGAAGGTTTATGTTGGTGAGGATCATCCTCATGTAGCACAGCAGCCTGAAGCAATGAAACTGAATTAGTCGCAGACTATCTAAAAAGAGGAAGTAGAAAATGGCAGAAACATTTTACCGCGGCACAGGCCGCCGAAAACGCAGTGTAGCACGAGTCATGCTCCAGCCAGGCAAAGGCCAGATTACTGTTAATGGCCGCGAACTGGAGAATTACTTTCCGGTTGAAATTATCCGCCAGCAGGCGGTTTTGCCTCTAGCTGAAGTTCAACTTTCCGGTCGCATGGATATCCGAGTCAATGTTTTTGGTGGCGGCATTTCCGGTCAGGCCGGTGCAATTCGTCATGGCATTGCCCGTGCGCTGCTCGCATATGATGCCGGTTTGCGTCCATCATTGAAGGCAGGAGGATTTCTGACCCGTGATGCCCGTAAAGTTGAGCGTAAGAAAGCTGGTTTGAAAAAGGCGCGTAAAGCTCCACAGTTCTCGAAACGTTAAGTTTCAGATTTCACATTTCAAAAGGGAGGGCTTCGGCCTTCCCTTTTTTATTTTATCAAAATGTAATGAGCAGTTGGCAAGCCACCGGTAAGCGATAGTCTAGCGTGAAAGTAATGGAGACTTCTTTGACAACAGCCTTGTATGAACCTGAACGCTTCCGTAGCCCCGCCTACCTTGCCGTGCTTGATGAAGCAGTGACAAATGAAAAGCTGCATGTTTCAAAGCAATGTCTGGATGACTTACGCCTGGTGGCTGAAACAGGTTATCCTCTGGAGATTTGTGGGTTACTGATTGGCACGATCAACAATGACGGCTGGAACATCCAGCAACTCAGGGCTGTTGCCAACATGAATACAGAACGCGCTGCCGACCGATTTCAACTTGACCCGACTGCATACCAATCTATTGACCGGGAACTGCGTCACACGGGGCTTGAGATTATCGGAGTTTATCATTCACATCCGGATTGTCCCGCCAAGCCCTCGCCCACCGACCTGACCAGTGCATGGGAAGGTTTTGCTTATCCCATTGTCAGTATTTGCAATGGTAAAGCTGTAGAAATCCGTTGCTGGTCACTTAATGCTAATGGTAGCCGCTTTCAGGAAACCATGATTGTGGAGACAACGCCGTGAAACCAGCCGCACCATATATTATACCGATTCTACTGATCACTGCACTGGCATTGACAGCCTGTGCACCCAAAAAAACAACTGGCAACTCAAATGTAGAAAAGCCTGTCACTAAGAAGGTTAAGCCCATAGGTGAGATGCCCGCCCCATTTCTATATCTGGCTGCCCAGAATGCCATAAAAGACGGGAATCCAAATCTTGCCATCAAACTGCTGCAAGCATTAAGCCAGAAAGACCCCACTGCTATTGAACCCCGCCAACAGCTTGTTGAATTACTGCTGCAGCAGGCGCAGTTTGACAAGGCTAAAGTACACATAGATATTTTACTTGAAAACAAAGACTTAACACCCAAGCAGCTTGAATTCATGAGTCTAATGAAAGCGCGGGCACTAGTGGGCACAGGCAGTGTAGATGAAGCTCTTGACGTACTGAATGTATTCCTCAGTCAGTATCCAGTAAATATTCTAGCCCGTGATCTGCAAATAAGGATTCTATCCAGTCAGAAACGTATTACTGAAGCACTAATAGCCATTAATAAAGCTATTCATATCGAAGACAATGCCGAATTCAGGTTGTTGCAAGCTCAACTATTCATCAATAAAGGTGATACAGATGGTGCACAATCATCCCTGCAACGCCTGCAGGAACTTGACCCGGATAACACTACTGCAGCAATCATGCTCAGCTCAATCGCCCTGAAGGAAAACAATCAGAAACTGGCTGAAGATGTGCTGCGCAATTTCATCGACAGCTACCCGGATGCCCTGCCCGTCGGCAACGCGCTGGGCAGTCTTCTAGCACAGCAAAACAGGCTGGCCGAAGCAATTCTGGTTTATCGCAATATAGCCGCGCAGACAGGCAATGACCCTGCTGTTCTGCAAACCCTAGGACTGCTCTATCTACAGTTCAAAGAGTATAAACTGGCTGAAGAAACATTTCGCAAACTATATGAGGCCCAGTCCAACAATAGCAATCGCTTTTACCTGGCAGCCAGTCTGGAGGCATTGGAGCGGGACGATGAGGCACGGAAAATATATATATTAATCGATAGAAAGGCCCATCTGTACACCGATGCCCAAATGCGACTGGCTGGCATGGATTTTCGTCAGAGTGATATGGCTGCGGCTGAACAGCGGCTGAAGAGTGTCCTCCGCGACCTTCCCAGACATCTGAATGCACATCTACTGCTATCAGCCATTCGAATCGACCAGAAAAAATACCGCCTGCTGCTGGATGAAAGTGAATCCATTCTTGCCTTGCCCAAGCTGCCGCCACGGCTGTTGCTCAATCGTGCTGCGGCATTCGATCACTTCAAGGATTATAAAAAAGCCGAAGTCATGCTTAAGCGCATCCTGGCTGATCATCCGAAGCACTCCGAATCCCTAAACTTTCTGGGTTATATCTATGCAGTGCAGGGAATCCAACTGAGTGAAGCCAAGGCCTTGATTAAGCGTGCCCTCGTACACAAACCGGATGATGGGTATTACCTGGATTCACTGGCCTGGGTCTATTACAAAAATGGTGAGTATGCCGAAGCTCTGCGCACACAGGAAAAAGCTATCGTAGTCATTACTGATGATGCGGTCATGTTTGAACATCTTGGAGATATTTTGTGGAGAGCGGATGATAAGAAAGCTGCACGTAATGCATGGCGGAAGTCCATTGAATTGAAATCGGAACACCCTGACCTGTTGAAACGTAAAATTGCCAAAGGCCTGAAAAAAACCGAATGATTCAATCCGCTAGTTGCACCACACTTATTATTACCCTGTTGCTGAGCCTCTCCTCCTGCGCCACCAGGCCTGATAATCAGGGCACTGCCAATATGCCAGCTTCGATTGGACCCTACTCTGATTTCTCCGGGCGACTGATAGTGATTGAACCTAAGCGGCGCTGGCAAGTACTGCTGAAATGGCAGACTGAAACAGCTGAACAGGGAAAGGTGCGTCTTACCCATGCCGCCACAAACAGAGTGGTTGAATTGCAATGGCAGCATGAACATATCCAGGTACGTGATAATGAGCATCCGGATTGGCAGATTATTGGGCAACAGAAACTAACAGAGTTGGGCATTGTTTTACCGCCGCAGCAATTGGCCAGCATTTTATTGGGCAATATGCCTGCTCATTTCAAACGCAAAAATGATAATACATGGGAAAGCAGGCAGACAGGCGACTTGATCCGTTTGCATTGGCAGGCAAAAAGGCAAAAACTTTCTATGACTGATCTCAAACATGGTCGGCAGGCCACACTCTTTATCCAGCAATGAACATAACCCTGCCTGCTCCGGCAAAAATCAACCTGCATCTGCATATCAACGGCAGGCGCAGTGATGGCATGCATGAACTGGATACGGGTTTCGCCTTTACCCAGGCATATGATGAGCTGCATTTCACTGACTCTGACACACTACAAGTTACTTGTTCACTGCCACATCTCTCAGGTGAAAAAAACCTGGTATTTCAGCTACTGAAGGCCTTCAAAACAAAGCATCATATTGAGCAAGGGCTGGCTATACACATAAACAAAAAACTGCCAGAGCAATCCGGCCTTGGTGGCGGCTCTTCAGATGCAGCAACAGCTCTATTGGCGGCAAACCATATATGGAGCACCAACATCAGCATTGAAGAAATGATTGAATTTGCAGCTCCATTTGGCGCAGATATTCCCTGCTTCCTGTACGGCAGGGCCAGCCTGGCCCGTGGCATTGGCGAAAAACTGGTTGATAACCCAGCCCCGTTGCCCGAACAGATTCTGCTGCTGGCCTGGCCCGGCAGCGGTCTGTCTACAGCAGATGTGTTTCGCCACTTTGACAATACTGATCACGCATTGACCCCATCTGGGGGGGTGGATACCATGCGCCGCGACTCAGCGTGCCTTGGCAGCAATGACCTTGAAGCCAGTGCCTGCAGGCTGAGTCCGGATGTAAGGCGATTACTTGATTGCATGCGTCAACAGACTAAGTTTGCATGGATGAGTGGCAGTGGCTCTGCCTGCGCAGCTCTGTTTGATGATGAAAAGCAGGCAAATGCCATGGCAGAGAAACTGAAACATCAGAATCTTGCTACGTGGGTACATATTGGGAAAATTATTGCAATTCATCCGGTTCAGAAAAAAAAAATTGGGACGTAGCCAAGCGGTAAGGCAGCGGGTTTTGATCCCGTCATGCGCAGGTTCGAATCCTGCCGTCCCAGCCAGTCATCCAGAACCCGACATGCAGACTTGCGATAATAGTTTGCTTGTGAAGTATACATCCTGTCTGCATAGCATGCGTGGGTTTTCTACCCCATAATATGAAATATTATCTTGGAGTGGGAAAACATATGCAGGCGCGTTGTTTTTGTTTCACCTTAATAGGAGTGATCACATGATCCCTGAAAAGCTGAGGCTTTTTTCCGGTACTTCCAATCCC
>Ga0316189_10006781_pt1 | contig 10894 bp, 8 predicted proteins | sample LowCovwburrow_MG_FD_204930 | JGI IMG/M metagenome (GOLD analysis project Ga0316189, IMG submission 204930) | Coastal sediment microbial communities from Maine, United States - Lowes Cove worm burrow | ecosystem: Environmental > Aquatic > Marine > Coastal > Sediment | place: USA: Maine... | reverse complement strand
CACTGGTCTTCATCAATCCGGAAATCACCGTGCTGGATCCGCAGACTGGGGAGTATGATGAAGGCTGCCTCTCAGTGCCGGGCTTTTACGAGACAGTACAGCGACCGCAAAGGATCAGTGCGACCGCCCTGGACCGCAATGGCGAATCTTTTACCCGCGAGCTCGAAGGTCTCCTGGCCATTTGTCTGCAACACGAAATCGATCACCTCAATGGCAAATTGTTCGTGGATTACCTGTCGCCACTGAAGCGTCAACGGATTCGCAAAAAGCTGGAGAAAGCCCAGCGTCGCCGGGCCTGATTGCGTGTGTCAAAGAACCCGTTGAAGCTTATTTTTGCCGGTACTCCCGAGTTCTCGGCCCTGCATTTAAAAGCTATAATCAATAGTGAGCACTCACTTTTAGCAGTCTACACACAGCCGGATCGACCCGCCGGGCGCGGCAAGAAGCTGCGTGCCAGCCCGGTCAAGGCTCTGGCCCAGGACGCCAAACTGCCGGTTTTCCAGCCGCCGTCGCTGAAAGATCCAGAGACGGTGGAGTCCCTGGCAGGCCTCGGCGCCGATGCGATGATCGTGGTGGCCTACGGCCTGATCCTGCCCCAGGCGGTGCTCGATACACCACCCCTGGGCTGCCTGAATGTCCATGCCTCCCTGCTGCCCCGGTGGCGCGGCGCGGCACCGATCCAGCGGGCCATTGCGGCCGGGGACGCAGCAACGGGTGTTACCATCATGCAGATGGACGCGGGCCTGGACACCGGCGATATGCTGGCTACCGCCTCCTGCCCGATCCGGCCCCAGACCACTGCCGCCACCCTGCATGACGAGCTGGCAGCGCTGGGCGCTCACTTGTTGCTCGACGTGCTGGCTGACCTGCCCGCTCACCAGGCCAGGGCGTGCCGACAGGACGATGCCTTGGCCACTTACGCCAGCAAGATCAGCAAGTCTGAAGCACAGATCGACTGGCGCCTGCCAGCCACCGAATTGGCACAAAGAGTTCGCGCATTCAATCCGTATCCGGTCTGCTTCAGCGAGCTGTCGGGAGAGCGCGTAAGGATCTGGAGTGCGCAACCGACCGGCAGCGCAACACTGAAAGAGCCACCGGGAACCATCCTGCGCGCCGACCGTGAGGGTATTCTTGTCGCCTGTGGTGGCGGCCAGCTCAACATACTGCACCTGCAATTACCCGGCGGTAAACCGGTCAACGCCGCGGACATGCTCAATGCCCGCAGCGCGTTATTTGCCCAAGGCACATCTTTCGAGACACCGATGGCTGCGCCGGCCTGATGCCGCTGGAGGCAAGAGCCGCTGCCGCCACAGCGCTGGGCGCCGTCCTCGCAGGCCAGTCTCTCAACCAGGTACTGCCCCCGCTTTTGTCCAGGGTAGGGGAGCGGGACCGGGGACTCGTGCAGCAGCTGTGCTACGGCACATTGCGCCACGCACCCCGGCTGCAAGCGCTCCTGCAGCAGCTGTTGAGCAAGCCGCTGCGCGACAAGGACCGAGACATCCAGGGACTCCTGTTGTGTGGGCTCTACCAGCTGGACGACATGCGTATTCCAGACCACGCCGCCGTCGCCGCTACCGTCGGTGCGACCCGCTCGTTGCGAAAAAACTGGGCAAAAGGCCTTACCAACGCCGTATTGCGACGCTACCTGAGGGAACGAAAAGAGCTGTTGGCAGGGTTGGATGAGGCGGCGCTGGCCAGCCATCCCGAATGGTTGCTGCAACTGCTGCGGCAGCAATGGCCAGATGCCGCCAGCGACATTGTCCAGAGCAACAACGCGCAGCCGCCCATGACTCTGCGGGTGAACGCTCGCCGTATATCCCGAGAGGCTGCACTGCAAGACCTGGCGCGAGAGGGCATCGAGGCCAGTGCGGGGGACATCAGTCCCCAGGCCATCAGGCTCGGGCAGGCCAGGGAGGTATTGGAAATACCCGGCTTCTCGGCCGGCCATCTCAGCGTCCAGGACGAGGCGGCCCAGGTGGCGGCCCTGCTGCTGGAGGCGGCCCCGGGCCACCGGGTGCTGGATGCCTGTGCCGCTCCCGGCGGCAAAACCTGTCATATTCTTGAGCTGCAGACTCAGCTGACAGAAATGGTGGCGATGGATCTCGATGAGCAGCGCCTGGCCAGGGTCAGGGAAAACCTGCAGCGCCTGGGACTGCAGGCCACGCTGCTGGCAGCTGACGCCGCCGCTCCGCCGGCACAGCTTGCGCCCGAATCCTTTGATCGCATCCTGGTGGACGCCCCCTGTTCGGCAACCGGTGTTATTCGCCGCCATCCCGATGTGAAACTGCTGCGCCGAGCGAGCGATATACATACCATGGCCGAACAGCAGCTTCGCATCCTGCAGGGGCTGTGGCCGCTGCTGCGCCGTGGCGGACGCCTGCTCTACGCCACCTGTTCCGTGCTCGATCAGGAAAACAGCCAGGTTGTCGCTCGCTTCTTGCAAACACAGGCAGGCGCCCGGCTCGGGCAGAACAACGCTGATTGGGGACTGCCGGTGAACTGCGGCCGGCAATTGCTGCCCTCTCCCGGTGGAACTGACGGCCTGTTTTACGCTCTGCTGTGCAAAGCGGCCGATTGACTATGTGCATAATTCCCCCGTGCAGACCCTTACAATCCACTTGTGATTTCATTAAGGTGCACAGCTATCTGGACGACCCACTCACACTACTTGAGCTCCCCGGGCCATGAAGATCATCATTCTCGGAGCAGGACAGGTCGGCGGCACCCTCGCCGAGCACCTGGCCAATGAACAAAACGATATCACGGTGGTGGACACCGATAACGAAAAGCTGCGCTCTTTGAAGGACCGGCTGGACATCGGCACGGTCCCGGGCGGGGCCTCGCATCCCAACGTGCTGTTCAAGGCCGGCGCCGAAGACGCCGACATGCTGATCGCCGTCACCAATAGCGATGAGATCAACATGATGGCCTGCCAGGTCGCGCACAGCCTGTTCAGCACACCCAAAAAGATCTCCCGGGTACGATCGCCGAATTACCTGGCCCACCAGGAGCAGCTGTTTAGCCGGGACAATATTCCCGTCGATGTCATCATTGGTCCCGAGCAATTGGTCACCAAGAGCATTCAACAACTTATCGCCAACCCGGGAGCGCTGCAGGTGCTGGACTTCGCCGAGGGGCGGGTGCAGCTGGTGGCTGTCAGGGCTTATCACGGCGGCCCCATCGTGGGCCAGGAACTACAGGAAATTCGCAAACACATGCCGCGGGTGGACACGCGGGTTGCCGCCATTTTCAGACAGGACCGCCCCATCATTCCCGAGGGCAACACTGTGGTGCAGGCGGGCGATGAGGTGTTCTTCATTGCGGCCAGAAAACACATACGGGCGGTGGTGGCAGAACTGCGCAAGGTCGACAAACCCTATAAGCGGGTGATGATAGCCGGGGGCGGCAATATCGGTGCAACGCTGGCCCTCAATATCGAGAGCAAGTACCAGGTTAAAGTCATCGAACAGTCTTATGAACGCTGCCGCTCGCTGTCTGAAAAGCTGAAACGCAGCATCGTGCTCAATGGCAGCGCTTCAGAGCCACAACTGCTCAACAGCGAGAATATCGAGTCTACCGACGTGTTCTGCGCCCTGACCAACAACGACGAGTCGAACATCATGATGTCCATGCTGGCCAAGCGCATGGGTGCCAAGAAGGTGGTTACCCTGATCGCCAACCCGGCCTATGCGGATCTGGTGGGCGATGAAATAGACATAGCGATCTCACCGCAGCAAATCACTATTGGCAGCCTGCTGACACACGTGCGCAAGGGTGACATCAGTAATGTGCATTCACTGCGACGTGGTGCCGCCGAAGCCATCGAGGTAACGGCCCATGGCGATGCCTATTCCTCCAAGGTAGTAGGGCGGCGGCTGGATGAAATAGACCTGCCCGAAGGCGTCACTATCGGCGCGATAGTGCGAGGCGAGGAGGTGATCATCGCGCACCGCCACGTGATCGTAGAGAGCGATGATCACGTGATACTGTTTCTGGTCGACCGCAAGAAAATCAGCGCGGTGGAGAAACTGTTCGCCGTCGGCTTCGGCTTTTTTTCCTGAACAAATGGGCAGAAACTGATGCACATTTCAGTTTCCATGCGCATTCTCGGCGTTTTGCTGATGCTGTTCAGCAGCGCTATGCTGGGCCCACTGGTAATGGCCATACTGGCCAATGATCATACCGTGACTGGCTTTCTTTCGGCGCTGCTGATTACTTTTTGCAGCGGACTTTTTTTGTGGTTGCCATTCAGAAAGGCGAAGCACGAATTGCGGATCAGGGATGGCTTCCTGATTACCTCGCTGTTCTGGACGGTTCTCGGTCTGTTTGGCGCGCTGCCCTTTGCCCTCACCGAAGCGCTGCACCTCACCACAACCGAGGCTGTTTTCGAATCGATCTCCGGCCTGACCACCACCGGCGCGACCGTGATCGTAGGGCTGGACGACCTGCCGCAGTCGATTCTCATCTACCGACAATTACTGCAGTGGCTGGGGGGTATCGGCATTATCGTGGTCGCTGTTGCAGTGCTGCCGATGCTCGGCATCGGCGGCATGCAGCTGTACAAGGCGGAGACACCTGGCCCGTCCAAGGACAGCAAGCTCACGCCGCGCATTACCGAGACCGCCAAGGCATTGTTCAGCGTTTATCTCGCACTGACATTGTCCTGCGCGCTGGCCTACTACGCCGTCGGCATGTCGGGATTTGACGCCATCGCGCACGCTTTCTCCACGGTGGCCATCGGTGGTTTCTCCACTCACGATGCAAGCATGGGCTATTTCGAAAACGAAGCCATCTATTGGGTATGCAGTCTGTTCATGTGCATATCGGCGATCAACTTCGGCCTGCACTACCTCGCCTGGCGACGCCGTTCCGCTATCAACTATGTCAAGGACTCGGAAACACGCTTCTTCCTGAGTGTCCTGCTGGTCTGCGTTTTCATTACCGTGGCTTACCTGCTGTTCTCCGCCACGATGGCGCCGCAGGAGAGTATCACCCACGGGGTTTTTCAGGCGATATCCATTACCACCACGACCGGCTTTGCCACCCAGAACTTCGCGCTGTGGCCATCATTCCTGCCGATCATGATGCTGTTTTTCTCTTTCATGGGTGGCTGCGTCGGCTCCACCGGAGGTGGCATAAAAGCCATGCGCCTGATGCTGATCTACAAGCAGGGCATCCGCGAATTGAAACAGCTGATACACCCCAATGCGGTGATCCCGCTGAAAGTGGGCCGACGCCGGGTGGAGGCGGCAGTGATCAGCGCTGTGTGGAGTTTTTTCGCCGTCTATATGTCGGCGTTTATCATCATCCTGTTATTGCTGATGGCCACCGGACTGGATTTTACCACCGCTTTTTCTGCGGTGGCCGCGTCGCTGAACAACCTGGGCCCGGGCCTGGGGGAGGTGGCCGCCAACTACGCCTCGATCAACGAGGTCGCCAAGGGCTTGCTGTGCTTTACCATGTTGCTCGGTCGACTGGAGGTCTTTACCCTGTTGGTACTCTTCACACCAATGTTCTGGCGCCTCTGAGCGGCCCGCGCCGGATTAACGCCACGCTGGCGGTGAACCTCAGGCAGCGGGGATGGCAGTCTGAACAGGCCCTAGTGTCCTGTCCGGCTAATTCGTTGTATTTCAGAGCCGGCAGAAAGCGCTGCCGTAAGGCGCGATCCGCAGGGAATGCTGGTTGCCTTTCCAAGGGTCGCAACGCTACTGCAGCGTTTTCTGCCGGCTCCCGAAGGGCGCGCCAGCCAAGGTCCCTGGCCGCGTTGCGCCTTTTGCCAAGGGGTACGGCCATTGCCTGCAAGGCGCGCCTTGCCAGGAAACTTGGCTGGCACGCTGAAATGCAACGACACACCGGACAGGACACTAGCTGATCTGGCGCGCCTTTTTAATCATCGCGTAAGCTGCCTGGATTTCCTGAGAGCGCTCCGTCGCCAGCTTTATCATCGCTTCCGGCACACCTTTGGCAATCAGTTTGTCAGGGTGATTTTCGCTCATCAGCTTGCGATAGGCTCGCTTGAGCTCTTTGTCAGTGGCACTGCTGCTTACCCCCAGCGCCTGGTAGGCGTCCTCCAGGCTGGTGCCTGGCTGCGCGGTGTACCCTGACTCGCCATGAAAATGCTCCTGCGCCCGCACCATATCCAGTAGTTGTTCCACTTCGGCCGCGCCCATGCCGAACAGGCCAGCGATGCGGACCAATGCGGCGTGCTCCGCCGGCTCGATAACCGAGTCCGCCAGGGCCAGCGAGATCAGGAACAGCAGTAAAGTTTGCTGCAGTTGTCTGCGCGGGCCACAGGTCTCCACGAAAGACGACACCACCGGTTCGAGTTCAAAGTCGGCAGCGCTACCGCGGCGAAAAAGGTCAACGGCGCGCTGCCGTTGCTCCGGGCTCAGGCCCATCTGGACGAATACCTGCTCCGTGTGGTCTATCTCCTGTTGTGAGACATGCCCATCCGACTTGGCCAGATACCCGGATAACAAAAAGGTGGTCTCGAAAAAGCTGTCCTTGATACGCCGGATATTTTCCGGTGAAGCAAATTTCAGCGTCGAGATCAGGCCGCGGTCGAAGGCGTGCCCCACGAGCACGCCCAGCACCAGACCGAAGAACCCTGCAACCAGCAGGCCGAGCAAACCGCCAATCAACTTTCCGTAAAACACCTGTGTCCTCCTGAACGTTAGCGGCGAGTGGCGGGGCGTCATTCTGACGCGCAACAACCCGTGGACTGGGAGCGGCCGCGCCAGTTGAGTTGCACCCCGGGGAGAATGTCACTTTCAGGTAAAGCGCGTATTATGCCGCCAAAAGAGTCTGTATAATAGCCGGCTTTTTGCACTAACCTGGCAGGACAAGCAGTGGCAGACGATTCAGGCAAAGTTATTACTTTTCAGGACGTTATATTGCGCCTACAGCAATTCTGGGCAGACCGGGGCTGCGTGATATTGCAGCCCCTGGATATGGAAGTGGGGGCGGGCACCTTCCATCCCGGAACCTTTCTGCGCGCCGTGGGTCCGGAAAACTGGAATGCCGCCTACGTGCAGCCCAGTCGTCGTCCAACCGATGGCCGCTATGGTGAAAACCCCAACCGCCTGCAGCATTACTACCAGTTCCAGGTAGCCATGAAACCGTCACCGGATGATTTCCAGGAGCTGTACCTGGCGTCTCTGGCATCGCTGGGCATTGATTCGGCCATTCACGACATACGCTTTGTTGAGGACAACTGGGAATCCCCCACGCTGGGTGCCTGGGGACTGGGTTGGGAAGTGTGGCTCAATGGCATGGAGGTGACCCAGTTTACCTATTTCCAGCAAGCTGGCGGCCTGGAATGCTACCCGGTCACCGGGGAGATTACCTACGGTATCGAGCGTATCGCGATGTACCTGCAAAGTGTCGACAGCATTTATGACCTCGTCTGGGCACGCGGTCCTGCCGGCGATGTCAGCTACGGCGACGTCTTTCACCAGAACGAGGTGGAAATGTCCCGCTACAATTTCGAAGAGGCCGATGTACCACAGCTGTTCAGCTTCTTTGATCACTGCGAAACCGAAGCGCTGCGCCTGGTCGACAAAGAACTGCCGCTGCCTGCCTACGAGATGGTCATGAAAGCCTCACATGCTTTTAATCTGCTGGACGCACGGCACGCTATTTCGGTGACAGAGCGACAGCGTTTTATTCTGCGCGTGAGGACACTGGCCAGGGCTGTCGCCCAGGCTTACCTGGAAAAGCGCGCAGCGCTGGGTTTCCCCATGGCGAGCGAGGCCCTGCGCAAGGAAGCCCTGGACAAATTGCAAGCAGAGGCGAACTAGGCGATGAGTACTGAAACCCTGCTGGTGGAGATCGGCACAGAAGAGCTCCCACCAAAAGCGCTCAAGGCACTGGGCCTGGCGTTTCGAGACGGCATCGTACACGGCCTGCAGCAGCGGGAACTGGCGATGGGAGTGGTGCGCTGGTTCGCCTCACCCCGACGCCTGGCCGTGCTGATCGACGGCGTGCAGTTGCGCGCCGCCGATAAGGAACTCGAAATCCTGGGGCCGCCCGCGGATCGCGCCCGCACTGCCGATGGCGAGTGGACCCCGGCGGCCCGCGGTTTCGCCCAGAAACACGGCAAAGAGCCCGGTGACCTGCTGGAGATTGAAACACCCAAGGGACTGCGCCTGGGCTTGCGCTCCGTTGTTTCCGGGATCAGCGCCCGGGAGTCCCTCAATGACATCATCCAGGGCAGCATAGCGCAGCTGCCCATTCCCAAGCGCATGCGCTGGGGCGCCAGCCGCGTGGAATTTGTGCGCCCCGTGCACTGGATCGTGGCCATGTTGGGTGAGGATTGCGACCACGGCGAGATTCTCGGCCTGCCCACGGGCAATGTCACCCGGGGTCACCGCTTCCACAGCAGTGGTGAGATTACACTGTCGAAACCCGAAGACTATGTGAGCGCGCTGACCGATGCCCGGGTGGTGGCGGACTTTCAGCAGCGCCAGGCCATGATTCGCGATCAGGTTGCGGTCGAGGCAAGCGCTCTCAAGGCCCGCGCCGTTGTTGACCAGGACTTGCTGGACGAGGTAACGGGCCTGGTAGAGTGGCCGGTCGCGTTGACCGGCCATTTTGAAGAACGTTTTCTCGAAGTGCCCGCCGAAGCGCTGGTTTCTTCCATGAAAGAACACCAGAAGTATTTTCACCTGGTGGATGACGAGGGTCGGCTGAAACCAAATTTCATCACCATTGCCAACATAGAGAGCAAGGACCCGGTGCAAGTCATCGCAGGCAACGAGCGCGTAATCCGGCCACGATTGAGTGACGCGGCATTTTTCTTCGAAACGGACAAGAAAACCAGCCTGGCCGAGCGGGTAGAGAAGCTGGACAGCATCGTCTTCCAACAGCAGCTGGGCACCCTTAAAGACAAAACAGATCGTATGGTCAAAGTCGCCGCGGCCCTGGCAGACAAGATCGGGGCCCCAGCGGAGCAGGCGGCGCGCGCGGCACTGCTCAGCAAGACAGACCTGATCACCGATATGGTGCAGGAATTTTCCGATATGCAGGGCATCGCCGGTTCCTACTACGCGCGACACGACGGCGAGGCCGGGGAGGTCGCAGATGCACTGGCGCAGCAGTACTGGCCAAAGTTCGCCGGCGACCAGCTGCCGCAGACCCCGACCGCCTGTGCCCTGGGCCTGGCTGACCGGCTGGATACCCTGGTCGGTATCTTCGGGATCGGCCAGCCGCCGACCGGCTCCAAGGACCCATTCGCTCTGCGCCGGGCCTCCCTGGCGGTATTGCGCATCATGGTGGAAAAAGACCTGGACCTGGACCTGCGGGAGTGCCTCGATCTGGCCGCCAGCCAGTATCCGGATGCGACCATTGCCGAGGGCAGCACCGCTGCGGTATTCGATTATATGGTCGAGCGATTTCGCGCCTGGTTTGAAGAGGAGAGCATTCCCGCGGAGGTCTTCCGGGCGGTGAGCGCCAGCAACCTGAGTCGGCCGCTGGACATACAGCGTCGCGTACACGCCGTATTTGCTTTCACCCAATTGCCGGAGGCCGCCGCCCTGGCCAGCGCCAACAAGCGCGTATCCAATATTCTGGAGAAGCTGGAGGCTAGCCACGAATTTGGCGAAGTTAGCGCCAACTTACTTGTGGAGCCACAGGAGAGTCTACTTGCCGAACAACTGGACGCTCTCAGCGCTCGCTGCAGCGACTATTTGGCCAACGAGGAATACACCGAGGCCCTGGCTTGCCTGGCGAGCTTGCGCTCACCCGTGGACGCCTTCTTCGACAGCGTGATGGTCAACGCCGAGGACGCCTCGCTGCGCCAAAATCGCCTGAACCTGCTGAAGCGGCTGCGTGACCTGTTTCTGCAGGTAGCCGATATTTCACAGCTGGTGGTCAGCAAATAGACCATGACCCTCCTGGTCCTGGACCGCGATGGGGTCATCAATGAGGACAGCGATGACTACATCCGCGGCCTGCAGGACTGGCGACCCATACCCGGCAGCGTGGAGGCGATCGCTGCCCTGTCCAAGGCAGGCTATCGCATAGCTATCGCCACCAACCAATCCGGCCTCGGTCGAGGTTTGTTTACCCGGCATGAACTTGAGGAAATTCATCACCACCTGCGTCAGGCAGTGGAAAGACTGGGTGGCGAAATAGCGGGAATTTACTACTGCCCACACCTGCCGGGCGCCGGCTGTCACTGCCGCAAACCTGACACCGGGCTGCTTACCGCAATCGAACTCGGGTTAGGGGAACCGGTTGCCGGCGCGTATTTCATTGGCGACAGCCTGAAGGATCTGCAGTGCGCGCAAGCTGCCGGCTGTCAGCCTGTTCTGGTAAAAACCGGAAAAGGCAGCAACACGCTGGCCGAACTGCAAGGCAGCACCCCACCGCTGGCAAACGCGGCCGATGTGCCGGTCTTTGACGATCTCGCTGCCGCGGCCAAGGCTATCCTCGCCACCGATCCCCTATGCTCCAAAAAGCGACAGGCCCCTTGACCCGAGACGTAGAGTTTTCCCGACGCGGCGCTGGTATGCTTTAAACTGGACTGCGACTGCCGGGGGGAGGCAATGGTATTTACCGCGGAAACCTGGATCATCAGCACTTTAGCGCTGATCGTATCTATCGTATTGGGCCTGGTTATTTTGGTCTGGCGCGGGGTGCTCCTGCGCCGCGCCCTGCGCATCACAGAGATCCGGTTGCAGGAAAGGGAAGACGAACTACACACCCTGCTGGAAACCAATCGGCAACTGGTGCAGGAGAATTACCAGCGGGACCTTAAACTGGCCTCCATGGGATCCAATTTCAGCAACCTGAGACAGCGCCTGGAGGACCAGGCCGATCACTTCGCCAGGCTGGAAGATGACCATCACCAACTGACCCAGCACAAGGCTCAGCTCACGGACGACCTGGCCAA